>Cam_p2__coassemble_866_pt1 | contig 77755 bp, 72 predicted proteins | sample Cam_p2__metabat2_low_PE_032 | metagenome-assembled genome bin Cam_p2 | reverse complement strand
GCATCGAATTATACACCCATACACAAACTTTACAACTCATACTTTTGTATAATTCGTATTTTACTTACCTTTAATCAGTCACAAAAATAATTGATTAGGCTTCTATTCTCATATACTTTAATATATATTTTTATACGACTATTTTATCTGCAATTACTTTCCTCCAAATTTTTTTGTAGCCGATTTCTCTGTGACTACTCATTGTGTCACTCATTTTCTGTAAGTACTTGTTCTGCAACTACATTAGCTGTGATTGCGTTTACCGTTACCATGTTAGAATGCCTAGGTGTATCGCATTCGAATCCATAGTGTAATTAAGGTAATAAAAAATACGCCGCCAAGGTGGAGAGTGTGTACTCTCTACCTTGGCGGCGTAGGTGTAGCATATTAAATTTAAACTATAAATATTCTTCCGTGACTAACCGTATTACCCCATAATTACATCCTAAATTGTAATTGCCGTAGCATGTCAAAAGGACTTATATAGGCTACATTAAAAACTTGACAGATATTCGGAATCTTAACCTTTCTTGATTGTGAGTCAACCAACTGCTCTAGAGTTACTACTGTATCTCCACGCGCTTTAGCTGTAGCAATAAGCCAAGGATCTGCCTTTGATAAAAATTTATTCTTCTCCTCTTGCTTATACTTATCATTTGAGTTTACATAATTTACAATAGCTTGGTACTCATTAACAATTTCAATATTATCATTCGTTTTTATCACTGAATTATGCCAATTGTTAGAAAACCATGAAGATAAATTATCCTTTCCCTCGTTAATCTCATCTTCAACCCAATCAATTGTTTTAATTGAATTGCAGTGGGATAAAAAAGCCCAAAAAGAAGGAGCAATATCGAAACCATAATATAAATTTTTGGCCGTTATGAGAGTATTAGTATCTATTAAATACACCACTATTACATCCCCCCATTCCGACTAGAAGTCAATTTATCAATCACTTTATGATATGTATCGCCCTTAACTCCCAATAAATCATATGCATCCCCATACAACAACTCTCCGCTCTTGGCCGCTCTATCTACAGTAATGCCAAATGTCCTACCGACCCTGTATACAGAGGTTTTATAAAAATCTCCTCCCGATTTTTTCTTCTTTTTTTGATTCCAAAACTTCTTATAAAACTCTTCCACCAAACTATGATATATTGGCTCACTAATTACATGGTAGGTAAATGCAATTCTGTAGATTGTTAATTCACTTACTTTTAAAAGATCCGAGAGCTTACTATAATCCTCTTTGTGTTCACGCCATTCTTCTAAGAATATTTTTTTAGGGACCAAGAAATTTGCAGCAAATCGATTACAAATAACTTCGTGATCAATGTTATTCGTTACCCCCTCTTGCCCTAAAAGGATATGACAAAATTCATGCAATAATGTAAATAAGCGAGCCGCATCTGTATCAGCACCATTAATAAAAATGATGGGGGCATAGGGATCTAAAAGGGTAAATCCCCTAAATTCATCCACTCGTAATTTTCTGGATGTATTATTCCCCACAATGCCATTAATAAATACAGATATCCCTATATTCTCTAATCGCTGTATTAAAACAGCACTTGCTTCATTCTTAGTTCTTAATTTTTTTTGCCAACCCTCATACAAATCCAGCATTTTATAAGAATCTGCTACCATTTTATCAATATCGATACCATCGTAAGCACCAATAAAAGAAAGCATAGGATATTCCTCTTTTTTACGATACTCACTCAACCAATCTTGTCTGAGTCTCATACTGTTGATAGTATCAACTAATTCTCTACTATATTGCGTACTTTCCTTAGTCGTTACAGTTCTGAACGCAGGCATGTCGTTAGTAACTTCTTTTGGGGGCTGCGTGAGGAATAAATACCCTATAGGCACTCTTGTGTACTTAGCAAAATCTTTAACCTGATTCATTGTAGGCATAGCATCCCCGCGCAGCCACTCACCCAACTTCGCATACCGCTTTTCTAATTCTTCATACGACTTCTGGCTATAGTTTATAACCCATCGCAACACCTCAGGTTTAATAGATACTCTCATCAGCCCGCCTCCTTTCGATACCTAGCTTATACTATTTTCAGTATAAGCTGTTGTTACTTATTATGCAATGAATTTTTCTTATGGTTAATTGTAAAATGAAACTGAACACGTAAAAAATCCATAGTGGCTACCATCGTGTTATGATTAAAGTGACAAAACTAGACCAACACACGAGGTATCACTATGGACTACACTAATCATAACACATCATTGCGTACAAACAAACACCTTTCGTATGAAGAACGTTTCTACATTGAAAAGCAGCTGCAGGCTAATGTCTCGAAATCAGCCATTGCCAAAGCACTTGGTCGTTCTAGAACAACGATTTGCACTGAAATCAGACGCGGCACCGTAGTACAAATCAAGCAAGGAAAACCAATACTCATGTACTTAGCCGATCGCGGTCAGAGCAGTTATGAAACATCTCGTAAGGGTTCTTTCAATACTTTGAAATCCGGTGCTATTGAAGCATTTTTAGCCTGGATAGAGCATATGGTTTTAAAATATAAATGGTCGATAGATGCATCTGTTGGCTATACTATACGTCATCACTTGTTTGCACGCGATGCAATGGTATCTACCAAAACCCTATACAACTATGTGCACCAAGGAATTCTTCAAATAGCTCCTATTGATTTACCGCTCATGGTACGCCGTTCAACCCGTAAGGCGAGAACGCGTAAGCACAAAAAGCATCTGGGAAAGTCTATCGACTTACGAGATGAGTCTATCTTACACCGTAAAGAATTTGGTCATTGGGAGTTAGATACGGTACGAGGCAGCAAAGACAAGCAAGATGAAGTAATCGTTTCTTTACTTGAACGCAAAACACGAGCCTATGTAACGCTTAGGTCTCCTTCAGCTAAGGCAGCAGATATTACAACTACCTTACAGAACTGGTTAAGTCGGTGTAGTGACGTCTTAGATAGCAAGAGTTTATGTAAAACGATTACGTCAGATAACGGGCTTGAATTCGCCTCCATTACCGACCTAGAAAATGAGGGGCTCCAAATCTTTTTTGCTCATCCCTATGCCGCATGGAAGCGAGGGTCTAATGAAAGACACAATGGATTGTTGCGCCGTTTCATTCCCAAAGGTATTCCTATACATACTGTGTCTGAAGCCGCTCTTAAACGGGCAACAAATTGGTGTAACACGTTACCCAGAAAAATTCTTGGCTACCGTACACCACGAGAGGCATTCCTGGACGAAATTAGAAAGCTAACGGATGTAACGAGTGTTCAATTTCATATTGCAATTTAGAATGCAAATAAAATTTTATCTATACAGACGATAAAAGTACATGTAAATTATCACATGTCCCTTTTTAAATATATATGGCAATCCTAATAGTTAATTATAAGTAAGCCTAAATAAAACAAATCCATAGTGACTACCATTGTGTTATGTTCAAAGTGATTAAAACAAACACATGAGGTAGTACTATGGATTATCATATCAGGCAGTACTATGGACGTATTATATCCTCTTATTCTATTCGCACCTGTTGTATACGTTTTCTCGCTTCTAGCAAATCGTTCCTGAAGAATATAAGTATCACCGCTATATACGATATACCGGCTAACACTAAAAAAGTAAACTCCCAATAAAACGGTACCAAGTTATACGCATCTTTCATCCAGGCATATACATTGGCAACAACCACTATACTCGTTGAAGCTAGCAAAGGATACACTAGCTGATGCACCAATCGAACAGGAGAAATAGAGAAGAACTGTTTTATAAATAACATGCTAATAACTATTTGAGCAACTATACATGCACATCGGATGTATACAAACTCCCAAAAGCCAAGATTGACGGCCCATTTACAAACAGGAATCAGCACAACTAAGTATGCTACTTGAAAGAAAAAGAGTATTCGCGGAATTCCTGTAGACTTATAAAGTTCGGCCGTAAACGTATAGAATATTACGCTACCAATCATCATAAGCCCCCAAGCCCCTATGACATTAGCGGCTTCTCCCCATTGGCTACCCAATAATATATACGTAACCACATCTCTAAAACAGAACAGCCCCAATCCCATGGGTATTGTTAAATAGCTCATGATTTTAAAGATGTCAAAGAATACGCGTCTAAAATCATCCGCTCTTCCCTGCAACCTAGATAACACGGATAATAACACGGGACTAACAGCAGCAGATATCATCCCCATAATCGACATAACCGCATTTGCCGAATTTTTATATAGTCCCAAATAATAATCGCTATATACACCGGCTATAATAAACGTATCAATCCAAAAGATTATCCAGTGACCAAGGCCTTCACACAGCGACCAAAAGCTAAAGCTAAACATGCGTTTAAAAAGTGTAAAGGAATAATAAAAATAAGGCTTCCAAGAAGACATATATGTCAGTAACACTGAAGTGCAGAAGGCTCCTGTCAGATTACCTATGATAAGTGCCCAATAGGATTTTGTAATGTATGCAATAGGCACCGTAATTACCAAAGGAACAATTACTACAGCCATTCTATTCCAAAACAACTTTTTATAACCAAAGGCCCTTCGAAATAATCCCATTTGAATACTTGATAATGATGTAATAATCAGTTGAACACTGGCAACACATAGTACAACAGCGTACTCAATATTCCCCAAAGCTAATGCAATAGAATTCCTAAAAACAAAGATAACCAGAAATAGTAGCACAGAAAGAATAAAATTTGACCAAAAAGCGACGCATGCGTATCGGGATTTCTCGTCTTCATCTCGGAAATTCTTCTGCACCAGAAACTTTCCAAATCCCGCATCTGTTATGATATCCATAAAACTTACCACCATATTACAAACTGCCAGCACACCAAAATCTGCCGGTGTAAGTAACCTGGCTAATATCATATTTGTAATAGGTGTTATAAATTTAGCCGCTACTTCAGAAAAAAGGGACCATCCTACTGAATTTTGTACAACTTTATTATCTGACACTTCTATTTACCTCTTTTTTACCTGTCTATCAACTGTTTTGAGAAAATAATATGTAAAGAAAATAAAGAATAACATAGCTACAGTGGATGGAGAAGTTAAATCTGTTAAAAATCCAGAAAAACTTCCCCTAGGAGACCATAATAATTGATTAATGATAATAAGTTGAATAGAGAAAATAAAAACAGATTTCTTCTTAGCAAAATTAGTTATATGTGAAAGCATATAAGAATATAAAATACTTCCTAAAATAATCCCAAAATATCCCAAATCTTGGTAAAGCTCAGCTAAGTAGCTAGTTCCTGTCCCTCGACCAGCCAAATACATATCTTTAAGTACTGCGTATCCTAGAGCATGTGTATAGCTACCACCATATAAAGCATGCTCCACTGTGTTACCATGATATATTTCAAATCCTAAAACACGCGCAAAAATACCACTTTTTAAGAATTCTAATATATACCATACATCACTATTGATCTGATATTGATACATATATGCTCTTTTTATTACATTACTCGTCACGCCTTGATCATAGAAAAAGTTAAATATTCCTGTATACCACTCAAAATTTGATAAATTGTCAAAACGCCATGCATTGTACCATGCCAAAAAGACTGCTAGCACAGGCGTTAAAATAACACCAATCAACAGATATTTCTTCTGGAACCATACTTCATCTCTTTCCAAACTTTGTCTTATCAATGCATACACCATTAAAAAGAGCAAGCCTAACATTGTAGTCGATCTTTGTCCAGTCCCTAAAGAAACCAAAAGATATATAAAATATAAAATCAAAGGTTTCTTTAGCCTTTCTTTTGAAGGCAAAGTGGCTAAAAATACAGAAAAAGCAACGGGCATAGCCAGTGCAATTTTACTCATTGTATATAAAATTATATTTCCAGTTAAATACTCAGAATAATCAGTATAATAATCAGAATACCCATTTGTAGTAACATATTTGGCTATAACTAACTTCGAGCCAATAGCAAAAATAATAGTTAAATAAAAAAACACTATACTAATATTTTGTAAACGCTTATCATGTAGATTCTCTAATACTACGCTCCTATTTACTTCTTTTAACTTATGTCTAGAGAAAAAAATATACGACATACCAATTGTAACAAGGCTTATAATTATCATAAAATAAGCATGTTCATTAACCACAGGATCAAAATATTCAATTCTATACAAAAAGAAATTTTGTAGCAAATCTCTTCCTATTAAGAAAATAAAGAAAGATATAAGAAATGCAAAAAGCATCCCTCTATTTTCTAAACGATTTATAGAGTAAATAAATAAAATCGACCAAATAAGAAACGCTGAAGAAAATAGAAAATCCGCTCCACTAAGTAATGTAACTACAGGAATCATTCCTAATATAAAAAACATTCCTATTAACATTTTTTTACTTACTCGCAATATTCATCACCTTATTCTTTGTAATTAATAAGATCTTTTATAAAAGCTTTATAGTTTTTCTCAGCGTTAAACATTTTCATCCACTTAGTCCGAGCTGCATCTCTCATATCGAGATACTTACATTCATCCATGTCAATGAACTTTACTATATTTTCAGCAATTATTTCTTCATTACTATCAACAGGAATGATATAGCCGTTATAACCATCCTCTACAATTTCGGCCGTACCACCCGCATTGGTTGCTAGGCACGGAATCCCGAAAGAGATTGCTTCCATTATGGAAACCGGTAATCCTTCCGAACTACTTACATTTATAAATAAATCACAGTAATTATCTTTGTAAAACCGCATAAGTTCAGGATTATCTACATTTCCCTTCAGAGTCACTTGTATGTTAGCCGGTAATTTCTTTATAGCTCCCTCTAGATCCCTTCTCAATACGCCGTCTCCAAAATGAATCCAGCTTATATCATTATCAGTAATTTTTGCTAAAGCATTCGCCAATAATGTCAACCTTTTAACATCTGTGATCGTTGAACACGTTATTATCTTAAAAATTTTACTACGTTTTCCCTGCTGACAACCATAGTCTTGCGTTCCCAAGTATTTAGTCTTTATTTTTTGCTTGTAGTCAGGATATGCACTACTTAGATACTGAGTACCATCATTAGAGCATGGATATACATAGTTGACATTACTGAGCAACCCCTCTCGCATTGGAATATATCCATTAGGTCTTCTTTCTTCATAAAGATCAAATCTATGTGCCCTAGAAAAAATAGGGCTATCTAACTGTAACCACTTTTTTATTAACACAGCCACATAAGGCTGATACTCAAATCTATACGAATAAAAATATACGTCATCATCTTTATTCCATATTTTAATATTCTCTAGTATTTTTTTTGCTTCATAGTGAGATCTACTAAAAAATACAAACAAGCTTATTAAACGCGATAAACTTATCCCCTTTTTTATAACACGAAATAACTCTTTATATAGATTTAAATCTTTTAATGTTTTTATTACATTCACCAAATACTTCCATCGTGGAGCATAGTAAATTGGGATGACTATAACATTACTCCCTACGTGTCTTTTTGTTACCGCATGATCCTGTCTAAGTTGTAGAGAAAAAATGTATACCCTATCAAAATCATTATAGAATTTTATTTCTGTTTCTAAATAGGGTTCCCAATTTCCATAGGGGAACTCATTTGTAAATAAACACAATATCTTCATCGTATTAGGACTCACTCAATGTCATGCTAACTTTTTCTAAAGTACTCTTCATCGTTTTTTCACATTGTTCTAATGTTTCCCCACGTACGATAACTTGACCGATGCAGTCATTAGAATTTTCAAATACTCTAATCATATCTCCCTTTTTCTTAAAAAATGTAACTTCAACTACATTATTAGAAACAGGTCCCTCAAGACTTATTTCTTTTAATAGACCTGCTTTCTCAGTTTCTAAAATCATTTTTGCTAATCCAGCTGATTCAACTTCATTTCTTAAATTCCACAAATCTCTAGGATTTCCACCCAAAGCAGCCAACGCAATCATCTTATAGTATTCAATGCCATAATTAATTTCAACTAATTCAGGTAGGCAATTCGCTCCTACGCGCCCCGTCAACTCTATCACATAAACTTTTCCATTTCTTTCAATTAAATCAACGTTTACAGCACAATTATTCAAACCAATAGCCTTAATTGCCCCTTTTACAGTCTCTATTGTTTGTTCAAGTATTTTTTGTTCACACTTAAGCGGTACATAATGACCTACAGGTACAGCTGTATGACTCATAAATGTTTCATCACCATGAGGCATAACAAACAAAACTTCACCTTCAGACACAAATGCTTGGGCACCAAACTCCCAACCTTCTATAAATTCCTCAACAATACAAAACTCTCTTTTTGTTTTTTCCATTGCACCCTTATAGCCATAAAGTGCTTCTTCACGAGTATTAGCAATATAAATACCATTACTCCCTTGCAAATCCGTAGCCTTAATTATAACCGGCATAGACAAATCACTTAAAGCTTTCTCTAGCTCCATCTGACTACTTACCTTATAGAATTTTGCGGTACTTACATCATTATCAATAAATTTCTTCTTCATTGATAACTTATCTCCACAAATCCGCGCCGCTTCAGATGACAAGCCAACTAACCCCAATTTATCGCAAACAGCCCCCAAAGCCGGAATTCCTGTATCTAAGCAGCAAGTTGCTACTCCATCTAAATTTAACTTTTTCGCTTTATCAACTACATCTTCCACATTAGCAATATCCATATAGCATACTTCATCAGCTAATGCAATCCCTGGAGGATTATTATCCGGCAGCGTACCTGCAATCGTATGTATTCCCATTTCCTTAGCAGCCTTGTACAATCCAACTTGTCCTCGTCCTGCTCCAATAATTAACAAACGTTTACCTGCTACGTCCATCGTAAATCCCCTCCTGCTATATATCATTAGAATTATTTGTATTATATATATTTTTACGTCTTAACACGGTTATAATTGTCTGAATAAATATTTTAAAATCAGATACAAAAGAAACTGATTTTGCATATTCTGCATCATACTCTAATTTTTTTTCCTGGTTAATCGCATTACGAAAATATGCTTGTGTATATCCTGTAATTCCCGGTTTCACCTGCAATCTAACTCTTCTTTTTTCATCATATTCTGATAAAGGCCTATTAATTGTAATTGGTCTTGGACCAATTATACTCATATCTCCCTTAATCACATTTAATATTTGAGGTATCTCATCTATAGAAAACTTTCTCAATATTTTACCAACTTTAGTTATTCTTGGATCATCCGGAGCATTATATGTAGAATTATCCTTATTTCGATAATCAGGCGCATTCATTTTCATCGAGCGAAATTTATACATATCAAAGATACAACCATGTAACCCCCTTCGCTTAGCCATATAAAAAATACTTCCACGATCTTCCAGCCAAATCAACGGCGCTACTCCCATAATAATGACTCCTAATAAAGGCAATAAGATGATAGAAGCCAGTAAATCAAACAAACGTTTAAAAAAATACTGGTACATATTAATTCACCTCAATTTTGATTTCTCTCATTGCATGTTCACACGCTCCTACTACCTCTTCTCTAGTTTTCCCCGAAGCGATTACATATCCAACTCTATCTACACTACTATTGATATTACCAACACAATCACCCAAATCTTTTAGTATTTCAACTCTTCTGATTCCGGGCACTTTTCTCGCATCTTCAACGCCAGCAATAGATCTTATTCTTCCCTTAGAAGGATTTAAATACCTTACACCACTAAAATGTTCAAACTTTCTGCGTAAATCAATGTCATCTGAGCAAGCAGAGCGCAACGTAGCCTCAATCATATCAACACCAGTGGATAATGGAGTTAAGTCAGACGTAATATAATCACCACCTAGTCTGGCTCCTATTTCAATAATTTTAGGCCCTTTTTCTGTAACCATCATTTCTACATGGGCAGGCCCTGACAATATCCCTAAAGCCTCTACCCCTTTTCTTGCAACACTAACAATTGAATTGTACATTGCTTCACTTGTAACATATTGAGATGGTTGTGTATGACCCATTTCCACAAAACCAGGCGCTCCTGTGGTTATTTTATCTGTAACAGCAATGACATGAATATCATTACCTGCAACAAATATCTCTACACTGATCTCATTTCCCTCTAAAAACTCCTCTATTATTACTTGATTTCCACGCGCATTAGATAAGGAATAGTCTATAGCCTCTTTCAATTCATCTACAGAAGAAACTAAACGAACTCCCCTACTCCCTGAATTATCTACAGGTTTACATATACAAGGAAACTCTAGCCCCTTTTCCAATTCACCGAAACTATCACCTTCAGTATAGACCCTATACCATGGGTGTGGAACATCTTCCTTCTCAAACCTTCTAATCATAGCACCTTTGTCCGTCGAATTTATAGCTGCCTCTTCGCTTATACCATTCAAAGATAATCTATCACAAATTCTACCTATCACTCTCATTGGAAAGTCTGTAGCAATAGTAGTAATACCATCTATTTGCTCCTTTATAGCAACTTCACTCACTCCATCATAGTCATTAGTGCTAACAAGATAAAATTTATCTGCATATTTTTTTCCAACAGCATTTTCATCATAATCAACAACTATTGCTCTATAACCAATATCTCGTGCTTTCTTAATCATAGGTAACTGTAAAGAAGATGCACCTAAAATCAGAACTTTTTTCATTTTTATCTCCCGGTAAACTCCTACTCATTAAGCATTCATAGAAGCAATTACATCTTTTACATTTTCAATTACATAGTCCAAGTCCTCATCAGACAAATGTGTATGCAAAGGTAATGTAATAAGATTCTGATAATAATCATAGGCATTCGGAAAATCCTTAATATCCCATCCCAACGCTTTATACGCCGTCATCATCGGTAATGGTTTATAGTGAACATTGGTTGCAATACCGCGTTTTGCCAATTCGGTAATAATTTCGCGGCGTATTTCATCACTAGCCCCCGGAACTCGAATTAAATATAAATGACCGGAAGAAATCTGGTGTTCTGCAAAATGATCCAAATGGAATATACCTAATTCGTCACACATAGCATCATAGCGTTTAATCATTTCTTTACGGCGTTCCAGTAACTTCGGATAACGATCTAACTGCCGAAGTCCGATAGCAGCCATAATATCTGTCATATTACATTTATACCAAGGACCGATAATATCATATTCCCACGCACCGATTTGTGTCTTTGCCAATGCATCTTTACTCTGACCATGTAAAGAATACAACTGATACTGGTGATAAATTTCTTCATTATCAATTCCCGGGATATCCCGCCAGGTCGATGCACCACCTTCGGCCGTGGTAAAGTTTTTTACTGCATGGAAGGAAAAGTCGGTAAAATCTGCAATAGCACCGGTCATCACGCCATCTCGCGAAGCGCCGAGAGCATGTGCACAATCGGAGAAAATAAGAATACGACCTACACTCTGCTGAATACGAGCACCTAAATCATCTCCCTTCTTTGCCGTAAACAGATTACGTTTTTCTTCGGCAATCTTAAACAGAGGTTCATAATGTGCAACCACGCCACCTAAATCTACGGCCACAATCGCCTTTGTACGCGGTGTAATGGCTGCTGCTACTTTTTCATAATCCATTTCCGTAGAATCTTTTTGGCTGTCTACGAAAATAACCTTCGCACCACAATGAATAGCTGCCGACGCAGATGCCGTATATGTATAGGCCGGAACTATAACTTCGTCCCCTTCACCAATACCGCAAATTCTAAAATTGAGTTCTTCTGCTGCTGTCGCTGAATTCAGGCAAACAACCTTGCTGGTTCCACAATAGTCTGCCAAGCGTTTTTCTAACTCTTTCGTCCGAGGTCCTGTCGTAATCCAACCGGATTTTAAGGCCTTAACTACTTCTTCAATTTCATAATCTGTAATATCAGGAGGGCTAAAGGGAATATTTCGTTTAGCCATATCTTTTAGTCCTTTAGTATCTGTCATAGTTCTCTCCTCCTACCTATGATGAAAATTTTTTGTTTAGTATCTATCGCTTATAGCTTATCATCATCGTGATAATAATACTGATAATAGCCATAGCGCCGTTGTTGCGGCATCTTATTTAAGATAACGCCGAGAATACTAACTCCGGCCTGTTGCAATCGTTTCTTTGCATCCATAGCTTCGTTCGGCGTCATACTGCCGGAGGCCACTACCATAAGCACGCCGTCAACCATGTTCCCGATAACTGCCGCATCGGCTGCGGCCAGAATCGGCGGTAAATCAACGAGCACATAATCATAGTGATCACGGGCCCATGCGATGACCTCAGCCATTTTATGACTGCCCAATAATTCTGACGGATTCGGCGGAATCGGGCCACTGGTTAATATATCTAAATTGGGAACTACATCGTGCTGCACTAAGGCATCTAAGGCTTTACCGCGCACGAGAGCATTGGTCAAACCATCCTGCTCGATTTCAAATTTTTTATGCTGCGTCGGCTTACGCAAATCACAGTCAATGATAAGTACCTTCTTGTTGTCCTGTGCCATAACGATAGCCAAGTTGGCAACGGTCGTCGATTTCCCTTCCTCCGGTAAAGACGAGGTTACACCTACTACCTGCAAGGTTTTATCCGCTCCTGCAAATTGTAGATTAATACGAATAGCACGGTAGCCTTCACTAATAGGAGAGAGCGCATCGTAATGTGTAATCAAATCTATTTTCGCCATGATAATCCTCCTTTTAGCTTAGTCCACCATGATTGTTTGCGGTGATGGCTGCCTTCTTCCATTTCATCTTCAAATTTAGGAATCACACCCAGCACCGGCAAGCCCAAGTATTTTTCCACATCGTCTGCTGTGCGTACTTTGCGATTGAGCAGACTCCGGGCAATAACGAAAGCACTGCTACCGAATAGACCCAATACGAACGCAATGGCCAAGGTCAACAGCTTACGCGGTGCAATCGGTTTTTCCGGCAGTGTCGGTTCGTCAATCACCTGTACCTCTGTAGGCACCATGATTTCCGCTACCTTTGCTTCTTCCAAACGCTTCGACAGCATAACGTAGATTTCCTGTGCTACGTCCTGATCACGTTTTAACTGGATATATCCCTTTTGCTGTTCCGGGAATTGTTCCATCATCTTATCCGCTTCCGCATCAAGCTGTGCCAAGGCACCGGATTTACTCTGTGCTACTGCAATCTGCGCTTCGTTTTTAAACTTGCTCGCTAAGAGTCCCTGCTGAACCGGATTGCTGGACGGTGCTTCCTGAGAAACTACCTTGTCTATTTCCGTATTTAAGGAAGACGTTACCTCTTGGATTTGTTTATTCAAGGCCTGCATCTTCGGATGTTCATCCGTGTATTTGCCTACGTAACCGGCTTTTTCCGCTTCCAATTCCGCCAGCAGTGTTTTGTATTTCTGGATGGTCGGACTATCTGCAATGCTAATACCGGCTGACGATAATTGACCGTCCGCACTGGCTAAGGCAGCTTTTGCGGTTTCCAAGTTCAGCTGGTTTTCTGCCTTTGCCTTATCCAGCATGGTGATTTTATCGGTCAATCCCTTCATCTGATCCGTAGGTGAGAATATTTTATTATCCGACTGGTACGCCTGTAATTTATCTTCTGCCGCCTGTAGTTCCTTCTTCGAAGAAACTACACGTTTTTCCAAGAATTGACGAATCACTTTCTTTTCATTCTGCGATAGTTCCGTTAAGCGTTTGAGAAAGCCGTTTACGAGCAGCTTATTCGCTTCTTGTGCTCCTTCCGCCGTATCGGCTGTCATGGCCACCTGCATGATATCCGTATCCTTAAACGGAGTTGTCGTAATATGTTTTTTAACAAACCCTTCATATTCCGGATATTTTCCTTCATCATTAGGCTCTTGCGTGGCTTCAATAACCGGAATAACCACTTGACGACTCTTTAAAATCTCCGCATCCGTACTCATCTGTTGCTTGGATTGCAATGGATTTCCCGATGCAAGACTGCTCAACATGGAATCCCCCAAGCCTTGACTCTGCTTTACCCGCAGCAAGGCTACCGACTGGTATGTCGGTGTCGCGATTGCCAAATACAATCCGGCCAGCAAAATACATACCGCCGTTGTTTTCACAATAAACGATGTATGTTCACGGATGGTATGCCACAGCTCGACCAGGTCTATGGTCTCTTCTTCTTTTGGAATATCCTTACGTGTATCTTCTGCCATTGTCACACCCCTCACTTAGTCGTCGTTAATATTCTGACGAGCTTCTGTAATTGTATAAATACTGCTAAAGATAGGCGCAATATCGCGACTAAAGCTAATACGACTATTCTTCGTTAAGTACAGCATATCGCCTTCGCGCATTTCGTAATTTTCGCTCATATCCCCCGTTTCGAGCATGCGATTTAAGTTAATAGCAATCAGTTCTTTCGGACGATCTTGGCGAATAAGGTAAATTTTCTTTTTCGCCGTGTCCCAGTTAAAACCGGAGGCAGCCCCGATAGCATCAATAACGGTGTGTCCTTTGGTGAGCTCAAACGCACCGGGACGGTTTACTTCACCGAACACATAGACGCGTACGGTACCCAGTTTTACAACGTTTACCGCCACATCGGGATCCACAATATACTTGGACAAGCGCGTCCGCAGTTCCTCCGTAAATTGTGCTACCGTCATACCGTTTGCATTGATTTCTCCGGCCAGCGGTATGGACACTCTTCCGTCAGGCCGTACTAAATAGGGTGTCATAGTACCCGATGCATTCACTGACGTACTGATGCTCGGCTCTTGGGTGACCACAATGCTTAGCTGATCACCGGAGCGCATGGTATATTCGCTGGCCATGGCGCCGCCTGTCGTCAATACAAGGCCCATGACCATTGCTGCCAATTTCTTCTTCATCCTACAACTCCTTATGCTATCCACTTACTTACGTGTTGCTATCTGTCTTATCCGAACAACTTGGCAAAGAAGCCTTTTTTCTTCGGCTTTTCTTCACGCCATTCCCCTTCTATGGACGGATAAATAGCTTTTTTATTCAATAGCTTTCTCCCATTATCCTCACAACGCTGCCATAAAGCGGCACCGTTCGTCAGCTTTTTAATCGCCACCTCAACGGGGGCCAAGTCAGGATTGCGCACCGTTGTTCGATGGGCATCACTGCCGAGGAAACAAATCATGTCCTTACGAGCCAGCATTTCTACGCGGCGTTGTACTTCTTCACCGAAATAGCCTATGAAGCTACCGCCGTTACACTGGGTGAGTACACCTTTTTCCAGCCACTTCCAAATGTACCGCGGTTTTTCCATAATGCGGTCATACCGCTCCGGATGCGCCAAGATAGGACGATAGCCGCGCACCATCAATTCAAACAACAAGTTTTCGGTTTGTTTCGGTTCGCTTTGATTGGTCAATTCGCAAAGAATGTAGCGACTGCCGGCAATGCAGTAGTCCCGTGCGTCTTCTTTCAGAAAGTTCAAGGCTTCAAAGTTAATTTCCACCTCCGCACCGGTATGAATGGTAATGGGAATGCCCGCTTTTTTGGCATCTTCCTGCAAGGCGGTTGCCTTTTCCACGATAACCGACCATTCCGGTACTACACCGCGCCGGTTCACATGCGGCGTAGCGATAATATCCGTCGTACCGCAGGCTGCTGCCATACGCAACATTTCAATGGACATGTCAAACGATTTAGATCCATCATCTATATCATATAATATGTGAGAATGTAAGTCTATCATTAGATTAATCTCCTACTCTTCTTTTCTACGCGAGATATCCGCTTTATTGTTTAGCATTCGTTTTAGCCAATGTAGCCGATGCAAGCTCGTTTAAGTCTACGCCGTCACCGGTTACCTTGGCGCGAATCAAGCTATCTGCCACGGCATTGGCCGCTTCCGATGTATGGTTCGGATGATAGGTGGGAATAATCTCTTTAAAAATGGTAATAATGTCATCCGCCGAATGTGTATGCAACAGCTCTTCGATTTTGGCAAACAGCCAATCGGCATCCAGCGGTTCAATGCGTGCTTCGTAAATTTTTTCGTGCTTGGTGTGTTCCGTTCCCTCTTCGGCAGTCAACAATTCTTCATACAATTTTTCGCCAGGTCGTAAACCGGTAATCTGAATGGGAATTTCCGTTCCCGGTTCAAAACCACTGAGGCGAATCATATTTCGAGCCAAGTCGATAATCTTAACCGGTTCCCCCATGTCCAAGAGGAAGAGCTCGCCGCCTTTCCCCATCGCACCGGCTTGGAGTACCAACTGACTGGCTTCCGGAATGGTCATAAAGTAACGAATCATTTCTTCGTGCGTTACCGTTACCGGTCCGCCCTTGGCAATTTGTTCCCTAAAGAGCGGTACCACACTGCCACGGCTGCCCAGTACATTGCCGAAACGCACCGTTACATATTCCGTAGGATAGCAGGTATTCATTGCTTGGATAACCTTTTCCGCAATGCGTTTTGAGGCACCCATAACGCTGGTCGGATTTACCGCTTTATCCGTAGAGATCATTACGAATTTACGTACACCACTGCGTCCGGCTACGTCCGCCACGGACCGCGTTCCTAAAATATTGTTTAGCACTGCCGACATCGGCCATGCTTCCATAAGCGGCACATGTTTATGCGCGGCTGCATGGAACACAACCTCCGGTTTGTATTCGGCGAAGATACTCATCAGCTGTTCGGTATCGCGAATATCCGACACTACCGGCGTAACGGCATCAACACCGTACTGCTTGCTCAGTTCTTTATTGATTAAGTAAATGCTGTTTTCACCGTGACCAAGTAAAATAAGTTTGGCCGGTTTCATGCGCATAACGCTGCGACAAATTTCCGATCCGATAGATCCGCCGGCACCGGTAACGAGGACAACCTTACCTTCCAGGTACGCCGCAATTTCTTCCATATCAAGGCGCACCGGTTCACGCTGCAGCAAGTCTTCGATTTCGATGGGACGCATCTGCGACAAGGATACATTGCCATCCAATAATTGATACAGTCCCGGCAAAATGTTTGTCTTACATTTCAGCGGCGCACAGATAGAAACGATTTCCTTCACCGTGGCTGCCTTCGCCGATGGCATGGCAATAACGATTTCTTTAATGCCATGTTCGGCTACGAGGCGCGGAATATCGTGGCGATCCCCCATAATCATCTGTCCTGCCAAGAGGCGACCTACCTTTTTCGGATCGTCATCCACAAAGCCTACGAGTTCACGATTTTTCGCATGATAGGTCATGATTTCACGGGCAATGATGGCCCCCGCATCACCGGCACCGACAATGAGGACAGGTACGGTTTCTTCATTCTTTTGCTTATTGGAATAATATTTCAAGCTAACGTAACGGAACATAAGTCGACCGAAGCCGATAATCCCGGTAATCACGATAAAGAGAATTACGTATAAAGAGCGTGGCAGGTTCAATCCCATGGCCATAGTAATCGCCGCGTAGGTAACACAAGCACCTAAGCCGGAATAAATGAGCGCAAATAATTCCCGCGATCCCGCATAACGCCATACCCGCTGATAAATGCGCAGAATATACATCCAAGCTAAATAGCTAAGCACCAGTATGGGTGCTGTTTGTTGCAGCATCGACGCATAGGGCGTTGTATGAAATTCAAAGCGCAAGCCGTAACTGATGGCTGTGCCCAAGAGCACCGCCACTATATCCGCTACAATAAAAATTAATAATTTCGTCCATCGTCCGCGCATGTACATCATCCTTTATTTCCAACACTACCATCAAAAATTTTGTTTCAATTATATAACATCGTCCCCCCATTGTACATTTATAAATAATTTTTACTAAAAGGGAGAGCGTATTTCATTAATAACAATCAACATGTATGACAATTCATTATAGCACATCACAGATATGTAGAGTAGATGAAACTAGCGTTCTCGGTATATAATAATAGCCGTTGATATCCATCTGTTGGTATCCATCTATTGGTATCCATTTACCAGCATACCCCCATTGCCATCTCATCATCTATCTATTAGTATTTATCTATTACTACTTATCTATTACTACTTATCTATTACTACTTATCTATTACTATTTATCTATTATATTATGTCTATTATTATCTATTATCATCTCCCTATTGATATTGTAAGAAAGGGTGCCTCTTATGCCTATAGTGTCCACACCGTCTTTATATACTACTATTGAATGGCTCGCCCTCGGCGTTGCCATAGTCATCATCGCGCTCATAGCACGACGTGTATTTGGTTCCCGTCGCAAGGAAATTAACGCCAAGTGGTATACGCGAAATGGTGTCTACCCGTTGACGAAGATGGAGCGCGATTTTTATGTGTTGCTTCGCCGGTATTTCGGTGATGATACCATCATTCTCTCTCAAGTGCCTCTCATCTGCTTGGCTCAGCCTAAAGCGCGTCCCGACACGGAAGTGTTTCGCCGTCTTAAATACAAAATCGATCGCATGCGATTGGACTTTGTTATCCTTCGCTCCACAGGCAGCGTGGAATGTATTATCGAACTTGACGGGGACTCGCATCAGACAAAAACCCAACGCCGCCTCGACAAAGAGCGCGACCGCTTTCTTACCGAGCTGGGCTATGATATTTTTCGCTATACACACAAAAACGGTACACCCCTCTCGGAAGAAAGAGTGTACCGCTTCTTGGATCAATATTTCGAATAATAGTATCTACCTTACAGCTATCATCACTACAGGCAATAAAAAATCCCAAGGCATATCCTTGGGATCATTTATTATTCAGCTACTTTGTTGATAACCTGAGTTCCTTTGTAATAGCCGCATGTAGGGCAAACCCGATGAGGCATCATAGGTTCGTGGCACTGCGGACAAGCTACATAGCCGGGAACAGTTAATTTCCAATTTGCACGACGACGGTCACGACGGCATTTGGACAATCTACGCTTTGGTACTGCCATTATCTGCACCTCCTTAACATAATCACTAGGATTAATTAATCATCATCTTTATCGAGCAGTGTACGAAGCACCGCCAATCGAGGATCCACCACAAAGGATTCACAAGAACAAGGTGAAACATTTAAATTTGCTCCGCAATGAACGCACAATCCTTTGCAATCATCCTGACATAACACTTGAGAGGGTTCATTGATGATTAATGTTTCCCGAATGAGGTCCGTTACATCGATGGTTTCACCATCAAAGGGAATTATTTCCGCATCCTCCGCATTCTGCCATTCTTTCAAAACACCAAAGGTTTCTTTGAACGGAGTCACCTGCACATGTGTAAGCGGAGTCAAGCACCGCGTACATTCGTACTCGCCTTCGGTACGAACGGTCCCTTCTACAATGTAATTCTGCCCATCATATCGAAACTCACCACTAATGGTTATATCATGACGGCTCCAAGGAAAAGCAGTTACGTCACCAAGCACGGTGGCCGGTTCCGTACATGTATAAGGAAACGGTTTTCCTATATGTTCTTTTGCTTGCTCTACTTGCAGTTTCATAATTCTACCTCGACTATACTATTATAGCTACCACACCGGGCTTTGTCAAATTCTATTTCGCCTACGACTCTGCCGCTGTACCTTACTCTTGTACCGATCACATCGATACCCATATGTGTCAAAACGGCCCTCCTCGCGGAGAGCCGTTGGTTATTACCAATTCGTTTATTACATTTTTTCGAACTGATCTTTGCCTACACCGCAAACCGGGCAAACATAATCGTCCGGCTGATCTTCGAATTTTACGCCTTCAACAGCTTCATCATAAATCCAGCCACAAACAACGCATACGTATTTATCCATCACTTGCGCCTCCTTTCGATCACAATATAGACACTTAATCTACACTCTTAGTCTATCACGGATATCGATATTTATCAATATCTTTTTTCTCATTTTTTCTTCATCATTCTTACCAGCCTCGACCGGCTCCTCCGCCACCGCCGGAACCACCGCCAAAACCACCGCCACGGCCTCCGCCGAAGCCACCGCCTCCTCCACCGCGGCCTCTCGATAACAGAATGATTATCATCATTGTCATCTGTCCGCCGAAGAAAAGGATGTCCACCGCGAAGAATCCGATAACCAAGACACCGACCAACAGCTTTTGCCACCACGGCCACGAACTATCGGTATCTTGATTGGCCGCAACCTTTGTCGATTGACTTTTGGCATCGCCGGTTAAGGTGACGTTATATCCCTTTGCCGTCACTATCGCCATGGCCGTAAAGGTTTTCACTATCCCCGTCTGCATCTGTCCTGCTTTAAAGTACGGCAATGCATAGGTATCGAGGAGTTGCCCTGCCTTGGCATCATTGATAATGCCTTCCAGTCCGTATCCCACTTCGATGCGCACCCGCTTATCTTCGGTGGAAACGAGGAGGAGCATACCGTTGTTGTCCTTCTTTTGACCTATGCCCCAACTGCGCAGCACGGCCAAGGCATAATCATCCGGTGCTTCGCCGTCAAGGCTCTTCACCGTCAGCACCGCCAGTTGGGCTGTTGTCTTTTGATCTACTTCGCGCGCCAGCCTGTTCATCTCTGCTTCTGCTTGCGGCGATAGGATGCCTGCCGTATCCACTACATAGACACCGGGCTGTGGTTTTTGCGGAATGTCCGCAGCCGATGCTGTTTGCATCACACCGAACAGGATGACGAAGGCCAGTAGAATTCTACCTACATATCGTTTCCATTTCATAGGCTACCCTTAGAAGGATACCTTCGGAACCTGCTGTGCTTCCTTGGAGGCTTCGAAATAATCCTTAGCACTAAAGCCAAACATACCGGCATATACACTGGTTGGGAAGGTCCGCACTTTAGCGTTAAATGCCTGCACGCTTTGGTTGTAGTCGCGACGAGCTACGGCAATTCGATTTTCCGTACCGGCCAATTCGTCCTGAAGGGCACGGAAGTTAGCATCCGCCTTCAAATTCGGATAGTTTTCCGCTACCATCAGCAAACGGCTGAGAGCACCGGTCATCTGATCATTGGCTTCCGATGCTTCTTTTACAGATTTAGCCCCACCCAAACGAGCACGCGCATCGGCTACGGCCTTGATGGCTTCTTGTTCATGAGATGCATAGCCCTTTACGGTGTTGACTAAATTAGGAATTAAATCGTTACGCCGTTGTAGCTGTGTTTCTACCTGTGACCATTGTCCGTTCACTTGTTCATCCATTTGAACCAATCCGTTATAGCCGCTGACCAGCCAAGCTATCAGGGCTATGATGACAACGACCACCCCAATCCATACTTTTTTCATACGTATCAAACGCTCCTTTCGTTATCACAGTATCTCGCATCATTATCTTCGCAGGATACACTGTGTATCACATGCCAGGCTTATAACTTTTATTGTTCAGTCATTGCCCCTTGCAAATTACTTACTTACTGCATACTTGTATTATATCATATTTAAAAATTTTTCGTCATTGACACCCTTCCTCTGTATTTTTCTACCATTTTACTATATAATAGGATTCGTAAGCAATAAAAGAAAATGATTCTTAAATTTACAGTATATATGTTACGTATAGGAGGTTTACATGAATACACGATTAACAGAATTGTTAGGCATTACATACCCTATCATCCAAGGTGCTATGGCATGGACTTCGGAGCACAAATTAGCGGCTGCCGTGGCTAACGCCGGTGCTACGGGTGTTATCGCTTCCGGCGGACGCGATGCTGATTGGCTGCGCAATGAAATTCGTCAGGCCAAGGCGTTGACGGATAAGCCGTTCGGTGTTAACTTAATGCTCATGGCCAAAAATATTGATGAGCTTTTACAGGTGTTGGTAGAAGAAAAGCCTGCCTTTGTCACCTTGGGAGCCGGTAATCCGGTGCCTTATATCGAACCGTTACACGCAGCCGGTATTAAGGTAATTCCCGTTGTGCCCAGCGTAAAATTAGCTAAACGTGTAGCCGGATCCGGTGCAGATGCCATTATCATCGAAGGGCAGGAAGCAGGCGGTCACATCGGCACGCAGACGACGATGGCTCTTATGGAAAACGTATTGCCCGAAGTAGATATTCCGGTAATCATCGCCGGCGGTATTGCTGACGGTCGTGCATTGGCCGCTGCCCTTACCATGGGTGCCGAAGGGGTACAGATGGGTTCTCGCTTTATCTTAGCCGAAGAATGCCAGATGCATCCGAATTGTAAAGAAGCCATTATCGCTGCTACCGATACGGATTCTGCCGTAACCGGTCTTACCAGCGGTCACGGCGGTGTACGTTCTTTGAAAAACGAATTTACCGCTAAGTACTTGGCTGCCGAATTCAGCTGCACGCCAAAGGAAGAATTGACGGCTATGTCCGTGGGCACGAACCGTCTGGCTGCGGTTGACGGCGATATTGTAAACGGTGCCGTTCAGTGCGGTCAGAGCTTAAACCGTCTTACTAAAATCGAACCGGCTAAGGCCATTGTGGAATCCGTTGTTGCCGAAGCCAAGGAAGCCATCAAACGCGCCCAGCGTTTTATTTAAGAAGGAGATGTTATTATGTTACCGTTCAAAGGTAAATATCCTAAGCTAGATCCAAAAAGTTGTGTTATGCCCGGTGCAGAGCTCGCCGGTGATGTAGAGTTAAAGGAATACGCCTCCGTTTGGCAAAATTGTGCCATGCGCGGCGACGTAAATAAAATCGTAATCGGTCGCTATACCAATGTGCAGGATAATTCCGTTCTTCATGTCGACGATGACAAAGCTTGCATCCTCGGTGATTATGTTACCATCGGTCACAATGCAATCGTTCATGCGTCTACCTTGGAAGATCATGTATTGGTCGGCATGGGTGCCATCGTTCTCAGCGGCTGTCATATCGGTAGAGGCTCCATCATTGCTGCCGGTGCAGTTGTGTTGGAAGGGACTACCATTCCTCCCTACTCTCTCGTAGTCGGCTTACCGGGTAAAGTAATTCGCACCGATGAAAGTCAGTTGGAACGCATTCACAACCAAGCCGTTAAGTATAAAACATTGTGGACGAAGGAATACGGTCTTCTCCCCGATGCCGGTGGCGAGGTGTACGACGGTGCAAAAATCGTATAAGTCTGTGACGATGCCAACATCGTATACGTGTACGACGTGCTAACATCATATACATGTACAACGGTGCTAACATCATATACATGTACGGCAAGTACCAACATCGTATAAGTAATTATATATACGCCACTACTAATAAAAGGGCTGTAACGAAATGAGATCACTCATTCGTTACAGCCCTTTTCATGTATTTCTTTTCTTATCCCTTTTCATGTATTTCTTCTCTTGATGTTATTCCATAGCAATGACAGGTGTACCGGCTTGAAGCGATGCTTTTACATCCAGTATCCGCTGATTACTGCTGCCGCGAAATCGCAAGGCCGGATCCCGCAGTGCATCCACATAACGACCATCGACGAGAATATCACATTGCTCTAACAATGCTTTCTTATCAGGACAAGCCATAATCTCTTCAAAGGTATAGCCGGAGTAGGTCCATATATTTTTTTCCGGTACTGCCTTGCGCACCGCTTGTACCAGCGGCAGTAAGCCGTCTACATTCTGAAAGGGTTCTCCCCCGAGAAGTGTCAGCCCCGCTACGTTCGGATCCTGTACGTAATCCAGTACTTTCTTTGTTTCCTTCTCCGTCCAAGGTGTACCTGCCGTAGGATCCTGATATTCTTCATTAAAACAATTAAAACATTTATGTGTACAGCCGGTGACAAACACTGTCGTGCGAATGCCATCGCCGTTGGCTATATCATATTTTCGAATTTGCCCGTAATTCATACCATCGCATCCTCTTATAGTTTGTTTGCGTTTTTATATTTTATTTATAGTTTTCCATTTTGTTTACATCGTTTCTATTGGGTTTGCCTTCTTATATGTGCAGCACGCGATCCTTGATCTCCTTCGTACGCCCTTCGTTCCAGAAATTTTCTCCCAGGTACCCGCAGGTACGACGAATTACCGTCAGCTTGTCACGATCGGTATTATGGCAACGCGGGCATTCCCACTGATTGTCATCGTTAACTTTGATTTCACCGTCAAAGCCGCACACGTGACAGTAATCGGATTTTGTATTAAATTCTGCATAAGAAATATTATCGTAAATGTAGCGAATCATGGTTAACACGGCGGGAATGTTATTTGTCATATTCGGAATTTCCGCATAGGAAATACAACCGCCGGTAGATTTCTTCTGGAATTCCGCTTCGTACTTGAATTTATCGAAGACGTTGATTTCTTCCCGTACGTTAACATGATAGCTGTTCGTGTAATACCCTTTGTCCGTAATGTCCGGAATTTCTCCGAAGCGGGCTCGATCAATAGAAGAGAAGCGATTAGTCAGACTTTCTGCCGGTGTACCGTAAAGAGCAAAGCCCATATTGTGCTTAGCGCGCCATTCTTTAATCGCCGCGTTCAAGCGATCCATAATTTTCATGGCAAAGCGACGACCGTCCGGTTCCGTGTTAGACTGTCCCGTGATAAGGCGTGTTGCTTCGTAAATCCCGATATACCCCATGGAAATCGTAGCATAACCGCCCTTTAGGAATTTGGCAATGGACTCGCCCTTTTTAAGACGAGCAATAGCCCCGTACTGCCAGTGAATCGGCGATACATCGCTGGTTACGTTTTTCAACAGTTCGTAACGAAGCAGTAATGCCTTTTCTACCAGCTTCAAGCGCTTATCCAAAATTTCAAAAAATTTATCTTCATTACCGCGTGCCAATATACCGATTTGCGGCAAGTTGATGCTGACTACCCCCATGTTAAAGCGACCGTCAAAGACGTACTCGCCCTTTTCGTTTTTCCACGGCGACAGGAAGGAACGGCATCCCATAGGGCTGAACACATTGCCTTCGTAAATTTCTTTCATTTTTTTCGCCGAAATATAATCCGGGTACATCCGTTTCGCCGTACACTTAGCCGCGAGTTCCGTCAAATAGTAGTACGGGCTGTCCGGATAGATATTGTGTTCGTCCAATACGTAAATCAATTTCGGGAACGCCGGTGTAATATATACATTCGCTTCATTCTTCACGCCTTGAATACGTTGTTTCAAAATTTCTTCATCGATTAAAGCAGCTTCCTTCGCATATTCGCTGTTTGGATCGAAATGCATGAACAATGTAACAAACGGTGCTTGCCCGTTGGTCGTCATCAATGTATTAATTTGATACTGAATGGTTTGGATACCATCCTTTACTTCCTTGCGCGTTCGCTTCCAGGCAATTTCACGCGCCTTTTCCATATTCGGTTCCATCCCGTAAATCTCTACTTGTTCTTCAATGACATTGTTGAGAATCTTTTCGTAGGATTTACGCACGAACGGTGCCAAAATGCGATCGATGCCATTAATGCTTTGTCCGCCGTACTGACCGGATGCCACCTGCGCAATAATCTGCGTCGTTACGGTACAAGCTACTTGAAAGGACTTCGGCGTATCAATGCGTTTACCGTTGATAACGGTTCCGTTCGTAAGCATGTCCTTCAAATTGATTAAGCAACAATTAAACATCGGCTGAATAATATAGTCCATGTCGTGGAAATGGATAGCGCCGCTGTCATGCGCTTGTACAATATCGGCGGGAATCAATTTACGGCGTGCAATATCCTTGCTGACTTCACCGGCAATCAAATCGCGCTGCGTGGAAACGATGGCCGCATCCTTATTGGAGTTTTCGTCCAACACCGCTACGTTACTGCGATCCAACAAGCCGAACACATCTTTGTCCGTCGTATTCTCGCGACGTTTAAAGGCCTGTACTGCCTTGTAGTTTTCATAGGCTCTTGCCGTTGCGGGATTATTGTATTCTACCAATTTGTAATACACTTGATCTTCGATGGCATAAATAGTCATGTCCTTATGCAGCTTGGATGCATAGCCTTCGATTTCATTGGCAATACGATCGGCCAAGCCTTCTTCATATAAACCGGTACTGCTGTTCATTGCTTTTTCGATGGCGATTACAATTTTTGATTTATCAAAAGGCACCTTGTGTCCGTCTCGTTTAATAACCTGTAACATAGCTTCCTCCAAATACGAAATCTACCTCATTTTTACACTATATATTGTGTTACCCCTTCATTCAACACAATATATAATACCATATCATCTATCGATTGGACCATACATACATATAGGGGATTGACATTTTATCGCATGCCAATCCCCGTGTATTTCCTATTTTATTTTACAGTGACCAACCATAGCCTACTATATATTGTGATTAAATTCGCGTACCAAGTAATATAATTACTTCAAAATTACACGTTTCGTGTAATTTAATTACCTCGCTTGTGAATTTATTTTCTATTCATCAAAACAAATGATAAGGTTCATACCGTCCATGGTTATGTCTCCAATAACCTTAAGAGCTGTCGCTTATCTATTTTCGATCCCGCCGTAAGCGGTATCTCCTCTACTCCGATGATGCGATGCGGCATTTCTTGCACAGATAACACCTTCGTCATAGCTTTTTTTATCATCGTTTCCGTATATCCCGGTTCGCATTGAATGAAGGCTACCGGTTCTTCACCGCGCAACGCATCCGGTTGTCCTATAACAACTGCCTCAGCCACACCCTCCAGTTCCTGAATCTTTTTTTCCAACAGCGGCACAGACAGTTTATAGCCGCCTCGATTAATAACGGCACCGCCTCGCCCTTCGAACATAAGTCGTCCCGACGAACTGAACCATCCCTTATCACCGACGGAGAACGGACAAGCTACGCCTTCAATCGTATACGGGGAGGTAACGTAAATCATGTGATCCTCATCAACCGTAACCGTCACTCCCGGAAAAGGTCTGCCCACCGCATTCGGCTCCCGCAGCCACTCCTCGGCGGTGCAGTACGTAACATAGTTTAGTTCGCTGGCACCGTAATAAAGAATAAACCGCGCCTGCGGCCAAGTCCTTTGCAAGTGATGCATCAACTTTGTGTCCAACATCTGCGAACCTGCAAAAATCATTCGCAAGGACGATAGTGCCGCCATATTTTCCTTGCTTATAGGCATTGCCTCCATAAGCAAACGCAATTTGGTAGGCAATAAGTAGATGTGTGTAATCGCATACCGCGCCATCACCTTCAGCCATGACCGCGGGCGCAAATAAGCAGAGGTCACCACCGTACCGCCGGCATACCACACGGCCAACAGAGCATTTAAGTTACCGGTAAAGCTCATGCTGCCATGTAAAAACAAACGTGTCTCCTTAGTTACTTCAAAGATTTCATTTTGTACGGGAAAGAAATCGGCCCACGAAGCGGTACGTCGCCACAAGATTTTCGGTATTCCCGTCGATCCTGACGAAAGCACGCCGAAGTCAGCCTTGTCGCAACGAACGCTAGGTTCTTTCAATCGTTCCTCCAGTGCCTTTCGAACGGTATCATCACTGTCCGGATGACCGATGATAGGCTGTAGACCTGCTCCTATGGCAGCTATCCACACCGTCAACTGGTCGTACACGGAATTTCGGTATATGAGTAACGGCTGTGGTTGCGCATACGTTTCCAACTTTTCTTTTTCCGCCTGCACGTCTCGCATAAAGTCATCATAGGTGTATACCGCATCATCGATGCATAAACAAGGTTTGTTCGGCACTGCTTTTTGCCATACAAGCATCATCGCATATAACGAGGTCACTCTATTCCTCCCCGGGGAATCCGTCATCTCGCTTTGTCCGGTCTGATTATAATCATCCATGTTAATTTCCTCACTTTGTTATCATCCGTTCGATAAGTATTGCCGTTCCTACACCGCCGGCACCGGCAATGGCTGCCAATCCGTAACGTCCGTCGCAGCATTCCAACGATGCCATGAGATGAAGTACAATAATCGCTCCCGATGCACCGTACGGATGCCCGTACGCCAATGCTCCGCCGCAACGGTTATAGCGTTCCGTGTATGTTCCGTACCGTCGACCGAACAATACATCAATCACCGCAAAGGCTTCGTTCCATTCCACTGCATCTATCGCCGCCATGGTCAGTCCCGTTTGCGTCAACAATTGTTCCGTTGCTTCCATAGCACCTTCCGGACTGTACAAAGGATTGCCTGCCCACGCTGTAACTGCTGCTATCCGATATTTTGAGGGCTGTGTTCCCAGTAAAAGAAAGGCCGCTCCATCATGCGTAAGGCAAGCATTCCCCGCCGTAGTCAGCGTATTCGGTCCCAGGAGAGGCGGCATTCGTTGTAACAAACGCTCCGACATACGCGGCCGAATGCATTCATCAACCGGCACATGCGTTAATATCGGCTGCGGTATGCCATAGGCCTTACTTACAAGCGCTATGCGCCGTTCCATGTCTTCGCCGTCAAGTTTGTATGATTGTAGATAGCCTTCTTTCTCGGCCAGCACGGCACGCTGATGACTGCGCAATATCCACGGCGTCAAATCATCGGCCCTTACCTGATATTTTTGCATGGTACGCTCCGCCCCTTTGAGCATGGCCAGCTCATCTCGCTCGTGCGGCGAAAACTGTGCCACGCGATACAAGCCTTCCCGATAATCATCGTCCCCATAGGTACGCAGCGGTTGCAGCGAACTACTTTCAGTCCCACCGGCTAAAACGGCATCGTACACCCCGGCTCGTATACCGCTGTACGCCCATTCCAAGGCACCGCCGGCCGAAGCGCATTGCATATCCACCGTTACTGCCGGTACTGTTTCCGGCAATGATGAAAGCAATGCAGTAAGACGCCCTATATTTCCTCCGCCGGCTACGGCATTGCCGCAATAGACACGATCCACCGTCGTATAACCGGTGCGCTCCAGCAATGCATCAATCACTGCCGCTCCCAATACTTCCGGCGGCGTTGTCTTATATTGTCCTCTGTATACACCAATGGGCGACCTAAGGCCGCCCATGATATATACGTCGCGACAGGAAGTCTTGTTATCGTTACTCACAACGTTTCCTCCTCTTGCGATCTATTACGTTCTGTTTATAATCTAATTTTTGTAGCCAACCACGAAGCTACCAGGCATTTGAAAACATCCCCGGGAATAAAAGGCAATGCATAACCGGCCAAGGCCGCGTTAAATCCGATTCCTGTTACAATCATACCGCCGGCAATACCAAACGCGTAGGTAATGGGAATCGTAATGACACAGGCCCGCCATGCATAACTCCAAAAGGATACGGTTTTGCCTTTGCAAATACTCAGCAATGTATACGCTACCGGCCAACCCCAAATAAAACCGCCGGTCGGTCCGAACAGCTTGCCCAAACCACCCGTACCGCCTACATATACCGGTAAGCCTACCGCTCCCAGCAACACATAGACACAAAGTACAATGAAAGCTTCCTTCGGCGGCAGCATAAAGGCTACCAAGCACATAACCAGTGTTAATGCCGTAACCATCGCCGGTGTAAAGGGCAAGGGAAACGAAATATACGCCGAAATACACATTAACGCTACCAAAAGCGCCATTTTTGTCAATTTACGAACATCACTCATCTAACTCTACTTCCTTCTTCATTTATTTTTAATTGCTACGTCAAGAACCGTATGCTATGCCGATACAGTAACCACCACATCAAACAGCCGCAGTCCATCTGCAGTAATCACCGTATAGTCTGTGGGTCCCTCACTCCGGAGAAACAACGGTGTATCTCCGTACACGGGATTGCGAAAACGGATACGGATCTCCTTGATGGTATCCTTTGTTGTTGGTATTTTTGTATCACCACAAACCATCTCACTGCCGACTGTATCAATGCCAAGTGTATCGCCTTCCTGCAGTGAATCGTTTTCCTTATTCCCACGTATTACCGATGGCCAGTCTTCGTAAAAAGCAGCCAGCAATAAGCACCCCGGCACAATACAGCAGTCGTCTCGGTGAATGGGATTGGCATCGCCTACCGCTTCGGTAAAAGCATGTACCACCGTTGGCGAAAAGGAACGCCAGCGTATCAACTGCTCGGTATCGCCTACGCTTGTTACATCGGCAGTACTCGTCGGAAGAATCGTGCGGGAAGAATCATAGGGCACTAAGACAGCCTCCAAGCTTCCCTCATCATCGACAGCAAAGAAACGGTAGCGATTTCCACGACAACGCACCTTCGTTTCCGGACTTTTGTCATAGACTCCGGCACGAGACGGATTGTGTTTCCGCCATGCCAAAGAAGCAATAACAACGTCCTTCGGTATATCCGCTGCCGTCATAGCACGAAACAATGTATACACCGCTGTCCCTCCTCAATTTTGATTTCTACGTATCGATTATAGAAGATATATATATATTAGTCAACTGGATACTACGCCAAAGTTAACAAAAGAGTTATCCGGATTTCAACCGGAGCCACTACGATAATCCAAACTCAGCATTCTTCGTAAATTACGGTATATAACAAAACAAGCCACTACTTACATAGTGGCTTGTTTTGCTGAGAGGATAGCGAGGGGGAAAAAATTGAGGTAATTGAAAAATTCAATATTAAATGCTACCTCTCACAGTATAATGGAATGTATTTGGCCGATATTTCTCCATGATTAACACATTTCGCAAAACCGACCAAGCATGTGGTGGAGACGAGGGGAATCGAACCCCTGTCCAAAAACGGTGCCCCAAGGACTTCTCCGAGCGCAGTCGCTGTTTTAAATCTCAGACAGCTATTGTACAACGACAAACTACACTGTCCCAGCTCAAGGAATCTTATTTAACTCATTTGAGCAAGTGAGTTAAACCAGCCCGTAGTTTGACGCCTTATCCCCTCTCACGGGCGAAGAGAGGTAAGACGTAGCTTATGCAGCTAATGCAAAGTTTTCTTTTGCGTTTAATTTAAAGGTTCCACCGTTTAACGGCCTAATGGAACGCCGGCTCGCTATCCATGATACACGCATCCCTGTCGAAACCATTACGTCCCCGCGAGTACGCACATATCATGTGCAAACTTTATTATACGCAATACCTCATTAGCTTGTCAATTATTTTAATTAATAGCGATCTTGTTCTTTCATGCGCCGCTGAATATCACGCTTGGCATCTCGTTCCGCCATATCCTGTCGTTTATCATAATTCTTTTTCCCTGTCACAAGACCTACGGTAACTTTAATCAAGCCATGACTATAGTGAAAATTCAACGGCACTAAAGAGAATCCCTTCTCTTTGACCTGCCCCAACAATTTATGAATTTCCGCCTTATGCATTAATAGCTTACGCGTCCGTTCCGGTTCATGATTGAATTGATTGCCCTGTTCGTAATGGCTAATGTGTGCCTGATAGAGAAAGAGCTCTCCATTTTCAATACCGCAAAAGCTGTCCTTCAAATTGAGTCGACCTTGGCGAATCGATTTTACCTCTGTCCCGGTTAGGGCAATGCCGGCTTCATAGGTTTCATGAATATGATAATCATGACGTGCCTTGCGATTATCCGCAATTAAGCTGGTACTGTCCTTCTTTGTCTTTGCCAATGGTATCCCTCCTGTTTCAATTCTTTTCTATATTTTTATTCCTTTTTCATGCGTTCAATTCTTTTTATGCTTTCAACTATTTTCTATGTTTTCCTTTACTGCGATTGCGCTTACGCGATGCATGGGCCTTTTTCTTTTTTCCTTTCCCGCTGCCGGATTTACCCTTGCGACTCTTCTTAGCTTTGCTCCTACCCCCGGCAGATGACCCGGCATTACCTTTCTTACGACCAGCCTGACTGTCGCGCTTCATACTTTTATCCAGCCAACGTCGTTGCAAGGCGGCTAAGTTTTCTACTTCGCCGAGGACAAAATCAATTTGGCGTCGTTCCGTGTCTGCCTTAATCAGCGTAACCGTTACTTCCTGTCCCAGGTGATATTGTTTGCCCGTGCGGCGTCCTACCAATAGGAAATGATCTTCATCAAAGAAGTAGTGGTCATCTTCCATCATGGATACGTGTACCAATCCGTCAATGCCATTCTCCAATTCGACGAACATCCCAAATCCGGTAATGGAATTAATCCGTCCTGTAAATACCTCACCGACATAGCGTTCCATATATTGTACTTTTTTCAAATCATCCGTATCGCGTTCGGCTTCCACCGCTACCTGTTCCTGCATGGAGCAGTGTTCGGCTGCTTCTGCCAAATACGCTATATCGTCATCGCGCTTGCTGTAGCCGTCATGCCAATACATCGTTTTTTTCAGCAAACGGTGCACCATCAAATCAGGGTAACGGCGAATCGGCGATGTAAAATGCGTATAGCATTCCGATGCCAAACCGAAATGTCCTGCATTGTTGGCAGAGTAACGCGCCTGCTGCATGGAGCGAAGTGTCATGACCTGGGCAACCTGCTCAATGTCTTCACCGCTGACGCTTTCCAAAAATTTCTGTACATCCTTAGGCGTCACATCTTCGGTAAAGCGTTCGTTACGTCCCAAATACTGCAGTACGTTTTGCAGCGCTGCCAGTTTTTCCGCATTCGGCGTTTCGTGAATACGATACACCGAGGCCGGTGCATGATCGCGCAGATAGCAAGCTACCGTTTCGTTGGCAATCAACATACATTCTTCGATGATTTTTTCCGCAATCGTCCGTTCCCGTTTAACGATGCGCAGTGGCGTACCGTCACCGTCGAGGATAATTTTAAATTCCGGGAACTCAAAATTGATAGCACCGCGCCGATGACGCATGTCCATCAATGTTTCGGCCACATTCCGCAGCTCTTTTACCATCGGCATCAGCGGGACTAAGGTGTCCGGAATAATGTCTTCTTCCAAGGCTTGGTAAATTTCGCGATAGCTACAGCGCCGGGTAACTCGAATAACCGAAGGACTGATAGTTGATTCCACCACAGTACCATCGTCATCGATTTCCATAATGCAACTCATGGCATAACGGTCTTCACCGGCATTTAAACTACAAATTCCGTTGGATAAAATCGTCGGTAACATCGGTACTACACGGTCAACCAAGTACACACTGGTGCCACGGCTGTACGCTTCGCGATCAATCGCCGTATTCGCCACCACATAGTTGCTTACATCCGCAATATGAACCCCCAGCTGCCAATGTCCGTTAGGCAAGCGCTTAACACTGACTGCATCATCCAAGTCTTTCGCATCTTCGCCGTCAATGGTAACCATCGGTTCGTTCCGTAAATCCAATCGACCCTTTTCAGGCAGAACGGTCATGCTGATAGACTCCGTTTCCTTCAGTACATCTTCGGGGAAAGCAAAGGGTATCTTATGCTGTGCCATAATGCAATTAATGTCAAGACCCTTATCACCTTCATAGCCGAGTACGGCAGTAATACGTCCTTCCGGCAATTCATTGCCTTCCGGCCATTTAATAATTTCCACCGCCACTTTAGCACCGCTGCGTGCATCCAGCGCATAATCCAGGCTGATATAAATATCCTCGGTAATCCGTTCATCGTCAGGTTTCACAAAGCCAAATTTTTTCTGGCGATCGTAAGTACCAACAATAATCGTATTGGCTCGTTCGATAATCGCTACGATTTCACCTTCTCGGCGTCGTCCCTTCTCGGCTCCGATAATCCGCACTCGCACCTTGTCGTTCTGCATAGCTCCGTGACGATGTTCTTCGGAAATATGAATATCCTCTTCCAAATTGGGACCTACCACAAAGCCAAAGCTCTTGCGATAGCTTTTATAAATTCCTTCTGCCATCATTCCTTTGGCCACTGCCGGCGCATACCTATAATACTCTCCGTCCTTTGTCATCAATAGCCCGTCCCGCTTTGCTTCATCCACGGCATCCATAAAGGCCGCTACCTCATCGGCGCTTTTCATGCCCAGCATATACGCTGCATCCTCCACATGATAGGCTTCCGGTGCAATGTCTTTATAAAAAGTGAGCAACTGCTCTTTTATTTCTTGTCTGTCTATTGCCTCTCGCATATACTGTCGTCTCGCTTTCTATAAAAAAGACCTGCATACGCAGGCCCCCCTATTAATATTGGTTTAATAAGAACCCTAATACAAGGCTCAACACGGCAAAAATAACCGCCAACACGATAGTGCATTTGGATAAAAATCCGTCAATGCCGCGTGCTTTACCGCCAAACACGGAATCAGCCGCGCCCGATACAGCACCGCCCATGCCTGCACTCTTGCTTGACTGCATCACCACTACCACAATTAATAATACAGAAACGATTACCTCTGCAAACATCAAAAAGCTTTTCACTTCGTTCATCCTTCCTTACCGGCTGCCGCGCCTTTATTTTTATGGTGAATTCCCCAATGTTGCTCCAACTTGCGCTTAGCCCGTTGCAGCGCATTGTCGATGGACTTGACACTGCGTCCTACCTCTTCACCGATTTCCTGATAACTTTTCCCGTCTAAATAGGCCGTCATTACCCGAGCTTCGAATTTACTGAGGATGATACCGATAGAATTTTCCATAGCTACCAAGTCCTCGTGGTTTATCATTTCCTCTTCCGGACTGGCTACTTGTCCTTCGGAAATGACATCCTCCAATTTACGTTCCGACTCATCCGTGTAAATCGGGGTATTGAGAGATACATATGAATTCAGAGGAATGTGCTTTTGCCGCGTCGCTGTTTTTATTGCTGTAATAATTTGTCGTACAATACACAATTCGGCAAATGCCCTAAACGATGCGGTGCGATCGGCTTTAAAATCACGCATGGCCTTATAAAGACCAATCATCCCTTCCTGAATTAAATCTTCTCTGTCTGCACCGACAATAAAGTATGTCCGCGCTCGAGCTCGTACAAAATTTTTATACTTCTCTACAAGAAAATCTATAGCAATTTCATCTTTAGTTGCCTGTATATATCTGACAATGTCCTCATCCTTCAAGCCCTCAAAGCGGTCATAACCTTCATAATGCTGTCTTATCACGCTCATTTACGGCCCTCCGTTACATACAAGAACGATGTATCAATACATCCTCCATTATACGTTAACCCTTGCCGTAACGCAAGGGTTCATTCGTATTTACTTACTATTCCTTGTTCTCTCGTTTCTTGCCGTTAAGGCGCATTGTTTCCCAACCTTCGGCTGCCTTTGTCCCCTCGATAAGACGACCGAATTCATTGCGTTCCACCCGAACGCTGTCACCGGTATGCGTATGTCTGTAATGACGTCGTTCATCCAACTTGGCCCGTTCTACTTGCCGCAATAGTTCCCGCGCGGAAATACGAAGGCCCCCGGAACCGAGAATCTGGTTTTGTTCCGCGTGATCCGATGTGCACACATAAATATTGCGGAAGCTGTTTTTACGGATAAATACTGCTTTTTCAATATATGAATCCGCCGTCACGCCTTCCGCCGTATACACTTCCAAAAAGTCCGGCGACACTTCCTCCTCCGCCGGTGCCATTCCCGCATACTTACCGTCAAATACCAAAATAACGTAATAGCCCTTGAACATACCATAGTTCTGCAGTATATGTCGCAAACGACTGCGCGCATGCGATAATGATTGCTTACTCAGTCGTTTGAGTTCGGGCCATGCAAAAATTACATTATATCCGTCAACCAGCAATATGTCTGCCTTCATAGTATCAAGCCTGCCTTTGTCGCTGTGCCTCATACATGAGCAATGCCGCTGCTACCGAAGCGTTCAAGGAATTAAGGCGTCCTGCCATAGGAATCGTCACCAAAAAATCACAGCTTTCTTTGGTTAAACGACTAAGGCCTTTGCCCTCGTTCCCCACCACCAACACAGTAGGTACTGTCATGTCTGCCTCGTACATCGTTCTGTCGCCTTCCATATGAGCACCCATTACCCAAAAGCCTTGCTTCTGTAACTCCTTAATGGTTTGTGCCACATTGCCCACTTGCACTAAAGGAATAAACTCTACCGCCCCGGCCGATGTCTTTGCCACCGTTGCGTTAATCGGCGCATTGTGACGTTTCGGTATGAGAACAGCCGTAGCACCTACACATTCTGCGGTGCGAATAATTGCCCCCATATTGTGCGGATCCTCTACACCGTCCGTCAGAATAAGCAGCGGCGTTCCCTTCGCTTGTACCAGCACATCATCCAGCGAAGCAAAATGTACGGTGGCAACCATGGCCGCCACGCCTTGATGCACATTGCCGTGAGCACAAGCCTGTAGCTGTGATTCCGGTACGCGACGTACTTCAATGCCCTTATCCTTTGCCAAGGCAATAATTTCTTTCAGTGAGCCTTGCCCTTTCTCGGTAGTCACCAACAGGCGTTGAATGGGTCGTCCCGACCGCAATGCCTCGCGAACAGCATTGCGTCCTACAATATATTCTTCCATGGTCGTCCTTTCTTATCAGTTCAGCACTCTTCGGATAGTTAAAAGTGTAAATTCTCCAGCGTAACCGAAAATGCTTTTGCCATCAGGCTCTGCAATCGATCCCGGCGCCCTTCATAATATAAATAACCGAGTACGGCTTCAAATGCCGTACTGGCTCGGTATTCCTGTACGGTAGCACTTTTCGGCACGTTCACATGACCGTTGCGTGCCCGTCTGGCCACCTCATGTTCTTCTTCCGTAAACAAGGTTTCCAATACCGGTAACGCCTTCGCCTGTGATTTGGCACAGATAAATTCCGTCACTATCGTATGAAGTACCTGCACTTTGGCAATGCCCGTAGCGATCACACGTTCTCGTACATACAGAGAATACAGTGCATCCCCCATATAGGCAAGCATGAGGGAATCCTCTGCCGCCTCAACGGTGCGCGTTCCCTCATGCGTTTCTTGTTCTTTCAATATAGCAACGGCTCTGTCTCGTAAAAACTGATATTGTTTAAATTTCACGTTTCTTCCACCGTGCTCCCTGCGGAGAATCTTCGATAATAATACCCAATTCATTCAATTCGTCACGAATTGCATCCGCTACGTCCCATAATTTTTTATCGCGGCAATGCTGACGTACGCGCAGAATCACCTGCATAAGCGCATCATATTCTTTTCCGTCTGCCTTCGGACCTTCCCATGCTTGTTCCAAAATACCGAGAATATCCGTCATCATACGGAAAATACGTTTTACTTCCGCAATGGTTTCGCGGCATACCGTGCCGGATTGGTTCTGTACCGACTGGTAATAAATGTTGATTTCTTTTGCCAAACCGAACATAGGTGCTCCGGCTAATGCGGTGTTGAAATCATCGGACATAGCTTCTTCAAATTCTTCTTCGTAAGCTTTTGCCTTCTTTAATAATTCTGCTGCTTCTTCATCACACGGGCCGTCTTCACAGCCTTCCAAATACAATAAGTTTTCGATAGCTGTCGTCATGCGTTCCAATGATTTATTGGCTTCTTCCAAGCGTTCGTCGCTGAAATCCAAAGGACTGCGATAATGCGTGCTCAAAAGGAAGTAGCGCAATGCATCCGGACTGTACTCTGCCAAGATATCTTTTACCAAGAAGAAGTTATTCAAGGATTTACTCATTTTTTCTTGGTTAATGGTAATAAATCCATTGTGCAACCAGTAGCGCACGGACGGATGATGACCGTTGCACCCTTCTGACTGGGCAATTTCATTTTCATGGTGCGGGAAAATCAAGTCACTGCCGCCACCGTGGAAATCAAATTCCTCACCCAAGTATTTATTACTCATAGCAGAGCATTCGATATGCCATCCCGGACGACCGTTGCCCCAAGGACTTTCCCAGTACGGTTCCCCCGGTTTAGCGCTTTTCCACAACGCAAAATCCATCGGGTTATGCTTGCGATCGTCTACATCAACGCGAGCACCGGCTTCCATATCATCCAACGTACGACCGGACAGTTCACCGTAATGCTCGAATTTTTCTACACTGTAGTACACATCGCCGTCCAACTCGTATGCGTATCCTTTTTCCACCAACCGGGAAATCATGGCAATGATGTCATCAATGTGTTCCGACACGCGCGGATAGATATCGGCATGACGTACATTGAGGGCATCCATAACTTCAAAATACGAATCGATATAACGATTAGCAATGGTATCCCAGCTTACGCCTTCGCCATTGGAGGTGTTAATAATTTTATCATCTACATCCGTAAAGTTTTGCACATAGGTTACTTTGTAACCGATATGCGTTAAGTAACGGCGAATCACATCCCAAGTTACAAACGGACGCGCATTACCGATATGGGGGTGATTGTAGGGAGTTACGCCACAGACGTAAATTTTAGCCTCCCCCTCTTTTACAGGCTTAAATACTTCTTTCTCCCTCGTCATTGTGTTGAATACTTTAACTTCTCTCATCGTCCCCGATGCCTCACTTCCGTAAAAATATAAAGGGCCACCATCTCATACAGAGACGGTGGCCCGCGGTTCCACTCTGTTAAGCGTTGTACACGCTCACTCAATACGCATAACGGGCGTCGCCGGGCTAGTCTACTGCATCATTCGACCCACCAACTCCTGAACGCATTCCTTTTTTCTATACTTGAACCCTTCCACCGGTCGGTCCTCGCTGTAAAGCTAGTGTAAAAGTACTTCTTTCAATCATAGTCGTTACATTGTAAATTTTCAATATGTAATACTATACCACGACCACCGTATAAAGTCAAAGTATTTCAGAGTAAACTATTTATTCGTATCACAGATATTAACAATAGTGGCAACCGCTTTTTGCATATCATCAAGACAAGCAAATTCATGACGACCGTGCAAGTTTTCTACACCGGTAAAAATATTCGGCGTCGGTATTCCCATAAAGGAAATTTTCGAACCGTCGGTACCGCCGCGAATCGGTTGAATAATCGGTGTTACGCCGGCTTCTTCCATGGCGCGCTTGGCAATATCCACGCATTCCATGTGATCCTTAATAATTTCGTACATATTATAGTAACTATCTTTCATGGATATCGTTACTACATCCATACCGTACCGTTCATTCAATACTTTTCCTGCCAATAGGAATAATTGTTTTTTAGCTTCAAAGGCTGCTCTGTCGTGATCGCGAATGATATAACTCATTTCGCCGCTGTCGATAGACGTAGTAGTGCTTTGCAACATAATAAAGCCTTCATGGTCTTCGGTTAATTCCGGTACAGCGCACTGCGGTAACATGCGATCGAATTCCATCGCCAATTTATTGCAGTTGATCATGGTATTCTTTGCCGAGCCGGGGTGTACGGAAATCCCTTTTAAGGTAACCGTAGCTCCGGCAGCGTTAAATGTTTCGTATTCCAGTTCGCCTAAGCAAGAACCGTCCACCGTATAAGCAAAGTCAACAGGGAAAGTATCCGGTTCAAACAAATTGGCACCGCGCCCGATTTCTTCATCCGGTCCGAAGGCACACATAACAAGACCATGTTCGATGTCCGGATGAGCCATTAAGTATTGCAAGGCTTCCATGATTTCTACGATGCCTGCCTTGTCATCACCGCCCAACAGGGTTGTACCGTCGGTAACAATCAGTGTTTTTCCTACATAATTTTTTAAATTCGGGAAGTCTTTTACGCGACTATAAATCTGTTCCTTTTCATTTAGCAAGATGTCCTTACCGTCATAGGATTCAATAACGCGCGGAGAAATACCTTCCGCATTGTAATCGGCGGTATCCATATGAGCAATAAAGCCTATAGCCGGTACCTTTTTATCCGTATTCGCCGGCAATGCCGCCGTTACAAAACCATTTCGCGGGTTGATCATCACGTTTTTCATACCGATGCGTTCTAAATCCTCCGCCAACATCTTGGCAAAGGCCACCTGAGATTCGGTAGACGGCACCGTCGTGCTTTCTTCATTTGACCGCGTATTAATTTTTGTATAACGAATAAAACGTTCCAACATAGTTTCCATTGTACTGCCTCCCTTATGCGCCTAACGGCGCTACCTGTGTTATGCCAATGTATCTACGGATGCCAAGCGTGCCAATACGGTATCGCGACCGAGTAACGGCACAATGTAGTTTAAGTCCGGTCCGTGCATCTGTCCGGTGATGGCCACACGAATCGGCATAAACACGAATTTACCCTTCAGTTTGGTTTCCTTCATGATGGCCTTAATGGCTGCTTTTACCTGTTCCGGCGTCACTTCGTCCATCGCTTTTAATTTATCGCTGAAAGCAGCTAATACAGTTGGGCAAGATTCTTCCGCCAACACGGCCTTGATATCGTCACGGTGTTCTTCGTCAATACTGATGCTGTCGGTAAAGAACATAGCCGCTTCTTCTTTAATTTGCGCACCGTAACTGATATGATCCTTCAAGCATACGCACAACATGGTAAGCCGTGCTTTTTCCGCTTCATCGGGCTGCGCCGATGCATAGCCTGCTTCCTGTAACGATGGCAAACACAACGTATATAATTCTTCATCGGTAAGTTTCTTCATGTAATTGAAGTTAATCCAATTCAACTTATCAATGTCGAACACGGCCGGGTTTTTAGCAACGCGATCCATGGAGAAGTTCTTTATCAATTCTTCTGTCGTAAAGAGTTCCTGTTCACCTTCCGGAGCCCAACCCATAAGAGCCAAGAAGTTATTGATTGCTTCCGGTAAGTAACCGAGGTTTTTATATTGTTCTACCGATGTAGCACCATGACGTTTACTCATCTTCTTGCCGTCTTTGCCCATAATCAGCGAAATGTGACCAAACGTCGGTACGTCCCAGCCCAAGGCATTATAGATAACAATCTGTCGCGGCGTGTTAGATAAGTGTTCTTCCGCGCGAATAACATGGGTTACTTCCATCGTGTGGTCATCGATGACAACGGCATAGTTATATACCGGAATACCGTCGGACTTAACAATAACAAAATCGCCGATACCGTTTGATTCAAAGGATACATGACCTCGAACCATATCATCAAACGCAACGGTTTCGTTAAGAGGTACGCGAAGTCGTACCGTCGGCTTACGTCCTTCCGCTTCGTAAGCAGCGCGTTGTTCTTCCGTCAAATGACGGCAATGACCGTTGTACTTCGGTGTTTCGCCGCGTGCCAACTGTGCTTGACGTTCTGCTTCCAATTCTTCTTCCGTGCAATAGCAATAATATGCTTTGCCTTCGGCAATGAGACGATCCGTCACTTCTTTATAAATATCGAGTCGTTCTGTCTGGCGATACGGACCGTTGTCTCCGCCAACGTCAATACCTTCGTCCCAATCCATGCCTAACCATTTTAAAGCGGCTTTAATATTTTCTTCACTTTCGCGGGTAGAGCGCACTAAGTCGGTGTCTTCAATGCGAAGTAGGAATGTACCTCCTTCGCGGCGAGCCAACAACCAGTTGAATAAAGCGGAGCGTGCGCCACCGATATGGAACGGGCCCGTCGGGCTCGGAGCGAAACGAACTTTCATTTTTGACATAATCACAAATCCTCTCTTTCACACAGTGTAACTACTGCCTGTGCCGCAATACCTTCTTTTCGGCCCAAGGCACCAAGCATTTCGTTGGTAGTAGCTTTTACACTTATATAGCCGGGCTCCATGTCCAGCACACGAGCGATGTTTTCTTTCATTTGCTCAATATGCGGTTTTAACTTCGGCGCCTCAGCAATAACCATAACATCTACATTATAGGCTTTTACCCCTTCTTCTTTCAACAATAAATTCACACGGCGCAACAGCTCCATGCTGGAAATCCCTTTATACTGCATGTCTTCCGGCGGGAAATAATAGCCGATATCCCGTAATCCCGCAGCTCCCAACAGAGCATCCATCAAGGCATGAATCAGTACATCTGCATCGGAATGACCATCCGGCCCTATGGGACTTTCAATGGTAACACCACCTAAAATGCAAGGGCGTCCTTCTTTGAATCGGTGAATATCGTAGCCATAGCCTACGCGCATCATGGGCTGTTTCCCTCCTAAATAACACATGGCTGCCTGTCTGTCTGACGGCGTCGTAATCTTGATATTCTTGTAATCACCGGCAACAATGGCCACCGGCTCTCCCATGGCTTCTACCAATGATACATCATCGGTGCCTCGCACCTCATGGGTAACCGCATAGCGTCTGGAGGCTATCATTACATCTTTGCGAAAGCCCTGCGGCGTTTGCGCAATATATAATTCTTCCCGCGGCAACGTAGCCAAACTTCGAGAGGCATCGCTATCCACCCGTTTGATGGTATCCACGGCCGGCACCGCCGCTAAAGCAGCGCCGACTTCGGCGGCCTTTGCCGCTACCGCTTCAAACAGTTCAGCCGTAGCCATAGGACGCGCACCGTCGTGAACCAGTACGACATTGCAATCGTCACCGACCATAGCCAGTCCGTTTTCTACCGAATCTTGCCGTTCCTTGCCACCATCACAATACACAACGCGCCAGGGAAATTCTCCCATAGCCGCCACTTCGCCTTGAATGGAGTCACGCTCGCCGGGAGCCGTAACAATAACTACCTCTGCCAGATTCATAACCTCTCGCAGATGTTTTAAATTCCACTGCACCAAGGAGAGTCCTCCGATGCGAAGAAATATTTTATTCTTATTCATACACATGCGACGACCACATCCGGCCACCAACAAAATACAACTAATCATTCCTTACTCCCTTTAGCGCGTGTAAAAATCATACGGCCCGCACTGGTTTGTAAAATTGAAGTAACCATAACATCAATAGACGTATCCACGTATTCGGCGCCGTTTTCAATGACAATCATAGTTCCGTCATCCAAATAGGCTACGCCTTGACCGTTTTCTTTTCCTTCCTTGATAACCTGTACGCGAATCCATTCGCCCGGAATCATTGCCGGCTTTAATGCATTGGCCAAATCATTTAAATTCAATACGGCAATGCCTTGTAATCGCGCTACCTTATTAAGATTAAAATCATTAGTAATAATCTTCCAACGTCTCTCCAAAGCCAGCCGCATCAATTTAGAATCTACTTCGGTAATATCATCATAATCATCGTCAATGACAATAATCGGAATGAGATCTCGTTGCTGCATATCCTGCAAAATATCCAAACCGCGTCGGCCGCGATTACGTTTCAACGTATCCGACGAGTCGGAAATGCGCTGCAACTCTTCCAATACAAAAAGAGGGACTACCAATGGACCTTCTAAAAATCCGGTAGCACACAGCTCGGCGATACGACCGTCGATAATCACCGATGTGTCCAGCAGTTTCGCTTCCGATACACCGGAAAAACGATCGTCCTGTATTGCCGTAGTTTTTGTGTCTCCTTTTTCTTTTTTCTTCGCCTTCGGTGCGCTCTTATACTGCAATAGAGAAGTATACAATTCCGGACCCTTTCGCGAGGCCAGTTGCATACCGATGTAACCGAGAACAGCACTTAACACGATAGGAATATAGGAGCCTATGATAGGAACTCTGTAAAATGCCAAGCCGATTAAATTTGCTATTATAAGTCCGAAAAGTAATCCGGCTGTGCCGGCCATTAATTCTTGACTCGGCACATGAGATAACACACGCTCTACATGTTTAGACATGCGAATCCCCTGGTCGAGTACAAAGGCTGAAATCAAGTAGCCTACCACACCGCCTAGGCCGGTGCCTAGTATCAGTGCTAAAATCTTCATCAGCGATACACCGAAAAAGCCCATTTTTAAAAACTTCACATCAATAATAGGCGATAAAATCGGCATGGACGCCTCCATTAACATGAAGCCCATGATTCCGAATAAGATGGCTATGACATATCGTAAAATCCTATACATATTTCGTTTCACCTCCTTTCCGTATACATAATATTGTACAGCAAAATCATAAATTATACATGAACAATTTCAGGTATTCCATGATTTTATTACCCAAACACAGCCTGTAATGCTTCTTCGACTGTACTTACACCATGTACCGTTACATCTCCGTTCAACTTTTTTAACTGTTGTTTGTTACCGGCCGGAACGATAAAACGTCTGAAACCAAGCTTTGCCGCCTCCTGTATACGTTGCTCAATACGAGGAATACTGCGCACGGCTCCGGTAAGGCCGACTTCACCGAGAATAACCATATCTGCCGGCACAGCTCGATTTTTTAAATTGGAAACGATAGCTACGGCCATTGCCAAATCACAAGCAGGTTCGTTTACTTTGAGGCCGCCGATGACATTTACATAAACATCTTTATTGCCCAGCGTCAACCGACATCGTTTTTCCAACACCGCCAATAGCACAATCAAACGATTCAAATCATAACCGATGGATGTTCTACGCGGCATGCCGAATGCTGTAGTCACGACCAGACTTTGCACTTCTACCAGAATAGGGCGAACACCTTCCAGGTATGCCATAATAGCCGAACCACTTTCCTCTTCGGTACGCTCCGCCAGCAATGTTGCCGACGGATTCAGTAGTTCTCCTAAGCCTTCTTCTTCCATGGCAAACAACCCCGTCTCCGAGGTGGAACCGAAACGATTTTTTATGGCCCGGAGTATACGAAATTGATACGACCGTTCTCCTTCAAAATAAAGTACAACGTCTACCATATGTTCCAACATGCGCGGTCCTGCAATATTTCCTTCCTTAGTGACGTGGCCGATAATCACTACCGGTACACCTGTTTCTTTAGCAAACCGTAGCAATCGTGCTGTACATTCTCTCACCTGGCCCACGCTTCCCGGCGCCGACTCAATATCTTCGGTATACATGGTTTGGATAGAATCGACAATAAGCAATACCGGTTTATTTCGAACCGCTTCTGCTAAAACACCGTCAAGGCGTGTATCCGCCATTACCTGTAAGCGTTTGCCGGTAATGTGAAGTCGTTCCGCCCGCAGTTTTAACTGTGTTTGCGATTCTTCGCCAGATGCATATAAGACTACACCGCTTTTTTCTGCAATATGTCCGGAAACTTGTAAGAGTAGCGTAGATTTGCCTATACCAGGATCTCCACCAAGCAGTACTAAGGATCCCGGTACAATACCGCCGCCGAGTACGCGGTCGATTTCGCCGTACCCCGTTGTAAGACGAGCCACGCCTGTCGTTTGTATATCATCCAATGCCAGAGGCTTGGTCGCCGTGCTATCCACCGGTCGATACGCAGCGGATGTTGATTTTTTATTGCTATCGTGTACTACCTCTTCAACCAATGTATTCCATTGCCCACATTGAGGACACTTGCCTAACCACCGCGGTGATTCGGCACCGCAATTATTACAAAAAAATGTAGTCTTTACCTTCGCCATACATCCTCCTTATATAAAAAATCACGAATACCTGTTACAGTATTCGTGATTTCCATCGCTAATCCCTGCATTACTATCTGTAATGTATCATGTATTAGCTAAAGTTGCAATATTAATTCTCTTGTTGATGATATCTGTTTCGGCGAGGACATGCCTTGCAGTTATACCGTCAATTCAATTTCGCCATCCTTAGCTTCTGCTTTGATGGTACTACCTTCCTTAGCCTCTCCTTTCAAAATCAAGTCAGAAATCGGATCCTCAATAAGTCTTTGAATAGCACGTTTCAGCGGGCGTGCACCAAAGGCAAAGTCGGAACCTTCTTTTACCAATAACTTCATAGCATCATCGCTGATTTCCAATTCCAATCCGCGTTCGTGTAAACGTTTTGTTACGGAGCGTAACAGGATGGTGACAATCTTGCTTAAATCATCGCCGGTTAACGGGTGGAATACAATCATTTCGTCAATACGGTTTAAGAATTCCGGTCTGAAATGACGTTTTACTGCTTCCATCGTCGATTTCTTAGCTTCTTCAAAATTATCGTTTGCTTCTTTGCCATCTTTATTCTTACCGGCTAAGAATCCCATCACAGCTGCATCATCCGTTTTAAGGAATTTAGCACCTAAGTTACTGGTCATGATAATAACCGTATTTCTGAAATCAACGGTACGACCTTGATTATCCGTCAGACGGCCATCATCCAATACCTGGAGTAAGATATTAAAGAAATCTGCATGTGCCTTTTCAACTTCATCGAAAAGAATTACGCTATATGGTTTACGACGTACCGCATCCGTCAACTGACCGCCTTCATCATAACCAACATATCCGGGAGGTGCCCCAACCAAGCGAGACACAGTATGCTTTTCCATGTATTCCGACATATCAAGTCGAATCATAGCATTTTCGTCACCGAACAGACTGGCTGCCAAGGAACGGGCCAATTCGGTTTTCCCTACCCCGGTCGGTCCTAAGAAGAGGAACGAACCGATAGGCCGTTTCGGATCTTTTAAGCCGGCCCGTGCACGACGTACTGCCTTAGCTACGGCTACTACGGCTTCATTCTGACCTACTACGCGTTCATGCAATTCATCTTCCAAACGAAGGAGCCGTTGCGATTCTTCTTCGGCAATACGCGCTACTGGTACACCGCTCCAATCGGATACGACTTCGGCGATATCTTCTTCCGTAACAACTAATTTTTCCTCATCTTCTTTGGAACGAGCTTCTTGCTTAGCTTCGATATCCTCCGTCAATGCTTTTTCACGGTCACGCAGTTTAGCAGCTTCTTCAAAGTTCTGTGCTGTAATGGCTGCTTCTTTTTCTTTGCGTACATCAGCTAACTCTGCTTCCAACTTCTTAACATCCGGCGAAGCGGTAAATACGCGCATGCGCACTTTAGAAGCCGCTTCATCCATAACGTCGATGGCCTTATCCGGTAAGAAACGATCGGAAATATACCGACTGGACAATTCTACGGCGGCCTTTAATGCTTCATCGGTAATTTTTGCTTTATGGAATGCTTCATACCGATCACGTAACCCCTTCAAAATTTCCAGTGCATCTTCTTCACTCGGTTCACCTACCTGTACCGGTTGGAAACGACGTTCCAAAGCTGCATCTTTTTCAATATGTTTCTTATATTCATCCAGCGTAGTCGCACCGATAACTTGGAAGCTACCGCGAGCCAACGCCGGTTTTAAAATATTCGCTGCATCCATAGCACCTTCAGAAGCACCGGCCCCAATCAATGTATGTAATTCGTCAATGAACACAATCATATCATCATGAGACTGTACTTCATCAATAACTTTTTTCAGCCGTTCTTCAAATTCACCACGATATTTGGCACCGGCTACCATGGAAGACAAGCTTAGCGAAATAATACGTTTGTTACGTAAGATTTCCGGCACGTTCTGACTTACGATGCGCTGCGCCAATCCTTCGGCAATCGCCGTTTTACCTACACCCGGTTCACCGATAAGTACCGGATTGTTTTTCGTACGACGACTCAAAATTTGAATAACACGATTAATTTCATTGTCACGGCCGATAACCGGATCAATCTTTCCTTGTTTAGCTGCTTCGTTTAAATCAACGGCATAGTCGGCTATTTCGCCGAGATCGCTGTTAGCGCCGGCGCTTTCGGAACTACTGCCACCTTCACGACCAACCATAGCCTGAATTTCCTTTACAATATCTTCGGCACGAATACCGAATGCCTGCAAAACGGCTACTGCCACGCCGCCGCCATCACTGAGAATGCCTAGCAAAATATGTTCGCTACCCACATAGCTGTGTTGCATGCGGTTAGCACTATCCACAGCCAATTCAAGAACTCGTTTCGTACGCGGTGTCATGTATAATGTATCGCCATGATTAGAACCGCGACCGACTGCATCAAGAACAGCCTTTTCTGCCTCTTTATCCTGTAAACCTAATTTATGCAATGCCTTAGCGGCAACGCTGTTTTTTTCTTCTAATAAACCAAGCAATAAGTGTTCTGTACCCACATAATCATGGCCGAACTCCTTTGCTTTTTCCTGAGCAATTGCTAATGCTCGTTGTGCTCCGTCTGTAAATCGTTGCATCATATCCCATCACCTCATTTTTCTATATAAGAACGAATCACTTTAGCGCGATAACTATCTCGTTCAGATGCTGTCATCGCATCTTTACCGGCATACTTCGCCAAGAAATTCGGTCTTGTTATCACAATTAATTCGTTAAAGAATGTATCACCCTTTTTCGGCAATATTTCCATGTCCATGCCCAGTTGTACATCGCTTAACAGCGACAACGCTTCTTCGCCGGACAGGCGCCGTGCATATTCCAAAGTGCCATATGCACGCCATACTCTATCTTCAAAGGCTTCCCAGTCACCGTCATGCAGTGCCTGACGCGCCTTACGTTCTTCAGCAACTAAACCGTTAATAACCTTTTCAAGCTGCGCAATGGTATCCTCTTCGCTGATGCCCATCGTTAACTGATTGGATACTTGATAAATATGTCCCAATGCATCCGAACCTTCACCGTACAGTCCGCGTACAGAATAGCCTAACTGTAAAATGCTGCGTACTACGCGGTTAATACGTCCTGTCATTACCAGTGCCGGCAGATGCATCATAACCGAAGCTCTCATGCCCGTCCCCACATTGGTAGGACATGCTGTTAAGTAGCCGAAATGTTCATTAAATGCGTAATCGTATTTACTTTCAATTGCATCATCTACCTGCACCGCATGAGCATAAGCGCTACTTAAGTCAAGCCCCGGTGCCATTGCTTGTATACGAATGTGATCTTCTTCATTCACCATAACGGCTACAGATGCATCATCGGATACAACCAACGCTCTGTATGGTGCTTTCTGTGCCATAGCCGGACTAATCAAATGCTTTTCCACTAGGATTTCCCGTTCCGCATCCGACAGCTTATCAAGGCTGATATTGGAATATTCATGACCGTCAGCCTTCTTTAATACTCCCAAGATACCTCGCATCATAGTGTCGACCTTCGCCAATGCTTCTTTGTCTTGACGATTGGTAAATACTATATCTTTAAAGTTACGAGCCAAACGAATGCGACTGGAAATAACGATGTGTTCTTTCGTATCACTTTGTTCCGGCCGTTTCAGCCAATTACTGAGAGGCTCATCCAAAATTCGATCTAACATCGTAATCCCTCCTTACGCTTCGCCTTGCTGCAATGAATCTTCCAAGACTTTAATTTCATCGCGCAGCTTAGCTGCTTCTTCAAAATGTTCTGCCTGAATTGCTTTTGTCAATTCTTGACGCAATCGTTTAATCTGATGTTTTGTCTTAAACACCCCTGTACCTCGTCCCGGTACACGACCTTCATAGTCCAATGACCCTTGTAAACGTTTTACCAACGGATCAATTTCGCTGGCAAATGTTTCATAACACCGGTCACATCCAAACTTTCCTGTTCGATTAAAATCGGCGAAAGTCATACCGCAACCGCTGCACGTTTGGCCTCGTCGTCCCAACATTCCGTCAGGATATACCGCATTGGTAAAGAAATCGTTAGTGAAGAAATCATTATCAAAAATGCTTCCGCCAAATCCGAAAGTACCAAAGGGACTTCCGGATCCACCGTGCTTAGCCGCACAGTCCGCACATAAGTGACTTTCGGTCTTCTTATTATTAATTACGCTTGTCATATGGACAGTAGCTTCTTTTTTCTTACATTCATCACAAAGCATAGCTTATGCCTCCCTCGTTAATTTTAGTACCGCATCGTATAAACGACGAACCTGCTTTGTCCGCTGCTCTTGATTGGACTCTTCCATCAAAATCGCAAACGCCTCGTGAAGAAACGCAGCCTCTCGCTTGGTCAGTAGTTTATGCTTTATCAAATCAAATAAGGCATTATCTACTGCACCAAGTGTAAGTGGCTTTTTATCTTGAACGGCTTCTTTCTTCACCTGCTGAGAGGCAACATTTTCTGAAACCGGAATACGGGTTATACTGATAAAGCCGCCTAATCCTCGACGGGACTCTACGGTAAAACCTCTATCAGTAGAAAAACGAGTACTCAATACATAACTGATTTGTGATGGGGCGCATTCAAGTTCATCGGCCAATTCATTACGGCGCAACACAATCGCTTGTTCTTGATCTTCCAAGAGTTTCTCCAAAATGAATTGTTCAATCCTATCTGCCAAGATTCCCATAATCATCACCTCATTATATTCTCTGATGACATCTTGATCGATGACTCATATACATCACTTCTTTTTACTTTTTAGTCTTTTGCTCTTTTGTTCTTTTGACCTTGGCTATATAATATTAGACTTTTTGACTTTTGTCAAGGGCAAAAAGTCAAAAAGTTAAACTTTTTTATAAAAAAACTGCAAAGAAGTGTTTCTCTTCTTTGCAGTCATATCGAAGTTATCGCTGAATTGATATATTATGTGATTTAGCCGTTAATCGTGACGGTACGCGTGAGCAACAATGCGCATACCAAAAAATTCCGGCTACCAGCACAGCTCCGCCTAAAATATTTCCCAATGTTACGGGAAGTAAATTATTAACAATAAATGCTTTCCATGTTAATGAAGATACAGCCTGCTCACTGATTCCCATAGAAACTAGTGCTTGCATAACACTGCTATCCTGTGATGCCATGATCCCTGCCGGCACATAATACATATTGGCAATGCAGTGCTCATACCCACTGACAACAAAAAGCCAAATAGGAAAGAATATACCTACCACCTTTCCCGTTATACTCTTTGCAGAAAAACTAATCCATACGGCCAAACATACCAGCCAATTACAGAGTACCCCCAATAAAAAGGCTTCTACAAAAGATAGATTTATTTTTCCTAACGCTGCTTTTACTGTCATGGCCCCTAACATACTTTGACCAAAATGAAATTGACCACTTCCATATACAGCTGCAACAACAAGTAAAGCCCCGATAAAATTAGCTAACCACACCTTCCACCAATTAGTAATCAATTGGCGAAAAGATAGTCTTCTTTCTAAACAAGCCAACGTTAAGAGTACATTTCCCGTAAATAATTCCGCACCTGTTGTTACAACCATGGCCAACCCTCCGGCGAACATCACTCCTTGTAATGCTTTTCCCACGCCCAACAAAGAGGTATCTCCCAATAAGTTAAATGTGCCTACATTAGATCCTACAGCAGCTAAAGCAATCATAGCCCCGGCCAACACCCCCATGCTTAGGCTGTAATGTAAGGTATGCCTTCCTTTCTTTACTCCGATATCAATCACCGCTTCCACTGTCTCCTTCGGTGATAACATCATAGTCCCCATTTTTACCTCCTGTCGTGACATGTAGTTTTTGTTTGAGTAACCGTTATATTATTTTTATGTTCCTATCCTTCAATTACTCAAACACATAATAAGAATTATTTATATACATATTATAATACGATAACAAAATACATTTGTCTAGTTAAATTAATATAAAAATTAGAAATATTTATATATCGTTTCTCGAGAGCCTTGTGAACGGAATACTTTAAAAAGAAAAAGAGTTGTCACAGTAATAACTGCAACAACTCTTTCAAACCTATGTAATTATAGTCAAATAACTATTTAGCACGACCACCTAAACGTGCATCCACAAACAACTGGCTTGCGCGACTATCACCGGCAAATGTAAATTCATCTACCAAATCACGTGCATTAGCTTCTTCCTCTACCTGTTCCGTTACAAACCAGTTAAGGAAATTTACCGTAGCATAATCTTTTTCTTCTACAGCCAATGTATAGAGATCATTAATTTTACCGGTAATCACCTGTTCATGCGCGTATACTGCTTCGGCTACCTTTAAGGGATCCGTAAAATCAACAGCATGCGCTTTGATATCGCCTAAGGTTACGCTTTCGTTTCGGCTATCGAGATAATCCACAAATTTAAATGCATGATCCATCTCTTCCTGATACTGGAAGCGCAGCCATGCAGCAAAGCCTTTGAAACGAGCATCAGCCATAGCCAAAGACATTGCTAAATATAGGTATGCGGAATTAAATTCAAAAATAACTTGTTCATTTAATGCTTTTGCAATTTTCTGATTCATCAAGAAAACCTCCCATCGATAACATATCGAAAATTTTTCATCTACACTCTAGTATGATTATATCATAGAAAACGAAAACCTTCTATATATTATTTACCGGGACAGAACAAATTTCTTTTTCCGATACGGCCAAGGTATTATTTGCCTGTACTGCCTATCCCGCCGGTACGGATGCCCGTCGCCTGATCATCCGTGGCTACTAAATATTTAGAGAATATCCCCTGCGCTACACGTTCTCCTTTATCTAAGGTTACGGTTTCATGTCCCATATTACGAATAGCAATTAGAATATGTCCTTCGTTATCTTCATTATTATAGTAGTCGCTGTCGATAATTCCTGTGCTGTTCACTAACATCAATCCGCGTTTAATCGCCATACTGGAACGAATATGAATTGCTAAATATTCATCATAATTCATAAACGCTTTTAACCCCGTTGGGATTAACTTCATTTCACCCGGTTGAATCTCTACCGCTTCTGCACATTCAATATCATAGCCGGCACTTTCCGCTGTCTTTCGCTGTGGCAAATTGATATCTGCCTCTTCATAAGCGGACACAACTTCAAATCCACGTATATCCATCTAAATAACTCCCTTATCGGTTGATTTCATAACTATGCCACCCTAACTAGTTATATCCTGTCAAGCAATGCGGCTGCCGTCAACACTGTGAAGGCAACCGCCATACATTCTACACAACATAACCACAACGGGTTGTCATGATTTTTATTTTAAGCAGTCTTTACGAGACAAGTTAATGCGGCCCTGTTTGTCAATTTCAATAACCTTAACCATAATTTCATCGCCTACATTAACTACGTCTTCTACTTTTTCCACACGTTCTTTAGCGAGCTTAGAAATATGTACCAATCCTTCTTTACCCGGTAAAATTTCTACGAAAGCACCAAAGTTCATCAGACGTGTTACCTTACCCATGTACACTTCGCCTACTTCGGGTTCCTTTGTCAGGCTGGTAATAATTTCGATAGCACGGTTAGCACCGGCGGCTTCCACGGAAGCAATGTATACAGTACCATCATCTTCGATATCAATCTTCGTGCCAGTTTCTTCAATGATTCCACGAATTACTTTACCACCTTGACCGATTACATCGCGAATCTTATCCGGATCGATATGAATCGTGATAATACGCGGTGCCCACTGAGACATTTCACCACGAGGAGCATCAATGACTTCCATCATCTTTCCCATAATATGCATACGTCCTTTGTGAGCCTGCTGTAATGCTTCACTGAGTATTTCACGGGATAAACCGGAAATCTTGATATCCATCTGAATTGCCGTAACACCTTTTGTCGTACCGGCTACTTTAAAGTCCATATCGCCCAGTGCGTCTTCCATGCCCTGAATATCCGTCAAAATGGTGTAATGTTCACCTTGGGTTACAAGTCCCATAGCGACCCCTGCTACCGGGGCTTTAATCGGCACACCGGCATCCATCAAGGATAAGGTACTGCCGCATACACTGGCCATAGAGCTGGATCCATTAGATTCCAACACTTCAGATACCAAGCGGAGGGCATACGGGAATTCTTCTTCCGACGGAATAACAGGCACCAAAGCACGTTCTGCCAAAGCACCATGACCAATTTCACGACGTCCCGGTCCGCGAGATGATTTTGTTTCGCCTACCGAATAAGACGGGAAGTTATAATGGTGGATATAACGTTTTTCCGTTTCAATACCAATACCATCGATTGTTTGCTTTTCAGATAATGGTGCTAACGTACAGATATTCAATACCTGGGTTTGACCACGCGTAAACAATCCGGAACCATGTGTGCGCGGTAATACCCCAACGCGTACAGAAATCGGACGCACTTCATCCAATTTACGACCATCCGGACGAATTTTTTCTACGGTAATCATATGGCGAACAATTTCCTTCACCATTTTTTCTAATGTCATGGACACATCTTGCATCTGTTCCGGATAAATTTCTTCGAAATGAGCCAACACCTCAGCGAACACAGCTTCCTGCTGCGCGTCACGCTGCTGTTTATCTGCACAGCGAACCGCTTTATCCAAAGCATCATGTGCATATTCATGTACAGCCTTTGACACTTCTTCATCAATTTCATGAACAGGGAACACGCGCTTTTCCTTGCCTACCTTAGCTACCATGTCTTCCTGGAATGCTACGATACGCTTGATTTCTTCATGTGCAGTCATGATAACTTCCAGCAGTACTTCTTCCGGTACCTCCTGAGCACCGCCTTCAACCATCAGAATAGCATCCTTTGTACCGGCTACAACAACATTGAGATCACTTTCTTCCAATTGTGCTACTGTTGGGTTAACAACAAACTCACCGTTTACACGCCCCATGCGTACACCCGCAATCGGACCTGCCCACGGGATATCGGAAATAGCCAGTGCCGCCGAAGCACCAATCATACCGCAAATTTCCGGTGCGTTATCTTGGTCAACAGATAATACCGTTGCCACTACATGTACCTCATTGCGGCATCCTTTATCAAAAAGAGGACGAATCGGACGGTCAATTAAACGACTGTGTAAAATAGCTGTTTCCGGCGGACGTCCTTCACGTTTTACAAAGCCTCCCGGAATACGGCCAACGGCATACATTTTTTCTTCGTAGTCAACAGTCAACGGGAAAAAGTCAATATCCTTAGCTTCTTTAGATCCTGTAGCCGTCACTAATACCACCGTATCACCATAGCGAACCAATGCGGCACCGCTTGCTTGCTTAGCCAACTCCCCCGTTTCAATCGTTAGGGTACGACCGGCTAATTCCATTTGGAATTGTTCCATTCCGATTCCTCCTCTGGCGACATCCAACAAATCGTAAAGACCTGTGTCGCTTTCTTATAACTATAAACATTTTTAGATTTCCCTACTATTCTAAAGGAAATAGCCGAAAAAGGCAATTTATTTATCTACAAAAATAGGAGTGGCCATAGCCACTCCTATACGTTTCAGCAAATAAATTATTTGCGAAGGTTCAATTTTTCAAGGATTGCACGGTAACGTTCGATATCCTTGCGACGAAGGTAGTCGAGCATGTTACGGCGCTGACCAACCAATTTCAACAAACCACGACGGGAATGATGGTCTTTCTTGTGTTCTTTCAAGTGTTCCGTCAAGTAAGTGATGCGATTAGTCAAGATTGCAATCTGTACTTCCGGAGATCCGGTGTCGCCTTCATGAACTGCAAATTCTTTAATGATTGCCTGTTTTGCTTCAGTAGTTAACATTTCTGTATCCTCCTTAATTATCATAACCTCGCAAAGCTGAAGTAGTCGTCGGAGAAGTCGGTTACTTCGCCTGCGTTAGCCACTCTCATCGGTGACCTATGTCAGTATACACTATATCCGTATTGCTGTAAAGAGGTTATCCCAACATCATACGGTCGCTTAGGCCTCCTTCGCCGGCTACCTCGAAACGTTCCAATAAATCTTTGACGGTGAGTTTTTTCTTTTCTTCATCACGAACATCAAAAATGATTTTTCCGTTATCCATCATAATAAGGCGATTCCCGTAACGAAGTGCATCGCGCATGTTATGCGTAATCATCAATGTCGTTAACTTATGTTCCTCAACCAGTTGTTCCGTTAAGGTTAATACATTAGCTGCTGTTTTAGGATCCAGCGCTGCCGTGTGTTCGTCCAACAACAATAAATCAGGACGCATCATCGTCGCCATTAACAACGTAATCGATTGACGCTGACCACCGCTAAGCAATCCCATACGCGCTGTCAGTCGATCTTCCAGACCCAAACCGAGCAAAGATAATCGTTCTTTGAAAAATTCTCGTTCTTTAGGTACAAAGGCCCATTTCAATCCCATGCGTTTACCGCGGCGTAAGGCTAGCAATAAATTTTCTTCTATTTGCATATTACCTGCCGTCCCCAGCATAGGATCCTGGAATACACGACCGATAAAGGCCGCCCGTTTATATTCCGGCATCTTTGTTACATCCGTATCATTAATAACAATTTTTCCTTCATCCACAGGGAATACACCTGCAATGGAATTCAGTAACGTACTCTTACCTGCCCCGTTACCGCCGATAACCGTCGTAAAATCACCGCTTTCCAATCGCAAATCCACACCGCGGAGAGCTGTTTTTTCATTTACCGTCCCTTTAAAAAAGGTTTTCACAATTCCCGTAAGTTCTAGCATGGTACCCCTCCTTAGCGACTCTGCCATTTTGCCTTCAATGTCGGTAACGACAAGGCAATAGCTACCAATACAGCCGTAAATAATTTCAAATCATTTGGTGGCATACCGAGATACAACACTACGGCAATAACAATACGATACACGATGGAACCCAGTACAACGGAAATCAGGTTCGATACGAAAGAACGGGTTCCAAAAAGAACCTCACCAATAATTACCGATGCCAAGCCGATTACGATGGTACCTACCCCCATACCGACATCGGCAAAGCCATTTCCTTGTGCAATTAAAGCACCGGAAACAGCGACAAAACCGTTGGAAAGAAGAAGGCCTAACACAATCATGGTATCGGTATTAACCCCCTGCGCGCGAATCATTTGAGGATTTACGCCGGTTGCTCGCAGACAAGCTCCTATTTCCGTACCGAAGAACCAGAATAATACAACGCAAGTAACAACAGCTACTAATAAACCTACCAACGCCAATGCCCATGTGTGCATGAAGCTCAGCTTTTCAAAGAACGTATAAATGGTGTCCATTCGCAATAAGGATACATTTGCTTTACCCATAACACGTAAGTTAATAGAATATAGGGCAATCATCGTTAAAATCCCTGCCAACAATGCGGGAATCTTTAATTTTGTATGAATCCATCCCGTAACAGCACCGGCAATCATTCCCCCGATGGCAGCGGCTAAAATTGATACCACGGGATCTACGCCTTCAACGATAAGCGTAGCCGAAATGGCTGCTCCTAAAGGAAAACTTCCTTCTACCGTCAAATCAGCAATATCAAGTACGCGGAATGTTATAAATACACCAATGGCTAAGAGGGACCACAACAATCCCTGCCCTAATGTGGCAATAATTAAATCTGTCATAATTTCCTCCCGGTTAAAAAAGAAAAGGGCATCAGATGCCCTTTTCCTGCTTGTTACAAACCTACTTCACTTCCTGCGCCAAATCAGCCGGAATAGCAATACCCAGCTTTGCCGCTTCTTCCTTGTTAATAACTAGCTTCATTTCTTTCTGACGTTCGATTGGCATATCCGAAATCTTTGCTTCCCCGGATAACAGTTTAGCTGCCATCACACCGGTCTGGAAGCCCAGTTTATAATAATCTACCGAATAAATAGCTACCCCACCGGCCTTAACCATGTTTTCTTCTGCCGGGAATACAGGGATTTTTGCTGCATCAGTGATTTTAACTACATTGGCAAATGCCGAGGCTACCACATTGTCCGTTGGTATGTAAATGGCCTGTACGCCTTGCGACGCAAGATTTTGTGCTGCCTGCTGAATATCGTTTACATTAGACACCGTAGCTTCTACCACAGTAATCCCCTTCGTAGCCGCATAGGCCTTCATCTTTTCTACCTGCAATTGCGAATTCACTTCGCTGGCTGTATAAATAGTACCCAGTGTTTTTAAATTAGGCACCAATTTAATAATCAGGTCTACCTGTTGTTCAATCGGATTCATATCCGTAGTACCACTTACATTCGTACCCGGTTTTTCATCGGATTGAACCAGCTTTGCCGTTTTATAATCGGTAATCGCCGTACCCAATATAGGAATATCCTTTGTAGCATTAGCCATCGCCTGTGCTGCCGGCGTGGCAATAGCCAATACTAAGTCCTTCTTATCCGATACAAATCGCTGTGCAATACTATTCAAATTAGACTGATCGGCCTGTGCATTTTGCTGATCCAATACTACATTCTTATCGAAGCCTTTTGATTTTAAACCATCAACAAACCCTTTGTTGGCCGCGTCCAGTGCCGGATGTTCTACCAACTGCACCACACCGACCTTATACTGTTTATCTCCGCTCGTCGTTCCCTGGCTCCCGCCACATCCTGCAATGAGTCCTACTGCCATAAGTGTTGCTATGGCACCTACAATTCGTTTCTTCCACATGCGAAACTACTCCCTTCTACTATGCTACAAATATCCGCCCATCACGGATAGATTGAGTTTATTATAGCGTGTTTCTCCAACTATTTCAATAGTCCGTTTCTAACTAACGCCGCTTCCCATTCGACCTCTTTAAACCCAACCAGCACAGTATCGGGCAACACCAATATCGGACGCTTCACCAACATGCCGTTAGCTGCCAATAAAGAAATTTTTTCTTCTTCACTCATAGACGGCAATCTATCTTTCAGCTGTTCACTGCGATATATTTGCCCGGATGTATTAAAGAACGCTTTTAACTCCTTACCACTTTTAGGTTGCCATTCCCGTATTTCCGCCTCAGTCGGATTATCTTCCTTTATATCTCGCGCCGTAAAGTTGATTCCTTTATCCACTAAATACTTTTTTGCTTTACGGCAAGTAGTGCACTTAGGATACTCGATAAACAGCATACAATCTCTCCTTTTCTTGTGCGCTAAGAACTATGATTCCTTCTTAGACAATTCCACCATCATATCTTCCGTCAGCCCATTGGCAGCCAAGATATATTCTTTCAATTTACCTCTTTCATAGGCTACCTTCATAACGGGAATTTCGAAAGGATCCAAAACAACACTCATCAAAACCTCACCTGTATGGTAATAGCCTACGACGGCCTGTCCTTCATCAGGGTCTAAACAATCAACGGCGACGCGTTCGCAATACGGTTCCATTACTTTTGTAGCCTCGCGAATACAAAAATCGCGATCCTTTAAAAATTGTTCCGCTTCATCCGCCGGAATATCAAATATGTCAATATGTACTGTCTTATGCTTCCGTCCGCCATGACTGTCAGGGTTTACCGCTAACGGCGCACCGGCAAAATTATTTGCAGAGGTCATTTAATACCGACTCCTTTCCGGCTGCTTGTAAAAAGGCTACATAGCATTTTTTAGCTTCATAAATGTCGGCTTTACTTGTTACTTCCCACGGCGCATGCATACTCAATACAGCTACGCCGCAATCGATAACATTCATTCCGTATAATGCCATGATGTACGCAATAGTGCCGCCACCGCCAAGATCAACACGGCCTAATTCGGCTGTCTGGAAAGTAACTTTATTATCATCCATAATGCGACGCACCAAACTCATATATTCTGCATTGGCATCATTAGAACCGGATTTACCGCGCGCTCCGGTGAACTTATTAAAAACAACCCCTTTACCGAGGAATGCCGCATTTTTCTTTTCAAAGGCCGATGCATACAACGGATCATAACCGGCACTTACATCGGAAGAAAGCATCCGACTGTTTTCCAATGTACGGCGTACGGCCAACGGCGAGGTTATACCCATGCCTTCCAATAATTCAGCCACAATATTTTCAAAGAATCGTGACTGCATTCCTGTCGCCCCAACAGAACCGATCTCTTCTTTGTCCACCAACAAGGTGCAACTAGTACGCGCTACCGTATCAACTTCCAGCATAGCCGCTAAAGAGGTGTATGCACATACGCGATCGTCTTGACCATAGGCGATAATCATACTACGATCGAAACCCATTTCCCGAGCTTTACCGGCCGGTACAATTTCCAATTCTGCTGACAATAAATCTTCCTCTTCAAAACCATATTCGCTAGTGAATACATCCTGCAAGAACTTCGTTACGCCTTCTTTCAACTCTCCCTTTACCGGACGACTGCCAATAAGCAAATCCAATGCTTCTCCTTCAATCACCTTGGCCGCTTTCTTTTCCATTTGCTCCTGACCTAAATGCGGTAACAAATCCGTTACGCAGAATACCGGATCTGTTTCTTTTTCCCCAATGGAAATCGGAATTACCGTACCATCTTTCTTGACAACCACCCCATGTAAGGCTAAGGGCATAGCTACCCAATGATATTTTTTTATGCCACCGTAGTAATGGGTATCAAAAAAAGCTAAATTGCTATCTTCGTAAAAAGGATTTTGTTTTACATCAAGGCGAGGTGAATCAATGTGAGCCCCTAAAATATTCATGCCGTCTTCAATCGGCTCCGTTCCGATATTAAAAAGAGCTACTGCTTTTTTCATCTGCACCGCATACAGTTTATCACCTGCTTTAATGGTGTCTCCCTTTGCCAATACCTCTTTTAAATTACGATATCCTTTGGCTTCTGCCAATGCTACGGACTGCTGTACACATTCCCGTTCCGTTTTGCCTGCATCAAGAAAGGCCATATATTCATCGCATAATGCGTTAAGCGCCTTCATATCCTGTTCGTTATATTCATGCCATGCATATTTACGTTCCATACTATCCTTCCTTTCCTTGAGACTCCATTTGTGCTTTACGCGCCAAATAGCGTTCCCACTTTACTTTGTTTATATGTGCTTTCTTTTCGTATAGCGCCGTCATAAAAGGCGGAGCTTCCGTTATCGTCTTTGTAATATAAAACCGCGGTAATCTATGTCGTGCCATATATTTGCTGACACGCCACAATACGGCAAAATCACCGTGCTTTTTGCAGTGACCGATTGTCATTTGCTTATCTCTGGCGATGCGCTCCACGCGTCGCAGCTGAAGTGGTTCCTGGCAGTGTGGACAATACACGCGATGCACCTTCGGTAACCGAAACCCTTCTTCTTTATCTTCGAAGTTTTCATAAATAAAGAAGGCCAACGGATCCGGAAAGTACACGGAATGTGTAGATTCACGCGTCAACTCATCGTAAATCGCCATTCCCTCCGCCAATGGTATTTGCTGACAAACACGACCGGTAAAAATAGAATCGTGCAATGCATCATGAGCCGTTAAATCATCAGAGGTAATAGATAATTCTTCCATGGCCCGCTTCAACGACACCTGCTCTTGATTACCATGCATGAAGTGTGCATATAACAATTGAGCATCATACCATGGCAATCGCAACTGTCCCGGCAGTTTATGTAACCGCAAATTATCGCGTAACATCGTAATATCATCTACGCCCCAAGTCAGTAACACCACATCATCACCACACCATGCATCGAATCGTCGAAATGCTGTGACAAAATCGGTCCCCAACGCCAAATCTTCATTTGTGATATGAGTTAATCGCTGTACATGACAATGCATTCGCTTCAAATATTTTGGCTTCACGATACAATTAAAGCTATCTATATGATGAAATTTTGCATCCAACTTAATCGCTCCGATTTGAATAATTTCACCGGCTAAAGGCATACCTGTACGCTTAATAAAGCTTATATCATTATCATACGGCTGATTCCACTCTAAATCAAATATTACATACTCCATATCTATCTACTATTCCTGTTTCTGCAATAAAGTATGCGCTGCCTCCAAAACAGCCTCCTCAGATATAACGCCAAGACCTTTGTACTTTCCTTCGCGTATAATCTGCTTCATACTTTTGCCGATTTCATAGTCTGTCATTGATTCAAGAACAATACACTTCGTTGTATACGGTCCGTAAAATTTAGGATTTGACGGACCATACAGAGCAACTACCGGCACTTGTTGGCTGACAGCTACATGCATAGGCCCTGAATCATTGGTGATGAACAAACGGCAACGCTTAATCGCTTCCGCTAATTCCCCTAATCCCAAGCGACCTGTCATGACAATCGGTGTATGCGACATACCGGCAACTACCTCCGACACCATTTCTTCGTCCATAGGTCCCCCGAAGAATACCGGTACATAGCCTTCATCAGCCAATGTATCGGCAATGGCTGCAAAGCGCTCCTTAGGCCAACGTTTTTCCTGTACTGCGCTTCCTACATTAAAACCAACCAGCGTATCTGATGCAGACACTCCTTGGGCCTTATATAAGTCATCTACCGTAGACTGCCACTGCGGACAACTAAAAATCTGCAATTCCTTATTCGGCACAATGGGTACCTTAAGCTGCTCCAACACATTGATATACATATCAGCCGCATGACGCGTACGCCTATCTAATCGTGTATACGTTGTCATCCATGGACGAAATAAAAAGTGACTCATCCCCACGGTTTTCTTAGCACCGATAGCCCATGCCAAAAAGGACGTTCGCTCGTTAGGATGTAAATTAATCACCACATCCGGCTGCACCTTGCAATGAATATTTCGTGCAATACGATACAACGCCCCTATACTGTTATCCTTTCCCTTTTTATCAACCGTTATAATTTCATCGATGAACGGGTTATACAGCATAACATCTTTAAGTTTCTCATCCATTACATACGTAATATGACTATCCGGGGCAGCCTGTCGTAACACATACATGAAAGGGGTCGTCAAAATTACATCGCCTAAATGCATCAAAAATGTAACGACAATGCGCTTATGGTTTAATTCCATGGTTTGACACCTCCTCATAGAGCGACCACACGTCATCTACCGTAATTTGCTTCATACACTCTGGATCATCTACCAAGGGATGTTCCGGGGTTGCTTTACTGGTAGGAGAAATAAGACAATGCACATGTGCACCGCCGTACGGTCCCGTCCTCTGCGGCGAAGTAGGACCAAACAGAGCAATCAACGGAACTTTCAGCGCATTGGCTATATGTAACGGTCCCGTGTCGGCACTCACATACATAGAGGCTCCGGCTATAAGTTCTATTAGCCCCTGCAATGTAGTTTTCCCCGTCATATCAATACAATACGTTGTACCCGCGATATCCCTAATAGACATGGCCTTTGCCTTTTCCGCCGAGGAACCTACAATCACCGTATACATTCCTTTTTCTGCCCAGCGCTTACACAAAAGCCCATAATTCTCAGAAGGCCACTCCTTAACTGCCCAGCGTGCCCCCGGAGCTACAACGATGTAAGGCATGCCTTTCGGTATACCGTGCATCTGCAACATTGTATTTACTGCATCAGCCTCTTTTAGATCTCGACGCAATGGAAATTCTACCCTATCTACCGTACCGCCTAAGGCGCGTACAGTATCCAGATAACGCTCAATCACATGCCCCATTTTATGAGGCCCTACCAATGCTTTATTAATCAAACCGCTGCCTTCGCGCAATTCCCAATAGCCATAATGCTCCTTCGCTCCCGACAACCAAGCAACCAAAGCGCTTTTTGCTAAACATTGTAAATCCAAACACATATCAAACTTACGACGGTGTAACTCTTTTCGCAACTGCCACAGATACGGCAAGGATGTGAGTTTCTTTTTATCAATGTATATAATTTCATCTATCCATGGTTTGCCCGGCAAGACTTGACTGAATTGTTCATGCACTGCCCACGTAATATGAGCGTCCGGCCAATTTTTGCGAATAGCATACAATGTGGGTAATGCGTGAATTACATCACCGAGAGAACTCATTTTTATAATTAAAATTCGTTTATACGCTTTCATCGTATCCTCTTTTCGCTAAAATGGGGAGCAAGAAATCCGCTAAATCGCTACCTTCAAACAAGTATCCGTCCATACCGGCCGCCTCAGCAGTAGCAACGTCGCTAGGTTTATCACCAATCATGAAGCTGTGCGCCACATCCACCTGATGCTCACGCACCGCCTGTAACACTAAACCGGGGCGCGGCTTACGACATTCACAAGATTTTGTATACGCCGGTACTACTCCTTTTTCATGATGTGGACAATAATAGAATGCAGTGATTGGTGCTCCCACAGCAGCCAGTTGTTCCCCCATATACCGGTGCAAAGTTTGTACATCGTCTTCCGTATAATACCCTCGCGCCACACCACTTTGATTGGTAATAACAATTAATTGATAACCGGCCTCTACCGCTACCTTCAGAGCCTTTATTGCACCCTGTATAAATTTCATGTCCTCAATGCGATGTAAATAGTGGACATCTACATTAATAACTCCGTCACGATCGAGAAAAAGTGTTTTTCTCACGACTGTCCTCCCTCTTTCATCCCACATACTACACTAATGTTTATACACCAGTTCGCTAACGCAGGTATCCTTCATTATGATCCAATAACTCGCAATATTCGGCTACCGCTTCTTCCAGTGGCGTAAAGCCTTTATCATATCCGGCCGCCAACAATTTGGTCGTATCTGCTTCTGTAAAGCTTTGATATTTTCCCTTTAATACTTCCGGGAACGGAATATAGCGAATAGATCCCTTGCCCGCATAGGCTATTACCGCCTTCATGAATCGATTGAAGCTTTTTGCTTCACCGGTTCCGCAGTTGTAAATTCCGCTCAATTCCGGATGTTCCCAGAAAAATAAATTGACATTAACTACGTCCTTTACATAAATAAAATCACGTACCTGTTCACCGTCACCATAACCATCCGTGCCTTCAAACAGAGTTATTTCATCGGTTTCTTGCAACTTATAGAACATTTGACGTACCAATGACGCCATCTTATCTTTATGATTTTCATTAGGGCCGAAAACGTTAAAATACCGTAATCCTACCACCTGTGATTGTAAGGAATCCTTAAATCGGCGAACGTAGCGGTCGAAAAATAATTTAGAATACGCATAAGGATTCAATGCTTCTTCACAGGCTACTTCCTCGCGGAAGCCTTTATTTCCATGACCGTAAGTAGATGCAGATGATGCGTAAATAAAGGGAATTCGATGATCTTGGGCAAAATGGAATAAATTTTTCGTTCCTTCAAAATTATTCTTCATCATATAGCGGCCGTCGTAATTCATTGTATCCGCACAGGCCCCTTGATGAAAAATAACTTCTATCGGGCCTACATCCAGCGTCCCATTGGCAACAGCTTCATCAAAATCAAGACAATCCACATAATCATAGAAATCCAACATCTGCAAATTTCTGATTTTTCGTCCGTCTGTTAAATCATCAACAATCAAAATATCATTACGGCCGCGATTATTTAATTCTTTTACTATATTGCTGCCAATAAATCCGGCCCCGCCTGTTACTAATATCATAGTTTTCCCTCCTTCACCAAAGCTTTAATACGCTCAATAATGCCTGTCGTAGAATATCCGTCCTTAAATGGTAAAATTTCTACACGATCTACGTATTCACCACCGATAACATTCTCCGGCGTATAGTCACCGCCTTTAACTAAAATGTTAGGTCTTAACTCACTAAGGAGCTCCGCCGGTGTATCTTCATCAAAGAATACCACGCCGGACACAAACCCCAACGCCTGCATCATAGTTGCGCGATCGGTTTCATTATTGATAGGTCGTGCTTCACCTTTCAAACGTTTTACAGATGCATCGGAATTAAGTGCCACCACCAGATGATTTCCCAACTTTGCAGCCGCTTCCAAATACGAAATATGTCCGCAGTGAAGAATGTCAAAACAACCATTAGTAAAAACTACCGTATCACCATCATTTTGCCATTGTCTAATCTGTTGTGCCATCGAGTGCCGATCGTAAAAATCAACGGCACGTCGACGCCGCTGACGCACGTTGCGCCATAACTCCAACAGTTCCCGACGATGAATTGGATAGGTGCCTACCTTCGATACAACAATGCCGGCAGCACCGTTTGCTACGTGTAAAGCAGCACGCATAGTAAGACCTGCGGCAATTGCTGTAATAATCATAGCCACAACCGTATCACCGGCACCGCTTACATCAAATACTTCTTGCTGCGTTGCCTGACTATGCCAAATTTTACCCGTCCGTCCAACAACGGTAATCCCTTTGGCAGAACGTGTTGCCACGACATAATCAAGCTGTACCGTGGTCAATACATTTTTAGCTGCCTTGACGATAGCTTCATCTGTATTAGCCACTGCATAGCCTACACGTTCCGACAACTCTTTTACATTCGGAGTAATAAAGGTAGCTCCGTTATATTTTGTCCAATCATTTCCCTTAGGATCAACGATAGTAGTAATATTATATTCTCTGGCGATGGAAAGGATTGTTTCTAACATTTGCGGGGTACATACACCTTTGCCATAGTCGGAAATAACAATACCATCCAATCCCATCTTCGCTTTTTCCTCAAGCCAAGTAATAATATGTTTCGCTTCTTCCTTAGCTATATCACGCGGTTCTTCAAAATCCAGGCGCAACATTTGCTGCCGTGCGCCTAAGATACGCATTTTAGTCGTTGTATGGCGACTATCTTCGTAAAGAACACCGCTATCATCAATACCATTCTCTTTCAAAAGACGCTGTAATAAGGGACTATGTTCATCATTACCGGCTAAGCCTGCTAAAAATACATGGCAGTCCAAATTTGCCAAATTGGATGCTACATTAGCCGCGCCACCTAGTACTTCACGAATATCCGTCACTCGATTTACCGGTACCGGTGCTTCCGGCGAAATACGCCCCACATCGCCAAACACATATCTGTCAACCATGATATCGCCAATAACGGCAATAGAAAGCTCCGGCAGCTTTGTTGTTAAAAAATCATTTATCGTCTGCGTTACCATAATCCTCTTCCACCAATTCGCATATAATATGGCCTACCAAAATATGCATTTCCTGAATCCGTGCCGTAACTTTAGACGGCACGGCTAACGTGATATCACACAAAGACGATAATTTCCCACCGCCTTCACCGGTGAAAGCAATTGTATGCATGCCTATATCACGGGCCTTTTCCACAGCCTTTACTACATTTTTACTGTTGCCAGAGGTGGAAATGCCAATCAGCACATCGCCGGAACGACCCAAACCTTCTACTTGCCGAGCGAATACTTCTTCATAGCCGTAATCATTAGCCACTGCTGTCAGGATAGATGTATCTGTCGTCAATGCTACCGCAGCTAAGGAGCGTCGTTCTTTCTGAAATCTACCGATCAACTCTGCCGCTAGGTGCTGTGCATCGGCAGCGGAACCGCCATTGCCGCAAAACAATATTTTTTGTCCTGCTGTTAAGGCAGCCCGACATCGCTCGGCTATATCACTGATGACCTCCATCTGTTCCATCGTCTGTCCAAAAACATCCAGATGATCACTAAATCGCTGTGCGATTAATCCTTGTATTGCTTCGTTCATGCCAGCCACTCCTTCATAACCCGTTCAGCATTCCGCCATGCCATTTTTTCTATTGCCTCTTCCGGTAATCCCGCTTCGGCTAAAGACGTAAACAATCGCGGTACATCCGCAGCATTTTCAATTTCCGTGTCCGGTCTGATACCATCGAAATCAGTTCCCAGTGCCAACACATCACTGCCGCCTACCTGATATATATGCATCGTGTGACGTACCATATCTCGAATCTGACTTACCCTTGACTCTCCCAAAAATGCCTGGGCAAAGTTAAGTCCGATAACGCCACCCTTTTCCGCTATACTCCGAATCTGTTTATCCGTTAAATTTCTTGTATGCGGCGTCAAGGCGCGTGCGTTGGAATGTGAAGCAATTAACGGTTTTTTCATCATATCCACAAGCTGGAACATCCCTGCATCATTTAGATGCGAACAATCTACCATAATCCCTAATTCTTCCATATATTCTACAAAAGCTACTCCTGTCTTGGTAAGCCCTTTACCCTCATATTCCGGTCCGTGAGGATAAGATAGCCCATTAGGAAAATTCCAACTAATAGTAATTAGGCGAACACCATCGTCATAGGCCTTCTTTAATTTTTCCAAGCTACCGCCGAACACGCCACCTTCTTCTACAGATAACAATGCGCCGAGTACACCATCACGACGACACGCTTCATACTCATCATAGCTTTTCACATGACGAATATAAGGACTGTATAATTCCATCTGCTTTGCAAATACCTGACGCATGGCCTCATAGCGAGCATAAGGATCCGCTTCGTGATCCAATTCCACAAATAGAGCAAAGTCCTGTAGATAGTAACCACCGCGTTTTAATTTTTCTATATCTATTTTCCAGCAATTATTCATTAAATCTCCCTTGCCGGGATGATTTATAAGTTGCATAATCGTATCACAGTGTAAATCAATCATCACTGTCTCCTTGCTGACGCCGTCCGCGTCTGTTATTGCTCAGTTTCTTCAGCTGCTCCAGTTCATCCATGAAGCTGTCAATATTATCAAACTTACGATATACCGATGCGAAACGCACATAGGCTACTTGATCGATATCACGCAACTGATCCAATACCAATTCTCCGATGCGTTCGGTAGGTACTTCCATTTTACCCTCGCTGCGAAGCGATTCTTCCACGGACTTTACAATTCCTTCCAATACTTCACTGTCAATGCCACGCTTATTACAAGAGCGACTAATGCCCCGTAATAATTTATTGGCATCAAACATTTCCGTACCACCGCTACGTTTAATCACAGCCAATGGCGGACGATCGATATATTCATATGTTGTAAAACGACGGCCGCAACTCATACACTGCCGACGACGACGAATACTCTTGCCATCATCTGTTGCCCGTGAATCCGTTACACGGCTGTCTTCATGCTTACAATAGGGACATCTCATAGTCGCACTTCACCTCTTTTTCAACATACTGCCGACCCTACTCTATTTACGCAAATATTCTTTGCTACGGGCTGCAATTTCTTCAATAAAAGTATCTAACATTTCGTAACGTTTACGATACATATTACGCTTATGTGTCTTAGCCGTTTCATAGGTTTTACGTTCTTCCTCCAAGGGAATCCGATAGAAACGAGCATCCTCAGGACACACCGTTCCCCCCATTTCTTCCCAAAACGAATCAAAGCGAACTTTTTTAGATCGATTTCCTCGAATCAAATGTGTATTTGTATAAAATCCTTCGTCCGACACGGCATACAACGAATGTATTCCCATGTTTGTAGCCAGCTGCCGCAGTAAAAAGAACATGAAATTTTTCGGACGATACCCAAACATTTTTTTTGTTAATTTTTTGGCATTCGCCAATCCTTCACGGTAACCTTGTATAGTCCCAATCCAAATGCATGGTTCCTTTTTATAGCCATAGCCGAGACGGAAATTAATATGATAAATTCCTTGGTCACCCATAAAAAGGAATAAGCTTAGGAATCCTTCCTTGCGTTGCCCCGTGTGAAACCATAACGTAGCGCGCAAATCCAACTCTTCATTACTCCAAATCACAACTTCTTGCGACTGGTCGTTAGTGTACATCCGACGAATGGCTTCTGTCGTAAAATACTGAGGCAATCTATCAAAATGATCCATAATACACTGCAAACGTTCCTTTGCCGTAGAGTTTTTATATAAAAAGATACGATTGATTACTTCATAGATCCCCACATGTTCTTCCAGCAAACCAGGAAAGGCCGTGTAGGTATCAAAGTATGCTTTTAACGCCTGCAACTGGCTGTAGTTTTTATAGGAACGTAACGTATGTAGAAAAATCCGTCGTTTTTCTCTCCAGCTATGATATCCGTAAATTTCGCGACCCTGTCGCCATTGCTTCTTTGCATAAGTTAACACAAAAAATCCTCCTATATCACCTATTCGGTTTTTAATTACTTCATCCCGCTCTTGCTTAACGCCCTAGCAAACGACTCCAAAAGCTTTTCTTAGGTTCTTCTATATACGCCTTAACCGCCTTGCGGAACCGTTTCGTTTTTAAATCGTTGAACAAAGCTTCTTCCGTATCCTCATCCACTTGTTTATCTGAGGTAAATCCGGCATTTACAGCTTTTTCTTTTTCCAGGTCATACGGCACGGCACGTAATAATCGGCGATTATCTTCAACAATATCCAGACACGTTTTCCAAACTGCATCGCCTTGTTCCGTATTAAGTTGTACGATAGTCAAGCCTCGATTATCCGCGGCAAAACTATCATCCACCGCCGACCACGCATCACTTATCGTAAAGTCAGCCAAATGATGCGGCTTACGGAATTGACAACTCCGACAAGACGGCCGATAGCCATAGCCCTTCTCGTATAATTGTACATACGAATTTCTTTGTGCTAATTCAAAAATCTTAACACTGGGCTTACAGAATATTTTGACATACGGCTCTTTATAACCTTTATACTTCTCCCGAACCCGTAATGATACAACCGGTTCACCGTAATCCTTGTACAGTCCTTCCAAGTAGTACTCTAATAAGCGTGGCGAACTGACGCCGGAACATACGAAATCAATGGTAATCAGCGTTTCGTATTCACGTCCCAAAAAGGCTAAGAATCCCTCTATCTGACAAGGCGTCCCTGCATATAACACCCATTTACCATCATTAAGGAGATCTCTAGCCTCTCGCATAGTATGTTTTGTATCACTTTGCGAAAGCTTAACCCCTTGCAATTTAAAAATGTCATTTAACTCGGTAGCACTGCGATGGCGCAACTCCATATCCGGGGAAAAAGAAGCACCGAATACGGCACCTCCTTTCTCAATGACATATCGTGCCAACATAGCAAAGATAGCACCGCCTGCTGCCGGTTCCAAAAATCCTTCATGCTCATAACAGGTCAAATACACTGTAGACTCGGATGTTAACGTCATCAGCGGCGTCAACGGAGGGCAAGCTGCTTCGCAAGCACCGCAAGAAATGCACACCGCCGTATCGATGTTAGGATATAAAAATCCTCGTTCATCGGGGACCATTGTTATACAATTCATCGGACAGGCATTATAGCAGGCACCACACCCATTGCATTCTTCTCTTGCCAACTCAAGCATACTTGACTCCTTCCTACTACGGCTTGTAGCCATCTCCACTGCAAGGCATTATAAAATACAGTATCTACATTCATCCATTTATTATACAACATATTGCTCCGTTTATTAAGTAGTCCCTCTATAATCCGTAAGAAAACTAAAAACAGCTCTTCAGGGTATATCTTACCCTGAAGAGCTGCTCCAGCTAAATACAAATTAACAATCTATCATTCGCATATAGCAATTAATTACATAGTCTGGCAACCTATATGTACTATAAAGTAATAGTACCAATTACTGCTGACTGCCTTTATCTTCAATCTTCATGAGACAATCGCCACTTTCGATACGACTGCCTTCACGAACATATACTTCACCAACCAAACCGTCGATAGGAGAAGTAATCGTTGTTTCCATCTTCATAGCTTCTGTTACGATAAGCGGTTCTCCTTTTACAACAGCCTGTCCGTTTTTAACCAAAATCTTAACAACGGATCCCGACAAGGTAGCACCGATTTCGCCCGGCTGCGTCTTATCTGCTTTATGACGAACTACGCCGGTGGTCTTAACGTGTTTATCCTGAATCTTGATATCACGGGGCTGACCATTAAATTCAAAGCTTACTATACGCTTGCCATCTTCATCGGCTTCACTAACGTGAATCAATTTAATGATGAGCATCTTACCTTTTTCAATGACAACGTGAATAGCCTCACCGCGACGCATCCCGAAGAAGAATGTCGGCGTATCCAGTACGGAAATATCACCGTAATCCTTGGTAAATTCTACATAATCGCTGAATACCTTCGGATATAAACAATAAGCAATCACATCTTCATCGGTAGTGCCGGCACCCATATCAGCTAGTTTCTTGCGTACATCTTCAAAGTCTACCGGCTGTAATGCTGCCCCCGGACGCTGCGTTAACGGCTGTTTTCCCTTCAATACAATCTTCTGTAACTTTTCCGGGAATCCTTGATACGGCACACCCAAACGCCCTTCAAAGAATTCCACTACCGATTGCGGGAAGTCCAAGGTTTCACCTTTTTCATAGATATCTTGTTCGGTTAAACCATTTTGCACCATATACAATGTCATATCACCAACAACCTTAGAAGACGGAGTTACCTTGATAATATCACCGAACATCATGCTGACTTGATGGTATACCTTTTTAATTTCCGACCACCGATCACCAAGACCTACACTCTTAGCTTGCTGCTGTAGATTTGAGAACTGTCCGCCCGGCATTTCATGTTGATACACTTCTGTGCTCGGGAACGGAGAGGTGTGGTCTACCCCTTTATAGTATGGACGAATTGATGCAAAATAGTGGGACATGCTTTCCATGTAGTCCACATCCATAGACGGCTGGCGTTCATGACCTGTCAAGCCATAATACAAGGAATTCATACTCGGTTGGCTAGTGCCATTAGCAAATGCCGAGTAGGCTACATCGACTACATCTACACCTGCATCAATAGCACGACCATAGGTATAAATAGCATTACCGGCCCCTTCATGTGTATGTAAGTGAATCGGCAAATCAACAGCATCTTTCAAAGCGGATACCAAGTTATACGCGGCCTGTGGTTTCAACAAGCCTGCCATATCCTTGATAGCGATAATATTAGCCCCTGCATTGGCAAGTTCCTTCGCCATATTTACATAGTAAGCCAAATTATATTTAGGACGAGATGCATCTAAAATATCTCCGGTATAACACAAAGATACTTCAGCCAATTTATTCTGACTACGAACTTCATCAATAGCAACATGCATGTTGTCCAAACTGTTTAAGCTATCAAATACGCGGAATACATCTACCCCGTTTTTAGCTGCCAGCTGAATAAATTTGCGCACTACATTATCCGGATAGCTGGTATAACCAACAGCATTAGCACCGCGCAACAACATTTGTAAAAGTACATTCGGTACTTCTTTGCGGAACATGCGAAGTCGTTCCCACGGATCTTCATGAAGGAATCGATAAGCTACATCAAAGGTTGCGCCGCCCCAGCATTCCAAGGAAAACAGATTCGGTACACCGCGCGCTGCTTCACCGGCAACACGAGCCATATCGGCTGTGCGCAAACGCGTAGCAAATAAGGATTGATGAGCATCACGCCACGTAGTATCCGTAAAGTAGACTTGTTTTTCCTTCATTAACCATTGCGCAAATTTTTCCGGTCCCAATTCATCAAAGCACTGTTTGGTTCCGCGCGGCGGTTCGATAGCCAGTGTCGGCGGTAACTGAATCGGTTCAAAATCAGGTAACTCCTGTTTCCCCGTACCGGCATAACCGTTTACAGTAACATCTGCAATGTAACGTAACATCTTCGTACCACGGTCGCGTTCTTGTTTGAACACAAACAGTTCCGGATGTTCATCAATGAAGTTTACGTTGCAGGTACCGGCCTGGAATTCAGGACTTTCCAATACATTTGTCAAGAAATGAATGTTCGTTTTAACACCACGAATACGGAACTCACGCAAACAACGAAGCATCTTGTTAATAGCTTCCTTCGGTGTCAAAGCCCAAGAGGACGCTTTTACTAACAAAGAATCATAATACGGTGTAATAACCGATCCCGTAAAGGCATTACCACCGTCAAGACGAATACCAAAGCCACCGCTACTGCGATAAGCTAACAACTTACCGGTGTCAGGCATAAAGTTATTACTTGGATCTTCTGTTGTAATACGGCACTGGATTGCCTGTCCATCACAACGAATATCCTTCTGTTCCGGTACACCGACTTCTTTATCGTGTAAGGAATATCCTTCGGCTACACGAATTTGTGTATGTACGATATCGATACCGGTAACCATTTCGGTAATTGTATGTTCTACCTGAATACGCGGGTTAACTTCGATAAAATAAAAATTACCATCGTTGGTTACCAAAAATTCTACGGTACCAGCCCCTACATAATGCACATTTTTCATAATCTGAACTGCTGCATCACATATTTTTTGACGTGTTTCCACAGGTACGGCAAAGGCCGGTGCCATTTCGACAACCTTTTGGTGACGGCGCTGTACGGAGCAGTCACGTTCATGGAGATGAACTACATTGCCATGCGTATCCCCAATAACCTGCACTTCAATATGTTTCGGTTCTACAATTAATTTTTCGACATATACATCGTCATCGCCAAAAGCCATCTTAGCTTCTGATTTAGCACGATCGTATGCATCCCGTAGTTCTTCCATCCGAGACACGGCACGCATACCGCGACCACCGCCGCCGTTTACTGCTTTAATCATCAGCGGGAAGCCATGCGTTTTAGCGAATGCTTCTAATTCATCAAAATCTTTTAACGGACCATCACTGCCAGGAATCATAGGAATATTAGCTAGCTTAGCCTGGATACGAGCATTTACTTTATCACCAAACATTTCCAAATGTTCTACATTCGGTCCGATAAAAATAATGCCTTCTTCCTTACAGCGTCTGGCAAATTTTGCATTTTCAGACAGGAACCCGTAACCCGGATGAATAGCATCTACATCATGTTCGTGTGCAATGCGGATAATATCTTCGATATCCAAATAGGCATCAACAGGTTTCTTACCACGGCCTACCAAATACGCTTCATCCGCTTGATTTCGATGTAAAGAAAGAGCATCTTCCTTCGAATAGATAGCTACTGTCCGAATGCCCATTTCATTACACGCACGGAATACGCGAATCGCAATTTCACCGCGGTTCGCTACCAATACAGATTTTATTTCTTTCATGGTCTTTCCTCCTCACGAAACAGCCTTCTCCCATCCTCACTTAGGAGATGGCCTCAAACCTATCTTTAATCCTACACCGTTGGCAGTCAATTGTCCATTAATTTATCTGCATATACATCAAAAACCGGCATTTTCCAGCAGAGCAAGACAGAAAAAAGGGAATGTCTATTCCGTATACTATCAATACGGCTTGCATTCCCCATTTTTTACATGATTTCTATTAATTTTAATCATCTTCTGTCAATCATATATATTTGTCATACTTGCCTTATACATGACCAACAAAATACAATGCTTCCAGTAGCATAATAATCCCCATCAACCGTTTAAAGAGACGAATCCCCCTTCGATAATCAGGTTTAGTCACCAAACCGGCCAATCGTTCCATCCGATTGGTCAGCCAGAAAATCGGTATTATATCACCTAAAATAAAGGCAATCGTCATAAGTGATGCCAGACGCCACCCCACCAAAGCAATCCCGGCAATAAGCCAAATATAAATAGGCAACCGGTCATACCGCCACGTCGCACCCACACGGATACCTTGTACCATAATAGATAAGAGGCGTTGTGCGGTAGAACTTTTTCTCTCCGTCCGTCGTGCCGTACGAAGCCCTCCTAACGGGGCCGGATGAATAAAAGCAACCCACTCAAAACACTGCAATGCCATCGCCACCAGTAATGCACTCCATAAATAATAGGCGCCTTTGCCAATTATCGAAGGTCCCAATATCCAAGAAGACACCACTCCGATACCGATAACTGAAATAACCATCCCCACTGCGAAATAAATACGTTTATACACATGTCCGGCCAAGCGCGGTAAAATCGTCGCTACTGTTTCCGGCAATAATGCGGTAGTAAAGCCGGCGAGAAAAAACAGTAACACAATCAAGCCCTGCCCTTGCCATGTTTCCAGACCATGTGAAATAAATCCAACATATGTATCCAGCATGTATATCACCTATCGTAAAAATGCCTTCATCAATGAATTTAATGCAGCCTGGTCTTGTATCCCCATAGTTTCTCGTGCAGAATGCATGGCCAATAACGCAACCCCCACATCCATGGTACGCATCGTCAACATAGCTGAAGAAATGGACCCTACCGTAGAGCCGCCGGGAATATCTGAACGATTTACATAACGCTGCCATGGTATGTCGTTTGTTTCACATAAATCACGAACCGTAGCCAGCGCCATTGCATCACCGGCATAGGATTGACTGGCAGCAATTTTTAATACTACCCCACCGTTTAAAATCGGTACATTGGTAATATCATTTTTTTCACCGTGATTGGGATGATATGCATGAGCTACATCGGCAGAAACCATAAATCCTCCGCTTATATCGGCACGACATGCCTCCGCCGATAATTCCAAGGCATCGTAAATACGATGGATTATAGTCGGTAATATCATGGAAGCACCGCCTTGTTTCGTACGGCTGCCTACCTCTTCATTATCGAAGAGAGCAATCACACGCAATCCTTCGGCTTTTGCCTGAGCCGCTTCCGTGATACCTGTCAAACATGCCACGCAAGATGTCAGATTATCAAGGCGTGGAGAACTGATAAACTCATTTTGTAAACCAAAAATACATCCATCCTCTGCCGGATACAATGTTAATTCATAGGATAAAATTTCTTCCGGCGCACAGCCGATTTCATTTCCCAAGACTTCCATCCATTGTTTTTCCGTCGGTGTTTCATCACCGCACATCATGGCCAACGGTAACATATCTTTCTGACGATTGAGCGCTACGCCATCATTCATGGCTCGATTCATATGAATGGCCAAATTAGGAATTGTAAACAACGGCCTTTTCAAATCAATCAAATATTGTACCGGAGAGAATGGTGATGCTCCACGGCATACAACGGCACCGGCCATTGACAAAGGTCGATCTAGCCATGTATTTAAAATCAATCCTCCATACGTTTCGACATTCAGCTTACCATATCCTTTTTCCTTACTGATAGGATTCGGTTTTACGCGTATAGCCGGGAAATCGGTATGAGCCGAGGCAATGCGCATGGAAGAACGCACCCGACGACCGATATGAAAAGCAAACAGTGTCGTTCCGTATACCTTCACATAATAATTACCTTCAGACAAATGCCATTCTTCATTCAAAGCCAACTCTTTAAATCCATTTTCTTCCAGTATATTGGCGGCACTGCTCACCGTATGATAGGGTGATGTGCTCTGCTTTATAAATGTTAACAGATGCTCTGCTGTTGTCATTCTCGCACCTCCGTTACAATTAGTATTATATTGCCTTTATTATATCACATCTACAGTTGCAACCAAAACAGCACCCTCTTCTATATAATTAGCGAGTAAGAGAGACACACTACTAACAGTAATTGAATCACAACAAAAAAAGAGCTATCCTCCGAGGAAAATCCATTGAAGGATAGCTCTTTTACGTCTGATTATTTATGTGCCCATAGAGGGGTAATCAAACCCATTACCACAAGCCCAATACTTTCCACCATACAGAGCCGATACCAAGCCAAATAACAAGGTTAATCACCGATGCCATAAAGCCTAAGCGCCACCACGTATTTTGCGGTACATACCCGGCATTAAAGCAAACCGGCGACGGCCCGGCTGCATAATGTGTCAAGGACATACACAAGTTCGAGAAGAACGCCAAGGCCAACATAGCCAAGTACGGCGGTACTCCGGTGCTGATTGCTACAGCAACGAATACAACATACATGGCCGAAATATGAACGGTAAGACTGGCAAAAAGATAATGCGAATAGGTATATACCAGTACTAAAATCAAGAAGGCTACAAACCAGCTGGTTCCGGCTACCTGTGCTCCCACAATTTTAGCAAACCAAGGAATAAAACCAAGCTTTGTTAAGAAGGATGCTAACGCCATCATGGTACCCATCCAAATTAAGGTATCCCAACCACCTTTTTCTTCCGTTACGTCTTTCCATTCCAATACCTTAGTAACAAGCAGGATCGATACGCCAAGCAAAGCAACTACCGTAGCATTGATATGTGTGAATTGTCCGGTAGCCCAAAGAATCAACGACAAGATAAATACGCCAAGCATAACCTTTTCACCGTAGGACATAGGTCCCAGATCTGCTAATTCTTTACCAATCATCTTCTGGATGTCGCGTGTATCCTTCAATTCCGGCGGATATACCTTGTAAAGAATAAACGGCATAACGATTAAGGCAACAATACCGGGAACAATAGCAGCCATAGCCCACATGCCCCATGTCATTTCCATGCCGAAGGACTCAGCAATCAAAGAAGCAACCAACGTATTACCAGCCATGGAAGTCATGAACATAGCCGAGGTAATCGTATTACCTTGATAAATAACCTGAATCAAATATGCCCCAATTTTACGAGCTGTACTACCCGGTTCCGACCCAAAGGCAGATGCCAAGCTTTTTGTTATCGGGAAAATTACCCCACCGGCACGAGCTGTATTAGACGGTGTAGCCGGCGATAAAATCAAATCGCTTAACACCAATGCGTACGACAATTTCAAGGAACTACTACCGACGGCTTTAATCAATGAATAGGCGATACGTTTCCCTAAACCTGTTTTGATAAAGCCGCGCGAAAATAGAAAGGCTGCTACAATCAGCCAAATAGCAGCATTGGAGAATCCAGATAATCCTTCATTGATTTTCAAGGTATTCGTCAATCCGGCTACTACAATACTGATAATCGATAATGCCCCTATCGGGAGCGGTTGTAAAATAAATCCTAAAATAGTACCTGCAAATATAGCAAACAAGTGCCATGCTTGTGGCTTTAATCCATCCGGTACCGGTGTAAACCAAATGCCCACACCTACTACGATGGGAATAATCCACGATAGATACTTCTTCATATGGTTTTGCGCCTCTTTTCTACTTAGAAATATAGGGTTATAGGACAAAACGTGTTGGTCCTAATCCCAATAAGTAGGAAATTCC
>Cam_p2__coassemble_860_pt1 | contig 82397 bp, 79 predicted proteins | sample Cam_p2__metabat2_low_PE_032 | metagenome-assembled genome bin Cam_p2 | reverse complement strand
ACGGAATTTCCTACTTATTGGGATTAGGACCAACACGTTTTGTCCTATAACCCTTGCTTGGTATATCTAAAAAAATTACTGTTTATTGCAAGAAGTGCGAAAAGGAGATAGAATTTAAAGAGAATAGTTATGTACACGTTTTTATAGAAAATACAATCGGAATAAGCTTAATGTAGTTCTTCTAGGAGGATGGAAATTGATAGTGTAGGCAAAATTGATAAAGAATCAATTGAATAAAGCTTGGTACGCTTTCGGTTCCAACGACACAAAAGATGGCATCTTTTGTGTCGACTTTGATAATGTCAACGAATCTACTATAGAAAAATCAAGCAAAAGTGTATCAGATGTGTGGGCCCTAAGAGCTATAAGCCATATAATTATTGAAAAAATAAAGGGCTTCCAATTACATTTACATATTGTAACGGAGGATGATTAAATGTATTAGCCGCCTTTTGAGTAGGCGGTTTTTTCATACCCATTTTTAGGAGGTGATGCAATGACGATGTATATTAGCTATGATGATGCGGTGACACAGATAGGCAATAGATAGTTTCTCTTTGTTCCATTCTTGCGACAGAGTTTAACATCAATGCAATTTATTACGTTGCTGTCGGTGGATATATCAGTATTGAAATTCTTTTGATACTTGAAAATGCTGGGAAGGCGGGTATTCCAATTCCGGCAAAATTGCGTGATACGTTAGAACAGCTTGCGGAGGAAAAAATAGCAAAAAAATAAACCGTTTGAAGCGGCATGAAAAAAGGCCGCATTCAGTAGGACGCGACCGTTTCTTCAATTAGAAATTACTTTGAGGGACGAGCTCGCGCCTTGCAGAACGCTTTAGTATCTCGTCTTTGTTTATATTATGTAACACGCAATGTGTTTTGTCAAATTTTACAGGCACCCGAGAGGGTGCATTTTATGGTGATGCAGATATACAATGCGTAATTGAAAGAACTAACGGTAACTGCAGTATAAAAAGTAATTTGAGTACTAACGGATATAAGAAGTAGTAGATCACTAGTTAACCTCATAGACATTATGAAAGATGTACCTAGGGACGACTGGCGCAAGCTATGTATTTTAGATATAATGAAATAGATATCACACGACTATACTAAAACGGGTTAGACTGATGTGAAGGCAGGACGTATTTTTACTAGACACAGGCGATGTCAACTTATATAGGGTGTGATAAAACTATGGGATATCGTTACAGGCGATAGGTATGAGAGAAAAAGGAGTTAGTTTATGAATTACACAAGCACGCGCAGTGATAAAAAGGTGCGCGAAACGTATGCGTTATTAAACGGGTTGGCCGCCGATGGCGGTTTATATGTGCCGGCTTCTTTCCCGCGGCGCAGTATTACATATAAGGATATTGCAGGAAAAAGCTATCAGGAAATTGCGGCGATTGTATTGAGTAAATTCTTTACGGATTTTACAGAAGCAGAATTGAAAGATATGATTAATGCCGCTTACAATACAAAGAATTTCAGTACAGATGACATCGCTCCGCTTCATTCTTTGTTGGAACGCTTATCGATACTGGAGCTCTTTCATGGACGCACGCAGGCCTTTAAAGATATGGCGTTGTCGTTGTTTCCGTATTTGTTGACCGCAGCCAAAGAGAAAGAAGGGGAAACAAAAGAGGTTCTCATCTTGACAGCTACGTCCGGCGATACGGGAAAGGCAGCTTTGGAAGGCTTTAAGGATGTACCGGGCACACATATTCAAGTATTTTATCCGACGGACGGCGTAAGTCCCATGCAGCAGGAGCAGATGCAAAAGCAAACCGGGGATAATGTGAATGTCACTGCTATTCGGGGAAATTTTGATGATGCACAGCAATTTTTGAAACGACTCTTTGTCAATGAAGAGGTGAATCAAGCGGTAGCAGATAAGGGCGTAATGTTTTCTAGTGCGAATTCCATCAATATCGGTCGTTTGGCACCGCAGGTAGTGTATTATGTAGCGGCCTATGAGGAATTGGTCGGGCAGGGAGCCATTCATGAAGATGAGGCGTTCAATATCGTTGTGCCTACCGGTAATTTCGGTAATATTTTGGCGGCCTATTACGCTAAAATGATGGGGGTACCTATCGGTCATTTGATTTGTGCATCCAATAGGAATAATGTTTTGACCGAATTCTTCGAAACCGGTACATATAATTGCAAACGCCCATTCTTTACGACCCTGTCACCATCCATGGACATTGTGGAAAGCTCAAATTTTGAACGCTTTTTATATTATGTGTGCGGAGAAAATCCGGTGCGCATTAAGGCTGAAATGGAAGGTCTTAAGAAGTCCGGTAAACTTAGCGTAACGACAGAAGAGTTAAGTCGTATTCAACGGGAATTTACCGGTGCGTATGTTAATGATGAAGAAACAAAAGCAGTGATTGAACAGGTCTATAATTCCTATGGATATGTTATGGACCCGCATACAGCAGTTGCCATGGGAGCGTATATGAAATTACTGGCCAAGCGTCCGGAGCTAGGTGCCTGTCACACGGTTATTGCTGCGACAGCTCATCCGTTCAAATTTCCGTCGGCGCTTTGTGAAGCATTGGATATTCGGGAAGGAGGTACACCTTACGAAAGCCTGGAACACATTTCAGCGGTGACCGGCGTAGCGTTCCCGAAACAGTTAGCTGCTTTGCAGGATACGCCGATTCGGTTCGATCGCACCATCGATAAGGAAGAAATGCGTAAAGAAATCTTGGCTTTCGTAGATGCATTTACGAAATAATGAAAAAAGCGTTTTTCTTTGCTATTACATCGGCACTGGCGTTCAGTGTGATGAATTTATTTGTTAAGATGTTAGGGCAGGGCATGCCTGCTTCGGAAATTACATTTTTCCGCGGTCTTATCGGTACGGCAGCGGTGCTTATTTATATGGGAGTCAAGCGTATTTCCTTTTCATCAAAGGACCGCGGGCTTCTTATGTGGCGCGGCATTTTTGGAGGGGTAGGAACATTATTGAATTTTATTGCCCTTGCCTATATGAATATGGCAGATGCATCGATTTTGTTTCAGTTGTCCGGTATTTTCGTGTTCATCTTTAGTACATTGGTGTTGAAGGAAGCCTTGCCGAAGGGATCTGTAAAATGGCTGTTAGCTATTTTTTGCGCCGTTACGGCTATGATTCATCCGTGGTCAATGTCAACGTTTAATTGGTACTCCCTATATGCTATTGGCGGGGCTGCTTTTTCGGCGGCTGCGTATACGACAATTCGTAAAATCAGCATCCAAGGTGGACATGGAACCTATGAAATCATGTTCTATTTCCTATTTACCACTATGTTGGTAGGGGGCATTCTGATGGGGCCTAACTTTGTGGTGCCTGATATGCGACAGGCGGGCATTATCATTATTATCGGAGCGATTTCGGTATTTGCCCAATTCTTTTTAACCGGTGCCTTTGTAGCTACGAATGCCGTAGTAGCTCAGTTTATGCAATACATCGGGGTGTTTTTTAATTCCTTTTGGGGCTTTCTCATCTTTGATGAAACATTATCTTGGATTACTGTTGCCGGCGGGATTATTATGTTTACGTCATCCGTTATGTTGGCGCGCTTAAAGGAGCGTCATGCCACGGGACGGCAATCATAGGGTGAACGTGTTTTCATAGAGGGGGAACATGCATTACGATTTTACTACGACTTAATACTACTACAGAGATTAGGTGACACTATGTTTTTACAATGGATTCGCGTTGAAAACTACCGCAACCTGCAAGAGGTAACGGTGCAATTTCATAAGCAGTATAATTATTTTGTCGGTGAAAATGCCATCGGTAAATCTAATCTGTTGGATTTATTGTCAATTTTGGCCAATACGAAGGGATTTGATGAAAAGGATTTTTTTGAAATCCATAAGCCTATCCGTATAACGATGGAAATCGAATTGGAAGAAGCGGAGCAGGGTACCTATTGGGATGAAGACGACAGAACGGTGAATACGATCACGTTGGTTGCCGAACAACTCTTACAGGAGGTGTATCCGCGACTGTATCGACAGACGGATACAAAGCGTCGGCCCTTGCCGTTAGCATTGTTTCGCAAAATTTGCTATGTGTCCCATCGCGATACGTCGATTGCGTCATTGTATGAAATTCGGCAGTCTACCCTGGCGGGATTGGAAAAGCAGTTACATCAATTTTTAAGTCCCAAGGGACTGCCTGATTCTGCAGAAAAAGGCTGTCAATGGTTAGTGGGCGAATCCATATCTCTATCCGCTTTGACGGCACCGGTAGATTTATGTCGTGGATATGTGCCGGCAGGTATTTCTTTGATGGAACGATTATTGACGATGCTGGCGTATCATGAACGCATGTCTGATTGCGGCTATACGCCGGATACGGAGCAACTGTTGTTGGTTGTGCAATTAAAGATGTTGGCATATTTATATGAACGCAGTCAAAGTATGGCCGCTAATCTGGGCGAATCACTGGTGTATGTATCCGGTGATCGGTGTTATTTGCCGCTGTTGGTCAGTGTGGATGAACCGGAAATTCGGCTGAACCCCTATTTACAGCGCGCTGTGCTTAGCTGCTACCGCAAACTACTGTCTAACGAAAGCAGTTCCTTTTCGGCTCTTTTAAAGGGACTTTTCGGCATTGATGGTTTGCGGGGACAGCTTTTTATTGTTACCCATGCCACGGATGCTCTGATTGATGATTACCGCAATATCATTCGTTTTTATCGGGATACAAACGGTCATATCGCTACCGCTTGCGGGGCTAGTTTTTTCTTTCCCCGAGAACTGGAAAAACATTTGATTATGCATTTTCCGGAGGCTAAAGAAGCCTTGTATGCGCGGGCGATTATCTTAGTGGAAGGGGAAACGGAATACGGCAGCTTCCGCGGCTTTGGCGAACATATCGGAGTTGATTTTGATTACTATGGTATTTGTTTAATTAATGCGCGCGGTGAGTCGTCCATCAGTAAACTGGCTAAGCTGTTCCGAAGGTTTTCCATCCCTACGGTAGTGCTGTATGATCAAGATGTGTCCGAGAAGTATAGTCGCAATTCTAAGAATATTTTTTTTACGGACACGCTATGCTTTGAAGCAGAAATTGTAACTCACTTGCTAGGGCGCAAACGGCGTGATATATTAGATAAGATTGTAGCGGATTTGGTGGAGGACGGTCACGGTACGGTGACGCGGGATATGCTCAAGCGAGGGCTGGCAAAACTGTCAGTGCAGCGTACGCAAATATCACCGCGGCGTCTGTCACATATATCCGACAGACAATATAAAGATTTAAAGGATTATTACTTTTCCTGGTTTTACAGTAACAAAGGTGTCATCGTAGGACGACGCATCGCCTATCATTTGACGGACGAGCTGATACCACCGGTATTTAAAGCCGTGATTTGTCGAGCGCGCGACTTGGCGTTACACCATGAACAAAAGGAGGATTCACATGACAGAGATGAAATATGAATTCGGGTTGGTCGGCTTAGCTGTTATGGGGCAAAATTTAGCGCGTAACATTGCTCGCCACGGTTTTTCCATCGCCGTATACAACCGCACCCCGCAAAAGACGAAGGATTTTGTTGCAAATTACGGTGATGAAGGTACTATCGGCGGCGCTATGACTCCGGAAGAATTGGTACATATGCTGGCTAAGCCGCGTAAGATTATGTTCCTCGTGAAGGCGGGTCAGCCGGTAGACGACATGATTCAGGCCTTTTTGCCGTACTTGGAACCGGGCGATACTTTGATTGATGGTGGTAACTCGTACTTTGCCGACACTCGTCGACGTTGTAAAGAACTGGAAGCTAAAGGTTTCCGTTACCTCGGTGTTGGTGTATCCGGCGGTGAAGAAGGTGCCTTGAACGGACCAAGTCTTATGCCGGGTGGTACCCGTGCATCTTATGAAGAATTGGCGCCGATATTTACGGCCATAGCTGCACAGGTTACCGATGGACCGTGCTGCAGTTATGTCGGTGATGACGGTGCCGGTCATTATGTAAAGATGGTTCACAATGGCATTGAATACGGCGATATGCAGCTTATTTCCGAAGCTTACTTCATGATGAAGGAATTGTTGGGCATGAGCGATGATGAAATCGGCGATGTATTTGAAGAATGGAATAAAGGTATTCTCGATTCCTATTTGATTGAAATTACCGCTAAGATTTTGCATGTCAAAGATAAGGAAAGCGGAAAGCCCTTAGTAGAATGTATTCTTGACAAAGCCGGACAAAAAGGTACGGGTAAATGGACAAGCCAAGAAGGTCTTGATTTGGGTGTGCCGATTCCGACAATTGCAGAAGCTGTATTTGCTCGCGGCATGTCGGCGTACAAGGAGGAACGTGTAGAAGCCGCTAAGGTATTGCGCGGTCCTAGCGCTACCTTTGCTGGTGACAAGAAGGCACTTATTGAAGCGATTCACTCCGCCCTATATGCATCGAAGATTTGCTCCTATGCACAGGGGTTTGCCCTTATTAAAGCTGCGGCTCATGAATATGGTTGGACGATTAATTTTGGAGATATGGCCCTTTTATGGCGTGGCGGTTGCATTATTCGTGCAGTATTCTTGGAAGATATTAAACGCGCCTTTACTAATCATCCCGATTTGGCAAACCTGCTCTTAGATCCATTCTTTAAGGAGGCTATCGAAACGCATCAGGACAACTGGCGCGAAGCGGTTATCGCTGCCAAACGATACGGCATTCCGACACCGGCTTTCTCATCGTCCTTGGATTATTATGACAGCTATCGCCGCGGTGTGTTGCCGGCGAATATGATTCAAGCACAGCGTGACTTTTTCGGTGCGCATACTTATCAGCGCGTGGATAAGGAAGGTACCTTCCATACGGAATGGGAACAGCAATAAGAATAGCGATACGAACAGCAATAAGAACAGCAACACATAGTATAGTTAATAATATATAATAAAATCCCCGATATTCGACTTGGTTTTCTTTGAAAGATGCGAAGTCGGATATCGGGGTTTTATATTTGTGAATTATTAGATTGTCAGTGGCCGATGAGAAGACCGGCTGCGAAGAGAATATGATACACGGTAGTACCCATAGCAGAAAATTTCATGGCCGCATCCATGTTGATGGAGTCGGCATACCGATCGAGAATACGCACGGCGCGCATAGCCGGAACAGTATATACGACCGCTGCTAACGACCACCAAGAGATGAGTCCGGCAAAAGCAAATCCTACGAGCCAAGCATTGCAAAAGGCAAATAGAATGGCCAAAAGCTGAATACCGGCAGATTTGCCGATACAAATGACTAAGGTACGACGGCCGTGCGCTTTATCATTACTGAAATCACGTAGATTATTAGTCATCATGATAGTACCGATGAGAATTGTAGAAGGAACAGCAGGAATTAGTAAATCCCAGGTCAATGCATCGGTCCAGACAAAGGCAGTAATCATCACGATGGCAAACCCCATAGCTAAACCGGAGGCTACTTCGCCAAAGGGTGTGCGGGATAATGGCTTAGGGCCGCCGGAGTAAAGTAGACTTACTAAGATGCAGAGTATGCCGGCAGGGATAAACCACCACGTTACCATGGCGGATAGGAAAAAACCTAAGCACAAGGGGAAAATCGTGAAGGATACAGCGAGCCGCTTAATCTGTGAAGGTGCAATGCCTTCGCGGACAATGGAGCCACTGTTGCCGATAGCCTGATTTAAATCAAGGCCGGACTTAAAATCGAAATACTCGTTCCACATATTGGCAGCCATTTGTGCGGATATTACACAAGCTAATACCATAAGCGTGTAGGCTAAGCATACAGCGATGGGGTGTGCCGGGGTATGACTGGCATAGGCATACGCAGCTCCCAGTACTACCGGGCTAAAGGCTGCCGTCAGCGTACGGGGACGGACGAGTCGAATAAACTGAGGGAAGGTCATAATGATAATCTCCTTTGTATCATGCTTGTATCATGAAGGATTCATTTTACATCCATATACTGTAATATAAAGTGGGTGCCGTATAACTGCACCGAGAACGTTAGTACTTGCTACTCATTGTAATTGAGCAATTCGATTATCATTGTAGCTTACTTTCAGAGAAAAGTAAAATCTAAGCCTGTCATAGTAGAACTGCATACGGGGCGGATTTTACAGTATACTAAGAGTGATTGATACGGGTAATGTTATAAGGGTTAAGGAGGAATAGCATGAAACAATTACATACATCAACCGTGATGAAGAAACGCAATCTGTGGTCGTGTAAAAGTAAAAAACTAGCACTGGCTGTGACGGCAGCTGCGATTGTATCTATGGGCGGACATCTATATGCGGCAGATGCGACGGGAATACAGACGGGCAGCAAAGATATATCAACACCGGTTACAAAGACGGTATCACCGACCATTACTACCTCCGGCGTGAGCCTGACGACGATTGACGGTCAGGTACTTCCCTTACCGAAGGGAATGACGGTGACTACGGTCAGCTATGATGGGGCGGATAAGAAAACGCTTCAACATATGCAGACCACGGTACCTCCGCTACCCGGCGATGTACCGGTAAAACTAAAAAAGTTGCTCAATGAATTGGCTAAGGTACAATCCAAGACGCAGTATCATCAGCTGCGTGGCGAAGATAAGGCTGGTTTGCACACAGCCTTTGTAGTGGAAGACCTTACAGACGGAAACATTATGCCGCTCATGGATATGGCCAAGGAAGTTGTTGATGATAGCATGACGGATGCACAAAAAGGGATTGCTACATTGACAACGACCTTGGAAAAGGAACGGGAAAGTGCTGCTTCGCCATCGTCAGTGGCCGGTGCATCTACAAAAGAGACGACACATAAACTCACTGCCGAAGACTATAGTCGATTTATACAGCGCGTAAAAGGGTTGGAACAGTATGTAACTACCTTGCGTGGTGACTTGGATGCGCTATGGAAATTACAGCCGGCGTACCCGCAACAATATAGTCCGCTTGGTTACTATTTAGCGCATAAGGATTACTTAAATGACAAGGAAAGTCCTAAGACGGTGGATGATGCATATAAAGCGTATCAAGTATTAGATACGGGACGCAATGCATTGGTGTATTTAGGTGAATGGTACGTCGATGAACGTGATCGCGGTACTATAGGCGAACCGATGAAGGAGGGAGAACGCCGTGCAGCACAGGCGGGTCTTGACCTTTTGAAAAATATGCATTGGCACCAATATGATATTAATTTTGGCATACCGGTACAGACTGCACTGGGCAAAGGGTTTCTATCTACTCAACGAGGCGCATTGGACGTAGATGGCTTCCTATTTCCGTTGGGACTGCTAACATTGGAACGCTATGAGAAAGATGGCATTACCTCAATGAGCGTTCTTACCAACGACTCGGATTATGAGTATTGGCAGCAACAGATGAACGAATTATGGCAAGTGAAACAATAGAGACTGAGTAATTTTGAAAGGATGATTGAGATGCGTATACAATGGAAACGATTATTGCTTATCGGGGGTGTAACGACGGCAATCGCTGCACCGGCCGTGTGGGCAGCCGATAACGATTCGGCACGGACGATTGATTTAGGTGCCGTTATGCGTGGCGAGGCTACATCGGTAACGGCGCAGGAACCGGGCTTGAATGTGCTGGCTGATGAAGGTGTAACAGTGCGTAAGCTGTCTCAGTCAGATATGTCACCCATTATAAAACAAGTTGTTGATGAATATATTGGCAGTGTAGCGGCAGCGCATAATACGGATAAAGAAAAACGGGGCATGCAAATCGCACAGATGATTGCCAATGGCGATATTGATGTATATCAGCTACAGAAAACAAAAAAGGATCGCCACTATACGGCATGGATGGTAAAAGCCAGAGTTACACCGGATATGTTAGCCGATGCCATGGCAGGCAAGGTGAAGAAGTATTTGCCTGAAGGGTTACAACTAGGTGTACTCGGTGGTTCCTTGTATGCATTAGCCGGAACGACAGATAATGACGGTGCATGGCGCTTGCGTCCGGAAGTGGCATCCGTAATTTCACAGCGACTCAGCGAGGCATGGCAAAATAGTGATGAAGCATTGACTGCTTGGCAGACCATGCAGGCTGTAAAGACAGGTACACACAGTGATACGACGGTGACACTGCGAGATCAGGAACCGGTGAAGCTGATGCATGGGCAACAATATGATACCTTTGTCACGGGCACACGGGTTCAAGTACATACGAAGGGCATCCTTTTGCCGTATTATATAGGTGCGGCTGTAGCTGCGGCACCGCAAACACCGATTGCTTACCTTATGATTACACCTGATGCGGAAAGAGAGGTTATGTCTCCGCTTTTGACGAAGCTGTTGAAATAAGCGGCGGTGATATAACGTGGTTATCGGTTACGGTAAGGTGTTCCAGATTGAGAAGTCGTATCTTGATATCTAATCCGCCCGTATATCCGGTGAGCGAACCATCATGGCCGATGACGCGATGGCAGGGAATGATGATAGGAATTGGATTGTGACCTACAGCACCACCTATTGCGCGGGCTGATAAGCCGCCGCATTTGTTAACGTAAACAACTGTGGCTAAATCACCATAGGTTGTTAATCGGCCGTAAGGAATTGTTAAAAGTGCATGCCATACTCTTTTTCGAAAGTCGGTTCCTTCCGGTTGTAAAGGCGGTACGGGCCCGGGATCATTTCCCTCTTCATAGGCGTGAAGCCAGGCTTCTGTTTCCTCAAAAATAGGTAAAGTCTTAGGAATATATTGGGCAGCCCCGATAGTCTCATATTTTTGTGTGGGCATGGCAAGGCCGATGAGGTGAACTCCGTCACTGTAAAGCGTGAGAGGTCCTAAGCGAGGCAGTGTTAACGAGTGTGTATAGATGATGCGTTCATTTGGTTGGGTGTTCATAAAAGGGCTCCTTCTTATTTGCGAGTATCTATAATTGTATTCTATCTGAAACACGTAGTAATGCCAACCGATAATGATGGTAACCTATGGAATGAGATTATTGATGGTTTTAACTTATTTATAAATTAATAAAAATGAATTATTGCGTTGTATATTTTATAAATTTCGAGTACAATAGACGTATAAATTTATTGTTGTAGGGGAACCTGCGAAAGGAGTTTTGATACGCATGAAAACAGTTCACACAGAACAGGCACCGAAGGCTTTGGGACCATACTCCCAGGCAATTGTAGCAAATGGCTTTGTATTTATTTCCGGTCAGGGGGGCATTGATCCGGCTACCGGCACATTGCAAGAAGGCGTAGAGGCGCAAACCTTGCAGGCTATGAAAAATATCGAAGCTATTTTGAAGGAAGCCGGTACAGACTTCTCCAAGGTTGTAAAGACGACTTGCTTCTTGGCAGACATCAATGACTTTGCCAAATTTAATGCGATTTATGCTGATTACTTTACCAGCAAACCGGCACGTAGCTGTGTAGCTGTTAAAGAATTACCGGCTAACTTCCAAGTAGAAGTTGAAGTTATTGCCGTTGTTGACTAATATGTATTAGTGTCAAAAGAACAACGAGATCGGTAATGACAGATCAAGACTATATGCGTGAAGCGTTGGCGGAGGCCCGCAAGGCCTATGCGATGGGGGAAATTCCTATCGGTGCTGTGCTGGTGCACGAGGGACAGATTATTTCACGTCATCATAATCGACGTGAAATTGACCATGATGCAACGGCACATGCGGAAATGCTAGTCATCCGCGAAGCTTGCGAATTACTTTCACGTTGGCGGTTGACCGGATGCGCGCTTTATGTTACTATAGAGCCGTGTCCGATGTGCGCCGGTGCCATTATCAACAGTCGTCTGGACAAGGTGGTATATGGCAGTAGCGATTACAAGGGCGGTGCCGTTGAGTCTTTATTCAATGTACTGAGTCACCCGGGATTAAATCATGAGCCCGTGGTAGTAGCCGGTGTATTGTCTGATGAATGCAGTCAGATTATGAAAGACTTTTTCAAAGAGCGGCGTGCAGCACGGAGAAGTACCCAAGTGGCTGAAGGGTCCGCACTCGAAATGCGGTAGGTCGGCAAAACCGGCGCGAGGGTTCAAATCCCTCCTTCTCCGCCATTTTTAGAAGCATAAGAAGAAATGTATCAATGTATTTCAGAATATAGCGGGCGTGCGTATTTCTGAGGTTTTTGTAATTTGATACGTTTCTTCTTTTTTCTATTTTTACGGCTCCCTTTGCTCCCTAAATGCACCCTAAAATTATAGGGTGCATTTTTCTAATTTATTAATAACGTCATTTTGCATATTTTCTGTAACATGCGTATATATGCTTAGCGTAGTCTTAGGATCGTTGTGGCCTACTCGTTGCATGATGGCCTTTAGGGGAATGCCTAATTCGGCTAATATACTTATATGTGTATGACGGAATATATGCGTGGTAACATGTTTACCTTCAATTTGTAGCCGGCGTAAATAGTGGCCGATGTACTGGAGATTGTACGGGTTGCCCCGGTTAGTTGTAAAGATATAGCCTTTATCATCGTATCCTTTAAACCATAGAGCGCGTTTTTTATTTTCTAGGATAAAACTATCTAGGATTGATATAGACCGGCTATCTAAAGCCACATAGCGAACGGAATATATATTTTTAGGCGTTCCACGCACGACGTTACTATTTACCGATGTATGCTGTATAATAGTGCCGTTTATGTGAATACGCCTATTTTCTTTGTCATAATCCTGTACGCGTAACGCTAGTAATTCGCCACACCGTAGCCCGGTACGACTGATAAACTCCATCATGAGGGCTATAGGCTTATGCAGCTGTTGCAACTGGCGTAAGCATTCCCGTAATTCGTCATGATCAAGAAACTTTTCCTTTTTTTTAACCAACTCAGATGCAGTATATGGCTTGCGGTTTAATTCTACCTCCAGTATATCTGCTATATCACTAATTAGCCTCCTACGTTTGGCATACTTGTATATGCGCTTTATAGTCTGTAATACGGCATGGCAATACCCGTATGTAAGAGAGCCGTTATAATATAGTTCATACATTGCCTTTTCTATATCAACGGCGGTTAAATCGGCTAATTTTGCGCCATCGGGTAATATGGCCAGTGCTTTTTTTATGTGTAATTTGTGATTAACGGCAGTCATAGGCTTAACGGATAAGGCTGCGTGTTCTTGCCATTCTGTGGCCACACGGGCAAAGGTAATTTCTTTGTCCTCCTTTTCCTGTTCTTGCGCCTGTGCTATCTTTTCATATAGAAGCCGTGACGCTGTATTTTGCGCTATACGGCTATTAGAGTTTAATGTAATACTGATTTTCTTAATACGGCCTTTGCTATCTGTGTAACGTTCGTTATACCGGTAACGAAGACCTTTTTTTGTTTGTCTTTCTTCTATCCACATAGTGGCCGCCTTCCTGTGAAAGGGCAAAAGAAGATCTACTTTGTACTATCTGATAGGTAACGATAGGCGTCCCATTTTGTCCACGGACGTAATGAGCTAGAAAGTTCAACTATTTCCGTAATATTTAGGCACTCACATATTAAAGACATAAATTTTATAGTTTGCCGATCATTTAAGGCAAGCCCATCTAAAAACTCTTGATATTTTATGATTGATTCTTTTGCTATACCGAGTTTTATTTTTGCGTATGCTTTATTAGATTTGGTTATCTCATATTTAAATGTAAATCCATCATGGTATAACTCTTGTATTGAGTCGCTATTAGCTATAGGTAGGCTTTGGTGTTTGAAAAAGGTAATAGTTGCATTTTGTTTATCAACGACAATTCGGCTTATTGGAATAAATAACATTAAATCGCTTGGTAAAATTCCTAACACATTACATATTTTGTCTATAGTATCAAATTTTACGCCATTACTGGAGCCTTGATATAAAGCCGTAACGGTTGCCCTGTTTAAACCTGTTTTTTCAGATAGTGTAGCAATACTTATATGCCTTTCATCTAATATATTCTTTAAATCGGAAAAGATCATAAAATCACCTCGTAAACATTATATAACAGCAAGGTATACGTAATCAACAATAAATGTTTATTATAGTTGACATAAAATGCTAAAGTTGTTATACTTTGGTTGAAGTAAGGATTATCATATACAGAAAATGTAATTTTCTGTATGGTTTAATGAAAGGAGGTAATACTATGAGGCTTAAATATAAGGCAAGCGGAAATGCGTTAAAAATGGCAATGCTTACACAAAATATAGGTATAGCAGACCTCAGAATGAAAGCCAATATCGCGCATTTAACGGCTGTAAAAGCTGTTAATGGAGCTAGTATTTCACGCGTAACTTGTAACAAGATTGCCAAGGCATTAGGCGTACCCGTTACAGAATTATTTATTTGTGACTAGGACGTAGCCACGGGGCATACCTTTATATCATAAAATCACCCCACTGCCCCCCGTGGTGGCGTAGGAACGCAAAGTAAATAGTTGGTAAAGGGTTATACCTAAAAATGAAATGAACACTTTATAGGCGATTTTAGAAAGGAGTTTATGTTATGGCCATGATAAATAGCAAGCAAAAGACAGATGGTGTGCAGTATGTGCAACCATGTAAGCTAGTGAAGATGTACGGTATTTCCCGTACAACTGTATGGAGGTTGACTAAGAAAATGGCAGCCACACGCAAGTATGCTAACTCATTTAAACGCATTAGTCCTCGCTTAGTATTAGTATCCTTGTCAGATTTTGACGAGTATATTAATTCTTTAGATTTGGCATATGTAAAGGAGTGATCCGGATGAAGGAGAATAAAAAAAGTACCGCTGGTGCGGCAACACCAACGGTACAAAGTACAAGCCTTAATTTTCACAACAGATATTTTGGCTTATGCTTTAATAATACATCATTTGAAGCAAATAATACACCTATTTTTTTAGAAAGTGGGTGGTGGTTTTGACGTATTTAGAATTGTTACAAGAGTTTGACAGATGGCAAACTACCCGAAGGCTAGGCGCTAGCGAAATTGCTTTGTGGTTCGCTTTAGCTCGGATATGGAATAATGCAGGAAGGCCGAAAGAGCTTTCTACACCTTCTATAACTTTAGAATTAAAAAGCGGGCTATCTAGAATGAGGATTTTTAGAGCTAGAAAAAATTTAGTAAATCATGGATTGATTGAATATAGCGAGGGTGAAAGAAATATAAAAGCTCCCGTATATAAATTACTAACACCTTGGAGCGCATGTAACGATTCATGTAACGATTCATGTAACGATTCATGTAACGATTCATGTAACGATACTAAAAATGATACAAGAACCAATACAAGAACCAATACAAGAAGCGATACAAGAACCGATACAAGAACCGATACCTTATACAGAGTAAGAGAAAGAGATATACATAATATATTTAATAGTGATGTTGAACCAACTAAAAAAACTAACCGATTTAAAATTCCAACCTTGGAAGAGATAAAGAACTTTATTCAAGAAAATAATTATCAAGTTGATGCAGAACGTTTTTTTGACTACTACGAATCTAACGGGTGGACAGTCGGCAAAAATAAGCCTATGAAGAACTGGCAAGCAGCTATACGAAATTGGAACCGCAACAGCTATTCTAATACAGGGTATTCCGATGGAGTGAATAAACCAAAGAAAACAGAGCCGGAAGAAAAGGTAATGATCAACAGTTACGAAGAAATGCCGTTTTAAGGTGGTGATATTGTGAAGCTAAAGCAAGATACAGGGGGACTAATTGCGGAACAGGGACTTTGGTACAATACCCGGGATATAAACCGCTTAGCCATAATTGAAGAGGGATTGAAAAGTAGAATTGACGAAGCGAAGAAGGGCCTAGGATTTGAAACAAACGCATGGACTAGAGTAATTGCTGGATGTGATGGTAACGGAAATACATTTGAAAGAGCCGGCAAGGGAGAAAAGAGGCTTGCCGGCATACCGAGGAAATACGAAGCTTGCACGCTGGAAGCTGTTCGAAAAAAGACATGGCAATCTATGCAAAATGAAGGCATATCTTTAAAGCAAAAAGAAGGGTTTGTAAATTTTGGAAGGTACGCAAGCAATTTACCGGCCAATATAAGCAAAGGGGCTAACCTTATGATTGTATCGGCAGTATATGGCATAGGCTACGAATTAGCGGCGGCATTGGCCAATGAATGTAACAAGCTGGGGCGTGGGGCTGTGTGGACAACTCCCCATCAACTATTAAGGCGTGAGAGGTACGACAGCACGGAGCAGGCTAAGACGATCATAAGCCGAGCCAAAAAAGCTACATTACTAATTTTGGCATACCTAGGTACCGAGGACAGCAATAAGCGTAACAGGGCGGATCTATTCGATTTGTTAGCTGAACGAAAGGACAACAGGTTATCTACGGTAGTAATTACTTCGAGCGATAAAGAAGATTTGCTGAAAAAATACGATAACGATTTTTTAGGGCTGTTTTTGTCTGATACGGTTATTGCCGATGTACGTTAGATGATAAAACAGTAAAAAAATGGGTAAAAATCGCCTGTAATATGTTTCATGCTATACGTTGGATAGATTATACCCGATAAATATTTGAAACACCTTAGAAGTGATTATATGAAAGAAGTTGCAACCAGGTTGCACGATTTTACAAAACAATTAGTTGCAACTTGAATTAATGATGAAAAATTAGAGTAAATAGAAAGGGTGGTTACGATGTTAGATTATGAAAAAATATATGCTGCGAGCAGGTACTCATATGTTGGTGATTTTACGGGTGATTACGAGGAAGGTCTGCAATTAATTAGACGTGTAGCGGAATATGTAAGGTCTAAAGATGATAGCATTATGATTGCGTGGCGAATATTGGCGATGGGAAGAATTTTGGGGATAAGGGAAGAGAGGAAACGCAATGCAGCAAAAAATGTTAAGAAATGTTAAGTTTTTTTGATGGAAAGGAGATCCCTGTATGAAAGTACATGTTAGGGCGGATAACATGGAGCAAGTGACGCGTTGGGTAAATTATATAAAAGCCAATTATCCGGCGGGAGATGTTAAAGTAAAGCCGGATGAAAATGGGACTTATAATATTTACTATCGGACGCCAAAAACTGCATAAAACAATAAAAAAAATAGAATAAACATGGAACATTGATGCATAAACCTTGTATATAAGCCATGATGTGACTGCATAAGTAGAAATAAAGCGTATATACAAGGTTTTTTGCTTGGATAAAATAAAAAATTACTTCCAATAATGATATATTATCGGAAGTAATTATATACCTATGCATTTATGACATAAAATATAATTTAAAAAAATAACATATAAAGCGGTTGCCGTGGTATAATAGTGGTACATCGTGAAGAAAGTTTAGTAGTACCGCCATGTTAATAACTGGTAAGCTGTATAAGCGTGGGAACAGTCGAAGTCTAATTTTTGGGGCTTGGCTGTTCCTTTTTTTGTTGCGGTGGTTTATGAGTCTACGCAAGACTAGAAAGGGCGGAAATATGGAAGAGATGCAAAGTAGGGACGCTGTACAGGATCCCGTTCAGGAAGATAAAACATTTACACAAGACGAAGTAAATAAAATTATAAGCGAACGATTAGAACGCGAGCGTAGTAAACGTGATAAAGAATTGTTGAAACGTGAGGAAGCCGTAAGCCGTAGGGAGCTACAAGCGGATGTAAAAGACTACCTTAAAAGCCAAAATTTGCCAGATGAATGGATGCAAGTTATCGATTACAACACTCTAGACGAATTTAAGGAAAAGTTAGAGGCTATAAATTCGGTAGCTGCTAAAAGTATTAAAGGTTACACGCCTAAGTACGGCAAAAAGAGCGAGCAAGATAGTAGTATAGCTAGGGCGATGGGGCTGGCCGAACCGTTAAAATGAAGGTTTGAGGTATAAAAATGAGCGAATTAATAACTAAATTTTCTCCTTATGTGGATGAGATTTTTTCAAAAGAAAGTAAAATATCCTTATTGACCAACAAAGATTATAATTGGAGCGGTGCAAAAACACTGAAAGTATATAAAGTAAATACTGGACAGATGAATGATTACGATCGATCCGGAACCGGGCCGAATTGGAGCCGGTACGGTGAAGTTCAAGGGTTGGATGCTATTACCGAAGAGTTTACCATTACCCGCGATAGATCATTTACATATGCCCTTGATAAGATGGATGTAGAGGAAACAGGGGACGCACTAAATGCGGCCGCGTCGCTTGCGCGTCAACAACGAGAGGTTATTATACCCGAAGTAGATAGTCATGTATATTCTGTTATTTGTAAAAATGCAGGAACCAAGCCGGATGCTATGGCCTTAACGGCAACTAATATTTACGATGAAGTATTGAAGGCTAACGCGGTATTAGATGATGCTTATGTACCGGAAACAGGGCGTATTCTCTTAGTCACTCCACAGACATATAAAATTATGAAAAAGTCTAAAGATATTGCGCTAGAAACGGATATCGGGGCCGATATGCGCTTGAGAGGTGTAGTATCTAATCTCGATGGTGCCCAAGTTGTTAAGGTACCGGCAAACCGAGTTCCCGAAAAATTCGGCTTTGCACTTGTTCATCCTGTGGCTACAGTGGCGCCGGTAAAATTAGCAGATTATAGGATTCATGACAATCCGCCGGGGATTAATGGCTATCTAGTTGAGGGGCGTATATACTATGATGCATTCGTGTTAGATAATAAGAAAAAAGCTATTTATTACCAAGCTACAGTATAGGAGGCCAACGATGAGCAAAGAAGATTATGTAAAAAAATATGCGATTGAGGCAGTACGCGAAGAACTCAAAGAACGATTTCGGGCAGTGTTAAGAGGTAGTACAACAAATGATTTATTGGCTATGCTTGATTGTGCGGATTCGCAAGGGGGAAAATTATTATCCCGTATGCTGATTAATGTACTATCATAAATAGAAGGAGGGGCTGCCCCTCCTTCTTTGTTATAAGCAGGTGACTAAATGCGCTATAGTGAGTATAGAAAAGCTAAGGAGATATTAAGAAAAAGAGTAGGGAAGAACGTAGAAAAAAATAGGGTGGTATCTTGCCAAAAAAATAAAAGAAAAACTGTAAGGCCCTTATTAAATCAAGATGAATTGCCGATAAAATCTGCATTGATAAAATGCCAACTTATAGCAAGAAGAAGAGATATGTTATTGTCTGATATAGCTGCTAACTTACAGGGGGCTGTAGGTAGTCATATGAAGAATATTGAAATGCGGAAGGGGAAGGGGAGGCACAAAGATATAGCGGATATTCTTGTCCAACGGGAAGAAAAAGAAAACGAAGTAGGGAGATTGACGGTACTCTTGGATGAAATAGTAACTTTTTTATATTCTTTTTTGTTTGATGGATTAACGCCGGGGCAATATGAATACTTAATAGACAAATATCTATTTGACAATACAAAACGCAAAGGAAATGATAAAAAGGCTATCCAAGCACTGACGGCAGCCATGAAGAAGAGAAATACACCTTTTCCGATATAAAAAGAACCGGTCGACAATATGCCGACCGGGTGAGGTGATTATATGTTGTTGCTCCCTTTTATGCTCCCTAGAATTTATTAGGGGCTAAGGATATAGATGTTTACTGGATTTTATGTGCTTATCTCTCCTTCTCCGCCATTTTCACGGGAGCTATAGCGCTTCGTTTGTATTATAACGAATTAGGTTATGATGCAGGCGAAGCGCTTTTTTGTTGTCTACCTGATACGGATATGCTATAGTAAATCGTACAATATGTTATCGAGTAGGTGGAGAGCATATACACAGCGAATCATATGTTATTATAATATGAACGTACGAACCGTTTTGAGAAGTAATTATCTGGATATACTGATGAGGTAACTATGGAATTCTTATGGACTTCGTTTGAAATTGTAGGCACTGTTGCTTTTGCTATTTCTGGTGCATTAGTTGGGGTGTCACGCCGCATGGATATTTTTGGTATGTTGGTCCTGGCTTTGGCCACGGCTATCGGTGGAGGTATTGTGCGTGATATATTAGTAGGACACTTCCCGCCTAATTCATTGCAGACGGGATTTTACGTACTGCTCACGTTGGCGGTGACAATAGCGGTGTTTATGGTGTATCGCTCGAAACAGGATCATCATATGTCAACGCGTTGGGTGCGCCGTATATATTTAACGGCGGATACGATTGGTCTGGCGTCGTTTACGGTGACGGGTACCAGTGTGGGTGTATATGCATATCCGCAATATCCGATTTTCTGTATGATACTGGGAATTTTAACAGCTGTCGGTGGCGGTATGATTCGTGATGTATTGGCTCAACGGGTGCCGTCGGTGCTTCGGGAAGAAGTGTATGCGTTGCCGGCTATTATCGGCAGTGCCGTTTATTACGTATTTGGTTATGACGGTGCATGGCTATATGCTTCATATGGTTCCTTTATAACCGTGTTTCTTATTCGCACGGCAGCCATTCGTTATGAATGGAGCTTACCGCGTGTTTATTAGATGCCTACCCTTCATGCCCCGTGTTTATTAGAGGTCTACCCTTAGCGTAGATTGTATCTGTTGCATCAATCGGTATAGGCAAAGAAAACACATTGCGTACACGCCTTTATGGGCATTAGCTGTCGAGGTATATAGATTTGGATTTTCGCAACTGTTGTGAAAATGGTATAATAATAAAATACTAATAACCGATACGATATAGGTGATAAAGGAGTTGAGATACGTGGGAAGATATCTTTCCATGCTGGCCGGTGTGCTGGCAACGGCCGTCTTGTGGGGAAGCTCGACGGCGCAGGCAGAAACAATATTGTATGTGCCGCAGGATAATCGACCGGTAAGTCTGTCCTATACGGTAGACACGGCACGCGGTGCCGGATATACGGTGATTACTCCGCCGGAGCATTTAATCTCCGGTAGTAATTATCATGGGGAAGCTGATCAGATTTGGTCTTGGGTCGATGAAAATGCAGCACGTGCCGATATCATGGTGCTCAGTACAGATACTTTAATTTACGGTGGTCTTGTTGATTCCCGTAAACATGATCTCGCATTGCCGACGTTATTGAATCGCACCAAATCTATTGAATTGTTGCACAAAAAATATCCGCGCGTACCTATTTATGCTTTTGGTACGGTCATGCGTTCGCCTCGTGCCAGTGGCGGTGGTGTAGAACCGTCTTATTACGATTCCTATGGGCCGACGATTTTTAGAATTGCTGCGCTACAGGATAAATTAGACTCTGAAGGTCTGAGCGAAGACGAACAAAAGGATTTATTCAGTTTACAGGCGACGGTGCCGGTAGAGTTTTTACAAGACTGGTTTAACCGCCGTCAAAAGAATATGGCCGTCAATCGTGCACTTATCGATGCTACGCGAAGCGGTGTGTTCAAGTATTTTGCGCTGGGGCATGACGACACCAGCTCATTGTCGCAGTCAGCCATGGAAAGTCGTTATTTACAGCAGTACAGCAAGGGATTATCCAAACAACAGTATGGTAGTTTCCCCGGAGCAGATCAGCTGGGATTACTTCTTATGGCCAGAGCGTATGTAGATAAACAAGGGACCTCACCATCCTTTGAGGTTATCTATCCCTTAGGCGGTGGCGGTGAAACCTTGCCACATTACGAAGATCAAACGATTGACAAGACGATTGCCGAACATATTGAAGCGGTAGGCGGTACGATGACCGTCAATGGTCGACCGGATATTTTGTTGGCAGTTAATACGCCGCTGGGCAAGGTGACGGGCGAATCGGAAGCCTTTGAAAATTTCCCAATGATTTCTAAGAGCACCAATGCGTTCCTGGATCAGGTAGAAACAGCGGTCAATGAAGGTGTGCCGGTCAGTCTGGCTGACATAGCGTACTCCAACGGTTCGGACAATACGCTGGTATATGGTTTGTACAAACGAGGCTTGCTTTACAAGCTAGATGCCTATAACGGTTGGAATACGGCAAGCAACACTGTAGGTTATGCAATTGCACAGGGCGTGTTAGGTAAGGCTATGTCGTCGCAGGCACATCAGGATATGCTGACACAGCAATATTTGGATAACTGGGCATATCAGGCAAACATTCGCAAAGATATTTACCGTATGCAAGACTCGATTCGCACGGATAATGTACGTTATACCGGTACGCTTAACGAAAAATTACAGGAATACTTAGTAGAACGTATACAGGATTTTGCCGATAAGTATTTAGGCGTCGATCCGCGTCGTGTATCGGCTCGCTTCCCGTGGGGACGCTTGTTCGAAACGGATATCAGTGTGTATGATGAACCGGTAGTGCCGTTACAGAAAGAAATTCGCTTAGCTCGGGAAGCTGCTGAACGTGAACGCATCGCCCGCGAAAAAGCCGAACAGGAAGCGAAAGCCAAAGCAGAAGCAGCGGCTAAAGCGACACAAAACGGTGAAGCAGCCGGTGTATCCCAGGCTGTACCTGTAACGAAAGAGCAGTAAGGAGGAGTTGTATGAAGCGCCCCTTTTTGCCGGAAATCACCTACATGCGTGGGCTGTGTATGCTCGGCGTCATCGCTATCCATGTAGGGTCGATTGCTCTTTTAAATCCGGCAGCTAATCCGCAGCTCATCAGTGTGCTGGAAATTTTGTCACGTTTTTCGGTGCCGGCATTTTTCTTCTTGTCGGCATTCGGCTTATTCTACCACACTCCGGTAGATGCACCCTTCTCGTACGGTGCCTTTTTGCGTCGCCGTATACAGGTTGTGCTGTGGCCGTATTTAGCTTGGTCGTTGCTGTATATTATTTACAGTGGCCTTACCATGCATAGCTGGGACGGTTTGCTACCGCATTATCTACTGCCTACCTTGTTTTTCGGCAATAGTTATTACCATTTATATTTTATGGTTATCTTGCTGTGGTTTTATTTACTCATGCCTGTGTGGCGCGTTATAGTGCGCGCTATTTTGCCCCATCCAGTGCTATGGCTGTCAGTGATTTTTATTGGGCAAACGGCGTTTAACTTTTACTTTGCCTATTTTGGCGGACACATTGTCTTTGAAAATCCGGCATTACAGTATGCATACTCTATGCGCCTTAATTACTGGGTGGCTCATTATGTGTGGATTTTCTTGTTGGGAGCGGTATTGGCTGAAAAGTATGAAGTGATTCCCGCGTTGTTTTGGCGATGGCGCGTTGTGTTGACCACGGTGTTCGCCTTGTCAATCATGGCTATGCTGGGCGGGTATTACTACGTTATGAATGAGTGGCACTATACCTTATTGGAAGCTATTTATACCATTCATCAGCTGAGTCCGATGGGCATGGTGTATACCGGAGCAGGAACGCTTTTCTTCCTCTTTTATTTTCAGGCGTCGCCGATTTCGGATACGGCTAGGGCCGTATGGGAGCAGTTGGGAGAGCATTCCTATGGCATTTATTTAATTCATCCCTTTATGCTTATTATAGTTACCGCATGGATGACGAAGATGAACTTTGCTTATACGGTACCGGCAGTTATTGCCCTCTATGTATGTGCAGTGTGTATGTCATATTTAGGAGCTTTGGCGCTAACGGCAACACCGAAATGGCTGCATCGAATTTTACTGGGCCATTGATGATGAAACAGGATGAGGCGGAATATAGCGATGAAAATTTACGTGTCGATTGATGACCGGTGTGTGATATAATGAAAGAAATCTGAATGAAAGAATCATTTGTAGAAGAATGACCTTGCGGGATATAACACATGTTTTGAAGGCCATTCATCAGGAAATGGAACTGGTTAAGAGAGGTGTATGTCGGATGAAAGAATTAACCTATTTTAACGGCGAATTTGTGGAACCCGGTGAAAAATGTGTAAGCATTGATGATCGCGGATATTGTTTTGGTGACGGTGTATATGAAGTGACCCGTGTATATAACGGTCGTTGCTTTGCCTTTTCCTACCATCAGGATCGATTGTATCGCTCCATGCGTGAAATGGATATTCCCGTAAAAATGCCGCCGGATGATTTACAGGAGCTCCATGAAATTATGATTGAGCAAAGCGGTATTACCGATGGCTACATTTATTTACAGATTACTCGTGGCGTGTCGCCGCGTCATCATGCGTATGATCGCTCCAAGCTGGAGCCGACCATGCTTATGTATATTCGTCCCATTGAAGAAGATTTGAGTAAGCTGGCAGCCGGCGTAAAAGCAATCAGCTTACCGGATGAACGTTGGCTTCATGTGGATATTAAGACATTGAATTTGATTCCGAATATTTTGGCGCAGACGAAAGCAGAAAAGAAATTTGCGTACTCCGCTATTTTATTCCGTGATGATGTATGCACCGAAGGGGCCACATCAAATGTGTTTGCTGTGAAGGATGGCATTTTATATACGCATCCGGCGAATAATTTAATTCTGAAAGGGATTACCCGCCAGATGATTGTTACTAAAGTAGCTCCGTCATTAGGCGTTACGGTTATTGAAAAGGCATGCAGTCGCGAGTTTATTGAAAATGCGGACGAATTATTCTTTACGGATACTATCGGCGGGGTTATCCCGATTACTAAGCTTGATCGCAAGCCGGTAGGCAATGGTGAACCGGGCCCTGTGACTATGCGCCTTCGTGACGGGTATGAAAAATTATTGCATGAAGGTATGGCATAAGCATGAGCATTAGAACAATTACAGGGACGGCAGTCTTGCTAGCCGTAGCCCTGTTGGCGCAAGCGTTGCGTCTTTTTGTACCTATTCCCACTACAGTGAGCATGTTTCTCATCGGTACAATCGTAGGCCTAGCCATGGTCATGGCGACTTGGCGATACGGCACCACTTCAGGATTAATCATCGCATGGGTGACGCCGGTGGTAGCTTTTATGCAGGGAATGTTGCCTTTCATGCCATTTATTCCCATTGTGGGATTAGGTAGTAGCGTCTTTGTGCTGTTGGCCTATGTTATGAAAGGTCGCAATAGTATCTTGGCAGCTATTATCTGTGCATTGGGGAAGGCGGCTGTACTATACGGTGGCTTTACTATCCTGTTTATGGGTATACACATCGGTGGACCGATACGTACGGCGATTCTTTTTTCCATGGGATGGCCACAACTGGTAACCGGGGTTTTGGCAGTACTCTTTGCGGCTCTTATCGATCGGCGTGTCGGTTAATCCTTGCGGCTCATGGTTGATAACGATGGTGATTCAATCAATTACCATTGATGTTAATACTATTGATGTTACTATGCAAACGATATGCATCCTGAACTGCCCTCAATTATTAGACGTTACGTGTAATAATTGGGGGCAGTTCATCGTTTTATTGGGGATTTAAGAAGCTATAGCAAGAAGATACCTTTGCCAGACGGATACATGTATATTCATAGTTGCAAAGAAGGAATAAACATATGCAAAAAACAACAGACAAATAAAACGGATGACTATTGACAGTATACTTTAAGAATGATATGCTTTTATCACAGCAAAATTATATATGGTTCATCAAGAGTTGACTGAGGGACTGGCCCTATGAAGTCGCGGCAACCATCCGTAAGGAAACGGTGCCAATTCCAACAAAGCAAATGCTTTGGCAGATGAAGATTACGGTAGCTCTTCATTTGTGTGTGAAGAGTTTTTTTATTGCGTAAAAGGAGAGTGTTCATATGATTGAACTGACTCATATCAGTAAAGTCTACGACGGACCTAATAAGGTAACAGCACTCAAGGATATTAGCTTATCCATTAAGGAAGGCGAAATCTTTGGTGTTATCGGTCAATCCGGTGCCGGTAAATCCACGTTGATCCGTTGCATCAATATGCTGGAACGCCCTACATCGGGCTCTGTCCTGGTGGACGGTATAGAAATGACAAAGTTGGACGGCAATGCACTACGCGAACAGCGTAAAAATATTGGGATGATTTTCCAACATTTTAATTTGTTGTCCTCCCGGACGGTATACGAAAACGTAGCATTTCCTTTGGAATTGCAGGGCATGAGCAAGGATGAAATTCGTCAACGCATTTTGCCTATTCTTGATATCGTAAAATTGAGTGATCGATTGGATAATTATCCGTCGCAGCTATCCGGTGGTCAGAAGCAACGTGTTGGTATTGCACGCGCTTTGGCCAGCAATCCGAAGGTATTGCTTTGCGATGAAGCTACCTCGGCATTGGACCCGCAGACGACAAAATCCATCTTGGAATTGTTGAAGGATATTAATGAAAAGCTAAAGCTTACCATCGTTCTCATTACACATGAAATGCAGGTTATCAAAGAAATCTGCGATCGTGTAGCTGTTATCGAAGGGGGCATTATTATTGAAGAAGGTCCGGTATTGGATGTCTTTACCGCACCGAAAGAAAAAACAACCCGTGAATTTGTAGGCTCTATTATTAGTCACAAATTACCGGAAGAAGCATGGCGTCATCTAAATGTGCAAAAGGAGTGGCATGACGGCTTGTGCCCGCTTATCCGTCTGAACTTTACCGGTGACGTGACGGATGAACCGATTGTAGCCGGTATGATTCGTCGCTTCGGCCTTGATGTGAGCATTCTTTTCGGCGGTGTTGATTACATTCAGGATACCAGCTTTGGTCATTTGATTATTGTATTGAACGGGTCCCGTGAAAGTGCGGAACAAGCAGTGGCGTACTTAGAAGGGCTTCCTATTAAAAGTGAGGTGATTGGCTATGTCGCAGCAAATCATTAATCTTTTGATTCAAGGCTTGGGCGAGACGCTGCAGATGACGGCGATTTCTACTATCGTGGCAATGATTGTGGGCATACCGTTAGGTGTTGTTTTGGTTATTACCGGGAAAGGTCATATTTTATCCAATAAGGCTGTTAACTCGACCTTAGGGGCGGTAGTCAATGCATTGCGCTCCATTCCGTTTATTATTTTGATGGTAGCCATCATTCCTTTAACCCGTCTTATTGCGGGTACCTCTATCGGTACGACTGCAGCTTGTGTGCCGTTGACGATTGCCGCCATTCCTTTCTTGGCGCGGTTGGTGGAAACCTCGATTCGTGAAATCAACAGCGGTGTTATTGAAGCAGCACAAGCTATGGGGGCTTCGCCGTTCCAGATTATCCGCAAAGTATTGTTGCCGGAAGCATTGCCGACAATTATCGATAATGTAACGGTGCTCATCGTTAACTTAATCAGCTACTCCGCTATGGCCGGTGCTATCGGCGGCGGTGGCCTCGGGGATATCGCTATTCGCTACGGCTATCAGCGATTCCAAGGGGATGTTATGTTGGCGACCATTATTATCCTCATTGTTTTGGTACAGCTCATTCAATCCATCGGTGATTTCTTATCCCGTAAGGTGAATAAGCGTTAATACGAGAAAAGAAAAAGAGAAAAAGTAAAGAGAAAAGTAAAGAGAAAAAAGAGAACCTTGTGTATATAGAACCGGAGATAAAAAGTCAGAGAGTTTTTCGTAAGAAAGAAGGAGTTTGGGTATGAAAAAATTAGTGTTAGCATTGACTCTAGTAGCATCCTTTGCGTTGCTTTTGGCCGGATGTGGCAGTTCCGGCAGTGACAATAAAGAAATTACTGTCGGTGTCACCGCAGGACCGCACGCACAGGTAATGGACTACGTGGCTAAAGAAGCGGAAAAGCAGGGGTTAAAGGTTAAGGTTGTCGAGTTTAATGATTATGTTCAGCCTAACCGGGCGTTGGAAAATAAGGAGCTTTCGGCAAACTCCTTCCAGCATCAGCCGTATCTTGATAACATGGTAAAAAATGGTGGCATGAAGCTTGTATCTATCGGCAAAACGATTCTCTTGCCGATGGGATTATATTCTAATAATTATAAAGATTTAACAAAAGTGCCGAACGGTGCTACCGTAGCGATTCCGAACGATCCGACTAATGGCGGTCGCGCGTTGCTCTTGTTACAGCAAGCCGGACTTATTACCTTGAAGGATGGCGGCTCGCCGAAATCTACGGTAGCTGACATCACAAGCAATCCTAAACAGTTGCAGATTAAAGAACTGGAAGCAGCACAGATTGCTCGCTCCTTGAATGATGTGGACATTGCTTGCGTGAATACGAACTACGCTTTGAATGCAGGTCTTAATCCATTGAAAGATGCCGTTGTGGTGGAAAGCAAAGACTCTCCGTATGCTAACGTGTTCGTCGTTCGTGAAGCCGATAAGGATAACGAAACTATTAAGAAGCTCCTCGCTGTATATCAGTCTGAGGGAACAAAAAAATTCATTGAAGATACCTTTAAAGGATCGATTATTCCTGCCTTCTAATACTAAGTAGGGGTAGGGAATGTAAAGGATCGACCGAGATACCCACGTAGCTCTTTTCGTAAGAAAAGATGCTGTGAAGTTTTCTCGGTCGGTCTTTTTAATTGCTTTTAAACATATAGGAAGTACATAAACGAATCTATGATTGCATTATTAGAATGCTTTTACCGCTGTAAAATACACTTATTCTATAGAATTTAGAAGACTTCCATGATACAATTAATGATATAAATATTCAATTAATGTTTATTTATATTCTTTTTAGTTTCTTTCAAGTGGAGGTGTGCTATGGCATATTTCGGTGGTTTAGTAGTACTGTTAACAATTATAGGTATTGTTAAAAAGTACGATGCCCGGTTAGTGCTCTTAGTGGCAGGAACATTGATGGCTTTTACCGGTGGACAACTGGGCGGCATGGTTACGGCTTTTAATAAAACTATGGTGCATGGAACCTTGGTGCCAACGATTTGTACGGTTATGGGCTTTTCTTTTGTTATGAAATATACGGAATGTGATAAGCATTTGATTCATTCCTTATCCGGAGTTATCACGAAGAGTCATGCTATTATTATACCGCTGGCTATTTTGTTGACGTGGTGGATTAACATTGCTATCCCCAGTGCGGCCGGTTGTGCTGCTGCAGTAGGAAGTATTTTAATTCCCACGCTAATCGGTGCCGGTGTGCATCCGGCAATGGCAGGCTCCGCAGTCTTAGCCGGTACTTGGGGGAGTGCTATCAGCCCGGGGACCTCGCATAATCCTTTTATTGCCAAGCTGGCCAATGTAGATGTTATGACGGTTATCATGAGCGAAGCACAGCAGGCCATTATTGCCTCTCTGGTAGTGATTGCGGCGTTGACTATTATTGCTATTATCCGCAAGGAAGGGGCAGAAGAAAGTCGCCGTGAAGCATTGCTGAAAGAGGAAGAAGCGACTATCGGTAAAATAAAAGTTAATCCGTTATATGCACTGGTACCGTTAGTACCGCTTATTCTCCTCGTATTGGGAAGTAAATCGGTTGGCATCTTACCGACGATGGGCGTATCCGAGGCCATGCTTATTGGTTGTGCGTTGGGAATTATTGTAACGCGCTCGAATCCACAAGATGTGACAAAGGAATTCTTTAACGGTATGGGCAGTGCATACGGAAATGTTATGGGCCTTATCGTAGCGGCCGCCGTATTTACCTTCGGCATGCAGTCGGTAGGGCTGACACAGTCGTTGATTGAGGTGATGAAGGGATCCGAATCCATCGCCAAAGTGGCTGGTGCCTTTGGTCCTTTTGCCATTGCCATTCTAAGCGGTTCCGGTGATGCGGCGGCGTTAGCGTTTAACGGAGCCATTACACCGCATGCAGCTAACTTCGGTATGACGATTATTGACCTTGGTTCCTTGGCACAGATTGCCGGTGCCGTAGGTCGTTCGGCTTCGCCGGTAGCCGGGGCGGCTATTGTATGTGCGGGACTGGCTAAGGTATCGCCGGTAGAGTTGACAAAGCGCAATATTATTCCTATGCTATTGGGGACGATTACGTTAATTTTCTTATTCTAAGTTCTAAGAAAAGGAGTAAGAGTATACACTATGTAAGCGTATAAAATAGTTAAACGTGTAAGCGCATAGACCATGTAAGACTATGTATGGTTTATGATTATAGATTACGTATGCGGTGGTTTATAATTATAGCGCGTATACATGGGGAGGGGGATGGGAATCCGCCTCCCTTTTAACTGTAGATGGCTATGAGTATGACAATGGCTATGAGTATGACAATAGCTATGGTTATGACAATAACTATGAGTATGACAATAACTATTACAATGATAATAACAGAGGACTGTCGGCGGGCAGCCCGTAGATTGGTATAGTCCGTCGATTGATAAAGGAGAGATACCCATGAACAGTATTGAATTTGCACAGAAAAATAAAGATCGGTTTATCGCTATGCGTCGTGATTTACATAAGCATCCGGAACCGGCCTGGTTGGAATATCGCACGGCAGCTATGGCAGCAGACCGTTTGACAGAACTCGGCTTTACGATCGTTGTAGGTGAAGAGGTGGTCAAAGCAGACTCACGCATGGGTTTGCCCAGCCGAGAAGCGATGAAGGTTGCTATGGATCGAGCTATTGCAGAAGGCGCCAACCCAAAGTGGGTAGAAAAGATGGGCTACGGCTTTACCGGCATGGTAGCTACCATGCAATGCCAACCCGGCGGTCCTGTGGTTGGCTTCCGCGCGGATATCGACTCCAATGATGTTATTGAGTCCGATGATCCCGGCCATTTTCCTAATCAAGAAGGTTTTGCTTCCTGCCACCACGGAGCCATGCATGCTTGCGGTCATGATGCGCATTTGACGATGGCATTAGGTTTGGCCGAATATGTAGCCATGAAAAAAGATACCTTGAAGGGAACCTTCAAACTTATCCTGCAACCTGCCGAAGAAGGGGTGCGCGGTGCAAAAGCTATGCGCGATGCCGGTGTAGTGGATGATGTAGATATATTTTTCGGTATGCACATTGGTTTTGATAAAAAGTTATCCGGCTGCCTGGCTTGCATGAATCCGGGCTTCTTGGCTACCACCAAGCTGGATGCTACGTTTACCGGATACTCTTCGCATGCCGGCGGGTCACCGGAACTCGGTAAAAATGCGTTGCTCGCCGCTTGTACGGCAGCACTTAATTTACAGGCCATTTCCCGTCATTCTCAAGGAGCATCGCGCATTAATGTAGGTGTTCTCAATGCCGGTACGGGACGCAATGTAATTCCTGATACGGCAGTACTCAAAATTGAAACTCGCGGTGAAACAACGGAGATTAATGATTACATTAAAGAAAGAGCCTTACAGATTTTGAAAGGCGCTGCCGTAATGTACGACATATCTGTGGCTACCGAAGAAGTCGGCGGAGCTCCGGCAGGGCAGAATACGGAATCGTTGGCGTTGGAAATTCAAAAGTTGGCACAGGATAGCGGTATTTTCAAAGATGCACCGCTGGTATATTCCGGCGGGGGCAGTGAAGACTGTGCCTTTTTCCTGGAACGCGTCATAGCGAATGGTGGGCGCGGTACCTATATGGTACTCGGATCGGCGATTCCCGCACCGCATCACAATCCTAAATTTAATATTGAAGAAGTGGATATGATTAATGGCATTGCCTGGTTAGGACGAGTAGCAGAGACATATCTTAAATAAATAAAACGACCGTTGTACCTAAGGGGAGACCCAAAGGACAACGGTCGTTATTTTATAAATAAGGAGAGGCGGATAACAGCAGTCCCGCAGCAACGATGAACCAGAGTGTAGCCCCCTTCAGTTGCGCTAAGGCCGGTACTTTATATACCAAATATACAGGTAAGAAGCAACCGAGAATTCCCATGATAGGACCCATATAGGTAAGCAGGCGAATGACAGGAATGTTAAGATATACAGCCAGCCAAGATACGGCTACACCGACGATTAAAGTAACCACAGCAACGAGGCGATGGTGCATATCCGTTGGTGTTATGAGACGACGCAATAGATTGAGGAGCATACCGCGGAAGCCTTCTTTGAATGCCAGAAAGACACCAAAAAAGGCAGTGGTGATGGCAAAAATATTCAGCAACAGGCTCAGTATCTTTACCGTATCGCCATCAATTTCACGAGCGGCAATGGCCAAGGCAGAAATATTTTGCTCCGCAGCCATGACGGCTTGATCATGGCTCATGGCAAGGGTAAAGGAAAGCGCAAAGAAGAAAACGGCAGTAAATAAAATGGCAAAAGAAATGTTCATGGCGCGCAATGCCTTATGTCGTGCTACGGCGATTGATCGGTGGTGAGCGCGATAGGAGATAACCATGGGACTTAAGGTTTGCATAAATAAAATCGAGGTCAATGTGAGTGGTAACATGTGAAAGGCTTGATAGAGACCATCGGTTACCGAAGGAAGGGAAGAAATATTTTGCAAGGACCAATACGGTGCCATACATAACCCTAAGATGATGATGGCAAATAGTTTGGTAATGACTAAGCCGGTAGAAATTTTAAAAATTAATTTTTCTCCTTGGGCAGCCAGTGCAACCAAAAGAATAATAACGCAGAGTCCGTACCAGGGGTTCGAGGCCAATGAAGTATCGGTGACGTGAAATGTATATAAAAAGGCAGCACTGTCATTGGTGATTGCTGTAGAATAACAAAAGAGACTTATAACAATCATAATGAAGTAAAGCAGACCTAAGAGGAGGCCCCAATTTTTTCCTAAGTATTGTCCGATGACTGTCGGGTAGTCCTCACATTTCGGTGACAAGGCCAAGGTGTTGACGAAGAGGCGCTGAAATAAATACAGTGCCGGGTAGCCGATAACGGCAGATAGTAAGTAGACCCATAGACCGACGACACCAACTTGAACCGGTAAAAAGACAATCCCTGCACCGATAGCCATGCCGATACTCATGATAATCCAGCCGCGGTCAACGGCATCAAAGCGAATGGCTTCCTGCCACTCATGGGCAGACATGGCCTTGGGTGTTGATATAGGTGGTGAAGCAGGTACTGCAGACGTATGAGAGTTCATGGATAGTCGCCTCCTTTAAAATGGGTGGTAAGTAAAACTCAGGTACTGAAAATAGAAAAAAGGTTTGAAAATTAATACGATTTATTTATACTTAAGGTAACATGAATAATGTATGCTGTAAAATAGAAGTCAAGCCTGCAGTTATATAGAGAAAAGTTATGACGATGAGAAATCAAGACAACTTACATTGTGTAAAAGGTGTCGCTGACTGTATAAGGAGGACGTACGTATGACATTGCAACAATTACACTACATAATCGAGATTGCTAAAAACGGTTCCATTACAGCGGCAGCGGAGCGATTATTTATTTCGCAGCCAAGTTTAAGTAAAGCCGTAAAAGAGATGGAACAAGAATTGGGCATACTTATTTTAAAACGCAGCCGTCACGGTATTGCCTTCACCGCACAAGGATTGGAACTCTTATCTTATGCGTATCGCGTGACCGAGCAGATGGATGGCTTATACAGTCATTTTTTAGGAGAAGAGGAGACGTCTTCCTTAGCATTGTCTATTTCATCACAGCACTATATGTTTCCAACGGATGCGTTGCAACAGATGATTACCAATTTGGATGAGAGTATTACTTCCTATGCTATTACTCTTCGTGAAGGATATACATCCGAGGTTATCGAGGATGTGCTGACACAGCGCAGTCAAATCGGTATTTTATATTTATCGCACGGCAATGAGCGATTTTTAACGCGTCTCTTTCACCAGAAAGGAATTGTTTTTACACCACTAGGTGAGTATACGCCTCAGATTTATATCCGTAAAGGGCATCCGTTGTCTTCCCGTACATCGGTGTCCATTCATGAGCTGAAAAAATACCCGTATATACAATATGATCAGAGAGCGGACTCCGAGCAGTATTCGGAGGAAATTGTGTTTGCCGATAAAGTATCGACTAAACAAATTTTTGTAACGGATCGCTCAGGTATGCTCAGCGTAATCCGTACGACGGATGCGTTTAACATAGGAACGGGATGTATTTGTCCTGACATGGTAGGGGAGGATATCATTTCGATTCCCATCAGTGGTTGCTTTGACACAATGACAATCGGACGCATTCATTTGCGCAATGCCATTCTCGATGAGGCGGTTCAACAATATATTGCATGCCTTGATGAAGCGTTACGACGTTGTCATCCGGTGTAACTGTAACGTTCCATAGTTTAAAGCTATGGAACGTTACAGTTTATGAATATTAGTAAAGAAAACTCCTTCATGATATGCTGAAATCAAGAAACAACCCAGTATGTTGAAGGAGGTATTTATTATGAAACGGAATACATTGGTTAAACGAGGATTTGCAACGAAAGCCATCCATGGAGGACACAGTGAAAATACATTCGGAGCATTGACGGCGCCGATTTATCAAACCTCCACTTTTATTTTTGATTCTGCCGAACAAGGGGGCCGTCGGTTTGCCTTGGAAGAAAACGGGTATATTTATTCTCGTTTGGGAAATCCTACATCGGCAACGGTGGAAGAAAAATTAGCGTTACTGGAAGGAGCCGAAGATGCCGTTGTTACCGCCTCGGGAATGGGGGCTATCTCATCGGCGCTGTGGACGGCGCTCAAATGCGGTGATCATGTATTGGCCAGTGATACTTTATATGGTTGCACCTTTGCCTTGTTGATGCATGGACTGACAAAGTTCGGTATTGAAGTAACCTTGGTAGATATGAGCGATCTTGATGCGGTGCGCAAGGCATTGCGAAAAAATACGCGCGTTGTGTATTTGGAAACACCTGCCAATCCTACGTTAAAGCTTATTGATATTAAGGCGGTGAGTACGTTGGCTCATGAAGCATCGAATGCCATGGTTATGGTAGATAATACATTCTGCACGCCTTACATTCAACAGCCGTTGACACTGGGCGCCGATGTAGTGCTTCATTCCGCTACAAAATATTTAAACGGTCATGGTGATGTGATTGCCGGAGCCGTGTGTGGTACTACAGAGTTTATTACCCAAGTGCGACTGGTGGGCATCAAGGATATGACGGGATCCGTATTGAGCCCGTTTGATGCCTTTTTGTTGGCACGAGGCATGAAAACATTACAACTGCGTATGGAGCGTCACTCCGCTAGTGCGCAGAAGGTAGCTGAATTTTTGGCACAGCATCCGGCAGTGACAAAAGTGAATTATCCGGGCTTAGTGTCGTTCCCGCAATACGAATTGGCTAATAAACAAATGCGTTTACCCGGAGGGATGATTTCCTTTGAACTGCAAGGTGGTTTTGAAGCGGGCAAGGCCTTATTGAATCACGTAGAGCTATGTCGATTGGCCGTATCCTTGGGTGATGCGGAAACATTGATTGAACATGCTGCGTCCATGACGCATTCTACGTATACTAAGGAAGAGTTGGCGGAAGCCGGTATTAGCGAAGGCTTAGTACGGCTCTCCGTAGGGCTGGAAGAGCCGGAGGATATTATTGCTGATTTAACACAAGCCTTGGATGCCTGTCGTTGATTGCAGGGCATGTCGGTGGATTGCATACACATGAATAGATAAAAATGATAAAAAAGCATAACAAGTATCTTGTATACAAAGAGGATTTTCGATGTAAGTGGTAAATTATATACTATAGGCATTTGAATTATGTGGTTATGTAATTTTCTTTCTTTGGTTTTGGATACGGTCGTAACTGGGTAATCGGATGCGCGCATATTCCGATGACCGTGGCTGTAGGGTTGCAGCATTGGTTTGGCGAGTCACCGGGATGTAAGGTTTATTGGTTTGTTGTAGTAACGGCAATAGGTATTGCCGGAGGAGGATTCGTATGCGTAGAATGCAAACAATGGACGGCAACTATGCAGCTGCCTATATTTCCTATGGTTTTACAGAATTAGCGGCGATTTATCCGATTACACCATCGTCTCCGATGCCGGAGTTGGTTGATGAATGGGCAGCCAAAGGCAAAAAGAATATGTTCGGTCATCCGGTAAAGGTAATTGAAATGGAACATGAAGGCGGGGCAGCCGGAGCCGTTCACGGTGCGCTGCAAACAGGGACGCTGACTACGACCTATACGGCATCCCAAGGCTTACTTTTGATGATACCGAATTTATATAAATTGGCTGGTCAGTTATTGCCGGGCGTGATTCATGTAGCTTCAAGGGCGTTATCCACACATGCACTTAGTATCTTTGGCGATTTTCAGGATGTTATGGCTTGTCGTGCTACCGGCTGTGCCATGATGGTAGAAGGCAGTGTGCAGGAGGTTATGGATCTCAGTGCAGTGGCTCACTTATCGGCGTTAAAGGGACGGGTGCCGTTTATCAATTTCTTTGAAGGCTTCCGTACGTCCCATGAAATTCAAAAGGTGGAAGTATTAGGGTATGATGAGTTGAAGGATTTGGTGGATCAAGAGGCATTGGCGCAGTTCAGAGCCGGTGCGATGCACGTAGATAATCCCAGTGTGCGCGGTGCCCTTGAAAATGATGATGTGTACTTTGTTCATCGAGAAGCGCAGAACGGGTACTACAATGCATTGCCGCATATTGTAGAAGAATATATGCAGGAAATCAATGCCCGCACAGGCCGAGATTATCACCTGTTTACGTACACCGGTGCACCGGATGCAACGGATGTTATTGTCGCTATGGGATCGGCTACGCAAACCATTAATGAAGTAGTGCGAGAATCGGTAAAACGCGGTGAAAAGGTGGGGGCTATCACAGTGCATCTGTTCCGTCCGTTTTCGGTAGAGCATTTGCTGCGCGTCTTGCCCACCAGTGTACAGCGCATAGCCGTAATCGATCGCACAAAGGAACCGGGCTCGATGGGTGAACCGTTATTCTTGGATGTGCAAGCGGCTGTTGCACAAAGCGGTCGACAGATTCGTGTTATCGCCGGTCGATACGGATTAGCCGGTCATGATGTAATTCCTGAAGACATAGTCGCCATAGTACGTAACTTACAATCGAAAGAACCACAGCACCCGTTTACAGTGGGCATTGTGGACGATGTCACTCATTTGTCACTGCCGCGAGGAGAAGCATTTGCCGCAGCCGGTCAGAAGATCAGGTCTTGTAAATTCTGGGGCTTTGGATCGGATGGAACCGTAGGGGCCAATAAAAGTGCTATTAAGGTAGTCGGTGATTTGACAGACTCCTATGTACAGGCGTTCTTTGCGTATGACTCGAAGAAATCCGGCGGTGTTACCATTTCACATTTGCGTTTTAGCGACAAGCCCATAGAAAAGCCGTATCTGATTCGCCATGCCGACTTTATCGCTGTACATCGACAATCCTACGTGAATAGCTACGATGTTATCGGCGACATTAAAGACGGCGGTACCTTCTTGCTTAACTGTACGTGGTCGCCGGAAGAATTGGAAGATAAATTGCCGGCTAGGGTGAAACGCATCTTAGCACAGCGGCACATTCATTTTTATATTATCGATGCGGCCGGTATCGCCGAAGAAATCGGTCTTGGCAATCGCATTAATATGGTATGTGAAGGCGCATTCTTCAAGCTTACCGATGTTATGCCTTTGGATGATGCGGTAACCGCCTTGCGCAAATCCATTGAAGTAACATACGGCAATAAAGGCGATGCCGTGGTGGCTATGAACCGGGCTGCCTTGGAACGCGGCGTCAGTGAAGTGCAGGCTGTTCCGGTACCACCGTCTTGGGCGGATGCTGTGGATGAAATTAAGGTAGAGGATACGGGCGTTCCGTTTGTGGATACTATTTTGCGTCCTATCAACAGTCAGAAGGGATATGATTTACCGGTCAGCGCATTTAAGGATCTCACCTTCGGCGTCATCCCACCGGGAACGGCAGCCTATGAAAAGCGCGGTGTATCGCTAACGGTACCGCACTGGATTAAGGATAATTGTATCCAGTGTAATCAATGCGCCTTTGTATGTCCTCATGCAACGATTCGTCCCGTATTGGCATCGGCTGATGAAGTAGCAAAGGCTCCCGATGGCTTTGAAACCGTACCGGCATTAGGAGCTAACGGATTGGAGTTCCGTATTTCCGTGAATACCATGGACTGCCTCGGCTGTGGTAACTGCGCAGATATTTGTCCGGCACCGAAGGGAAAAGCTCTTGTCATGAAGCCGTTTGACGAAGAAGTAGTAAAGCAGCCACTCTGGGATTACGGTCTTAGTGTAGCGGATAAAGACAATCCGATGAATAAATTTACCGTGAAGGGTAGTCAATTTGAAACACCGCTGCTCGAGTTCTCCGGTGCTTGTGCCGGTTGCGGTGAAACGCCGTATGTTAAATTAATCACGCAGTTGTTCGGTGATCGTATGATTGTAGCCAATGCCTCCGGCTGTTCCTCCGTATGGGGCAGCTCCATGCCAAGTAATCCATATACGGTCAATGCCAAAGGACAGGGACCGGCATGGGCCAGCTCGCTTTTCGAAGATAATGCAGAATTTGGTTTCGGTATGTTCAGCGGTACGGATAAACAGCGTAAACAATTAGCGACTGTTGTAGAAACCGTAGTACCATCGTTGGATGGCGAAGTAAAAGAGGCGTTAACGGCTTGGAAGGATGGCATGTATGACGGTACCGATACGCGCGTGCGGGCCGATCGGGCCTTAGCGGCGGTAACGGCTGCGTTGGAAAGTGCTTCGATAAGCGATGCGGTGCGTCAAGCATTAACGCATATTAAAAAAGAAAAACGGCTTCTTGTAAAACCGTCTCAATGGATTGTAGGCGGTGACGGTTGGGCCTATGATATCGGTTATGGCGGTATCGATCATGTGCTGGCGGCCGGTGAGGATGTCAATGTCTTGGTGCTCGATACGGAAGTGTACTCCAATACGGGTGGTCAGGCATCGAAGGCAACACATACGGCAGCGGTAGCACAGTTTGCGTCAGCGGGTAAACGGACGAAGAAAAAAGATTTAGGCATGATGGCTATGTCTTACGGGTATGTGTATGTAGCACAGGTAGCCATGGGCGCCGATAAGAATCAGCTTCTCAAGGCAGTTCGCGAAGCAGAAGCCTATCCGGGACCGTCCCTCATTATTGCTTATGCACCGTGTATTAATCATGGCATAAAAGCAGGCATGGGCAAGAGTCAGGAAGAAGCACGGCGTGCCGTTGCCTGCGGTTATTGGGATTTGTATCGCTACAACCCGGCACTGCGTGGTACAGGGGTAAATCCGTTTAGTCTGGACTCGAAGGAACCGACGGAAAGTTTCCGTGATTTTCTCATGGGGGAAGTGCGTTACTCCTCGTTAGCGCGCTCCTTCCCGGAAGTGGCAGAAGAACTGTTCCAGAAAACGGAAGCCGATGCCCGCAAACGTCGTCAATCCTATGTGCGTATGCAACAGGCGTTGGCACCGCAAGAATAACCTTGCAGGGTACGTAGCGTATGGCATAGTGTAGTAGATGTAGTGTAATGGGTATCGTTAGATGTAGTGTTTATTATAACGCATGTGTCATAAAGAAATCCTCGTAGAAGGCAAGGTAGATACTTGACTTGGAGTTAACTCCCAGGTATACAATGTAATCATAGGAAAATCGGAATCACATGATTGGGCCGCTTCCCCGCACGCCCGCATGGCGATTCCGATTTTTTCGTGAAAAAGGGGGCGATGACATGACAATTGCAGAGGTAAGTAAACAATATGGATTATCGCAGGACACATTGCGCTACTATGAACGGGTGGGCATGATTCCGCCGGTAACGCGAACGGCCGGGGGGATTCGCGATTATCAAGAAGAAGACCTGGGTTGGGTAGAGCTGGCGAAGTGTATGCGATCTGCCGGGCTTCCGGTGGAATCCTTAATCGAATATGTAAAACTGTTCCGCGAAGGCGACAGTACCATTGAAGCGCGCCGCGATCTTTTGGCGGAGCGTCGAGAAGAGTTGTTGGAACAAAAACGACACATCGAAGAGACCTTGGATCTGTTGGACTATAAGATCAGTCGCTATGAGGAAGCTGTGCGAACGGGTATGCTTACCTGGCCAAAGAAGTAAAACGAATTGAAAGGCCGATGTTGTACTAATTAGACCTTTTACATTTTTCCTAAAAAAGGGTATACTAGTCTATATTGATATTCGTAGATATAGTATTGACTGGTCGCTGGACGGCCCGGAATGGAGAAGTAAATGGATTACAAAGGTATTTTGTATACGGTAGAAAACAAGATTGCTACTATCACTTTCAATCGTCCGGAAGTGCAAAACGGCTTTAACGTAGACATGTGTAAAGAAATTTTGGATGCTATCGAACGATCGGAAGCAAACAAAGAGGTACGTGTGTTGCTCATTAATGCAAACGGCAAAGTGTTTTCCGTAGGCGGTGACCTTACCGAAATGAAGCGTGCTGTAGAAGCAAATAATCAGCAGGCCTTGGTGGAAATTGCCGAATTGGTTATGCAAATTTCCTTCGCCATGAAAAAAATGTCTAAGCCGGTAGTGATGAGCACGGATGGTGCGGTAGCTGGTGCGGCATTTAATATGGTTCTTGCTGCGGATATGTGCATCGCCTCGACTAACAGCCGTTTTATTCAGGCCTTTGTTAATGTTGGCTTAGCACCGGATGCAGGGGGGATGTACCTTCTGACCCGTGCCGTAGGCATCAATCGTGCCATGCAGTTAGCTATGACCGGTGAAGCGGTAACCGCAGACAAAGCCAAAGAATACGGCTTTGTGTATAAGGTGTGCGAACCGGAATTGTTAGAGCGCACTACGGCGCGCTTATGCACGCGATTGGCTAAGGGACCGGAGCTTTCCTTCAAGGCGATGAAGGAAATGATGTGGGCCAGCTTCTTTACAAACTGGGAAGAATATGTAAAGCTGGAAGTAGAATTGCAGACTTCGTTGGGCTTCTCCGAAGATTTCAAAGAAGGTGTACGGGCTTACGCAGAACGTCGTCGTCCGAACTTCCAGGGAAAATAATCACAGAAGTAAGCATTTGATAATACACCGAGCTATGTGAGTTTGATGATGTGTAAAGAAATGAGGGATAGGCATGGCAGAAAATGTAGTGGGCACTAAGGTACCAGCGTTTTCCGTTCTTTCCGATGATGGAAAAACAGTAACGGAACAGGACCTGCAAGGACAAAAGACAGTGCTTTATTTTTATCCGAAAGACAATACACCGGGATGCAGCGTAGAGGCGCAGCAATTTAACGAAGCCTATGATTGCTTAGCGGCAGCAGGCTACACTGTTATCGGCGTAAGTCGTGATACGGTGAAACGCCATGCTAACTTTAAGGCTAAATATGGTTTGCGTTTTATGCTGTTGGCAGACACGGAGGAAACCTTATGCCAAGCCTTCGGCGTTATGAAGGAAAAGAAATTGTACGGCAAGGTATCTATCGGCATCGAGCGCTCGACGTTTCTTATTGATGAAACAGGCACGATCACCGGTGAGTATCGTGGTGTAAAAGCAAAAGAGCATGTAGGTAAATTATTGGCCGACTTAGGCATAGCCGAGTAATGGCGCGTCTGAGGCACAGCGCACGTATGGACGGTGCATATCGCAGATGATTATCGTTTAGGTTTTATAGGTTTTATACATTGGGCATACTATGTGAGGCATATAGAAGCGATGGTGTGCACGTACTGACATAACATATAAAAAGGAGATGAAATCCCAGTGGGATTCATCTCCTTTTGTTGTAGTATTTCTTGTAAAGAGTGCCTCTTAAGAGAGGTGTTACATAGAACGACGACGCAGAGCGTCGATACATACGCAGTCATTTCTTTTAACGATAGTATATTATTTTACAAGATTTTGCGGCTTGTCATCCATCCATGCAGTGATGTTATCAAAGACGATGCCGGCGCGAATTTCCAAGGCCTCCTTGCTAGCGAAGGCAATGTGCGGTGTGACTACCGTATTTTTAGCATGGCATAACGGATGGGCCGGATCGATAGGCGGTTCGATTTCAAATACATCGATACCGGCAGCTGCCAAGCGACCTTCGTTAAGGGCATTGGCCAGCGCCTGACTGTCAACTACGGGACCGCGTGCTGTGTTGATAAGTACCGCAGTGGACTTCATGCTGTTTATGCAATCGGCGTTAACGAGGTTTTTAGTATCTGCTGTTAACGGTGTATGCAGGGAAACAAAGTCGGCGGTACGGAAGAGTTCGTCCAGCGTAACATAAGTAACGCCCTTGGCTACTAGGTCGGGCTTTTGCGTACGGCTATAGGCGATAACCTTGCAACCGAAGGCTAAGGCAATTTCAGCAACGCGGCTGCCAATAGCACCGGTACCTACGATACCGAAGGTTTTGCCAAATAATTCAAAACCTACCAGGCCATCTTTGGTGCCGCTGTGACGAGTGCGGTCATCACAAGGAACAATGTTGCGAATCGTAGCGATGGCAAGTCCGAAGGCAAGCTCTGCTACGGCATTGGTGGAATAACCGGCAGCATTGCATACGGTAATGTTTCGTTCTTTGCAGGCGGCTAAATCAACATGGTCCACACCGGTAAAGGCAACGGACAGCATTTTTAGATTCGGACAACGGCGAATGATGTCACCGGACAGAGGCTGGTTGGCCAACATGATGATGTCTGCATCTTTTACACGATCGAATAATTTTGCTTGGTCAGTTTCTTTTGTAGTATAATAAACTACTTCGTGACCGGCTTTTGTTAGCGGTGCCGATAATTCATTTACCAACGTCGGTACCACGCCTAACGGTTCCATAATGACTAGTTTCATAGTACACCTCTCTCTGCAGTATGCTACTAAATTGTAGATTACATTATTTTTCTAATGTTATGGGTTTATTATAAAACAGTAATGGGACTGAGGGCAAGTTTGGAAACCAATAGAAAGGCAGTGAGCATATGACCAGGGATAGTCGTGGATTATATGATGCAGTAGCAGTAGCCTGCCGGATGAATGGAGATAAGCGGGTATTTCCTTTTATCTATAAAGGAAATACATATTTTGTTAAGCAGCATATGAAGCATAAGCGTTGGGCGCTGCGATGGGGAAATGATACATTTTTTCGTGAAGTGCAGCGCATGCAGGATGTGTATACACGGTTTAGATTGGCACCGGAGGTGATTATCGGCACGGCACAGTTTATGGTGACGAAGGCCGGTGGACGTCCGCTTAATGAAATTTTACGGCGCCCTGATGCCAAGGCGCTTATAACAGATGCTTTTTATGCGGCCGGACGCGGGCTGGCTACACTTCATGCAGGCGGTTATGTGCATGGAAGACCGGCGGCGCGGGATATTATTTACGATGAAGTAACAAAAGAGGTCGCCTTCGTCGATTGGGAAAATACATACACCATACCTTGGATTGACAATCGCTTCATAGATTTGTTCCTCTTTGTTCAAGGGTACTTCCGTGAAGAAATTGATAAACGCTATGCATTAGAAGCGGCTCTGGATGGGTACTGCAGTGTAACGGAAGGGCGACGACTGTATGAGCAGGTGCGCAAGTATGTACATGCGCATCGGACGATTTTTGAGTATATCGGCAAAACACAGACTACGGGCAGTGTTGATTGGCGGTCGATTGCTATGGCAGTGGCTCTCTTTCTGGAACGATGAAAGGGTACATTACACAGCTACAATGAGGTGATGTACCTGTTAGTTGAGATAGATTATTAATGAAAAAGAAGTATGCGTCAAACAATGGCTCTATATGCATAAAAAGCATTTTTTAAAACGCTTTTTATGGGGTAATATAATGGTAACACGTACATCTCTCACGTGCGACTTACGGATAAGTCGATACAGAATGTCCGTCTATTATATACATAACTAGTATATCTGAATTCTTATGTGAGGTGCAAAATGAGTTTCGAAAGTCGATTCCAGCATATTGATCGCCGTGTGCCGATCGCTGAAGACAACATTGCTATTATCCATGATCTTGACAGATGTAAGAACTGTACGCTATGCCGTCGTGCTTGTGCCGATGTAATGAGCGTATTGGACTACTATGATTTAGAATCCACCGGTGACAATCCGATTTGTATTCACTGCGGTCAGTGCGCAGCCGCTTGTCCGTTCGGTGCTATGTATGAACGCACGGAGCTTGATGAAGTAAAAGCAGCTATTGCAGACCCGAATAAAATTGTCGTTATCCAGACAGCTCCGGCTGTGCGCGTAGGTATCGGCGAAGAATTCGGTTATGAACCGGGTACGTATTTGGAAGGCAAAATGGTTGGTGCTCTTCGTGCATTGGGAGCCGACTATGTGGTAGATACTAACTTTGGTGCAGACCTTACCATCATGGAAGAAGCCAGTGAGCTTATTGAACGCGTGTTACACGGTCACGGTAAATTACCGCAGTTCACTAGCTGCTGCCCGGCATGGGTAAAATTCTGTGAAACCTATTTCCCGGAATATACGTCTCATATTTCTACGACTCGTAGCTGCATCGCTATGGAAGCGGCTGCATTGAAGACGTATTTTGCTAAAAACATGAATATCGATCCGGCTAACATCGTGTCCGTCAGTGTGGCACCGTGTACGGCAAAGAAATTTGAAATCCGTCGTCCGGAACAGAATAAATCGGCTGAATACTGGGGTCGTGACGATTTGCGCGACACTGATTACTGCTTGACTACTCGCGAATTTGCACAGTGGTTGCGCGATGAAAATGTAGACTTTACGGCAGTGGAAGACTCCGAATTTGATAAATACATCGGTGCAGCCAGTGGCGGCGGGGTTATCTTCGGTAACACCGGCGGCGTTATGGAAGCAGCCATGCGTACGGCCTATAAATTCATTACCGGCAAAGAACCGTCTCCGGAACCGCTTACTAAACTGGAAGCTGTTCGCGGTATGGACGGCGTAAAAGAAGCAGAAGTAGCTATCGGCGATAAGACTTTGAAGGTAGCTGTTGTTCACGGCGGTAAAAATATCCGCGACTTCTTGAACGAAATGAAAGCCAATGGCAAAGAATATGATTTCGTTGAAATGATGGCTTGCCGCGGTGGTTGTATCGGTGGCGGCGGACAGCCGCGTGTTAAGATGCCGGTAGCCGACAAAGTAAAAGGCGAACGCATCACCGGTCTTTACAATCACGATGCAGCTATGAAGCTTCGCTCCAGTTATGAAAACCCGGAAATCAAAGCGATTTACGAAGATTTCCTCGGTCATCCGTTGGGCGAATTGTCCGAACAGCTGTTGCATACGACATATGTTGATCGCAGCGGAGATCTCGGTGTACGCAAAGACGTAACGCCGGAAACGTGCCCGACATCGCCAAAATTTAAAAAAGATTAATACATTAATATATCGATTCTACTAGGTCGATTCTAACGATTACGTCCCCATAGATGGGTGCACACATCAGCTGTAATGCATGATGATGTTCATCGGTCTATGGGGATTTTTTTATGCTAAGGTCTATGGAATTTCTTTGCTATGGTCTAGGGAGATTTTATGCTGTATTTACATAACATACATGACTAAAAGGATTGATGAATGTACTACTGAGATGGTATAATAGAGCACAAGATGTACATTGAGAAAAAGCGATTGTATTTTTATATCAATAAGAGAGGCGGTAGGGTATGAAAAAGTTTCTTAAAGTAGCTATACTTATGACACTGACGGGAACATTGCTGGTTGGCTGTGGCGGGCCCGGCGACCAAAAGGCCGGAGCCGGTAAGGATACGACCATTAAAATCGGGCATGTAGAGCCGGAAAACCGATCCACACATCAAGCACTCGTTCATTTTAAAGAAACAGTGGAAAAAGATACTAAAGGTAGCGTGAAGGTAGAAATCTATCCGAACGGTGCACTTGGCGGTGACGTACAACTGACGGAAGCCGTAGCGACCGGCTCCTTGGATGCTGCTTTGCCGTCTACTTCGGTACTTACCGCCTATGCTGACGATTTTGGTGTATTGGATATGCCATACCTCTTCACCAGCTCGGAGGCGGCGTTCAATGCTATGGATGGTGAAGTAGGCGACTACTTTACTAAGAAGCTGGCGGAAAAAGGCTTGGTAAATCTGGGTTATACCTATAATGGACCGCGCAGTACGACTACGAATGTACGGCCTATTGCCAAACCGGCCGACCTGCAGGGCATTAAGATGCGCGTAATGGAAAGCCCTATTTTCATAGATTATTATAAAACGTTAGGTGCTAACCCGACGCCGATGAGCTTTACCGAAGTGTACACCGGTTTGCAACAGGGAACCGTGGATGCAGAAGAAAATCCGCCAAGCCTGATTTTGGCTAATAAGTTCTTTGAAGTACAGAAATACTTATCCCTTGATGAGCATACGCATAACTTCTTGGCGTTTATCATGAATAAGGGCAAGTTTGACTCCTTGTCTAAGGAACAACAGGATGCATTGGTAAAAGCGGCCAAGGCATATGTAAAAGAACAGCGTGACATTGAATTAAAGGATAACGGTGAAGCGATTAAAAAATTGCAGGAAGCCGGCATGCAGGTGAACTCGTTGACGGCGGAAGAAAAGGCAGCCTTCCGTACGGCGTTAAGCTCCATGTATGATACATATCGTAATAAATTCGGTAATGATATCTTCGCAAAAGCTGAAAAATACAATAAATAGGTGACGAGGGACATGTGATTCGGTGGTGTGGCAGATTGCCTGTGACGAGGAGTACAGGCCGCGTCACACGCCGAAGGCATGTCCTTTATTAGTAATAAAAGAGAGGGGGATGCGCATGAAGCGATGGATAGCCTACTATGACAGCTTTGAAGAAAAGCTATTGATCATAAGTTTGGCGGTCAATGTGATTTTGATTTTATCGCAAATCATCATGCGAGCTGCATTCAATGCGTCCTTAGTGTGGTCCGAAGAAGTGGCGCGTTATATTTTTATTTGGCAAATATGGTTAGGAACCAGTGTATCGTATCGGCGTAAATCACATATCAGTGTAGACATTATTTACAATATTTTTAAAAGCCGATTGAGTCATAAGATTATTCGCACTGTCATTGACGTGGTTTGGTTGGCCTTTAATCTATATCTTTTCTACGCCGGTGCCAAGTTGGTAGATTCCATGATTACCCGTCATGTGCTGTCCGCGGGGTTGCGTTTGCCATTGGTGTATGTGTACGCTGCCTTGCCGGTAAGTGCGGCTATCCTAAGCTTGCGCCTTATCGGTGGTATTATCGGTCACTGGCGAAGTGATGAACCGGATGCGCCGTTTGGCGGTGCTCGTTTGCAAGAGTGGTCACATAGTGCTGAGGAAGTCATCGTGGATACGGTACAGACGGAAGATGCTGTAAGAGCCAATGAGACGGCGGGACGCGAAGGAGAGGTGAAGACGTATGGATGCCATTAGTTTATTCGGTATTTTTTTCGTGCTCCTCTTTATCGGCGTGCCCATCGGGTATGCTATCGGTATTGCTACGGTCATTACTATTGCCGTGTTTACACCCTTATCGCCGATGATTATTGCCCAAAACGCTATTGCCGGTGTCGATTCGTTTCCGCTACTGGCCATTCCCTTTTTTATGCTGGCCGGCAACTTGATGCGCAGCGGTGGAATTGCCCGACGGTTGGTAGATTTTTTTCAGAGTATTATCGGTCATGTAACCGGTGGCTTAGGGATGGTAACCATTGTGGTATGTATGTTCTTTGCTGCTATCAGTGGATCGGCAGTGGCGACTGTATCGGCAGTAGGTGCCTTTATGATTCCGGAAATGGTAAAGCATGGTTACAGTAAATCCTTTGCTGCCGCCATCACCGCAGCAGCCGGTACCATAGGGGTTATCATTCCGCCCAGCATTCCCTTTGTTATTTACGGCGTCGTGGCCAATGCATCCATTACGAAAATGTTTACGGCCGGTATTTTGCCCGGCGTGCTCATGGGGGTAGCCCTTATGATCGTCTGTTACATTGTGTCGAAGAAGAATGGTTATGTGGGCAGTGATGAACGCAAAAGTGCAAAGGAAATTTGGACGGCCTTTAAAGAAGCCTTCTGGGCTATATTGTCTCCGGTGATTATTTTAGGCGGCATTTACAGTGGTATTTTTACGCCTACGGAAGCGGCTGTTGTATCCGTTGTATATTCGCTGATAGTCGGTGTTTTTATTTACAAGGAGCTGGACTATAAGGAAACCTATGCAGCCTTTCGCGATGCCATTGACGTAAACGGTGCTACTACCTTTATGATCGGGCTGTCTGCTGCTTTTGCGGTGCTCTTAACCTTGGAAAAAATTCCGCTTAAGATTGCTATGTTCATTACCGGTCTCAGTGATAACGGGATTATTATTTTGCTGCTTATCAATGCGTTCCTGTTACTGGTAGGGATGTTTATCGATAATATTCCGGCGACGATTATTCTGTCACCGATTCTTTTGCCGGTGGCGGTAAAGCTGGGCATGGATCCCATTACCTTTGGTGTTATGCTTACCATGAACCTGGCTATTGGGTTCTGTACACCGCCGTATGGAATTAATCTTTTTGTGGCTTCGGCGATTTCCAAGGTAGACATGGGATTGTTGTCTCGAAAGATTCTCTGGCCCATTATAGGACTCCTGGCAGTGCTTGCCTTGGTGACCTATGTGGATCCGGTGACGATGATGTTTATAAAATAAAATGAAATGAAATGAAATGAAATAAAGCGATGCTCATATCTCTCAGAGGTCAGGTCTGACGAATGAATATATGATGCAAAAGACACCTATGATAGTGCTTTGAAGCCCGGTCTTGCGAAGGGCATTCTACATCACTATCATAGGTGTCTTTTTCTCTCGGAAGGTGGAAAAGAGGGCAACTCATGTCGTAGGCATGTCATTCGTAAGACTTGACTGCTAAGACATGAGTCGCCTTCTTGGTTATATATCCATTTTCCAGATGTGACCGATCAATCTATATGTGGGACTTTTTAGCTTTTGTGTCATTGATTACGCGTTGGATAGTAGTAATTACATATTCGATAGTATGAATTAAATGTTCGAAAGTAAAAATTGCTTTTATTTGTACATATCCATCGATCGGAGCAGTACGCATAGAGTTTTTATAATTTTTATTTCTTGATGAAAGAAGCGTTCAATGCAGATGTATGCTGGGATTGTTAGCTTTGATGCAAAAAAATAGAATAATAGTATGATAAAAAGTATGGAAATTATGTTTAAAAAAGGGGTCGTTTTTGCCTGTTATAAGTGAAGGGGTAATTTTCCCCGGTAGATTTTAGGGAGGTACAACTCATGAATTACATCGAAGAAATGAACGCATTTAATGTTTGGATCACATTGCATCCGGAGGTGTCAACATCGGCGCAAGTGCTCTGGTATGTGTTGATGCATTATAACAATACATGTTCTTGGAAAAAGCAATTTTCCGTTCCCATGTCGATGCTGATGACAAGTACGCGATTGAGCGAATCCTCAGTGAAACGAGCAAGGCTTGCGTTACAGAAAGCGGGACGCATTCGATACAGTGTACGTCCGGGTAAGAAAGCGACAGTCTATGAAATGATTTCCATGAAGGAGAAAGGGATTGTTACCAGCTTTTTATCAGGCAACAGTACTGCGATTGCTACGGACATAAGTGATGGCGAAGAAATTGTTAGCGAAGAAATTGATATTGCGGGCGTAGTTAATTTGGCTGAAGAAGATGCTAAAGGTACTGTTAGTGAAAAAGTTGTTAGTGAAAAAGTTGTTAGTGAAAAAGTTATTAGTGAAGAAGTTATTAGTGAAGAAGTTGATGTTGCGGACGCAGGTAATGCTGATCAACGTATTTTGCAAAACAAAGATCAATGTGATTTGCAAAACAAAGATCAAAGTATTTTGCAAAACAAAGATCAAAATATTTCGCAAAATGAGGGGCAAAGTATTCCGAAAATCGAAGATAAAAAAGATGGCTTAGGCGAACTTTTACCCGAACGTCTACCCGAACGTCTACCCGAACGCCTACCCGAACGTCTACCCGAACGCCTACCCGAACGCATACTTAAACTAAACGAAACTAGACTAAACATCTCTAAAGAAAGTACAAAGAAAGGTAGCGAAGCTATCCTTGTAGAGCCCCAAGAAAAATGTAGCGATGAAACACAAACGCTACACACTGAAGTAGTTGAGCAACAAAAATATTGTAGCAATGAAACGCAAGCGATGAACAACAAATCATGGCAGGACATGATAGTTGCAGCCACCGATACGTTAAATATTAAGAGAACAATTCTCAATGATGTGGTATACTTAATGCAGATGTGCAACAGTAGGCAGAAAGGAGGACTCCGCTATGAAACAAGCTTGGGTACGGTGCTTATTGCCCTTAGGCATTCTTGTCCTTTGGCAAATAGCGGTGGATAGTGGTCGATGGTCATCCTATGTGTTGCCGTCACCAATGGATGTTATTGTCAGTGGATGGCAGCTGATTCGCGATGGTACGTTACTAATACATATCGGTGTTAGTTTGGGGCGAGTAGCCGTCGGGTTTTTACTTGCTGCCGTTACAGCCGTTCCCTTGGCAATTGTTATCGGCTTATGGGAACCGGCGTATCGTGTATTGGGCGGGACTATTGAATTTTTTCGGCATGTACCGCCGCTGGCATTGTTACCTCTCCTTATTTTGTGGCTGGGGATCGGGGAAGGCTCTAAAACGGCCGTTGTATTTTTGGCTACGTTCTATCCCATTTTTTTGAATGCGTTAACCGGTGTACGATGTACGGATGCCAAGCTTCTTGAGATGGGACGACAATACGGTTTGTCCTCATGGCAGTGTGTTCGGCGCATTCGGTTACCCTATGCAGTGCCATACATGTACACGGGATTGCGTATCGGCCTTGGTTATAGTTGGCGTTCACTAATCGGTGCAGAGATGATTGCGGCTGCATCGGGTGTTGGTTATTTAGTGTTGGATGCGCAGGCAATGGCAAAGTCGGCCAGCGTAATTGTCGGTGTAGTGGTCATCGGTGTGTGCGGTAGTGTCATGGACTATGGGTGTCGACAGTTGGGAAGACGATTGTTGTATCGTTACCTGGGAGGTGACAAGGATGGAGTGGCATGAACAAAGGCCGGTGATTAGCATACAAGGATTGGGTAAAACCTATGCCGGATGCTTGCAGCCGGCATTGGCACCGTTGACGGCGGCTATGCCCTTGGGAACGATCACGACTGTTGTCGGCAAGAGCGGATGTGGCAAGACGACATTGCTCCGATTATTGGCTCGCCTGGAGGTGCCTTCGATGGGGCATATCGAGTGGCCCGAAAGCTGGGCACAGATAACGATGGCGATGGTTTTTCAGGAGCCGCGTTTATTGCCATGGCTGACGGTACGTGAGAATATGTCGTTCGCGCAGTACGGCAATCATCCGGTTCAAGCGAATACGGTAGAACGACTATTGCAGGAGCTGGGGTTATCATCGGCAGCGGAGCGGTTACCGGCAGAGCTATCCGGTGGCATGGCACAGCGAGTGGCCATCGGTAGAGCGTTGTGTGCAGATACGCCGATACTTCTCATGGATGAGCCTTTTAGCGCATTGGATTATTTTACCAGGCGCGAGTTACAGGAGGAGTTGCATCGCTGGCAAACACAGATGGAGAAGACGGTATTGTTTGTTACACATGATGTGGATGAGGCCCTATTGTTAGGGGACAGCATCATCTGCTTGCGACCCGATGGTAAGCACAAGCAAATACAAAATCCATTGTCTTGGGGTAAACGGCGCGATACATCGTGTACGGAACCGTTAAAGAGAGATATATTGCAGCATATAGGAGGCTTGTTATGAAACAGGGAATACGAAAACTGATGGCGTTAGTATGTGTAACCGGAGCTCTTATTATTTCCGGTTGTGGTAGTGATACGGCGGGAACACAGACGGCTAAGCCGGCAGAGGTGCACCTTACCTATGTGAAAGCGCCGTTGAATATTCCATCCATTGTGGAAAAGCAGGAAGGTTTGTTTGAAAAGGCCTTTGCCGAGGATGCGGTGAAGGTGGGCTACTCAACGATTACGGAAGGACCGAAACAGACGGAAGCCATGGCCGCCGGCGATATTGACATTGCTAATGCACTGGGCGGCACTTCGGCTATATTGGCGAAGGCAAATGGTGTGGATTTACGCATTGTTAGCATGTATAGCCGTGCGCCGAAGGCATTTGTCATTGTTGCCAAGGATCCGTCTATTACATCGGTGTCCGATTTGAAAGGGAAAACCGTAATGGGACCGAAGGGAACCAATTTGCATCAGTTGCTGTTGATGGCATTAGCCGAACAGGGAATGCAGGCTAGCGATGTCAACTTTGTGTCCGGCGGTATTCCGCAAGCCGCGGCTGCTATGGAAAATGGCAGTGCCGATGCAGCTTTGTTGGCAGGACCGATGGCACTTAAAGCATTGCAAAGCGGTGCCCATGTGGTGCGCGATGCCCAGGGACTGCTTAATGCGACAATTGTTATAGCCGTGCGCGGTGATTTTCTCGACAAGCATCCGGAGTTAGTAAAACGATTTTTGGCGACTCATTATGGTGTAGTGGATGCATACAAAAAGGATCCGACACAGGCCTATGCGCTAGCGGCGAAAGAAACGGGGCTTACCGAAAAAGAGGTAGCTACTATGGCACCGTGGTATGATTTTAATCCGCAGGTAACGGAAGAAGACATTAAAGATTTGGAAAAAGCGCAAGACTTTTTAGTACAAGCCGGTTTGTTGGATGCCAATAAAAAAGTAGATGTAAAATCTATGTTTGTGGCTGTACAGTAGCTGTTTTCAAATGCAACTTGCATCGTCTTGCGTGGGCAGTGTACAATAATTCTAAGTAGCAATGAGTAGAGTGAGAAACGATAGAACAATTGACAGAACGATAAAGGCGGGAGATATATGGAGTATAACAGTATTGCAATCGGTCGGGCGGCGCTTCGCTTAGCCATTACCGAATCGCGTGAGGCAGAGCAAGAATTGCGAAAACAATTGCATGAGCAGGGCATTCGATCGGTAGCCGTTGATTTTGGCGGACAATTTGTACCGTCCATCCCTAAAATTATTGAGCACGCCGTAGTGGCGGCTCAGCGGCAGCGCGTTGTTGCAGACAATCACATCGGGGAAGGTGCCGTTATCGGCGCTACACAGGAAGCATTGGAACAATTGAAGCGGAAAGCTATCGGTCTCAATGTGGGCGGTAAGATTGGGGTAGCTCGCTATCGTGAGCATTTAAGCGTAGCTATCTACGCCGGCGTAGGTATTTTGCATCTTAATGAAATTGCCGTTGCCATAGCCCATCGGTCGTTACCGGCCCATGAGGAAGAAAGCAAACACGAAGGTTAAACAACGTAGAGGTATTGCCACTGTCGGTCCGGTAGATTGGATGGTATCGTAGAACCGACAGATAGATTGGACTTTACAGCGAAAGAGAGTAGGAACACCCGTCGACAATTAGGCAGATTATATGTCGACGGGTGTTCATGTGTTCAAACACGTTTTGGGGAAATCGTGTATAATACATATCGTGTTGTATGTCTGTAAAAAGTAGGAGGGAACGTATGAAGACGTGTAATACTTCGTGGTGGCGACGCGTAGCAATAGGTGTAATGAGCGTGGCCATGGGAATAGTCATCGGTGGCTGCGGGAGTTCAGCGCCGACGAATGAAGGAAAGCTCCCCGTAGTGGCATCGGTGTATCCCGTATATGATGTGGCAAAGCAAGTGGGCGGCGATAAAATAGCGCTTACCCTGTTAGTGCCTCCGGGCAGTGAGCCTCATGATTGGGAACCGTCGTCCAGTGATTTGATGGCCATCGGAAAGGCCAAGCTATTCTTGTATAACGGAGCAGGTTTAGAGCCTACGGAAAAGATAGTGACAAAGGATGTATTGCGGGATGCTAAAGCGATTGAGCTTTCAAAGGCGGCCCGCGTATTGCCAATGCCGGATGAATCTTTCGAAGAAGAGAGGGCGAAGGAGAGCGCGTCCCCGGCAGTCGAAAAGAGCATGGATGGGCATGAGCATGAGCATGATCACGGTGGCAACGATCCGCATGTATGGCTGGACCCAACAAATGTCATGTTAGAAACCGATGCGGTGGTAAAGGCGTTCAGCGAGGCTGATCCGGCGAATGCGGAGTACTATAAAAAGAATGGCGAAGCCTATAAAGAAAAACTGGCTAAGCTGGATGCGCAGTATCAGGACTGGGCACAAGGGGTACAGCAAAAAAATCTTGTTGTTACGCATGAGGCCTTTGGTTACCTTGCGCATCGCTATGGATTGCACCAGCTGGGAATCATGGGTATCTCGCCGGATGCGGAGCCAACTCCCGAAAAAATGGCACGCATCGTAGCTTTTGTTAAGGCTAATGGAGTGAAGGCAATTTTCAGTGAAGAATTGGTAAATCCGAAATTGGCAGAAGCGATTGCTAAGGAGGCCGGCGTTACGGTGTACATGCTCAATCCGGTAGAAGGCTTGACGAAGGAACAGATGGACAAGGGCGCAACGTACCTGTCGGTGATGGAAGAAAATTTGGCTACTTTGAAGAAGGCTATGCCGTAAGGTGTCGAGGACAGGTCTACAACTTTCTTTGGCATTCGTGTCTTGAAAATTGTAGAGCAGCGCGCATGGTTTGCCACGAAAGACGCTTGCCTAAGTTTACTTTGGTATGCTAAAATGTAGAAAAAGGTAGTAGTGTATGAAGGAGGACTTTATCATGAAACATATCCGCACTATCAATACAGAATCTTTACAGAAGACGGCTAAGACCGGTGGTTGTGGCGAATGCCAGACATCCTGCCAGTCCGCTTGCAAAACAAGCTGCACTGTAGGCAACCAGGTTTGCAAACAGAAATAAGATAACGGCGAAAGGCTATGACATGATGCGATGCATTGTGTTATAGCCTTTTTTCATTAGAATGAACGAATATTTTCATGATAAACTTATATCAGATATGTGTCCCGGAGGACTAAATGTGATAGAATAAGTATAGATGTTTGTAAGTTTGATGGAGGTCTATTGTTACATATGCTAGAACTACAACCGATGATTCATAAATTCAAGATGAAGGATAAGTATTTCTGTCTTGATGTTAATAGCGGTATTATTCACGTCATCGACGAATTGACGGACCGTGTACTCGATATTTACGATGGGTCCAATCGCGAAGCTGTGCACGAAGCGTTGGATGCTACGGAAAATGCGTCGGAGCTTGATGAGTTGATGGATGAAATCGATGAACTCATCAAAGAAGAAATGCTGTATGCGCCGATGTCCGAAGAGTTTAAACTGGTAGTGGAAGAAAAGCCTATCGTCAAGGCATTGTGTCTAAACATTGCGCACGACTGCAACTTGGCTTGTAAATATTGCTTTGCCAGTCAAGGCGATTACGGCGGAGTAAAACGTGAATTGATGAGCTTTGATGTAGCAAAACGGGCCGTTGATTTCTTGATTGCCATGAGTGGTACGCGGCAACATTGCGAAATCGATTTCTTCGGCGGTGAGCCGCTGTTGAACTGGGATGTAGTTAAACAGACGGTAGAGTATGTGGAATCCATTCAGGCAGCGCACAATAAAATTTTTAAATTGACGTTGACTACGAACGGCGTATTGTTGACGCAGGATAAAATTGATTATGTAAATGAACATAACATCAGTTTGGTACTGTCTATCGACGGTCGTGAAGAAGTTCATAACCGCATGCGCCCCAGTGCCGGCGGTACAGATACATACAAGACGGTGGCCAAGAATTTGGTAAATGCCGTAAAACAGCGTGACGGTCGCGAATATTATGTACGCGGTACATATACGCATAACAATTTGGACTTCACCAAGGATGTTATCGCCATGTCCGACTTAGGCTTTGAACACTTATCCATGGAACCGGTAGTGGGCAAAGAAGGGGAATATGTGCTTCGCGATGAAGATTTACCGATTTTGGAAAAGGAATATGAAAAATTAGCCGATTTGTATTTGCAGCGTCAAAAAGACGGCTGGGGCGAAAAGTTTAATTTCTTCCATTTCCGCATGGATTTGTATCGCGGACCGTGCATGGCAAAGCGTTTGCGCGGTTGCGGTGCCGGTCATGAATATATGGCGATTGTGCCGAACGGTGATATTTATCCGTGTCATCAGTTTGTCGGCCGTGACGGCTATGTATTGGGGAACGTGTTTGAAGGCTTGAAGAATTTTGATATTCCTCGAGAATTTAGAAATACCCATGTATTTACGAAACCGACCTGTGCAAAATGTTGGGCGAAGTTCTTCTGCTCCGGTGGGTGTCATGCGAATAATGAAACCTTTGGCGGCAGCATTAAGGAGCCCTATGAATTAGGCTGTAAATTGCAGAAAAAGCGCATTGAGTGTGCCATTATGATTCAGGCCGAGCTTGATGAAATGAATCAGGATACGGCGGTTCAGGCGTAAATACGTTACTAAGTGAGTCGACAGAAGTAAGGTTTTGTTGATAATAAGGAGAATATATGGAACGTAAACCGGTAGAAACAACGGGACAGGCTCGATGGGGCATACGGTTTACGGGCGTGGTACAGGGGGTCGGTTTTCGCCCCCTTGTTTCCGTTATAGCCCATGAACTGGGTCTTACAGGTTTTGTGTATAACGATGCTGCCGGCGTGTACGTAGAGGTGCAGGGGGATGAAACATTGCTTCGCACCTTTGTAGAGGCTGTGCAGGCACGCAAGGCTCCGACGGCACGCATTGATGATACGGTGATTACCGTACATCCCGTAACGGACGAAACGGCATTTCTCATTTTACCTTCACCGGCCGGTGATACAATGAGTACGTTTATCGGTGCCGATACGGCTCCGTGCGAGGCATGCCTAAAGGAGCTTACCGATCCGGAGGATAGACGTTACGGTTACAGTTTTATTAATTGTACTCACTGCGGGCCGCGGTATACGATCATTGAGAAAGCTCCGTATGATAGGCAGTTTACCACAATGGCTCCGTTTACTATGTGCTCTCCCTGTCAGGCCGAGTACGATGATTTACATGGACGGCGCTACCATGCGGAACCTACGGCGTGCGGTGTATGTGGACCGCGGTATTCATTGCTCGATGCACAGGGTAACGCTGTGGAATGTGGTCTTGATAATGCGGAAGAGGATGTGTTTGCTGTAGTGCGTAATCATATTGCCAACGGTGATATTGTGGCCGTCAAAGGAATCGGCGGTTATCATTTGGTGTGCGATGCACGCAATGCGAAGGCAATAGATAGGCTGCGCCAGAGAAAACGACGGCCCGATAAACCGCTGGCGGTTATGGCAGGATCGTTGGCTACGGCAAAGACGGTGGCTTGCATCAGCGAGGCGGAAGAAGCGGTATTGACCGGTCCGGAGCGCCCGATTGTATTGTTGGAAACCCTGCATGCTTCCAAGGCAGCCTGTCGTCGTCGACCGGAACGAATGCGAGCCGGTGAAGAAACCATTATGGATGCGATAGGTCCCGGCGGGATAGCTTGGGAAGCAGTGGCGCCGGGCAATCATTATATCGGTATTATGTTGCCCTATGCACCGGTGCATCATTTACTGGTGCCGAAGGATGCACTGTGGGTAATGACCAGCGGAAACTACAGCGGTGATACGGTTATTTATGAGGATGAGGCGGCGCTGAGAACATTAACCGGCGTAGCCGACTGGTTCTTGGTTCACAATCGGCGCATTGTTTCTCCCGTGGATGATTCGGTCGTTGCCGTAGTGAATGATGAACCGTTATTATTCCGACGCAGTCGCGGTTATGTGCCGTTATCTCTTACGATGGCAGTAGGCGGACAAGCCCCTTCGTCAGAAAAAGAAACTGTGAAGCGTGATGCGCAGCCATACAGGATGCCCACTATATTGGCTATGGGCGGCGATCTAAAGCATGTCTTTGCTATTAATAAAGGGCGCGAAGTATTGCCGGGACCGCACATCGGAGACCTTGCCAATGAAGCGACAAACGAGGCTATGGAGCGTGCGATTGCTCGTTATGAACAGCTATTTACGTTAACACCGGATGCGGTAGTAGCAGATAAAAACCCACAATATTATTCATCGCGCTACGGCAGAGCGTATGCGGCGGACAAGGGCATTCCTTATCTTGAAGTACAACATCATCATGCACATATTGCTGCCGTTATGGCCGAACATCAATTGGAAGGCCCGGTGTTAGGTGTTGCTTTTGATGGTACCGGCTATGGTGATGACGGCGATATTTGGGGCGGCGAGTTTATGCTTTGTGAAGGCAGTCGTTATGAACGCCTGGTGCATTTGGCAAGGACGCCCTTGCCCGGCGGCGAACGTGCGGTGGAAGAGCCGTGGCGGCAAGCGTTGTGGTATTTACGGCGCACCTGCGGCGAAACATTGTCCGGCCCGTACGAAGCTTGGCGCGAAGATCTCCCCTATGGTTGGGAACTGGTAGACCAATTATTTAAGAGCAAAATGCCGCAGTTGTGGACAACCAGTGCAGGACGCTTGTTTGATGCCGTAGGGTCTTTATTGGGCCTGGGCTATCGTCATAGCTATGACAGCCAGATTGCTATGGCACTGGAACAGCTGGCGTATAGCAAACGAGGCAATTTATACGATTTTTATTATGACGGCTCGGTACTGGATTTTTATCCATTGGTGCGTCAGATTATCGAAGGACGCATTAAGGGTGTGGCACGGAGTACATTGGCGGCTTCCTTCCATCGCACCTTAGCCTATGGGATTACGGAAGTAGCCGAAGATTTGTGTAGCCGATACGGGATACAGACGATTGTTCTCGGCGGCGGTGTATTCCAGAACAGGCGGCTATTAGCGGAAATGGCGCGTATGGAGCCGACCTATCGAGTTATATTACCTAAAAAAATTCCCGTAAACGACGGGGGACTTGCTGTCGGTCAATGGTGGCTGGCTATGAAACAGTTGACGGAAAAGGAGTGATCATATGTGTTTAGCGGTGCCTGCACAGTTAGTACAGGTTAATGAATTTGTCGGGACCATTGCCCTCACCGGTGTTACCCGTGATGTGAATCTCATGTTGGTGCCGGAAGCCAAAGTCGGCGATTGGGTATTGGTTCATGCAGGTTGTGCGGTTCAGATTGTAGACGAAGAGGAAGCGAAGGCGACTATGGACGCTTTCCGGGAGTTGGAAGAACGTGAAGAAGCTTACTTTAGAGAACAAACTACAAGCCGCTAAGGCGTTATTGGAGGATATAAAATCCCTTCACACTCCGGGGGAAACGGTGCGGATTATGGAGGTGTGCGGTACGCATACGGTAGCTATTTTCCGCGAAGGTATCCGTCAGATGTTACCGGAGGGTATCGAACTTATCAGCGGACCGGGGTGTCCTGTTTGCGTTACCGATCAGTCGTATATGGATAAGGCATTGGCCTACGCGGCGCGGGAAGATGTTATTATCGCTACCTTCGGCGATATGCTCAAGGTGCCCGGTACGGACGGCAATTTATGGGAAGCTAAAAGTGAAGGTGCGCAGATTCATATCATATATAGTCCGATGGAAATCGTTGCCTTAGGTCGTCAGCATCCGGATAAGAAAATCGTATTTTTGGCGATTGGTTTTGAAACGACGGTAGCGGTTATTGCAGCCACGGTTAAAATGGTGGCGCAAGCGGGCCTGGACAATGTATTCTTTCTGGTGTCGCATAAGCTGGTGCCGCCGGCGTTGCGGGCGTTGTTGGATCGTAAGGAACGGCAGCTGGATGGCTTTTTGTTGCCCGGTCATGTCAGCGTTATTATCGGCGAAGAGCCGTACCGTTTCTTGGCGGAAGAGTACGGCATTCCGTCTTGTATCGCCGGCTTTGATGGCTTGGAAATTTTAGCGGCTGTACGCGATATTCTGTGGCAACGTAAGTCCGGCACTTATTACGTGGGTAATCAGTATAAGTCGGTAGTAGCTAACACAGGTAATCCGGTGGCAATACAATTGATGAAAGAGTTGTATGAACCGGCCGACGATGTATGGCGCGGTATGGGTGTCATTCCAAAGTCGGGCTTGCGCTTGGCCGGAGAGTATGCGCGATTTGATGCGGAACGCATGTTACCGCTGGGTGACATGGGAGAAGCCATGCCGCCGAAAGGTTGTCAATGTGATAAGGTATTGCAAGGTTTGATTCGTCCCGATGAATGTGCGCTGTTTGGCAAGGAATGTACCGCCGATCATCCGGTCGGGGCTTGCATGGTGTCGGTAGAAGGCAGCTGTGCGGCATGGTATAAGTATAGACGGACCAGCGGCGGCCAGTTGTGGGAGGATTGAATATGGGTGAAGTAATTCGATTAGTACATGGTAATGGCGGACGATTTAGCCATGAATTGATGGAGCGTTATATTCTGCCCCATTTTACCAACTCGCTGCTGGCACCATTGCATGATGGCGCACAATTTACGGTAAAAGCGGGACGGATGGCGTTTACTACCGATTCGTATGTAGTGACGCCTCAGTTCTTCCCCGGCGGCAATATCGGCAAATTGGCCGTATGCGGTACGGTTAACGATTTGACGATGAACGGGGCCGTACCACAGTATTTGAGTTGTGGATTTATTTTAGAAGAAGGTCTGGACAGCGATGTATTGGAGTCCGTCGTTACGACGATGGCGGCCATGGCCAAAGAAGCAGGCGTACAGATTGTCACCGGTGATACGAAGGTCGTGGAAAAAGGGGCCGTAGACGGAATTTATATTAATACGGCCGGCGTAGGGTATATCCCCGAAGGCATTGTCATTGGACCGGATCGAGTAACGGCGGATATGGACGTAATCCTCACTGGTTCCTTAGGTGATCATGCAGTGGCTGTTATGGGGACGCGGTACGGGTTTACTTTGCCTGATAGTATTGTTACCGATTGCGCACCGCTTAACGGTATGTTGACACCGGTGCTTTTAGAATTCGGCGATGCGATGGCACTGATGCGTGATCCCACGCGAGGTGGGGTGGCAACGGTGCTACAAGAAATTGCTACACAGGCGCAGGTGGGTATTCGCGTGCGTGAAGCGGCCGTTCCCGTACACGAAGATGTGGCGGCGGTTTGTCATATGTTAGGCTATGATCCGTTGTATTTGGCTAATGAAGGCAAGGCGATTCTCTTTGTAAAAAAAGAGGCAACCGAAGAAATTTTACAGCGATTGCATCAGCATCCGTACGGTCGTGAGGCGGTGTGCATCGGTGAAACTATGGCGAAGAATGCTGGGAAGGTAGGACTTGAAACGGCTTTGGGCGGCGTTCGTCTTTTAGATATGCTCGGTGAAGATCAGGTGCCGCGTATTTGCTAGCGACGCATAGACCTTTGTGGTAGCTATCCGTATATCTTCACGGTGTCTATTCGTAGATTTTTATTTGAAATTTTGGTAAAATGTATAATAATAATTAATGAGGAGGGTGACGTATGAAAAAGAAAATTGCAGCTGCTATTATGGCAGTCACTATGTCCGTAGCCTCAACCGGCTTGTTTATGACAACACAGGCGTTTAGTCTCGGTGATTTGGGCGGTATTGTTAAGGTAGCCGGTGTAGGGTTCCTCGTAGATAAATACGGCGAGCAGATTAACAGCTTTTTGAACTCCGTATTAAAACAAAATAACTTAAGTACAACGTACACGACAAAGGTGGTTCCTATCGTCAGTGTAGGCAATAAAGGCTATATTGGGGCTGCGCAGGTTACGGGACCGGCATCCGAGGTAGAACGCGTACAGGCGGTTGCTCAAATTGAGGCCAGCTTTAACAGTGTAGCACGTATTAAAGGTTTGGTGCCGATTGATAGTAAAAATCCGACCAACGCTTCCCGTATTCAAGGCGTAGGTGTATCGGCTATCATTGATTTGCGTATTTAACGGCGTAAAAGCATAGATCGGTACCGGTCTATGCTTTTATTATGATTGAGAAGTCACATATCCAGTAGGAGGGCTCTATGAAAAAACAGCTTTTGACATTGGTAACGGCCGCGCTGATGACAGGTAGCGTATGGGCGGCCCCGGATACCGTATTAGAAAAGACAAATAGTTTGGAAACAACTGTATACGGAGACGTTCAGATTGGTGCATTGGTGGATCGTGTAAACCAGTTGGACCAGACCGTGTACGGTGCTACGCGTTCGGGTACGCTTAACAGCAAGGTGGATGAGTTGTACCGTTCGGTAGCCGGATCGGACAGCGGTGTATCCATTACACAGGAAGTGGATGTATTAGAATGGAGCTATCAAGGAGCTGTAACGCAGGGTTCCCTCTTGGAACGACTCAATCGGTTGGAACGCAGTGTAACGGGACAGGTTGGCACCGGTTCGGTGCAGAGCCGAATTACGGCGCTAAAGAAGGCTATTGACGGTAAAGATGTTAAGCTGACACCGCAAATCGGTACCGTAGCGGCCGATCATGTGTTTAAGGTGACATTAAATGACCCGATTAGCACTAAAACCAATGAATTGGGCGATGCGTTCACCTTTACTGTGGCAGAAGATGTTATGGACGGCGATGTTCTTATCGTGCCGGCCGGTACGGTGGGAACCGGTCATATTTCAGAATTGAAACGGGCCTCCTCCTTTGGTCGTAACGGTAAATTAGATCTTCGTTTCGATACAATCCCTACTATTGACGGTACAACCTTTGCCGCGTTACAAGGTGAAGATGCAAAGAAAAAGACCGAACAAGAGCTTAAAGCGGCCGGTGCATCGGTGGCCGGAGCGGTTCTCTTGGGACCGGTAGGTCTGGTGGGTGGTTTCTTTGTCAAAGGGAAAAACATAGAGCTTTCCGATGGAGCCGCTATCTATGTACAGCCGGAAGATATGGTGACCGTACAGGGAATTGTTATCGGCGGTGACGGACTTAATCATGCGAACGATACGTTGTCCATTACGCCGGTGACGGCACCGGTAGAAGAAACCACAACGGAAACGGGTGGTACGGTGTATGTGCCGGACGATAACGGTACGGTAGTCGGTGAGGTAGAAGAAGCAGAACCGGTGGATACTGCAGCAGAGGATACGGCTGCTTCGTCATCCGATGCGGAGGAAGTAAAGGCAGAGACTACACATGTCACCGAAGATAGCCAGTCGGCGACAGCACCGTCTAAGCCTATCGTAGTAGTTAAGCGCAGCTAAAGGAGAGAAGAGACACAAATGATAGGTAAAAAGTGGCGGTATGCGATGTTAGCCGGGCTGATAACGGGAGCCTTGGTTCCTGCCGTGCAGGCAGCTGACAGTAACGGCCTGGTGTATGAAGATGCGACGGAGATAACCGGTGAAGTACGCCCGGAAGCGCTGGCAGCACAGGATGGTGCGGATGGTGCGCTGATTCGCGTAGTGCGGCGGGGCAATCCGACCGAGACGGTACTGAGCACATCGGAACAGCCGATTAAGGTAGATGCGGATAGCATGTACTATGGGGATACAAGCGGCAATGTGATTGCCGTGGGCAAGGTTGACATGGTGCAAGGCAATCGCGAGATTCACAGCGATCGCATTGTAGGCAATGTAAAGACGCAGGATTATACGACGGACGGACCCTTTCACTATTTAGAAGATAAAGGGGCTACTAAGGATTTGACCGGTGAAAATTTATCCTTCAATACCGGAACAAATGCAGGTAGTGCTCCTAATGTGATGGGCTTTACGGCGCCGTATTTTATCAAAGGCGAGCATGTTACCTTTGACGGTGACATGGCAATTATTAAAAACGGTTGGGTAACGACTAAGCATGCTATGGCCTATAAGGGCGTACCTGATTATCGAATGGAAGGATCTCTTATTGAAGTGTATCCCGGCGATAAGGCTATCATTCACAATGCCCGTCTGTTTATCAAAAACGGTGAGGTTCTCAGTCGGTCGCGCTATGTGGTGTCGTTGCGTGGTGATCGCAAGAGTAAGGTAAATATCTTTTCGTTGATTCCGCGTCCTATGTACGACAGTACCGATGGATTTGGTTTTAAAGGTAATATTGAATATCCTATTGGGGCGACGGACGAAGCCTTTTTCCGCTACGAATGGTATACCAAGGGAGGCTTTAAGCCGAGTATCGGTTATCGTCACTTCCTGCCTTGGGGGACGGCGCAATTGGCGTATAGTCGAGAGTCGGCTACCTTGAATGCACAGCAGGTATGGGTAGAAAAGAGACCGGAATTGTCCGTAGATACCCATGTGTACCACATCGGCGATACGCCGTTTACTATCCGCGGCGGTGCCAGCATCGGCTACTGGAAAGAAGATTATATCAAGGGTACTCACCGCAAATTGTATGCAGAAGTGAGTCATGATACATGGCATCCTTGGAAGGATATGGATGTACGTGTTTATGGAGGGTATCAGAAAGACCATTATGGTTATAATGACTACACTCGTAATGCACCGTATTGGGGTGTATCGGCCAGTCAACGCGTAACGGATTGGCTTACATTCTTCGGCGGTTACAAACAATACAATATGCCGCAATTTAAAGATTCGCCGTATCCGTTTGATACGATTGATGTACATCGAAATGCCGTTTTGGGTTTTACCGTACGCTTGTCGCGACTTGATTCCTTTACGGTTTCGACGCAGCGCGATGTACAGTCCGGTGAATTGCGGTATGTAGACTACACATGGTATCGCGATATGCATTCCTTTGAAGGCTGGCTGACATATCAGTCGAAGCAGAAGGAATGGAAATATATGGTGGTAGCTAAAGACTTCTAGATCCACGCGGTTATAGGGCAAGATTGAAGACTACCGTATATTCGATTACTATACGTTGATGAGTAAATAATAATTTTGCAGGAAAGGTTTGGGGAGACACGTATGAAACGGATTCGTAAAGCGGTTATCCCGGCAGCCGGATTTGGTACACGTTTTTTACCGGCTACCAAGGCACAGCCGAAAGAAATGTTACCGATTGTCGACACGCCGACAATTCAATACATTGTACAAGAAGCACTGGATTCGGGTATCGAAGAAATTCTTATTATCACCGGTCGCAATAAACGGGCTATTGAAGATCATTTTGATACCAGTGTAGAATTGGAACAGCTGTTGCAGCAGCAGGGCAAGAAAAAACAGCTGGATATGGTTCGTGAATTAGCGGACGTACGGGTTCATTTTATTCGACAAAAGGCACCGCGCGGGCTAGGTGATGCAGTGCTGTGTGCCAAGGCATTTATCGGTGATGAACCGTTTGCGGTTTTGCTCGGCGATGACGTAGTATACAATCCGGAATATCCTTGCTTAAAGCAGTTGATTGATTGCTATAATACGCATGGCGGTACGATTTTAGGTGCTCAATTTGTACCGGAAGAAAAGGTAAGCTCCTACGGTATTGTATCCGGGACACCTATAGAGGAAAATTTGTATCGTGTGGAAGGGTTGGTAGAAAAACCGAGCCGTAATATGGCCCCGTCTAATTTAGCTGTATTGGGACGTTATATTTTGCCGTCGGAAATTTTCGATTTATTGGAAAAAACACCGCAAGGGGCAGGGAATGAGATACAGTTAACCGATGCATTGGCCAGCTTAGAAACACCGGTATATGCATTGGCGTATGATGGTGTTCGCTATGACATCGGCGACCGCTTGGGATATCTTAAAGCTACCGTGGAATATGCATTGCGCAATCCTATCGTAGCCGATGGCTTCAAAGAGTATTTAAAAGCATTGAATATAGATGAAATATAACGGCTGTAACATGTAGATGGCATGTGATACTACATGCTCTGTGTTGATGGCTTTAATGAAAGGCTTTTACACTTTTTTGTGTGAAAGTCTTTTGTTTTTATACGCTGTGTAATATAATGGAAGAAACTGTATGTAGTGTTACATGGGAGGCAGTTATGAGCGTAAATGAAAAATTGCGTAATCCGATGAATGATCAGCTGTTTCGAGCTGTACTGACTTTGAAAAGTCTGGAAGAGTGCTATGAATTTTTTGAAGATATTTGCACCGTTAACGAATTGAAAGCGTTATCGCAACGTTTGCAGGTAGCACGCATGTTAGAGGATGGCGAAAGCTATGACACGATTGTGGAAACTACTGGGGCCAGTACGGCTACCATTAGTCGTGTAAAGCGATGCCTTGTTTATGGCGCCGATGGATATAAGACCGTCTTGGCCAGAATGAAGGATCAATAGATTATAACCGGTGTGGGGTTAGCTATTAGAGAGTACTTACACTGTAGTATGAATAGCGAGGCGAGATAGTTTATACGTGTAGAGGAGAGAGTACATGTTTGAATGGATGGTCTTGGATTCGGCATTGGTAGTGCCGTTGCTATTATTTTTAGCCGGTGCTATTGCTGGATTTGTAGATTCTATTGTCGGTGGAGGCGGATTGATTTCGGTACCGGCGATGCTGCTTACGAATTTGCCACCCGGCGTGGCCTTGGGCAGTAATAAGTTAGCCAGTGTGTTTGGAGCCTTTTCGGCTATGATTAATTTTATTCGACAAAAGAAAGCAGATATAGGGTTAGTAAAGCGGTTGTTGCCGTTTACCTTTGTCGGATCCATAGCAGGTACAATACTGGTTATTAGTATTCCACCGCTATACCTTAAACCGATTATTATTTTTCTGCTTATTGCGGTACTCCTTTTTGTTTTGTTTAAAAAGGACTGGGGCGAGGTAAGCACGTATACGAAGGCGACGGGGCGACGGTTTGTGCTGTTGGTATTGATGGCATTAAGCATTGGCTTTTACGATGGCTTCATTGGTCCCGGTACAGGTACGTTTTTGATTTTCGGATTTATTTTTGCCGGCTTTGATTTTTTATTGGCATCGGGGAATGCAAAGGTGTTAAACTTTGCCAGTAATCTAGGGTCTCTCCTGGTTTTTATCGCTATGGATCATGTCAATTATGTATATGGTTTGTCGGCGGCGGTTGGACAAATCATAGGGGCTACTATAGGGTCCCGAATGGCGATTCGAAAAGGAACCGGTTTTGTGCGCCTGGTGTTTATCGTCATGACGGTATCGATGCTGGCTAAGTTAATGTATGATTATTTTGTAGGATGATGGGAAGGATACGCATGCCAAGTATGAGTGATAACCAAGTTGCTTTAATCAGCGGTGGCACATCGGGCATCGGCTTTGCAACGGCGCAGCTGCTGCTCAAGGAAGGCTGGAGCGTAGCGATTAACGGACGCAATGAGCGCGACGGTCAAGAAGCGGTGGTTAAGCTTCGTCGTTTATCATCGCGCGTACGATTCGTGCAAGGCGATGTAAGTAAGGTCATGAACTGTCGGCGCATCGTGGAAGAAACCGTTCGCTTGTTTGGTACGGTAAGTGCGTTGGTAACGGCTGCCGGGTTTTATGAAGAAGAATTATTGGACAATGTAACGGAACAGGCTTTTGATGAAATGATCGGCACCAATGTAAAGGGGACGGTGTTTTTATGCCAAGCGGCAGCCCCGTATTTACGGCGTAATCACGGCAGTATTGTTACTATATCCAGTGATGCCGGCTTGCAGGGGAACGTTGCTTGTTCGGTATACGGTGCTTCGAAGGGGGCCATTGTAAGTTTTACGAAATCATTGGCATTGGAAATGGCACCGCATAGTGTGCGCGTCAATTGTGTATGCCCCGGTGATGTGGAAACATCATTAGTGGCAAAGCAGTTGGCACACAGTGAACAGCCTTTTGAGGAGGCAATGGAAGAGATGGCCATGCACTATCCGCTGGGGCGTATTGCTAAGCCTCATGAAATCGGTGAGGTGATTGCTTTTCTGCTTAGCGAAAAGGCGTCGTTTGTTACCGGTGCGGCGTGGACCATTGATGGTGGATTGACGAGTTGGTAATCGACTTGATAATGTAGACAAATTGCATTAGGCGTACTACAATAGATATATATACACACTGCAACAACAATGTGAAGATAGGTACAAGTGTCGGAGGAGAAGATGCAGATGGAAGAAATGAAAGGCATGATGATGGAAGAAACGGCCATGACGGCAGAAGAAAGAAATAAAGAAGTAGAAAGCATTTGCCGTTGGGCAGCCGCCAGAGCCGGCGTATTAGCTATGGCACCTAAGTTCAGTACAACCGCATTAATTGCTAATGATACGTACATGGTAACGCGTATTGCACAGGCCTATGGTCATTCTCTGACCTCCGGCGCTATTGTAGGGTTTTTAGGTGCCTTGGGCGGGAGTGTAGTAACAGCGCTGTTAACGTCGCTGTTGAAAAATCCGAAGGTAAAAATTCCTGTAGCGGTATGTATGTCCTATGCGATTGGCAAGGTGGCCGAAAAGTGGATTGGCGACGGTATGCCGATGCCGGCTGATTTTTCTGAATACCAAGATAGATTGGCACAGATTTTTGATCATATTAAAACGACTGTGGAATCGTTGATGTCGAATCCGATGAAGGATACGCCGTTAGGTGACGAACAGCGGGATATGCTCGGCGAAGCCGGTGTGAAAAGTGATGAATTCTTAGGGTTAAATGTGAATTCCTTGACGGATATGGTAGGCAGTACTATCGGTGCTGTAGCAGGCTTGTTCGGCGGACGTTCCGGTTTGGCTGCGCTGATATCTCAGCTTGGTGACTCGGCCACCGCTTTTGGCAATACAAAGCATGCATTGCGCGGTATCGGTGCGTTACTTTTATCCATTTCCGAATCCGCTGCTTATTTTGTGAACAGTGCTACCGTGTCCTCCATAACGGCGGCCAAATCCGTAGTGTTTGATGCAGCCGGTAAAGTGGGCCTTAAAAAGGAAGAATGAATAAGCAGTGAGTGGACGCGGAATAGGAGTTGACATAAATGAATCCGTTAAAACTGGTTAAGTATGTAAAGTTTTTTTCGTCGGCCAAGTTTTTAGATTTTGTGGGTAAGATGGGGAAAAATGTAGTGTTCCTTCGCAAGGCGATGGTATTATTTTTCTGCTTTAAGGATCAGGATACCCCGAAATATGTAAAAGCTATTATTGCCGGCGCGTTGGGCTATTTGATTTTGCCCGTTGACGGGATTCCCGATCGAATTCCCGGTTTGGGTTGGGTTGATGATGCGGCGGTTATCGCTTTGGCATTTAAGGCGGCCAGTCGTTATATCAAAGCATCGCATCACGAACAGGCTAAAAAATATATGCCGTTCGGCGAGGATACGCTGTAATATAGACGGTACATATGCTGAAGTAATTCTCTGGAGTTGCTTCAGCATTTCTTTTGTCGGTATGCCGAGATATGGACTGCTTTATTGACAGTCTATATAGAGTGCAGTAAAATGAACGTTGAATTATTTGTGTTTTAGAGAAGATGAAGAAAGGCAGGCAGTATGTTTACCACATCGTTACAAGTTCGGTTTTATGAGACGGATATGATGGAGGTAGCTCATCATACGAACCATTTGCGTTGGTTTGAAATGGGGCGTGTTGAATTCTTCCGCAGTTGCGGCATTAGTCTCTGGGACATGATGAATGAGGGAATCGTATTTCCTATTACAAAAGTCAGCTGTGAATATAAGGAACCGGCCCGCTTTGATGATATAATTACGGTGGAAGTGACGGTAGCAAAGCTAACGCGGGCACAATGTGTGTTTACTTATCGACTGGTACGTGAAGCAGACGGCGCACTTATTGCTACGGGGGAAACGCAGAACGTATTTACCGATAAGGAAACAGGCAAAATCATACGGTTGCCGGACGTGTTCTACAAGGCCATGGTAGCTAAGGCAGCGAAGAAGGAGGAGGCCCATGAACAAGGAGAAACAGATTGAGAGAAGCCGTTTGCCTATCGGCGTGTTTGACTCCGGTGTAGGCGGACTTACGGTGATGACTGTTATGCGTACCGTATTTCCCCATGAAGATTTTGTATATGTAGGAGATAACGCCAATAATCCGGTGGGCAATAAACCTAATGAAGAAATCACCGATATTGCCGTTCGGATTGGTCGTTTTCTGGAACAGGTACCGGTTAAGCTAGCCGTAGTGGCTTGTAATACGTTTACAGTTGTCGCGTTAGATGAATTGCGTCGCCAATTGTCGTACCCGATTGTAGGTGTTTGCAAGGGCGTACATACGGCAATTGATATCAGCCCTCGCAAGTCCATTGCTATTATGGCTACCAAGGCGACTATTGATAGTCATAAGCACAAGGAATCAGCGCTGAAGTTTAATCCGAATGTGTCGGTGTGGGAACAATCCTGCCCTGATTTAGCGCATATTATTGAAGAGGGGCATTTGACGGACGACATAGCGCGGGCGAAGGCTGAAGAGTATATTCAACCTATTTTGGAGGCCGGTGCGGATACGATTGTACTGGGCTGTACTCATTTCCCGTTTATTAAACGATTGCTGGAGCGCATTACCGGTAATGATGTAGTGTACGTGGATCCGTCCTATGAAACGGCAACAGAAGTAAAACGTGTGCTAACGGAACAGCAGTTATTAAACACTAAGCATACAACAGGCAAAATGGATTTATGTTTTACGAAGGATGTAGAGTTGGCATCAAAGATGGCATCTTGCTTGATTCCTCCGAAGGATTTTACGATTCGCAGTATTAAATTATAAGGAAGTGTTGCTATGTTTTTCTACACCTTAATCAATGTAGTCGTAACTATCGTCGTAATTATTGCGGCTCTCTACTTAGCGTTTCGCTTTTATGCGTGGCGCCAAGGCAACGAACGAATTGTTCTTATTACCAAACGCCGTACACCGTTTCAGGTAGAGGACTTGACCTTTAAAACGGTTACCTTAGTGTGCGATATTCCCTTTGTTAATCGCGGAAAGCAGAACGGGACGATTATGGATGTGTATCCGCGTCATTTGCTTCCTCAGGAACAGTTTGACAATGTGTCTATCGTGTCTTGGACGACGGATACCAATCGCGAACGTCATGATGGTTATTGGGAATCTGTTATTATTGAACCTCGTAAAGGTGGTACTATTCGTTTGCGCGTCATCTTGGAAGGTAAGACCGGTAACATTCGCAAGGATGTAGTAGGCTTCCCGGATATGAGTATTGACATCGTATACCAGGTAGTGGGACGCAGTGATTGGCATATTAGTAAGCAACGAATTGTGTTGACTGCAGAAGAGTTGGCACAGGCTATGCGTCAGTAGAGGAGGAAAGACTATGGCAAATTTGGAATTAGTACCGATACATACTCGTATACTGACAGATAAGGACGATATTGTAGAAGCAATTGCTCATTATGCGAAGGATATTATCGGACCGGAAGATATTGTGTGTGTAGCTGAATCGGTAGTGGCCATTACGCAGGGGCACTTTACGCGACCGGAAGAATTAAAACCTACATGGCAGGCACGTTTCTTATGTCGTTTTGTACCGGCAGAAGGATCGATGAGCTCTGTGTATGGCATGCAGGCGGCTATGGAACTAGAAGGTAAATGGAAGGTGATGGGTGCCTTTTTCATAGGTGCTATTGCTAAGCTGTTCCGAAAAAACGGCGTGTTTTATCAGTTGGCACGTCAAGCCTCTCTTACCGATGATGTAACGGGCACAATGCCTCCGTTTGATAAACATATCGTATACGGACCAAAGGAACCGAATCAGGTTGCCGAACGCATTGTACGCCGCACGGGATGCTACGGTGCCGTGGTAGCCGACGTAAATGATTTAAAACGTTCGGCGGTCCTCGGGCATAGTCGCGGGATGGATCCGAAGAAGATAGCTCGTATTTTGATTGATAATCCGTTTGGTAACGATAGTCAGATGACACCGATTGTTGTCATTAAAAACTTTGCTGCCGTACAAGCGAAATAAAAGAGGCCCTATGGCCTCTTTTTGCGTAAGAAGAGAGTATATGAAACGAGGAGGCGCCAATGAAAGGACAACGAATCGGTATAGATGTGGGCGGTACTTTTACAGATGCCGTTATTTTGGAAGGCACACGGATTGTGGCATCCGCTAAACGTCGCACAACCAAACCGCGTTTTATGGACGGAGTACTGGCGGCGTTAGATGCAGTGATGGTGGGACGTAAGACAGAAAATATAGAACGCGTTACCTTATCGACGACGGTCATTACCAATACGGTGGTGGAACATAAGGAAGAAGCGACAGACTTATATATTATTCCCGGTCCGGGGCGCAATATGTTGCATGCGTTTCCCGTAACATCGATTATTTGGAGCGGCTATACAGATCACCGCGGTGTGATGACGGCACCGACGATACCGAAGATAGAAAATCCGTGTGGTACTCGACGGGCTGCTATATCTGCAAAGTTTGCGGTACGGAATCCGCAGAGTGAAGAGAACGGTGCTAAGGTATTACGTGAAGCCGGCTACGAACAGGTGACAAAGGCGTCATCTCTCAGTGGTCGCCTTAATTTTCCGCGTCGCACGGTAAGTGCGTATTTCAATAGTGCCGTATATGGTGTGTTCGGTCAATTTATTGATAGTATCCAACAGGCACTTAAGGACAGGGGCATTACGGCACCGCTATATATTTTAAAAGCCGATGGTGGTGCATTACCGGTGATGCAATTGAAAGAGCGTCCGGTTGAAACTGTTTTTACCGGGCCGGCAGCCAGTGTGCTCGGCATGGAAGCGTTGGAAACAATACCGCAGGAACAAGCCGTTGCTCTTGATATCGGCGGGACGACTACGGACATTTCCTTGTGGGAAAACAGCCGACCGCTAATGGCACATGGTGGCGTGGCCATTCGCGAATACCCCAGTGCGGTACGCTCTTTTATGGTGCGCTCTGTAGGTATCGGCGGTGAATCGGCGGTACGTATTAGCCAAGACGGTTTGTTGACGGTGGGCCCGTTGCGATTGGGACCTTCGGTGGCGTTAGGCGGCAGTGTTCCTACTTTGGGGGATGCGCTCATAGTTTTGGGATATGCAAGTTACGGTGATGTAACCGCAGCTAAGACAGCTATAGGCGAGTTAGCGGACGAATGGAATGCGTCGCATCAAGCGGATAGCGTATCGCCGGAAGCAATCGCACGTCGTATTGTAAAACAGGCGGTGCAAACAATAAGAGACGGAATTATAGCCGCTGTGGACGAACAAAATAAGCGACCTATTTATGTCGTCAAGGATATTGTAGAAGCAAAAACATTTACACCGACAGTGGGGATTGCCGTCGGCGGCACGGCCCCTTCTTTGGCAAAGGCGCTTGAAGAGGGACTCGGTATTCCGGTTCAAATACCGTCAGCGGCAGCGGTGGCTAATGCAGTAGGTGCGGCGGTAGCTAAGGAAATTGTGGATATTACCGTACGAGTGGCTACGGAGACGCACACGATGGTAATTCCCGAACTAGGAATACAAAGTCGTACTAGTTGTCGTAATTTAGAAGAGGTTCGGCAGCGGGCCGTGGAACATTTACTGGCCTATGCTAACACGTTGGGAATCGCAGATACATCGTATGAGATTACCTATGAAGAAGAAGTACCTGTGGTGAAAGGTTGGCAGGATGTATTTTATAGTATTACAGTATGTTTACAGTTACAGGCGGGGGTGACGGTTCATGTACAAGCCGAAGACTGAAGATATGCAAGGCAATCGAGTGGACAATGAGAGACATCCATTGATGATGGCAAGAGAAACCGGCGGGAATAAAAACGTGCCATTGGGATTGGTATTTTTTCCTGCCTTTGATTGGAAAATTTCTACCACGCATCCGGAACGACCGGAGCGATTATTATATACAAGGGATCAATTATTAGAGGAAGGTTTACTTGATCATCCATTTATTCGCGAATATAATCCTTTGGTTGCTTCGTGGCGATCCATTGAACGTGTGCATGTCGGTGCTCCATCGTTGGCTGCATGGGTTACCGAAGCACATCGCGTATCGGCAGGTGGCGCTATTGCCGCAGCCGAAGCAGTGATGAGCGGTGAGGTAAAGAGGGCGTTTGCATTGGTTCGTCCGCCGGGGCATCATGCGATGACTATGGTCCATGGGATACGCGGATTTTGTACTATCAATATTGAAGCTGTTATGTTGGCGCATATTCGTCGTCATTATGGTATTCGAAAAATTGCCGTCGTCGATACAGATGTACATCATGGTGACGGTTCGCAGGATGTGTTCTATCACGATCCTGATACATTGTATATTTCCTTTCACCAAGATGGTCGGACGCTGTATCCGGGAACAGGATTCATGAGCGAGTACGGTGGTCCGCAGGCCATCGGCAGCACAGTCAATATTCCGCTACCGCCGGGAACGGGAGACGAAGGTCTGCAAAAGGTATTGGAAGAATTGGTCATGCCTATATTGGCAGATTTTGAACCGGAATTAGTGATTAACTCAGCCGGACAGGATAACCACTTTAGCGACCCGTTGGCTAATATGCAAATAACAGCGAAAGGCTATGCCAAATTAGCGGATACATTGCAAGCGGATATTGCCGTACTGGAAGGTGGCTACTCTGTACAGGAAGCGTTGCCCTACGTAAATACCGGTATCATTTTAGCTATGGCCGGTCTCGATTACAGCGGTGTGGTGGAACCGGCTTTCGATGCGCAGCGGTATCGTCAAAAAGCAGATGTAACGGCATATATTGATGACTTGATTAAGCAGTGGCAACGCCAATGGCAGCAGCGTCGACAGATGCAGGCGGATTATCTTGTAGGTATGGGCGATTATTGGCATGAAACCCGACATCTCTATTATGATGAAACGGGTATTACAGAGCATCGGGAAGAGAAGATACGCCTATATCCGCAGCGCCTAGGGTGGCACAGTATATATTCATCCAGTCAAAGCGGTCCTTTCGGGAGTCAGCGCGTATATGCGATGTTTATTCCTTGGCAAGCAGATGAGATATGTCGAAGAGACGCTTATGATGAAGCGTTGCGTGCCAAAAAAGAGGGCAAGGCGACACGCTATGTAGTGGTAGACCCGATGAAGGATATACAGGAAGATATCTAGCTGTGGTATAATAAGAATGAAATAAGAAAAGATAGTAGGAGTGACATACATGCGCGTTGACGGTAGAGCACAGGCGGACATGCGTCCTGTAAAAATAACGAGACATTATACGATGCATGCGGAAGGGTCTGTCTTGGTAGAGTTTGGTAATACCAAGGTACTCTGCACGGCATCGGTAGAAAATAAAGTCCCTCGCTTTTTGAAGGGGGAAGGTAAAGGATGGATTACTGCGGAGTATTCCTTATTACCAAGGGCAACGGCGACTCGTACCAATCGAGAAGCGACGAAAGGGCGGCAGACGGGACGAACTGTTGAAATACAGCGCTTAATCGGACGGGCCTTGCGGGCTGTCGTGGATATGGAGGCAATCGGCGAACGTACCATTACCTTGGATTGCGATGTATTGCAGGCTGACGGTGGTACGCGTACAGCGGCTATTACCGGTGCGTTTGTGGCCCTGGTTGATGCAGTAGATAGCATTTACGGTGGCGTCGGTAAGTTCCCGGTAGAAGATTTTTGTGCCGCTGTATCCGTGGGAATCGGAGAGCAAGGACCGATTACGGATTTGTGTTACGCGGAAGACAGTGAAGCCGTTGTAGATATGAATGTCGTGCGCACCGGTCGCGGCAACCTAATCGAAGTACAGGGGACGGGCGAGCACGGCACATTTACACGAAGCGAATTAGATACATTGATGGACATGGCCGAACAGGCAACAGAGGTGCTGTTTAAAGCACAGAAAGAGGCCTTGGGAATAACGGCTGACAAAATCGGTGCCGTATGTAATAAAGTAGTCTTGGCTACGCATAATCAAGGAAAAATTCGCGAGTTTAAAGCTGCGCTGTCCGAATTGGGCTTAGAGGCGGTTAGCATCGGTGAATTATGCCAGGTTAATGAGCCGGAAGAGACGGGCAAGACCTTTATGGAAAATGCCTTATTAAAAGCGCGCTATTATATGGAATTTTGTCGTCTTCCTTGTTTGGCAGATGATTCGGGTTTGGCCGTGGAGCCTTTACATGGAGCGCCCGGCGTGTACTCGGCGCGCTATGCCGGAGAAAATGCAACCGATGAGGAAAACAATGAAAAGCTGCTCCGGGAGTTGGCCGATGTGCCTTTTGAAAAAAGTAAGGCTAAGTATATTTGTGCGTTAGCCTTGGTATATCCTGACGGTCGTTATATGACGGCAAAAGGTGCCTGTGAAGGATTAATCCAAAAAGAAGCTAACGGCGAAGGCGGCTTTGGTTATGATCCGTATTTTTATGTTCCGGAGTTAGGTACGACGATGGCGGATATTTCTTTGGAAGAAAAGAATAAACGAAGTCATCGGGCATTGGCTTTGCGACTATTGGTGGATAAGCTACGTGCGGAGGATGCGACACATGAGTGAGGTGGTGCATCGTATCGGCATTATCAGCGATACCCACGGATATTTAAATCGAATTGACGAAGTGTTAGCTCATACGCGTTCTATGGGATTACGATTGTGGTTGCACGCCGGTGACTACGGTGATGATGCACGGTATATGATGGAACGAACCCGCGTTCCCGTCGTAGCGGTACGTGGCAATAATGATAGAGTACAGCCGTTGGAGCCGCGAGAACAATTGATTCCTTTTGAGGATACCTATATTTATATGACGCATGGTGACAGAATCAGACCGTATAACAGGGTACAAGAAATGATTACGTTAGCGCGCGGCATGGGAGCGACTCTAGCCGTAGCCGGTCACAGTCATCATCACGGTTCATTTGATGCGGGGGATTGTTTATTTGTAAATCCCGGTAGTCCGTCGTTACCGCGTGATGGATCGGGCGGAACATTTGCCGTTGCTGAATATGTAGACGGGCATTTTAAAGTAAAGTTTTATTATTTGCGCGATTTATGAGTAGGTAGGTCAAATAGATATAAGACCATGCTGTCAGACAAAGAAGATAGTTAATATAGGATAGCATGTTGTTTTACAGAGATAGGGATTTATAATGACTGCCTGTCGTTTTATGAGTATATATAATTTTATAAATCGAAACTCTTGAATATATCGAAGAATTTCGCTATAATGAGTTTGGTATTGATAAGGAAGGTGTACATTACATCATGGAAACATCCGTTAAGCCTATAAAGAAAATGAAGCTCTATGGATTTAACAATTTGACAAAAACTTTAAGCTTTAATATTTATGACATTTGTTACACGCGAACAGAAGAAGAAAAGCGCCAATATATCGAGTATATTGACGAAGTGTATAATGCCCAGCGCTTGACGGATATCTTAACCGAAGTATCTCATATCATCGGTGCCAATATCTTAAATGTGGCCAAGCAGGATTACGATCCGCAAGGGGCGAGTGTTACGATTCTGATTTCCGAAGAAGAAGTACATAAGGAAGATGTTGTATGTCATTTGGATAAAAGTCATTTGACGGTTCATACCTACCCGGAAAGTCATCCGTATCGAGGTATCAGTACATTCCGTGCCGATATCGACGTATCTACATGCGGTCAGATTTCCCCGTTGAATGCGCTTAATTATTTAATTGACAGCTTTGATTCTGATATTATCAGTCTCGATTACCGCGTACGCGGTTTTACGCGAGATGTAGCAGGTAAGAAAATTTACATCGATCACCGCATCAATTCCATTCAGAATTATATTAATGCTAAAACAAAGAACCTTTATAATATGATTGATGTTAACGTATACCAGGAAAATATCTTCCATACGAAGATGATGCTTAAAGAGTACGACCTGAATAACTACTTGTTCGGCATTACCGAAGACGATTTATCCGCACGGGAACGCAAACATATTAAGCAATTGTTGAAGCAAGAGATGACAGAGATTTTTTATGGGAGGAATTTACCGACCTTAAAGCAATAAGCGATAGGAGGAATCAAACATGGACGTACGAGAAGAAGCAGTACAAAAGAAATTGGAATTGGGTGGCTTTTTAACCACGGGAACGAAGTATCCGCTAAAGGATTCTCATGATTTATCCGTTGCCTACACTCCGGGGGTTGCAGAACCATGCTTGCGCATTAAAGAAAATGAAGAATTATCCTTTGATTTGACGTGCCGCAGTAACATGGTTGCCGTAATTTCCGATGGTACCCGTGTACTCGGTCTTGGCGATATCGGTGCGGCAGCGGCTATGCCGGTTATGGAAGGGAAAGCGCTGTTATTCAAACGATTTGGTAATGTTGACTGCGTTCCTCTCGTTATCGACACCAAAGATCCGGAAGAATTCATTCATACCGTTAAATTGGTACAGAAAAACTATGCCGGTATCAATTTGGAAGATATTTCGTCCCCGAAATGCTATGAAATTGAAAACCGCTTAAAGGAAGAATTGGAAATTCCTGTATTCCATGATGATCAGCATGGTACTGCCATCGCTTGCTTGGCAGGTGTTAAAGCGGCACTTCGTTTTGTAAAGAAGGACTTGTCCAAGGTTAAAATCGTAGTTAACGGTGCCGGGGCAGCCGGTGCTAATATTGCACGTCTTCTTTACTTAGCTGGTGCCCGTGATATTACCTTAATGGTAAGCTCTGGTGTACTTAATAAAAACTACAAACGCCTCGACTCCCTGCAGGCAGAAATGATTAAATTGTTAGGTCAGGAAGAAAAAACAGGTACGCTTGCGGAAGTGGCTAAAGGCGCTGACGTATTGTTAGGTGTATCGGCAGCCGGTGTATTCACCGAAGATATTCTTAAGAGTCTGGCTAAGGATGCTATCGTATTTGCTATGGCTAATCCCGTACCGGAAGCTATGTATGATGTTGCTAAGGCTTGTGGTGTGCGTGTTGCCGGTACCGGTCGCAGCGATGCTCCGAACCAGATTAACAATGTAAACGTATTCCCGGGCTTGTTCCGTGGTGCTATTGATGTACATGCGTCCAAGATTAACGATGAAATGAAATTGGCCGCTGCTGACGCATTAGCAGATTTGGTGGCTGATGAAGATCTTCGTGAAGACTATGTAGTAGCCAATGCATTTGACGAACGCGTTCCGTTGGCAGTAGCAAAGGCTGTTGCCGAAATGGCTATCAAAACAGGGGTAGCTCGTAAAGCACTCCCTGCCGAAGATGGCAACTATGGTAATTAATTGCTATAAAATATAAACCATAAAATATAAAATAGTGAAAGGCCACCGTGCAATCAATGATTACACGGTGGCCTTTCTGTATGCTTATAGGCTTGTATCACCATGCGGTGTACAGGCGCATGGGAACGGCTATATCAACTACGGACTTAAAAGTTTACATCTTTGCCGTAGTAAGCAGCTTTATAAATGTTCTTAATATCTTCTACCGATGGTTTGCGCGGATTCGTCAAGGTGCAAGCATCTGCTTCGGCGCGTTCACTCATGCGATCGAGGACTGCAAGAAAATCTTTTTCTTTAATGACGGTATTCGTACCCTCCTGAATTGTTTTCGTTAAACCAATGCGAGCATTGAGGTTCCAAATGGCATGCTCTAGGTTGTCGATACCGAGGATACCTTCCAAGCGAGCATATTTGCTAGTGGCTTTTTTATTGAATTGAATGATATAAGGAAGCATTAATGCATTGGCTTCTCCGTGAGTAAGATGGAACTCGCCGCCGATTTTATGAGCCATGCTGTGAACAATACCGAGTGAGCAGTTACTAAATGCCATGCCTGCCATAGTGGAGGCATCGTGCATTTTCTGACGAGCTACCATGTTGGTCGGTTCTTTCACAGCTGTTTCCAAATATTCGAAAACTAATTGAATGGCGTGAAGAGCTAACGGGTCGGTATAATCATCGGCTGCGGTTGATACGTAAGCTTCGATAGCATGTGTCATAACATCCATACCGGTCTGTGCTGTAATAAGCGGAGGCATCTTTGCCGGAATACGATCGTCCAAAATGGCTACATCCGGTACAATTTGCGGGCTGACCAACGGATATTTGATGTGATTGTCCGTATCGGTGATTACACTGAAGGCCGTGATTTCCGAAGCAGTACCGCTAGTAGAAGGAATGCAAATCAGTTTAGCCTTTGTACGAAGCGGTGGGAAATTAAAGCGAACAAGCTCCATGAAATCATATCCCGGATGCTCGTAGTATACCCACATTACCTTAGCGGCATCCATAGGAGAACCGCCACCTAAGGCGATAATCCAATCCGGTTGGAATTCGGCCATCTTAGCACCGCCGGCTTTACAGGTAGTTATAGAAGGATCCGGTTCGACACCGTCGATAATTTGTACTTCCATACCGGCCTTTTCCAATTGGGTTTTCGCTTCATCAAGAAAACCAAAACGCTTCATGGAATGACCGCCCGTAACAATACTGGCACGTTTCCCTTCTAAGGTGGATAAAAACTCCAATGCATTGTTGCCATGGATTACCTGTTTAGGGATACTAAAAGTAGAGTAAGCCATAATAATGAAACCTCCTAACTGTAAGTAGAACAAAAATCTACCTCAAGGCGTGTCTAGTCGTATCGCTATCAAAGCCGGTACAGCCGGAATTACACGCTTATGACTGTATGAGATAGTTATTATCTTATGACATCATTATAAATCAAACGCTTTCAATTATCAAGAAGGATTATGAGCAAATATCATTTTAATTATTCTTAAATGTGTTGTACAATGAGTTTGATTAATAACGGATGACGTTTGTTGTGTCAGAGGTAGAGGTTAGGGATGCAGCGAACATATTAGGGACCCTATCGGGCTGTACAAAGGAGTGAGTTCTCTTGTTTAAAATTGTAACGAAACGACAGCTTCATACCAACATGTATCAATTCGATATTTTGGCACCAAGATTGGCAGAGTCGGCTTTGCCGGGACAATTTGTTATTGTCAAACACGGTGAATATGGTGAACGTGTACCGTTGACGATTACCGATTATGATCGTGATAAGGGAACGGTAAGTATTGTATTTCAGACCTTGGGTGATTCCACACAGAAGTTAGCAAAATTGGAAGCAGGCGATTTTGTTACCGATTTTGTAGGACCGTTAGGGAATCCTACAGACTTAACCGAATTGAATGATGAAGAATTGGGAAAGAAAAAAATTCTTTTCTTGTGCGGCGGTGTAGGCACGGCACCGGTATACCCGCAGGTTAAATATTTGAAGTCGCGCGGCATAGGAGCTGATGTAATTATCGGCGCACGGACAAAGGATATCATTATTTATGAAGATGAAATGCGGTCGGTGGCAGAGAATTTATATTTGGCAACTGATGATGGGAGCTATGGCTTTCATGGTAATGTTGTTCAATGTATGAAACAGCTTATTGCAGATGGCAAAGAGTACAATCACATCGTAGCGATTGGTCCGATGATTATGATGAAGTTTGCCACCTTGGCAGCTAAAGAGCTGGGCATACCTATCGTGGTATCTCTTAACTCTATCATGGTTGATGGTACAGGGATGTGCGGGGCTTGTCGTGTTACTATTGGCAATGAAGTGAAATTTACCTGTGTAGACGGACCGGAGTTTGATGGATATTTAGTTGACTTTGATAATGCTATGCAGCGGCAAAGTATGTATAAGACGGAAGAAGGCCGTAAGCTGGTGCGTGAGATGGATGCCCTTCATCCGAATCCGAATTGTACTTGTGAAGCCGATGTTCCCGTAGAGTCATTGATACCCGGTGACAAAAGTAAGCGCGTACCGGTGCGAGAGCAGGATCCCAAGGTCCGCGCCGGCAATTTCGAAGAAGTATGCTATGGATATAATGAACGGGAAGCCATTTTAGAGGCCAATCGTTGCTTAAATTGTAAAATCCCTCGTTGTGTCCAAGCCTGTCCGGTACATATTAATATACCGGGATTTATAAGTGCCTTAAAGGAGGGCAACATAAAAGAGGCCGGTCGTATTATTTCCGAACAAAGTGCTTTACCGGCTATTTGTGGGCGCGTGTGTCCGCAAGAAGAGCAGTGCGAAGGTGCCTGTGTAATGGGAATTAAATTCGAGCCGGTAGCAATCGGGAAGCTTGAACGTTTTGTGGCAGATACAAATCTACAAAATGGAGTGGTCTTTGGTGAAAAAGAAGCACCTAAGGGAATTAAAGTAGCCGTTATCGGTTCCGGCCCGGCCGGTCTTACCTGCGCAGGAGATTTAGCGAAAAAAGGGTATGATGTAACCGTTTTCGAATCCTTGCATAAATTAGGCGGTGTATTGGCTTATGGTATTCCGGAGTTCCGCTTGCCGAAGGACCGTATTGTAAATAAGGAAGTAGAAAATATTAAAAACTTAGGTGTGAAATTTGAAACGGACGTTATTGTAGGTCGTACGGTGACCATTGATCACTTGATGGAAAAAGAAGGCTTTAAAGCGGTCTTTATCGGCTCCGGTGCAGGGCTGCCAAAGTTTATGCACATTCCCGGCGAGCAGTCTAACGGCGTTTTATCGGCGAACGAATTTCTAACGCGGGCAAATTTGATGCAGGCGTATGATGATACGTATGATACACCGATTGCTATCGGTAAGGTATGTGTTACCGTCGGTGCCGGCAATGTGGCGATGGATGCAGCTCGTACGGCATTGCGTCTCGGGTCCGAGTCAAAGATTGTGTATCGGCGCAGCGAGGATGAAATTCCGGCGAGAGCGGAAGAAGTCCATCATGCAAAAGAAGAAGGCGTTGAATTTAATCTTTTAACAAATCCTGTGGAAATCTTGCATGATGATAAGGGCTGGGTTACCGGTGTGAAATGTATTAAGATGCAGCTGGGTGAAGCCGATGCATCGGGTCGTCGGCGTCCGGTGGAAATTCCGGGGTCGGAATTTATCATTCCTTGCGATACGGTTATTATGTCGTTGGGAACATCGCCTAATCCATTAATTCGCTCAACTACAAAAGGGTTAGATACACATAAATGGGGCGGTCTTATTGTAGATGAAACGACCGGAGCAACTACGCGGGAAGGAATTTTTGCCGGTGGTGATGCAGTAACAGGTGCGGCTACAGTTATTTTAGCTATGGGTGCCGGTAAACAAGCAGCGGCAGCTATGGATGAATATTTACAGAGAACGGTATAGTTGTGGTATAGTTGACAATTCTTTTGTTAAGAACATATGAAGGAGCGGTTGCTCTAGGAGGCTAGGTCTTGCGAATAGCCTCTACGAGCAACCGCTCCTTCATACTGTAATAACAAGGCGAATCG
>Cam_p2__coassemble_854_pt1 | contig 99324 bp, 94 predicted proteins | sample Cam_p2__metabat2_low_PE_032 | metagenome-assembled genome bin Cam_p2 | reverse complement strand
CCATAGTACCAAGCCGACAAAGGATGCCAAGGAAGCTCCGCCTACAGCCATAGGCCAACCGCCATGATTCCACAGCCATGTAGAAAGCAGGCTCCCACCGGCGGCAAATATAAAATTGCTCACCACCAAAGCCGTATTTAACCGACTTCGTTCCGTACCGGAAAGAGCAAATAACTCCGATTGCACAAGTACACAAATGCCTTGTATGGCTAATGCAAATACGGCGGCAACAATAAGTATAGCTATAATCGAATTATGGATATAGGCAGCCAAGGCCAATATGGCGGCGCTGAGAGCAAAGCTTACTCCCAGCGCGGTATGACCATATCCCTTGTCTTGCAATCGACCAATCCCGATACCGGCTATGGCACCTACCAATGAGGTAAGACTGACCAAACCGATTTGGAACGGACTGTAATGGTACGGAGCCTCTGCCAATACATAGGTGAGCACCGTCCAAAATATATTGAAAGAAATGCCAAAGCCCAGTCCTGTATAGGTAAGTAGTTGCAACGATTTGGGATTGCGTTTTACTGCACCGAACACGTCCCATAGCAATCGTGGATAGCTGAGTGACGCTCTTCGTTTTTCATGAGGTAACACCCGCATCATAATTACGGTAACGATGGCATTTATAACTGCCGCACCTATATAAAGTCCGGACCAACCAATCCCATCTGCTACGAATCCACTGATGAAACGAGCGAACAGTATTCCTCCGGTAATGCCGGACGTGACGATACCGACAATACGCCCGCGATCATCGGCAGCTGCCAAATCTCCGGCCATGGGCAACAGAATTTGTCCTGCCACGGTCACCAACCCTAAAAGTCCTAGCGCCATGGCCAACATACTAAATCCGGGTGCCCAGGCACAAAGCAGTAATGCCATTGATGTAACACCCATTGTTATTCCTACCAATGTCCGACGCGACACAGCATCACCTAAGGGAACAAAAAAGAAAATTCCTAAGGCATAGCCTATTTGGGTCGCCGTCACCAGAAAACCACCGCTTGACACCGGCACACCAAAATCATCGGCTATCATGGCAAGCAACGGCTGTGCCCAGTAAAGATTGCCGATAGCAAGACCGGCAGCAGCTGCAAACAATACAGCCGTGCCGGTCGTCATTAAAGGTACCTTCTCTGTTTGTTCCCGATTCACATGCATACTCATAGGGATGCACCTTAACCGAGTACCGATGCGATGAGAGCGTGTAAACGTTTGGCGTGATCCTTAGCTTTATCCGTCAATGCTTGTTTGGTCGCTTCATCAACACCGATGCTCATTATACCGCCGCTGTAAACAAAGCCACCCCACTTCATTCCGGTATAGGCTGCGGTTGCTTTCATAGGCAATAGGTAGCTTTCAATGCCCGGTGTCCCTGCCGCATCAGCCGTATACACTTCCTCCGGTGCGCCGGACGTAAGAGAAACAATCATTGTCTTCCCCTGTAATTTATCTCCGCCGGTGCCATAAGCGAAGCCATAAAGAAATACTTCTTCAAACCACCGTTGCACAATGGAAGGAGCATTAAACCAAAACATGGGATATTCGATTACGATAACATCCGCCGCTTCGAGTTTAGCCTGTTCCTTCGCCACATCGAAAGCAAAGTCCGGATAGCTTTCCGTCAAATAATCAAACGTAGCTTGCGGATACATTGCTTTCATGTCATCTAAAATTGTTTTATTGGCCAATGAATCTCTCATGTGAGTGTGACCGGACACAAATAAAATTTGTTTGCTCATAGTAATCCTCCTCATATGTTCACACTGTTTTATATCTGTTTATCTTATTTTATAAGCGATAAGAACGATGTACCGTACTCACCGACACAGCCGAAGTTATCCAGTACCGTCTGTCCCAAATCGGCATAGCTCTTGCGTACGCCGATAGGCTTTGCTTCCGTAAGACCTCTGTAGTAACCGAGAAGAGGTACTTGCTCGCGGGTGTGATCGGTGCCTTTCCACGTCGGATCATTACCGTGGTCGGCAGTAATTAATAACAGATCCTCATCTGTCAATAATTCTATAAATCCACCTAACTGGTAATCAAAGTCTTCTATCTCCCGTTTGTACCCGGCCGGATTACGACGATGACCATAGAGACTATCAAATTCAACCAGGTTGACCATCATAAGGCCTTCCGCAAAATCTCCGCCCAAAAGTCGGGCCGCTATGTTCATGCCGTGCGAGTTGCTCTTGCTGGGATAGGAAGCACTAAGACCTACATGTGCATAAATATCTCCGATTTTCCCGACGCCGATAGTTTGTTTACCGGCAGCCTGCAATATTTCCAAATACAATGTTTTTTCCGGCATGCGGCTGTAATCATGGCGATTCGATGTGCGCACCAATGATCCCAGCTCACCGACAAAAGGTCTGGCGATAATGCGTCCTACCGCATAGTCACCGACGCATACTTCATCACGGGTAATTTGACATATACGATATAATTCTTTCAACGGAATGACATCTTCATGGGCAGCAATTTGAAATACCGAATCCGCCGATGTATATACGATGGGCTTACCGGTACGCATGTGCTCTGCACCGAGGCGTTCGATAATTTCTGTTCCCGATGCCACTTCGTTTCCCAAATAGCCATAGCCGGTACGCTCTGTAAACAGGTCCATCAATTCCTTAGGGAATCCTTCATAAAATGTTGGAAACGGTACCGTAACGGGATGTCCCATTAATTCCCAATGACCGCTAGTTGTATCTTTGCCGGTGCTCGTTTCCGTCAAAGCACCGTATATACCTGTCACCGCTGCCTCATCATCGCTTCCCGTTGTAACCAATTGTCCCAACCCCAAACGCCGTAAGTTAGGACAGCGAATCGGTCCGGCCGCTTCCGCAATATGACCTATGGTATTTGCCCCTTCGTCACCGAAAGCAGCGGCATCCGGCGCATGGCCGATACCGACACTATCCATAACAAGTACAATGACTCGTTTAAACATCCTTATCTACCTCCTTGTTCCCGTATTTCTTACTGCTCTGTTTTGTACGGATACTACTTATGAAAGATACGGTAATGCCAAGGCAATGGCCGCCAAGGTTTTACTGTCCTTAATTTCTTCCTGACGAATGGCATCCATAAGGTCCGTCAACGTGTAATATTCCAGTTCTACATATTCGTCGGGATCCCAATGCGTCTGACCTTTAGTAAGACCCCTAGCAATATATAAGTGAATCATTTCATTACAAAATCCCGGACTGGTAGCAATAGTGCCTAAGGAATGCCATTCCTCGGCATGGTATCCCGTTTCTTCGGCCAATTCGCGCTGCGCACAAACAAGCGGATCTTCATCGCCGTCTAATTTGCCGGCGGGAATTTCCAATAGCGTACGTCCCAGGGCATAGCGATATTGTCGTTCCATAACAATGCGTCCTTTATCATCAATAGCGATTACCGCACTAGCACCGGGATGATGCACAACCTCGCGCCATGCATCCTTACCGTTTACTTCGGCTACGTCGAAGGTTACCTTTATCAATCGTCCATCAAAACGCAGTTCCGATGATTTTTTTATTTCTTCTTTTATCGCCATAACTCTGCCTCCCAAGATACTATCCGATTATAAACGCCACGGTAATTCCGGTAATTCATAGGTATCGATGACATAGAACGTGCCCGATGCCATATACACCAAATCACCTACTTCATCGTAGATGCGACCGGTAGTAACCATAGTGCGCTTGCCGTTATGCTCTACGCGTCCCACACCGCGCAGTACACTGCCCGGTTTAACGGCTTTCATAAAGTTGCCCTTCAGTTCCAACGTAACAACGGACTTACCCAGGGTAAAACAGGCCGTACCCATCACGCTGTCGGAAAAGCCGGCACAAACAGCACCGTGTAAATCACCGCGCAAATTGGCGTGACGGCGTATATCGGTAGTAAATGTCATTTCTATATGTCCCGGATTACCGCCGGTAACGCGTATATCCTTTGCCCATTCATAGGTATTTTGAGCTCGTACATGATCAAAATGATCAACCAGTGTTCTGATTTCTGCTTTTTTCATCTATCTTCCTTTCCGTACACCCGGTCATTCTTTATAATGACTGAACTTACACCACGGTTCCTCAGCCATATAATCGCCATCGTTATAGTAGTACGCCCGCGCACGACAACCGCCGCAAACTGTATAGTATTTACAAACACCGCAGGACCCGCGAGGCTTTTTATGTCTGAAATTTTCGAAGATGGCTTCATCAAACCAAATTTCGTCAAATCGGCGTTCCCGAACATTACCCGATACTACCGGTAAGTACGGACAAGCCTGTACATTGCCGGTAGGACTGATAATACAGTAACTGATACCGGCTAAACAACCGCGACGATAGCGCAAAGGAATGCCCTCTTCCCGAGCGATGCGCATAAACTGCGGTGCACAGGTTGGTTTAATTTCCAAGGGCACTTCTTTTTGTTTACGCATCAGACTGGTCAACACCTCTTCGTACTCATCGGTACGCAATGTCGTATTTTCGATATCTTTACCGCGACCGGTAGGCACCAAGAAAAATACATGATGCCCCTTTGCCCCATGCGCAACACACCAATCCGTAATCGTAAGTAGTTCATCCTTGTTGCGCCGTGTTACTGTCGTATGAATCTGAAAGCCCAAGCCGCCGCGCCGACAATTTTCTATGCCTGCCATTGTCATAGCCCATGCATCGGGATGACCGCGGAATCGATTGTGTTCCTTTTCATCAAGGCTGTCCAGACTGATGCCGACGCGCATAGCACCTGCTTCCTTGAGCGTATATACCATATCCTCCGTCAGAAGTGTGCCGTTAGTACCCAATACCGGACGAAGTCCTTGGCTTGCGGCATACGCAATAAGCTCCGGCATATCTTGACGCATCAACGGTTCACCGCCGCTGAATATCATAATTTTAAAACCGGCTTTGGCAATTTGTTCAATTAATTGTTTGGCTTCCGCCGTCGTCAATTCTTCTTGTAATGCTTGCGGTGATGCATCGCGATAGCAATGCTGACATGTTAGATTACACGCCTGTGTACTGTTCCATGAAATTAACATACATTATCTCCTCTACCCAAAAAATCGACGATACCTCAACAGGCATCGCCGACTCTATACCTAATCAAGTGTTCCCACTCAATTATATAACGATAGCAGGATTTCTGCTATCTTCTTTTTATTCGTAGTGCAACGCATCGATTGGATTAAGCTTCGCTGCCTTACGGGCAGGATAAATTCCGAAGATTAATCCGATGGCCATGGAGAATCCGAAGGATAAAAGGATAGGACCCATGGAAATAACCGTCTTCATAGACGTAGCCGCACTGATTAGCTTAGATGCGCCGATGCCGAAGACGACACCGATGGCTCCACCGATAAGGCTGATAACTACTGCCTCGATAAGGAACTGCATAACAATGACGCGATAGGTCGCTCCCAAGGCTTTGCGAACCCCGATTTCACGAGTTCGTTCCGTTACCGATACAAGCATAATATTCATAATGCCAATGCCGCCAACCAACAAGGAAATGGCCGCTACCGCCCCCAAGAATAATGTCATCGTACCGGTAGTTTCATTGACCGTTTCCATGATGGTTGCCATGTTGCGCACATTGAAATCATCCAATTCGGGATTTTTTATTTTGTGACGGACGCGCATAATATTTTCGATGTCCGACTGTACTCGATTCAAATCGGCGCCGTCCTTGGCTTTAATATAAATCATGCTCAGATAATCTACACCGCGCACACGTTCCATTGCCGTCGTATACGGGATAAAGACGATATCGTCTTGGTCATTACCAAAGCTACCGGACCCCTTTGTATCAAGCACCCCTACTACTTTAAAGGGATCGTTCTTGATGCGGATATCTTTGCCTACCGGATTTTCATCGCCAAACAAATTTTTAGCTACCGTGCTACCGATGACGGCAACGCGTTCGCGCCGTTCTACCTGTGCATCCGTAATGAAACGGCCGGACTTCATCGTCCAGTTATTAATATACTGGAAGTCGCTGTTAATACCGTTTACCGTTGTCGTCCAGTTTTTATTGGTATACACAATAACATAGGAAGAGCTGCCCGCTACCGGGGATATCATATCCACATCGTTTAGCTTCTTCAAGGTTTCATAATCCTTGACCTTCAACGTCTTTTGCGATGCTGCGGTCGGTCGTACCCCCGGTGTTCGCGGTGCCCCCGGATATACCATCAACAAATTACTGCCCAAACTGGAAATAGAGTCCTGGATTTGTTGCCGCACACCAAAACCGATGGATACCAAAGCAATTACAGCAGCTACACCGATGATAATTCCCAACATGGTAAGAAGGGAACGCATCTTATTCGCAATAAGGGAAGCCCATGCCATAATAAAACCTTCTTTATACATGAGCTGTGCCTCCTTTCAAGCCTGCCATATGAGGATTGGGTTTGTCTTCTTCGATAAGACCGTCACGTAATACTACATTACGACTGGCGTAGGTTGCAATATCCGGCTCGTGCGTAACAAGAATGATCGTACGCCCTTCTTCATAGAGCCGCGTAAAAATATTCATTACATCAATACTTGATTTGGAATCAAGATTCCCCGTAGGTTCATCGGCCATGATGATGGACGGATTATTGGCTAATGCCCGAGCAATGGCCACGCGCTGACGCTGGCCGCCGGAAAGTTCCGACGGAAGGTGATCCAAACGTTCGCCTAATCCCAACGAGGTAAGAAGCTCCGCTGCCCTGGCGTTGCGTTCCGTCTTGGAGACACCGGCATAAATCATAGGTAAAGCCACATTTTCCTGCGCCGTCAACTTCGGCAGCAAATTAAAGCTTTGAAAAACAAAGCCGATACGCTTATTGCGCACATAGGCCAATTCATCATCGGACAAATCCGCTACTTCCTCACCGTCCAACCGATACGATCCGGAGGTAGGCCGATCCAGACAACCTAAAATATTCATAAAGGTAGACTTGCCGGATCCGGACGGGCCCATGATAGATGTAAACTCGCCTTCATAAATCGTAAGATTGATACCGTGCAGTACGGGAACTTGCAATTTACCGTTAACGTACGTTTTCTTGATATCCTTAATTACGATAACCTCTTTTTTCATAGGCACCTCCTACATATGCGGCGCGCCGCCGGAGGAAGCCTTCTTAGTTGCTGACGTTACATCGCCGCTGACAACAATTTCATCGCCTTCGTTTAAGCCTTTGACAATTTCAATGGAAGTATCACCGGTGATTCCCGTCGTTACACTGGTACGTACCGGCTGCCCATCGCGAATAACATATACATATTCACCGACTTTATCGGTACGAACAGCTGCCAAAGGCACCGTCAATACATTAGTGCGTTCATCGCCATAGATAGTAGCACGCGCCGTCATAGTCGGGAAAAAGTCCGCTGCATATTCCGTCGGTATCGTTACACGCACCGTGTAGTAAACAACGCTGGTGCTGGTAGTCCCCATATTCCCTTTTGTCCCCAGTGCAATATCTCGTACATAACCGGTGTAAGTCTGCCCCGGATGCGCATCTACCGTAAAGTCTACACGAGCGCCTTTTTTAATATTGCCGATATCGGTTTCATCGACGGTCAAATAAATTTCCAAATCAGATAAATCCGCAATGGTGGCAATAATCATCTGCGTAGAAATACCGGTACTAATCGTTTGCCCTGCTTTTAACGGTGTCCCGATAATCGTACCGCTCATCGGTGCGGTAATGGTGGTATCGCTCAAATTGGCCTGTGCTCGGTTATACGCCGCTTGTGCCTGTTGGTATTTTACCAATGCATTATCGTAGGATTGCTGCGATACGGCCCCTTGTCCTACCAAGGTTCGGTACCGTTCCAAATCGGCCGCCGCATTATCCAATGCCGCTTTGGCATCATCGGCAACGGCTTGCAGCTGACGATCATCAATGGTAGCAATGACTTCTCCTTCGGTGACCTTCTGATTTTCCTTCACCAATACCGACTCCAATTTGCCGGCTACATTGGTGGATACATCAACGTATTTAACAGGATTAATGGTGCCGGTTGCGCTGATAACCGATGCAATAGTACCTCGCTCTACCTTTCCCGTCGTATACGCCGGTTTTGCCGTTGCATCCTTGTTCTTTGCATATAAATAACCACCGCCGGCTATGCAAAGGATGAGTACAATAATGACCCATAGCTTACGGCTTTTCCATATACGGTTGTTCCACATGCTCTAACGCCCTTTCCTCAACTAACTTCTACTATGTCGTACACTGTACGCACAACACGCTACATTTGCAGTGCATACATGATACGCTTTATTAATGAAATAAAAGTGAACCTTATGTTTCTCTACCGTCCCAATACGGAAATCAAATCATACCACGCATCGGATACCGGGTAGGTAATTGATTTGGCTTCTTCATAGGGCAACAGCACAACGTGATCATTAACGGATGCCGTCAAACAATTACGTTTACCTGCCAGTAATCCATCAATGGCTGCTTCGCTCATAAGGGCTGCCATCATGGCATCCTTTGCCGAAGGCATGCCACCGCGCTGTAAATATCCCAAGACGGTAACACTGGGAGATATATGCATGTGTTCTTTAATAAAATTACATACATCATAGCTGTGGTACGCTCCTTCAGCCACGATGATAATGCTATTGGTTTTGCCTGCACGATGTGTTTCATCTAAATGACGACAAACATCTTCCAAAGGCACCGGCTTTTCCGGAATCAAAACGATTTCGGCACCGCAAGCAAGACCGGAGCCTACGGCAATATGTCCCGCATGACGCCCCATAACCTCAACGATGGCTACACGATCATGAGCCGTTGTGGTGTCTCTGATTTTACTGACCGCTTCCACCACCGTATTCAGTGCCGTATCAAAACCAATGGTATATTCCGTACCGCACATATCATTATCAATGGTGCCGGGGATTGTCATGGTCACAACACCCAAATCGGCCAATGCTTGCGCCCCTGCCATGGAACCGTCACCGCCGATAACCACAAGGGCATCGATGTCATATTTCTTCAGTACTTCGGCTGCTTTTTTCTGGTATACCTTATCCATAAATTCGAGGCAGCGCGCTGTTTTAAGGAGCGTACCGCCACGATTGACAATACCGCCTACATCACGCCGTAACAACGGACGCAGTTCTTCATTTAATAAGCCCTCATAGCCGCGATGAATACCGACTACATCCAATCCTTCATATATTCCTTTGCGAACGACGGCTCGTACGGCTGCGTTCATCCCCGGCGCATCGCCGCCGCTGGTTAATACGGCTATTCGTTTCATATGCATGCCCTCCTTTTAATGGCGCTTTAGGTTGCTTTCGCTGCGATTGAGGTTGCTTTAGTTGCAATTTAGGTTGCTTACGTGCTTTAAAAGCAACCGCCTCTTTTGTTAGCTGCTCTTCTACTTCATCCACCAAGCTCATTGTATGACCGTGTGTGGTATCCAAGACAAAATCACATTTTTTATATACCGGTCGCCAACATCGCATCATCGATGCCACGAAGCCTTGTACATCATTGTAATCCATAGTAGGACGTTTCCCTATTTTTCGATTTACCCGGCGTACAATACGATACTCCGCTGCTCTGATGCCAACAATATACGAATACTTTTGCAAAAAACGAAGCGTCTTCATTTCAATAGGAAAATTACCGCCTACGGAAATGACCGCTTCATGATACATACAAACCCGTTTTAACACCTCTAATTCGGCTGTTCTGAAAGCGCGTTCTCCCAATTTGTTAAATATATCCGCAATAGGTAACTGATAGCGCTGTTCCAGAACACGATCGGTATCGACAAACTGCCATCCGCGAGCCTCCGCTAAATTTCGCCCCAAATGGCTTTTACCGCTCCCCATGGAGCCGATAAGAACTATATTTCGTTTCATACTAACCTGCCGTTCTATCCTTTACTAGTTTTTATATTTGTATTCTATTCTACTACATCGCTCTTAAAAAGGAAATGAAAACGGCTGTATTCAAATGAAAAAGACGGCCCTAAGGCCGTCTTTCCTTAATTATGTACTCGCTGTATTCTCCGTACGAAACCGTATATGTAACAATCCTTCTTTTTTCGCTATTTGCAATGGTTGTACTCGCACAGTAGGATACGCCTCACCAATATCAGCTGCCAGTGTCAGATAGTCTTGCAGGGATCCGGTGATTTCCCATTGTAATCCGGATGTACCTACCTCCTCTATACCGACTACCGTAAGTGCACGACTACCGATACGATCTATAATGTCATTTTTGAGGGAATCACGGGAAACCCTTTGTATGTGCTGTACAAATTGATACCGACGACTATGAATCACTGCCTCTTCTGCTTGACGCTGTAAATTTCGCTCCTCACTATACGCCGTCATCAGTCGGATATCATGATGGCAATAGGCAGCCACTGTCGTTGCCGCAACCATCCCCAGTACGTAACTAATCAGAAGTACGGTGGCTGTCCTTTTTGACATCGGCAGGTACCGTATACTTTCCTTCCACACGAAACGAAGTCGCTCCATGTGTTCTCGCATCATCTTGTTTGGCATGAATGACAACTCCTTTCAACGTGCCTCTTAGATGCTCACCATACGCTATGGCTGCCTCCGGATTAGGTGCTCGTCCTTCAATAACAAAGCCCGTTTCCGAAAAGGTAACAGCCGTCAACATCACCGCACCTTGTGCGCAGTCGATGCTATGCAACAAAGTGGCTTCGTCATTCCGTTTGGATGTTCTGGAACTATGCGCTTCAACCCATTGCCGGTAACGCACAAGTGCCGTATGATTTGGCAAGGGCTGTTGCTGCTCTGCCTTCCACATCATGCGATAGCGAACCCATGTCACGCCTTCGTATGCCGCAGTAAGGATTGTAGCGGGAAAAAGCAAAGCTACGATTACCAATCCAATACGCAGCCACTCTCTATGTCGACGGCACCAGCTGTGAAAGCGCATAGTAGGGGATAAAAAATTAATCATATGTCTTCATTCCCAATCCCCGCCATACCAGTCCCAGTGCCATATCCCATAACATAGATCCTTTCTCTTCATAAGTAACGGCACGGTTGGTGCATTGATAGGAAGCGTGCGACAGCATGCCATATTCGTTGTATAAGGACTCGGGAAAAACCTGTTCCGACGCTTCGATGCTCATCCCGTCGTAAGGGACCGCTTCGGTATATGCATATATGCCGTCAATGCCGGACAGGCCCACTAAAAAGATAGCTTGCTCTGCTTCCTGCAGCGCCTGCCGTAACGAGGCTTCATCAGCCCCACTATACAGGGATACATAACAAATATCCTGCCTCCACACTGTCAAACGCCATCCCTCACCTTCCGGCCACACGAGAGCCTTCGCTCCCGTTTCCTCAAATACGCGACTTAACGGAGACGGCCAATAATCAATGATCCGCACATCTCCGCCACCGCGAAAATAGCCGGTCGCCAACGCATCTACATGCACTTTCGGTAGCACTACCCAATATAAATAATTCGTCCCCGCCTTTTCTCCAGCTTCCTCGTACGCCCTTAACATAAAGTCACTATAGTACGTGTCTTTGTCCCATTCTAAGGTATCTTCTAATTGCCAATGAAGCATATCTTTCGCTTCTTGGCGCGATAGTTTAGGTATTTCCATACCGCCGCAACGGTAAGCACTGACGGCAGCTACCGCCATTCGTTCGCCTTCCAAAGAGAATCGATGCACAAAGGCTTCACAATCCTCTTCGAGCGTATGCTTACGCGATGCGCACATTGCATCGTCAATGATAAGACAATCTTCTTTTATATATCCGTTTAATCCAAGCAGCATTGTTGTATCCGAAGCAATGCCGATCACATTTTTCTCTTTCATACCCTACTCCTATATCCGGTTATCTCTTATATGGCTAGAACGCAAGCGCTGCATGTGTAATCCGTGCCATGCGTATCCCACCCCGCACGGTTTCCTCCATTTTGACTACATAGGTAACACTCATGCCAAGAACCTTGTTCTCATAATATACGGTAATTTGGGTTTCTCCCGTTGTACCTTCACTCGTATTATCCGCCGGCGTAATATAATAGGTTACTTTTTCTTGTTCCGTTGATAGATACGTCCGCTGTCGACGCAACACAATATGTGGTGAATGATGTAAGTATTGCTTAGTAATCACAACGCCCCAGCCTTCTGCCTTATAATCCATATCCGTCATTTGCTGTTCTTCTACTATACTCATAACGCAATGCTGTACCTCTGCCATGATTCCACTCCAAAATAGGAAACAGGCCGCCGTAATGAGCAGCATTATATAAGAAAAAAATCCGTTGCGTTTTTTATATGTAAGTGATCGTCCGACATACATCTTCCGCAGTAATGAGGGCACCGGGCGACACTGCCATTGACTTTTTCTTGCCTCACTCATAGGATTACTCCTTTTGATAGCTGTCTGCCATAGTAAAATAATCATATGCCGGAAACAGTGTGGTCTGCGCACGGTAGATAATTTGTTGTCTTCCGCGCAGTCTTGGAATCGTAGCTGCCGTTTCACGCCAATGCATGCTGTATGTACCATTGCGATTTTTTTCAAAATACGAACCATCATATATATTATTAGCGCTCAATGGTCGGAACATAACAGGATTTTTATATGGCGGTAAATCTTCCAGTCCAACTACTTGCAGCTGTCCTGTTGATAGTTCTCTCTTCACATTTCCTCGTACAAAATAAAACCCGTCTTGACCATTGGATACGGCATGATGCTGAATGAGGTACATTTTCTTATCACTACGTTGAAGGTAATTACTTATTAACAATCGGCACAAACGTCCGTCAAACATTATTTCACAAGTATTTTCCAGGCGCTGTGCCCAGAGTACCGACGAAGCCATCGTTGACATCACGACACTCATCACCGATAAAATAATCATCATGGCAATTAACAGCTCCGCCAGCATGTACCCTGCTTCTTTCTTTTGCCGAACTATTCGTTGGCTCCTTTCTTCACAACCGATGAGATGTTCCCGAAGCCATCGGATTATTCTTTCATAGTGATGTGGCAGCAGTGGCATGAGGTGTCATCGTCCTTTCATCCCAGAGAATCGTTGTCAACGTACAATATAATTCATTTTGATAATAACCGCGTACCGTCAATCGCTTGACTGTCTCGCCCTTGATTTCATCAGGTGTAATGGTCGGCTCCGTCCGATAGCCTTCCTCCCTATGAGTATCATGATTGGGAAGGATGGCTGTGCCTTCCTTACGATAATCCGCTTTACCTTGTTCCATAGCGGCTATAGTGTATTGCAGTATCGTGTCACGAATTGTCGCCTCATGCATACGCCCCAAAGCCGTCGTAATCATCATCGTCAATCCCAATACGGCTACCACGGCAATTACCGTAGTAAGCATGGCATCGGCATACATAAATCCATTGCGCCTAAGAATGCGTTGTTGCCTATCGTTCATCGTGTGCTGTCCTCCCAACGAATGCGTGGTGTTTGCTGTGAAAATATATAGGTGCGCGTTCGCTTTAACACGGTATCCTTGATATACATTCGATATAGTGTCCGCTGTCCGAACATGGCATCTACATTTAGATTCGGGTGGCTCGGACCATCTAATGTAATTTTGATTGTCGGCGGTAATCGCTTTTCTTCTTCACCCCACAGTTTCTTAAAGGGATTATATGAATAGCCATGTTCATCCACATCCATTCGGTTCACTCTGCCACCACCGGTAGTACTACCGCGCTGCGTCATAATCTGCATACGTCGCATCGCATAGTAGAGCTGCCTTGTCGTCGTGTCAAAGACCCGGTCTTCATTCATTGTAGATTGCATGGTAAGAACAGCTACAGCGAAGAAAATACCTAGCAGTGCTACATACATCATAAGTTCAATCAGCAATCCTCCCTCTTGTCTTGATCCTTCTTTTTTTAATTTCATTACCGATACGCTTTCACTACACTTTGAAAACAATATACACACCATGTGGCCGTACATAGAAATGGGCCGAAAGGAATATAGCGCCGTCTGTTATGCAGACCCCATACCAGACCGGCCGTGCATGCGAGTATCATTGTATACGCCAATTCCAACGGCGTAAGCCAAACGGAAATAGCCAACACCCATTTAATATCCCCTTCTCCCATACCGCCTCGGCTGAGACGGCGAAGCATATATCCTACACTACCGACAATGACCAGTACAATTCCCACGTTGAGATACGCAGTATCATACCAATAGCATCGAAGCAAACCAACTATACCGATACACAAAGCTCCTTCATCCGGCAAGATGTAGTAGCGCTTATCAATGGCAGCACCGTATAGTAATGTTAAACCGAACAGTATGGTACTTACGGTAATCATCGGCGATACGGCATGACCGTGTAAAGCTATGCAGCATATGCCGTACAGGCTTCCACCCAATACGGTAGCAATACGACGATAGGTGGTAACAATCGCTACGCAACGCCAGGCGCGCAAGAGATAGAGGCAACCGAGTGCGCCAGCTATAGCCGTACCTATGAGAATAATGTCGTAGCCTTGCAGTAGTAATCTCATATGTCTTCTCCTATGTTATCCATTGCCAAAAATTATTCTTCCTTACTATCCGTTGCATCGGAGGCCGTTACGGCTACATGCTTGCCACTGCCGCTGCCATTCGCTTCCAAGGTGATTGTGTACTCGCCGCCTTTCGGTGTCTTTACATTCTCTGACAAATAGCCGGATTGATATAACTCATTCACTGTCGGTACATCCGTAGTGGCTTTATCAACCATATACAGCTGCGCCGCATTAGCAATTGTCTGTGTATCTGCTTGTATCTTTGCATCCCGCGCTTTATCGGCAGCCGATAAAAACTGGGGCATCGCCATAGCGGCCAGGATGGCAATAACGGCGACAACTACCATGAGCTCAACTAATGTAAAGCCCCCCGAACGACGATGTGCTGTACGTAGTGTGCATCGACGCTGCCAACGGTTGTATAATCGATGTATATATTCTTTATACGACGATTGTAATGTGTTAGTGTATGTTTTCCATGTGTTACTCATGTGCATGTGAAGCACCCTTCTTTCTATATGTTACAAAATAAATATAATCTGCTTATCATTGATGAATCATCGTAACGGCCTGAAACATAGGAAGCATAACCGCGATAACCAATATGGCTACGCCAATCCCCATGCAGGTTACCATCAATGGTTCCATCAAACGTTCCAACGAGGCCGTTACTTGTGTTACGATGCGTTGGTAATAGGTAGCACAATGAGACATCATGGCTACCATTTCTCCCGTTTCTTCACCGATTGCTATCATCTCCCAAAGCAAGGGACTGCCAAGGCCGGACTCTTTAAGAGATGTACTGATGCCGCGACCGCTTTGTATGGCCTGTATCGCTTGCTGTTGGCAGGCAGTCGCATATCGGTTATTCCATAAATTGGCTGTCAGCGCCATTACATCGGTAATGGATAGTCCACTGTCGAGCAGCATCGACCATACACGACATAAACGGGCTAAATAAAAAGCGTGACATCGTTCATAGCAAACAATATGTTGCCACCACCATTGATGTAGACGCAGTTTCATCGTCGGCTTACGGTAAGCCATAATCAGCAAGCCTCCCAGCGCAGCCGCAAGCATCAGTGCCCACCACCAATACACTCGCCACCAATCACCGAAAGCAAACAGCAGGCGCGTCAGCAGTGGTAGGTGTACTTGCATGGAAGCAAACACATTGCGAAAGGCCGGTAAGATAAAACCTACGGCTACACCGGTGAAGATAATCATCAATACTGCCAAAAACAAAGGATATGCCAAGGCCGACATCAGCTTGTGTCGCCACGATGCTTCTTGCTCGTAATAGCGATGAATAATCCGAAACGATTCTCCCATCGTCCCCGATAGTTCACCGGCTTGAAGCAAGGTACAACCGATGAGGGGAAAACCCGTATCACGCAGTGCCTCCGAAAGGAGTTTACCCCGTTGTAAGGCTTCATTGAGAATATCATAGGGTATAGAGCCGCCGCTGTTCATGAGAAATTTCATGATACTGCTCATCGGTAACCCCGACTCGATAAGTAATGACATGCGATACGAAAATTCAATACAGTCCTTATACCGCCAACGCCCATGGGCAGCCGCAACAGAATGCATCTCGGTAATGCCGATGAGATACCATTCTTTACGGCGCAGTTTAAAACGTACCTCGTCTTCACTGTCTGCCCACATACCTTCTTCATAGATATGATGCTCTTGATCATAGGCTTTATAGCTATACCAATTCATGGATGGATTCCATCACCTCCTCTAATTCGGGAATCGAACCCACTTGCCTTCGCAATTTATCGGCTGCCATTTCCATTGTTTGCATAGGACGCTGTGTTTCCTGAATAGAAATAATTTGCGGTTCTTTACGTTGTCGTATCAAGTTTGCTACCGCCTTGGTATTCAGCAAAATATCACGCAGCGGATAAAATGCGGTATCCGTAATGATGAGACGCTGACATATAACGGCGCGTAATACTTGTGACAGCTGACTGCGTACCTCATCCTGTTGTGCCGCCGGAAACAAGGAGATCATACGATTAATGGCCATCACGGCACGCTGTGTATGCATAGTAGCAAATACTAAATGTCCTGTTTCCGCCGCATGCAGCGCGGCTTCCAATGTGCTTCTGTCACGGAGTTCACCAATCATGAGGACATCCGGATCCTCCCGTAGTGCGTCCCTTACCCCTTCCGCCATAGATACTACATCCTGTCCCAACTGACGTTGATGAATTAATGCACGCTTACCGGTAAAAACGTATTCCACCGGATCCTCCAAAGTAATGATATGTGTTTCCCTTGTGCGATTGATATACTCTAAGCAGGAGGCTAAAGTAAATGACTTTCCCGACCCCGTAGGTCCCGTCAGTAAAATCAGCCCTTCTCTCAGTTCGGACAATCGGATTAACAATCGATCCTCGTCGCTGTCACCGAGCACGGCACATCGATCATATAAAAGTCGCAACGTGCCACACAACGTACCGGATGCCGAGAATAAATGAACGCGAATACGCAGTCCTTCATAGCTGAAGGCACCATCGTACGAACCATTATCACTAAGTACAAAGCCACCATTATCGCTAAGTACAGAACTAGTATCGTTAACTACATCATCTGACATATTAGGCAGTAATGTATGTGACACAACCTCACATTGCGAACGCAACCATCGCATATCTTCCGGCGTACATAGTTCTTCCGACGAAATCGGTGCAAGATGGCGACCATGTCGTAAAAACGGAGGACTGCCGCATGCTATATGTATATCTGTTGCCCCTCGCATAATGGCTGTATCAATCACAGATGTCAGCATGTCGTCATCTCCGTAATTCCTACCCGATGTAATTCATCCCAAGTAGTGTCTCCTTCTTCCACCGCTTGGCGGGCGGCTTCGGCCAGCGTGCATACCATATACTGTTCCGGTGATGTCCAATCCATATGTGTTCTCGGCGTGATCCAACCTTCAAAGATGGCCATGCGCCCTTTGTAGCCATCGCCACATTTACGTCGCACGAGTCGCTGCGATAAAGCACCTATCAGTGTTGCTTCTACTAAATAACGATCAACCCCCATATCTACCAATCGGTCTATCACACCCAGCGCCGTATTCGTGTGAATGGTAGAAACTACTCGATGCCCTGTTAGGGCAGCTCGGATGGCTAAGGCAGCTGTTTCGTTGTCCCGAATTTCACCGACCATGATGGTGTCTGGATCTTGTCGTAGTACAGCGCGCAAGCCATTGGCAAAGGTCAAACCCGCTTTAGGATTAATTTGTACCTGTACCGCCCCTTCAATAGAAGATTCCACCGGATTTTCCAATGTCACCAAATTCTGATGGGCAATATCCAATTCGCGCAGCATCGCATACAAGGTCGATGTCTTACCGGATCCGGTAGGTCCTGCTACGACTAAAAGACCATACGGTCTGTGTAGCACATCCCGCACTTTTTCCAACAATACCTCTGACATGTCGAGTTCAGCTAAGCTCCGCCGATAGCCTTCATTACCCATGATGCGGCAAACCACAGTTTCACCGTACATAGAGGGCATAGTCGAGACGCGCATTACCACAACCATGTCCTTATCTTCCCAACGCCATCGTCCGTCCTGCGGTATCCGTCGTTCACCGATGTCCAAACCGCTAAGCACTTTAATCCGATTAATCAGTTGGTCCGACGCCGGCAAGGGAATTCGCCCTTCTTCCTCCAGTAATCCGTCAATGCGTAAGCGTAGGACAAGGCCATCCTCCAATGCTTCAAAATGTAAATCGCTGGCTCCTTTCTCCTTTGCTGACCGTATCATGCGGTCAAGCTCAATATCAACATGAAACATAAGTACCTCCTTTCTTGTTCGCACCGCTTTGTTTCGATGTGACACTATATAATTCTAAGGAATGCAGTACATCTCCTATATAACTTCTTAGCCATTCAATATTCTACGCTCCGTACCAATTGCGTCTGTCAGTGTTACTTATACGCTCAGTGTTATTTGCATCCTCAGTGTTATTTGCATCCTCAGTGTTATTTACATGCTTAGTAGTATTTATACTCTCAGTAGTACTTACACATTCAGTAGTATTCACAGACTCAGTAGCATCCATACGTCCAACGTTACTTAGGCTTTTAGCATATTTTTCAATACATATAAAAAAACAGCCGATACCGTTATAGTATCGACTGTTGTCTATTCCTCATTCTGAAATTATTAATTCCATGCTCTCCTAGTATGCCGCTACCAATCCATCCGCTCTAGCTTCGCTGGCACCTTCCAAGGCACCATCCTCCTTACGACGTATAATCTGGCCCCGACCGAATGAAGTCGGATCCGAATTTACTTTTACAATATGTCCCAATTCCTTCAAACGGCGTACTACGTCATCGCCAAATCCCGGTTCCACTTCAATGCGTAAACCATCAATCCATTGCCAACGCGGTGCATCCAATGCTTCTTGCCCATTCATGGCAAAGTCAATCATATTCATCACCGCCTGTACATGTCCTTGCGGTTGCATGAAAGCTCCCATCACACCGAAGGGACCTACCGGTATATTATCTTTTGTGAGAAATCCGGGAATAATCGTGTGGTACGGCCGTTTGCCGCCGGCCAAGCAATTGTCATGCGCTTCGTCTAAATTAAAATTAGCCCCTCGGTCATTCAAAGCAATCCCGTAACCGGGGATGACAATCCCCGAGCCGAAACCCATATAATTACTTTGGATAAAAGAGACCATCATTCCTTCCCTGTCTGCTGTCGCTAAATATACGGTTCCTCCCGAATCGGGACGTACTGCTTTCGGTTTTACGGCGCTGTCACCGATGGTATTACGCAATCGTTGAATATACTCCGGCGATAATAATTCTTCCACGGACACCGACATATGATTAGGATCGGTAATAAAAGCCTTCCCGTTTATATAGGCTTGCTTAAGCGCTTCGATTTGCTTATGCACTGTATCTGCCGTACCGAATTGCTTACACGGCACTTCATCCAAAATAGCCAATGCCATAAGAGCTACCAAGCCATGCGTATTCGGTGGCATCTCCCAAACGTCATAGCCATGATACTTACATGAAATCGGCGTTTGCCATTCCGGATGATAGGCAGCCAAGTCATCCTTCGTAATATAGCCTCCCGTAGCTTTTGAAAATTCATCGATAACCTTCGCCAGTTCGCCGCGATACAAAGATTCACAATGTGATTCTGCCAAAAGCCGCAATGCTTTAGCATGTCCCGGAAGATACACCCTGTCTCCTGCCTTTGGTGCTTTACCGTCATAACCGAAAGTATCAAAGAATCCGGCAAACGGAGCCTTTCCGGCAAAGGGCTTCATCAGTTGTAACGCCTCTTGCCATTCCTTAGCCGTGGTCGGCGATACCCCGTACCCTTCTTCAGCATATCGAATCGCATCGGAAAAAAGTCGTTCAAACGGCAAGCGTCCAAATCGACGGTGCAACTCTGCCCAGGCTCCAGGTGCTCCCGGTACCGTAACAGGGATCCAGCCGCGTTCGGGCATGGCACTGTAGCCGCCGGCTTTTACCGCAGATAATGACAATGACTGCGGCGAGGCACCACTACCGTTCAAACCATGCAGTGCACCGTCGGCCCATACTAACACAAAGGCATCACTGCCAAGACCATTGCTGTTAGGCTCTGTAACAGTTAATGTTATCGCTGTAGCTATAGCGGCATCAACTGCATTTCCCCCTTCTCTCAACACTGCTAGGCCGGCTTGCGCTGCCAACGGCTGCGATGTACATACCATACCGTTAGTCGCATACATTGGTTTTCGAACGGATGTAAAATTATATGCTTTATGCTCACATGTACCCATTTCTTCCCCCTTGCCACGGAATACAATAAAGGCCCGCCGCATGCCGCAAGGCAATGTCGGCAGGCCTCCAGTGCCGCAACACACCAATTACTAGTTACAATATTGTAGTTATAGTTATGCGATACATCGAAAATCAGCCCTTCTTGATGTTGTAGAATACATCACGGCCACGATACTGTGCCGTTTCTGCCAGTAAATCTTCGATGCGAAGCAACTGATTGTACTTAGCTACACGTTCGCTACGAGCCGGGGCTCCCGTCTTAATCTGTCCGGCATTAACAGCAACAGCAATATCGGCAATGGTAGCATCTTCCGTTTCACCGGAACGGTGCGAAATTACGCAAGTGTATCCGGCACGTTTTGCCATTTCGATAGCATCAAAGGTTTCCGTCAAGGTACCGATCTGATTTACTTTAATCAAAATAGCATTGGCTGTGTCATTAGCAATCCCTTTAGACAGACGTTCCGTATTGGTTACGAACAAATCATCACCTACGAGCTGAACCTTTTTGCCGAGGCGTTCAGTCAATACTTTCCAACCGTCCCAATCTTCTTCTGCCAAGCCGTCTTCAATAGAAATAATCGGATATTTATTAACCAGTTCTTCGTAGAAGTCAACCATTTCGGCTGCTGTTTTCGTCTTGCCTTCACCGGCTAATTCGTACTTGCCATCTTTATAGAATTCCGAGGAAGCAGCATCAATAGCCAACATGATATCTTTCCCCGGTTCCAAACCGGCTTCTTTGATTGCTTCGCAGATAACCTGCAATGCTTCTTCATTGGATCCCAAGTTAGGTGCGAAACCGCCTTCATCACCTACGCCTGTTGCCAAGCCTTTACCCTTCAATACATTTTTAAGGGTATGATAGATTTCGGCACACATTCGCAATGCCTGTGCAAAGTTTTCTGCGCCTACCGGCATAATCATGAATTCCTGAATATCTACATTGTTATCGGCATGAGCACCGCCGTTTAAAATATTCATCATCGGTACCGGCAATTCTTTGGCATTGGTTCCGCCTAAATATTGGAAAAGTGGCAAATCAAGCGATTCCGCTGCTGCCTTTGCTACAGCCATAGATACACCAAGGATGGCATTGGCTCCTAATTTGCCTTTATTCGGAGTACCGTCAAGCTCGATCATAATTTTATCGATAGCAACCTGTTCGGTAGCGTCGTAACCGATAATAGCAGGACCGATAATGTCGTTTACATTTTCAACTGCTTTTAATACGCCTTTGCCCAAATAACGACTCTTGTCACCATCACGCAATTCAACGGCTTCGAACATCCCCGTAGAGGCACCGGACGGTACGGCAGCACGAGAAATGGTGCCGTCTTCCAAATATACTTCTACTTCTACTGTCGGATTGCCGCGAGAATCCAAAATTTCTCTTGCGTATACGTCGGTAATCATTGCCATGATAATTTCCTCCTTCAGATGTATCCAGGCCCCGGTCGGGAGTGAATACTGTCAACTTTATTGCCATGCAACGCATGTGCATGTGCTTCTCTATATATGATACAACATCATTCTTACTTTGCCTAATTCTTCTACAACGAATGTCAGCGCTTCTTACCTTATATTTTTGTGTTCCATACTAAACAGCAACACTGTATATAGCTTCGCTACTTTTCGGCTTCGCTACGTTTGTTAGTTACTGTTAACCTTACTTAATCAGCAAACTTTTTCCTGTCATCGCTGTAGGCTGCGGTATTCCTGCCAATGCCAACATAGTCGGTGCAATGTCGCATAACTTTCCTTCTGCTAATTGCGGTGTATGACCTTCCGGTCCCACCAGTACTAAAGGTACAGGATTAGTAGTATGTGCCGTATGTGGTGTTTCGGTTTCATGGTTCACCATAATTTCCGAGTTACCGTGATCGGCAGTGACAAGCAGATAACCGTTTACCTTACGGATAGCATCAACGATGTTTCCTAAGCATGCATCCACCGCTTGAATTGCTTTTACAGCTGCTTCGAACACGCCGGTATGACCTACCATATCCGGATTGGCCAGATTCAGAATAATCATGTCATATGTCCCATCGGTAATCGCTTTTACCACATGATCCGTTACTTCGTAGGCACTCATTTCCGGCTGCAAATCATAGGTAGCCACCTTTGGAGACGGCACTAATATTCTATCTTCACCTTCAAAAGGTGTTTCTTCACCGCCATTAAAGAAATACGTTACATGCGCATATTTTTCCGTTTCCGCGATGCGAAGCTGTGTGTAACCGCCTGCAGACAATACAGCACCCAACGTGTCTTCCAACACTTCTTTAGGATATACTACATGCACAGGTAAGCCCTCTTCATATACAGTCATCGTTGCGATGTACAACGATAAACATCCTTTCTTTCGTGCAAAACCGTCAAAGGATGTATCGCAAAGAGCACGTGTAATCTGCCGCACACGGTCAGGACGAAAATTACATACCAAAACGGCATCACCGTCATGAATACATCCTTCGGTATCGAGTACGGTAGGCACAACGAATTCATCCGTTACGCCTGCATCATAGGATGCCTGTACTGCTCCGACTGCCGAAGATGCCTTTTCACCGAGGCCATCTACAATTGCTTCATAGGCTTTTTCAATACGGTCCCATCGTTTATCCCGGTCCATACCGTAATAGCGCCCGCCTACGGTAGCAATTTTTCCAAGGCCCAATTCCTTCATATAGGCTTCCAATTCTTCAATATACCCTAATGCGCTCTTCGGTGCCACATCGCGCCCATCGAGTAATGCATGTACATATACCTCTTGAACACCGGCATCCTTCGCACCTTTAATAACGGCCTTCAGATGTTCTAAGGAACTGTGCACACCACCATCGGATAAGAGTGAAATAAGCTGTAAGCGACTATGCTGCGCCTTCGCATACAGTTCGCGAATAACCGGCCGCGTAAAGAATTGACCGTCTTCCACATCCTTGGTAATCCGTGTTAGTTCTTGATATACAATACGTCCTGCCCCTAAATTCAGATGACCTACTTCAGAGTTCCCCATCTGTCCTTCCGGTAAGCCCACAGCTAATCCCGAAGCTGTCAGCGTAGTATGCGGACATGTATTCCATAATTTCATGAAATTCGCAGGTTTTGCCTGCACTACCGCATTTGTCGGATCCTCTGTATTACCCATACCGAAACCATCTAAAATTGCCAGCATAACCGGCGCTTTTAATTTTGCCATTGCAACCTCCTTTATCCGTTGATAATGGCTACAAAGTCTTCAGATTTCAGCGATGCGCCGCCAACCAGTGCGCCGTCTATATTCGCTTGATTCAGTATGTCTGCTGCATTGCTGCCTTTCACACTGCCGCCGTATTGGATGCGCACCGCTTCTGCCGTAGCTGTATCGTAAAGCGCTGCTACGGTTTGGCGGATTGCCTTACATACCTCTTCGGCCTGTGCCGCCGTAGCGGTCTTACCTGTACCGATGGCCCAAATCGGCTCGTACGCAATGACCATATCACTCACTTGGGCTGCCGTTATCTGCGTAAGCCCTGCCGTAAGCTGTGCCTTTATGAAGCTTAGTGTTTCACCTGCTTCACGCTGTGCCAGACTTTCACCGACACAAAGAATCGGCGTAATGGCATTAGCAAACGCTGCCTGCAATTTTTTATTGATCAGCACATCGGTTTCGCCGAAGTATTGACGGCGCTCGGAGTGTCCTAAAATTACATATTCACAGCCGATGTCGGTCAGCATAAGCGGCGAAACTTCTCCGGTAAAAGCACCGGCCGATTCATAATGCATATTCTGTGCGCCTACCCCAATAGCAGTATCACCAACTAAATCTGCTACGGCACTAAGCGATGTGAACGGCGGGCACAAGACTACCTCCCGTTCCCCGTCATACGAAGCAAGTGCTTGCTTAATCGCTTCCGTAAGCACGATGGCCTCCGCTCTGGTGGTATGCATTTTCCAGTTGCCTGCGATGATTTGTCGCCTCATAGAAACGCCTCCTCTATTTTATTCAGCCAATGCTTCGATGCCCGGCAATGCCTTGCCTTCCAGATATTCCAAGGAAGCACCGCCACCTGTGGAAATATGAGAAATCTTGTCGGCTACTCCCGTCTTTTCTACGGCGGCTACCGAATCACCGCCACCGACGATAGTCGTTCCGGTGGAAGCAGCGACTGCTTTAGCCACCGCATTGGTGCCTTCCGCAAAATTGTCCATTTCAAATACGCCCATAGGTCCGTTCCATACAATAAGCTTCATCGGAGCTAATGCATCGGCAAAGGCTTTGCGCGATGCCGGCCCGATATCAAGTGCCATCCAGCCATCTTCGATACCGTCTGCCGGAACGACTTTATACTGAGCATCATTAGAGAACGCATCGGCTACAACAAAGTCTGTCGGCAATAATAAGTTAGTTCCTTGTGCTTTTGCTTCTTTAATTAAGGATGCAGCCAATTCAATCTTATCGGCTTCTACGAGAGAAGTTCCCGTCGGATATCCCTTAGCGGCGATAAAAGTATTGGCCATACCGCCACCGATAATCAATACATCTACCTTAGGTAATAAATTAGAAATAACTTCAATTTTATCACTTACCTTAGCGCCGCCGATGATAGCTGCAAAGGGATGCTGCGGATTGGATACGGCACCGCCGATATAATTAATTTCTTTTTCTAAAAGATAGCCGGCTACCATAGGCAAGAATTTAGTAATGCCTTCTACGGAAGCATGTGCACGATGGGATACACCGAATGCATCGTTAATACCTACTTCGGCTAACTTTGCTAACGCTTCGGCAAATTCCGGCACATTCTTTTCCTCTTCTTTATGATAGCGTAGATTTTCCAGTAAAACGATGTCTCCTTCTTTTAAGGCAGCCACCGCACGTTCTGCTGCATCGCCGACGCAATCATCGGCAAACGCCACCGGCACACCTAGCAATTCGGATAGACGCGCTGCACAAGGACGCAAGGAAAATTCAGGCTTACGTTCCCCCTTCGGTCGACCCAAGTGAGATGCTAAAATAATTTTTGCTTTATGATCGAGTAAATAGCGCAATGTAGGCAAGGTAGCCCGAATACGCGTATCATCCGTAATAACACCATCTTTCAATGGCACGTTAAAATCAACTCGTACAAACACACGTTTACCGGTTACATCAATAGATTCCAATGTTTTTTTCATGAGTGCCTCCCAATATATACAGAATTGTTTCCCAATATGTACAGATAAAATAAGGGGACTACCCAGTAGTCCCCCGTCGTATTATAAACCTTTCTTACCGATGTACGCAGCTAAATCTACCATGCGCATAGAGTAGCCCCATTCGTTATCATACCAGGAAACAACCTTAACCATATTGCCATCCATTGTCATCGTCAAATCAGCGTCAACAATAGAGCTGCGCGGATCACCGTTGAAATCACAGGATACTAACGGTAAATCGGATACGCCCAAAATCCCTTTCAAAGAACCTTGTGCAGCTTCGCGGAAAGCATCATTGATTTCTTCCTTCGTTGCTGTTACTTCCAGTTCAGCAACCAAATCGGTGATAGACACGTTCGGTGTCGGTACACGCAAAGCGAAGCCATTCAACTTACCTTCCAAGTCCGGTAATACTTTAGCAACCGCTTTAGCTGCACCGGTCGTTGTCGGAATAATGGATAAAGCCGCAGCGCGGGCACGGCGCAAATCTTTATGCGGGGTGTCAAGAATACGTTGGTCATTAGTGTACGAATGAATAGTCGTCATCAATCCGCGTTTAATACCGAATTTTTCATGCAATACTTTAGCAAACGGTGCCAAGCAGTTTGTCGTACAGCTTGCATTGGAAATAATCGTGTGCTTAGCCGGATCGTACATGTTTTCATTTACCCCCATAACAATGGTGATATCTTCGTTCTTTGCCGGAGCGGAAATGATAACTTTCTTTACGGATCCACCTAAGTGTGCGCCTGCTTCTTCGGCTGTACGGAATTTACCGGTACATTCAACAACGATTTCTACACCGGCACCGTTCCAATCCAAGTTTTTCGGATTGCGGTCATGGAAAACAGTAACTTTTTTGCCGTCGATTACCAAGTGATCATCTTCTACATGGATATCATTCGGTAAGATGCCGTGAACGGAGTCATGCTTCAGCATCAATGCAGAGCCCTGAATATCACCTACGTCATTGATTGCCACAACTTCTACATCAGGATTTTGCAATGCTGCACGCATTACACACTTACCGATACGACCAAATCCATTAATACCAATTTTCACTGCCATGCTTTTTTCCTCCTACTGTTACCTTCACACAAGCACTAAAATAATCTATCTTACATCATATAGCTGTAATTAACATTACGTCGTAATAAAACCACGATGATTACGGGCTTTTCCTCATCGACGCAACAAAGCCATCATAGCTTCTGCTGCCGCTTCATCAATAATCAGCGTACCTCTGTGGCACGCGCGCATCACACCAATAATAGCTCGTGCCTTTACTGCACCGCCGGCTACGGCAATGACATGTGCAATACGTCCGATGTCGGCAAAGTCGATACCTACATTATTTGTAGCGTAAACGATGGTCCCGTCTATATCACAATAATATCCCAAGGCTTCCCCAACAGCGCGCTTTCTCCGTAGGTCCTCACGTTGGGCATCACTGATGTGACGCTGCTCGGCCATGTGAATAGCTTCGCCTATACCAAACATCAATACATCGGTACGAGCTGCCAACTCCATAATCTCTTTAATTTGAGGCTCCATCGTTGTAAGAATGGCCAATGACTCCTTTGTCAAACCATCCGGCAGGTGAAGCATCTTATAAATACCTTGAAGTTTATCTGCCATAACGGATGCAATCACATTCGCCTGATACTCAACACGTTCTCCGATACCGCCACGCGCGGGAATTACAATCGGTTTTACACGCTTTACAGGTAGTGCCTCCGCCACTGCAGCCATTGTACTGCCGCCACTGACGGCGATAACGGCCCCCGACGTAACTACCTCTTGCAAAAGCTTGGACGCATTAAATCCCAACTCTTTTCGATCTGTCGCTGCTTCACCGGTCGTTCCGGTAATAATGACTCTGTCAATACATAGCGCCTCGCGTAACGCTTCTTCCAGTTCGCCGATTTTATTCATTTCCTGCAATGATACTGTAAGTTTGGGGAGCAACTCTTTACCTTCGTCGGTTAGCATCATCCCTTGCTGCGTGAAATCAATCAAGCCATTGTCCTTCATGATTTCCACATGTGATCGTACTACACGCTCCGATAGCTTGCTAAGGCCCGCCAACATGCGACGACCTACAGGTTGCGCATAAGAAATATGGTTTAAAAGTACATATCGTTCTTCCACTACACGCATCAGCTCCGGCGCTATGCGTTGATACACTTCCGATAACTCTTTCATTCCACACCTCTTTTCGTCCCACAGGAGCAATTTGCGTCCCACCGAAATTAAAAAAACAACTTATATGGCTATTGTATCCTATTATGTGCAAGCTGTAAAGCGTAAAATTAAAAAGACCGTCTCTGTTGAACACCAGAAACGGTCTTTCCCTATAAATAGTTTACACTATATATTATTTTGTACCGAAAATACGGTCACCTGCATCACCCAAGCCCGGGAGAATGTAACCGTGTTCATTTAGTTTTTCATCCAAGGCAGCTACGTAAATGCGAACATCCGGATGATCGCGATTAACGACTTCTACCCCTTCCGGTGCAGCTACCAAGCACATTAACTGGATGTCCTTAGCTCCTTTTTCCTTGAGCAAAGAAATTGCTGCCGAAGCACTGCCACCGGTTGCCAACATAGGATCCGTTACAATGATGCGACGTTCTGCCAAGTCCGTCGGCATTTTGCAATAGTATTCAACCGGTTTTAATGTTTCCGGATCACGGTATAAACCTACATGACCTACCTTAGCCATCGGCATAAGTTCCAACAATCCGTTAACCATACCTAAGCCGGCACGTAAAATAGGTACAACGGCTACCTTTTTACCGGCAATCTGTTTACCGATTGCTTTTACCAACGGAGTCTGTACTTCTACATCTTCCAACGGGAAATCGCGAGTAATTTCATAGCCCATCAAAAGAGTAATTTCTTCCAATAATTCTCTAAAGTCTTTAGCACCTGTTTCTACGGAACGAATTAACGTTACCTTATGCTGAATCAAAGGATGTGTCATTACATTAACATTCATGAATCGTCGTTGCCTCCTCACATACGTATCCAAAATTTATGCACTCGTCACTCCCGCCGATTAATACAACGGATAGGTTTCACAAAGCACGGCTACGCGTTTGCGCGCTTCTTCCAGTTTAGCCGTATCTTCAGGATTATGCAAGACCAAATCAATAATTGCGGCAATTTCTTTCATATCGTCTTCCTTAAGTCCACGACTGGTCAATGCCGGTGTGCCCAAGCGAATACCGCTGGTAACAAACGGGCTTGCAGGATCGAAAGGAATCGTATTCTTATTGCAGGTAATGCCTACTTCATCGAGAAGATGTTCGGCTTCCTTACCGGTAAGGCCTGTGTTGCGTACATCTACGAGCATAACATGCGTATCGGTACCGCCGGATACAATAGTGAAGCCGTAATCAGCCAATGCCTGTGCCAATACTTTAGCGTTGGTAATAATCTGCTGTGCATACACTTTAAATTCCGGCTGCAATGCTTCACCGAAAGCAACGGCTTTAGCAGCAATAACATGCATGAGCGGGCCGCCCTGAATTCCGGGGAAGATTGCTTTATCAATCGCTTTCGCATATTTTTCCTTACACATAATCATGCCACCGCGCGGTCCGCGCAATGTTTTATGCGTAGTTGTAGTAACAACATCTGCATATTCTACCGGGTTTGGATGAAGACCGGCAGCTACCAAGCCGGCAAAATGAGCCATGTCAACCATGAAAATAGCATCTACTTCATGAGCAATATCGGCCATTTTCTTGAAATCGATAATGCGGGAATAGGCACTGCCGCCACCGATAATTAGTTTAGGTTTTGTTTCCAAGGCAATACGACGCATTTCATCATAATCGATTTCCTGTGTCGTTTCATCTACACCGTAAGGAACGATATTAAAATACGTACCGGAAATATTAACCGGCGATCCATGTGTAAGGTGACCACCATGGGACAAGTTCATACCCATAATGGTGTCACCCGGTTTTAGCAGCGCGAAGTACACACCAAAATTAGCCTGGGAACCGGAATGAGGCTGCACGTTTACATGATCGGCACCAAACAATTTTTTAGCGCGTTCGATGGCTAAGGTTTCTACCATGTCAACATATTCACAACCACCATAATACCGTTTACCGGAATACCCTTCCGCATACTTGTTCGTCAGTACGCTGCCCTGTGCTTCCATAACCGCTTTGGATACAAAGTTTTCAGATGCAATCATTTCCAACTTATTGCGTTGGCGACCTAATTCCATCTCAATCATTTTTGCAATTTCAGGATCGCGCTTCTGTAATGTTTCCATACGTAACCTCCTACTTACCCTGTTACTTATATTCTAATTTGAATATTTTACCTATTATACCTCTAAATTAGTAATTTTGGCTACCCGTCTTGCATGACGTCCACCGCTAAATTCGGTGTGTACCCAAATATCCACAATACTCAGGGCTAAGCCGGGTCCTATAACGCGTTCACCCATGGTCAAAATATTAGCATCATTGTGCTCACGCGATGCCTTTGCCGAAAAGCAATCATGACATAACGCCGCACGTATTCCCTTTACTTTATTGGCAGCAATGCCTATACCGATACCGGTGCCGCAAATCAAAATGCCGCGATCATATTCACCGGCTGCCACTGCTTTTGCTACCGGTTCGGCAATATCCGGATAATCAACGGATTCTTCGGAATGAGTACCAAAGTCGGTTACCTCAAAACCTTGTTCCGTTAAAAAAGTCTTAATGGTTTCTTTCAGATGAATCCCGCCATGATCGGCGCCTAATGCGATTTTCATGTATACCTCCCGTGCGAATCGATTCGCTCTACCTATTCGGTACAATCCATGTATCGTACCTCATTCCTATTATCCGTTATTTCTCTAACTTAGTCCATCCTTTTTCTAATAATTGTTTGATTTGAGCAGCACACGCATCATATACGCTTTGATCCTGACCAAACGGATCCTCTACCTCTTCATTGGTACCGGCCCATTCACCCAGTGTAAAAATCTTATCCTTATCGAACGGATATTGACGAAGCAATACATTTTTGTGATCCGTAGTCATGCCAATGACCACATCTGCAGCATCGATAAACTTAGGCGATACCGCACGCGATCTGTGCTCGGAAATATCCACATCGCCTGCCACTGCTTTAACAGCATTCGGTGTCGGTTCCGCACCCGGCGCTGTAAATAATCCGGCAGACAATGCCAAATGATTTTCATGTTTGGCTTCGTTAATGGCTCTGAATAATCCTTCCGCCATAGGACTCCGACATGTGTTGCCGGTACATACAAATAATACGTTCATTCTTCTTACCTCTTTTTGCTAGTATTGTTACTTCTGTTCTCGTAAGTAATGTTCTCGTAAGTAATCATCGGTTATACACGAATAACCCGATGGGCACTGGCTTTATCCATACGGTTCATAACAGCTGTCCCCAATCCTGCCGGAGATACACCTTCTGCGATAATCACATCAGCATTCCATTCATTGAATCGTAATAAACTGCTATATAATTCCTTAGCCAGCGATTGTGCCGGTTCCTTGCTGTCGTAAGTTATTGCTTTTACGGCAAAATCCATTGTCGCTACTTGTGACTTAATCCGTTGCCAACATTGTTCGCTTATCAATAAGCCCACCTTCGTCTTATCGGTTGCGGACGTTGACGGTGCTATAGTTTTTAATTGATCTACGATAGCCTGCACAACGGCATCGACATTTCCCACATACGTAGTCATCGCCGCATCCGGTGCATAATGCTTATACTTCATGCCCGGCGCTTTCGGTATCGTATTGGCACCGACCAAAGCCGCATCGTAGCGAACCGTACCAACAACCTTAGCCAGCATTTCTTCCGTAATACCGCCGGGACGCAAAATAGTTACTCCGTCTTCATTGCATTCCACAACAGTAGATTCTACACCGATAGTACATGGACCTGCATTGATAATTGCTTCAATTTTACCATTCATATCATGGTACACATCTTCAGCCGTTGTCGGACTGGGACGGCCGGATATGTTAGCGCTCGGTGCTGCCACCGGTACACCGGCAGCTCGCAAGAATTCTCTGCACAAGGTATGATCCGGACAGCGCAAAGCAACATTCGGTAATCCCCCCGTTGCCTTATCCGGTACTATATCCGATTTTGGCATCGTAATCGTCAATGGTCCCGGCCAAAATGTATCCATCAGTGTTTGCGCTATCAGCGGGATATGCTTCACCAAGGGTCGTACAGCTTCACTGTCGGGGACATGAAGAATTAACGGATTATCCGAAGGCCGTCCTTTTGCTTCGTAAATGCGTGCCATCGCCTCCGCATCCAGTCCGTTAGCACCTAATCCGTACACGGTTTCCGTAGGAATGGCTACCAAGGCACCTTGCCTGAGCTGCTCTCCTAAGGACTCCAATTCCTGTGCCGTCGGATGTGTGTATATTCGAGTTTTCAACTCTCTCACCTTCTTTAATTCATATTACAGGCGCTGCCACCGTAACTCCCTGATAATACCGGCGATATCTCGGTTATATACGGGGTCACCATAATAGCCGGTTGCCGCTGCCATATCGGCTACCTTATTTTCTTGGCCGCAACCGATTTCAACAGCTAGCCAACCACCGCTTTTGATGTACAGTGGTGCCTCTTTTACCAGTATATCATAAAAATCAAGTCCCGTTTCTCCGCCATCTAAGGCTATCATCGGTTCTCGTTTAACCTCCTCGGTTAGTGTGGCAATCTCTGCCGTCGGTATATACGGCGGATTCGATGTGATGACATCAAAGCTTTCTTCATAGCCCCCTAATTCGCGCAGTGCACCGAACATATCGGATACACAAAGCTTTGCACGTTCTTCTAACTCCAACTGCTGTCGATTGGTAGCTGCGACTTGAAGTGCTTTTTTCGAAATATCAAGTCCCATACCTGTAGATTTAGGCAGATAATGCAACAAACTATACAAAATGGTTCCCGGACCGGTACATACGTCGAGTAAACGGTATTCCGTATCCTTATCGAGAATAGACAGTATATCTTCCACCAATGTTTCCGTATCGGGACGCGGTATAAGCACATCCTCCGACACATTAAACATGAGACCCATAAATTCCTTTTTGCCAATAATGGCTGCTACGCTCAATCCTTCCGTTCGTTTCATCACCAAAGGACGGAACGCATCCAATTCTTCCTTAGTCATCGGCTTGTCGTAATTGACATACAAGTAAATTCGTTCCTGCCCCAATATATGAGAAAGCAGCACTTCCCCATCAAGGCGACTGCTTTCAATCCCCTTGTTGCGAAAATACTGCTCCGTCCACTGGAGCAAGCGACCGATGGTCCACAGCTCCTTATTCATTCGCATCTGCCTCCTGCATTTTTGCCGCTTGGTCAGCGGTAATCAACGCTTGAATGAGTTCTTCCAAATCTCCATTCAATACGGCATCCAGCTTATATAAAGTTAAGTTGATTCGGTGATCCGTTACGCGTCCCTGCGGATAATTATATGTGCGGATACGTTCGCTGCGATCGCCGGTACCCACCTGGCTCTTTCTGTCAGCAGCTACGCTGGCCGCTGCTTCCTGTTCCGCCTTATCCTGTAATTTTGCACGCAATACACGCATGGCTTTATCTTTATTTTTTAATTGAGACCTTTCGTCCTGACAGGCAACAACAATCCCCGTCGGCTTATGCGTAATACGCACTGCCGATTCCGTGCGGTTAACGTGCTGACCGCCGGCACCACTGGCACAATAGGTATCGATTTGTAAATCTTTATCATTAATTTCTACGTCTACGTCTTCTGCTTCCGGCAATACCGCCACGGTTACCGTCGATGTATGGATACGACCGGACGATTCAGTTTCCGGCACACGCTGTACACGATGAACACCGCTTTCAAATTTTAATTTTGAGTATGCGCTGTCACCATCAACAGAGAATACGACTTCCTTAAAACCGCCCAATTCAGGTTCGTTAGCATCAATAATTCCGCAGCGCCAGCCTTGTGCTTCCGCGTATTTAGTATACATACGGAATAAATCACCGGCAAACAATGCTGCTTCGTCACCGCCTGCACCGCCACGAATTTCCACGATAACGTTTTTATCATCATTCGGGTCTTTAGGCAATAATAAGATATGAAGCTTATCTTCCAATTCTTGGCGTCGTTCTTTTAACTCTTTAAGTTCTTCCTGCGCCATTTCTCGAAATTCTTCATCCATGCTTTTATCTTCCAACACTTCCAGCGCTTCGTCAATTCCGGTCAGCACCTTTTTGTACTCACGGAATGTTTCTACTGTTTCCGTCAGCCCCGCATGCTGGCGCGTCAGCTTTTGCCACTCCTGTTGACGTGCAATCACTTCCGGATCGCTAATGCGCTGTTCCAAATCCATATATTTATCTTCTATTACTTGTAATTTATCCACCAACATCATCGGTGCGTTACCCCTTTCGGTTATTTATATATATTCGTAGGCATCTTCTTCGGACGGGCGCACGGCTTCTAACGCGCGAATAGCCACTTCAATTTGATCTGCTTCGGGCTCCCGCGTTGTCATGTACTGAAGCCACAAGCCGGGACCGATAAGTGCTTTTACTACTGCCGAATCACTGCGTCCTGCCCATCGTATCACTTCGTAAGCAATACCGGCTACCACCGGCATCAACAACACTCTGGATACAATGCGTTCCAATAAATTCGGCCAGCCTAAAAATGCGAATACAATAATACTTACTACCATGACAATAAGCAAAAAGTTTGTTCCGCACCGTGCATGCAACCGTGAATGCTTGCGTACATTTTCCACGGTAAGCGGCTGGTCGTCTTCATAGGTGTGAATAACCTTGTGCTCTGCTCCATGGTATTGAAACACGCGTTTTATATCCGGCGTAAGCCCGATAGCCCAAATGTATATTAAGAATAAGGCTAATCGGATAACTCCTTCTACTAAGTTCAATGCAATATGGTTATCTCCGATGCCCGGTATGTACTTGGCTACAAAGGTGGGCAAAGCCAAAAAGAGTCCGATAGCAAATAAGGTAGACACTACCATAGTAATGGCAATATCCTTATTGGACATACTCTCCTCTTCTTCGCCGGCTGCTTTAGCTGAATAGGCTAATGCCTTTATCCCGATCGTCAGTGATTCATACAATGCCAAGCAACCGCGTAGCAACGGTTGCTTGAGTATAGGGTAGCGCTCCGCTAAAGATGTAGTCGGAGTCGTATCTACCACAATGCCGCCGTCCGGTTCTCGAACGGCCGTCGCTGTATATTTTGGGCCACGCATCATAACGCCTTCTATGACCGCTTGGCCTCCGACAAATTTTTTAATCCGCTTTTGCTTCACGAGAACTCCTCTCTCAAACAAATATAGGCAGAGCCTAGGCTCTGCCGTATAATTTGTATAATTACATTGCGATAATTATTTACCGTAACGTTTGTTGAATTTTTCAATACGACCACGAGCCTGCGCTGCACGCTGCTGACCGGTAAAGAATGGATGGCATTTGGAGCAAACGTCTACGCGGAGATCGCTTTTCACGGAACCGGTTTTAAAAGTATTGCCACAACCGCAAGTTACGGTAGCTTCACCATAATTCGGATGAATTCCTTCTTTCATTCTGTAACACCTCTTTCCACTGACTAAACTATACTTAATGATTGTATCATACAGTTATCTGTAATGCAAGTCATCACTCGCTTTTTTCTTCTGCCTTTTCCGCTGCTTTAGCTGCCGCTTTAGCAGCAGCCCGTTCTTCCAAAGATTCCTGCATAGCCTGCTCTAAATCAACGGAGTTCAGTAACTCTTTCAATGCTAAAATTTCTTCCAGCGTCAATGTAACACCTTTTGTCATGCCCGTATATTCGCTGTCCCAAGAACGTAAATCAAACTTTGGATTGTAACGGCCCCAACTGGTGCAAGTAAGCTGTTTCTTCCAACCATCTTTATTTTCTGACAACGTCCCCAATACTTTAAAAATTTCAAAATTAACGACTGCCATTCTATCAATCTCCTTTATCGGTTATTTATTATCGGTGTCTTCCGCCGGTACTTCCGGTGCTTCCGGTGCTTCCGGCAAGATTACCTGCGCCATTGCTTCCAGTTCCGCACCCCATGTTGCATCTGCTTGAGCCAGTGCGTCCTTGTAGGCACTGCGTCCCTTTTCGAAACGTTCTTCCAAAACTGCCAATGCATCTTTTTTGATAATTCGACGTCGGCAACTACCCATAAGCTGTAACAATGCTTCCGTTGTAAGAACCATATGGGATAACGTCGTCAATATCTTACTGCCTTCTTCGCTTTTGAAATAAGCATACCAGATATACGCGGCCACAGGATTCGTAAACATCCAGTATGCAACGCCATCATCCTTGGATTCAGCAGCTACCGCTGTAGCAAACTGTTCTTCGCTCATAGCCGTGTCCGGTGCCAAACCTTCTACCTGCGTTATTTTTAAATCGACACGCCCTTTTTTGCGTTCCACTTCAAGGCGCGTTGCCTTGTATGCTTCAAATACACGGCGCATATACAAAGGTAAGCGGCCGTCGTTTTTCATAAAGCCATCATCGCCCATAGCCGTATCCTGCGGGTTTAACGCCGGAATAAAACCACACAAAGATAAACCGTATTGTACAACCGAGAAGGTGTCCATGGATGCCAGTACTTCATGAGGCAACGCAATAAACGGCGTGCTCCGCCAAGAGTCATTCATAATTTCTCTGATTTCCAGTGCGACCTTCTTAATATCTCGGTTCGTATAGAAAAATTCTACCGCTCCTAAGGGTGCCCATTCGCGCACACTTTCCAAGCGACGTTGCAACAGCATGTACTGAATGGCCATGCGATTCATGCCCACCTGATCTTGTACTGCTGCCAGCGGTATAAAGTAATGCGCTGTTCCCACTTCGGTGATGTTCATAACACGGGAGGCCACTTCCTCCATCATCTTCACCGGAGCTTGGAAAATTCCTGTCGACGCCGCTACGATATGGTCGAAAATAACATCTTCCGGCCATTCATTGGTAATCGGTGCCAAAGGATATAATTTTCTAAACAACGCGTAACAGCTTTCCGACGGTGTGTAAAAAATTAAGCGATCCGCCGGAAGTTCTTGAAGGATTTCTTCCGCCAAAGCTGCGTACTCTTCAATATACGCAAACAAAATAATCCCATCTGTATGCTTGTGTTCTTCGATAATATCCTTCATAGGTACCGTCCATTGACGTCCCGCATCGATTCCCTCCAAATAACCAGTTTCACTGATAACATCCATCAGCTCTACCGTAAAGGATGGACCATACAAAGCACCGAAATCATTTTCCGAATACGTGATAGGACCAAACTCTTCTTCTGTAGACTGTTTTGCCAGTGTATATAATTTGTCCGCCGTAATGCCCCATTCACGTACCTCTGCACTGGCACTGATCATTTGATCCAATGCACGAAAACGCAATAACTCGTTGATGATAGCAACACCTCGTAAGCCAATGGCTTCAAAACGTGCAATTAACGACTCAATTTCCTTTGTCATTCTTATGCCTCCTTATCTGCCGATGGACACACCGGTGCCAACGGACACTCCCCGCATAACGGTTTACGCGCTTTACATATTTTTCGGCCGTGCCATATCAGCCAATGATGAGCGGCACTCCATTTTTCCATAGGAATTGCCTTTTTTAATTTTTCTTCTACCTCTTCCGGCGTCTTCCCTTTTGCTAAGCCCAACCGGTTTGATACACGAAACACATGTGTATCAACGGCAATGGCAGGGACACCGAATAAAACAGAAACTAAAACATTTGCCGTTTTACGTCCCACACCGGGTAGCTTGATTAACTCATCAAAGGACTCCGGCACTTCACCATGATAGGTATGCACCAAAATATCACAAGTTTTAATCAGATTAGCTGCCTTCGCTCTGTATAAACCGCAATCGCGAATTAACACTTCTAGTTTAGAAACGCCCAACGCCAGCATATCCGCCGGATTGCTATACGTCGGAAATAAACGCGCTGTGATGATATTCACTCGTTCGTCCGTGCACTGTGCCGATAAAACCACGGCCACCAGCAATTCAAACGGACTATTATACGTCAACGCCGGCTTCGCGTCCGGATACGTTTCTTCTAAAATCCGAATCTGCTCCGCCTTTATCGCCTTTGTTACTCTCATGTACAACTCCTTTGAATGACGCAATGTATTTCTCCACGATTATATCACTCCTTGTCGATAAAAGCTACACATTATGCATAGATGAGATAAAGGCTTGACGTCCATGCTATAATAGCAGTATATATCTATTAATGAGGGGGTAACCTGATAATGAATATAAATGAAACACTACAACGTATTAACGAATTAGCAAAAAAGAAAAAGGCTGGTATTCCTTTAACGGAAGAAGAATTGGCCGAAAAGAAAGAACTCTATAAAATTTATCTTGACTTCATTCGCGGTCAAGTAAAACAACAGCTCGACTCCATTGAGTTTGTTGATGAACTACCGGAAGATGCCGGACATTGTACCTATGATAATGTAGGTTTTAAAAAATTAAATTAAAACTAATTTGCCATTGGCTTTAATGCATTATCAAAGATTAGATACTAAACATTCTGCACAAACAAAATAAGAGGAACACAGTAGCATGCTGTTCAACGATTACATCGTATACACTTATTCATTAGAACAGTCCTTGCTCCTGTGTTCCTCTTTTATTATTAGATTTTTATTTTCATTATGTCTTATGTCATATCTTTACAGTTACTTCGTCTTACACCTATCATATTTTATATGTACTGCCTTCTGCCTTTACTACATACTATTAATACTTACTATTTCACATTTGCCATATTCTAAAGTTATCCTACTTTGTATATACTATATTTTTCATTTACCATATTTTACACGTAATATATTTTTACATTATATATATCGTAAGCTAAATATATGTATCGTGTCCTAACCAATAAATTCTTTTAAAATACTATTACTCGGTACATAGCTGGGATCTAATACCTTGAAAGGTGATAAAAAGCGAAGCAGCTGATGTGCCTGATAGTAATACGGACTCTCCGGAGTAATCGCTTCCAATAAAGGAACAGCTAATCCCTTCAGCACCGGCAACTCATATAATAAGGCAGAATTAAAAATCATATCCGCATCTTCTTGGAACGGGAAAATATTACTTTCCTCGCCGCGTCGCACATTGTCCCACATTTCCAATGTACGTTCCGCACCATGTCCGCGAAATTGGTGATCTCGCACCAATCGCCGCACCAAACGTGTATAGGATGTAGAAATACGATTATGATCATTAATCGCCAACTGCGTTAACGCCCCTAAATAAATTTTACACTTCTCATAGCGCGGCACGACGCGACTGAGATCATCATTCAATGCATGTAACCCTTCCACAACAACAGGCGATCCCGGCGTTAACCGAACAGTTTTATCTTGCCATTCACGGGTACCGGTTAAAAAATTAAATTGTGGCAGTCGTACTTCTTCACCGGCATACAGTGCCAATAGTTGTTGTGAAAAAAATCCTACATCAATTGCATGAATCGATTCGAAATCATAACTTCCGTCAGGCAAGCGTGGCGTGTAGGCGCGTTCCACAAAATAATCATCTAAGGATAGCATGATAGGACGCAATCCATTGACCTTGAGTTGTGTACAAAAACGTTTGGTAAAGGTTGTCTTTCCCGCCGAGGATGGCCCGGCTACCAAAATTAAACGAATCGCCGGCTTCTGCGAAACTACATAGTCTGCCATCTGTGCCCGACGCTTTTCCTGGAGTGCTTCGGCCAAATCGATAATCTCTGTAATACTACCGTCATGAATGTGATTGTTTAGCTGACTTACATAACTACAGTCGAGCATACGCCCCCACTCTTTAGCTTCCAAAAACACCTTTGCAAATTTAGGAACCTCTTTATATGTTGCCAATTCACGCGGTCGCTCCCAATCAGGATAGCGAAGTAAAAATCCCGGCGTGTATAATTCTAACGAAAAGTAACGCAAATAAGAAAAGTCAGGGACCATAGGACCAAAATAATAATCTGCCGTTTTTCCCGTTTGGTAATACGTTATTTCCGGTAAATCCAGAGATTCCAGGATTTTACAATCAAAATCATTTCCATGCTTACGCACATAGCGTAAGCAATCGCTTTTAGACATAAATTCTTTTTTTATGGCCGGTTCCTCACGTTGGATTAGACGCATTCTTCTCTGTATGCGCTGTATATCTTCGTAACCGACACTACGTCCGTTCGTATGTATTAATTCACAATATAAGGCATTGCCCAGTGTATGCAACACTTTAACAGTGGCTCCCGGAAATTCATCATTTACCGCGCGCACCATCAGTAAGATAAGACTTCGCTGATACGCCATAAATCCTTCTCGCGTATTCAGAGGTAACCATCGTATCGTTACATCTTCATACAAGGCCGTCTGAAAATCACAAATATCATTATGTATGATTGCTAGCACAGCATTCTCCGTAGTAAAAAACGGCAGTAGGCGAGCTACCTCACCTACTGTCGTCCCACTTGGTACGGTTACAGCTGTGCCGTTAGCATCGGTAACCGTTATATTCATTATAAATACCCCAATCGTTTCATAATCGTATGCATCGTCGTTGCCAAACCTTTCATCTGGCGCTTCGGAATGCTGCATGCCGCAACACGTATACCATGTCCTAACGGAATAACATATACATGTTCCTTAGTTAATTCTTCTACAACTTCCTTAGAATGTTCCGTCGGAATCGTTAAGAAGAAACCGCCGCAATACGGTAAACAAGGCAATCCGACTTCTTTTGCTTCCTCTACGAAAATCTGTGCTCGTTCGTTAATTAATCGGCAATACTCATTTCTTTCTTTTTCGTACGCTGCCAACTTGGCCGGATCGTGTACGATATTTGCCATCGTGCGCATAGCCGGTCTACAAATATTAGACCAAGTTGCACGAGACGTTAATTGATTAATTTCATGGAACTCCTCATGTACATCTTTATCGGAAGTAATACCGATCATAGCGCCTACACGCTGACCGTACATGGTAAATCCTTTGGATAAGCTATAGCAAACAACACCGAGAATTTCCTTAGGCAAGTTGCCAAATTTTTTAAAGAAGCGACGTACCGATTGCTTTTCTCCGGAATAATCAATATATGCTACATCACAAGCAATAATCACCTTGTTTTTCCCTTTGGCAACCAATTCCTTTGCAAAAGAAATTACTTTGTCCCAATCCTCTTCGGTTAAACTAAAGCCCGTAGGATTGTTCCCCGGTGTATTAAAAATCCATACTACATTTTCCTGTTTCGCAGCTATCTCTATAGCCTTTGCTTTAAACGCTTCAAAATTAAACGTATTATCCGGTGTAAAGAGTTGATATGTATCTAATGTTCTATGATTATCGCCGCAGATCTGTTGATAAGCACCCCAATACCAATCAGCAGTCAACACTGTATCCCCCGGATTCGTATAATTATGTACCAAGTGATGAATGCCACCTGTACCGCCGGCTGTCGCTACCGCTTCAAGATATGCATCCGGTTTCGATTCACCGAAGCATTCACTGATTGCTGCATCCAAAAATTCCGGCAAGCCTGCAATCGGAGCATAGGCTACGTATTCGTTGCGCGGTAAATTAAGGTATTCATGTTCTACGGTTTTCAAGAAAACGATATCCCCGTTTTCGTCCAAAATAGAACCTAAGGTACCATTCAATACGTTTTCCTTACCGATTTTTTTTGCGTCTTCCTGCGCACGTGAATTCATAACAAAAATATTATCCTTTGCTTTCTTGCCTTTCGCGTGCGTAGCCGCCATACTCATAGTCATGTCCTACACCTTCCTATCCATTATAGCAATAATCTATATTTATAATAGCCTAAATATATACACTATGCAAGGGATAAACCATGAAAAGTGCCATGTTTTTTACATTTTTATAAAAAAATATTGTATACAATATAGAGCAAACTATAAAAATATAAAGAAAAGCTCCCAAGCACAAGTTCAACTCGTACTCGGGAGCCTTTCTTCTTTGTAAAGTAATCTCAGCGTTCTTCGCCAATCCTACTTAGAACGAATAGCCTAAACCGGCATGTAAGCCTTTAATATCGCTGTCATTACCATCAACGCTATATTTATCATACTGATAATATACGTTAAGGCCTAAATCGTTCGTCAAATCGTAAGTAGCACCAATCTGATACGTTTGTTTAATATCATTACCAAAGCCAACCTTAGCAAAACCTCTTAAGTTATCTGCTAAAGGAACGTGACCGATTACGCCACCTTGGAAACCGGTTTCATGTTCACCATCGGCTCTAAGATATGTACCTGCCCCATATAAATTAACATTTTTGCTTACTTTATATACAGCTTCTAAGCGATGATCCTTCACATCGCCGCCTTTGTCAAGATTAACACGGCTGTATTCGTACTGCAATGCCAATTTATCGGACAAACCAGTCGATAGAGAGGCCCCAAACCCATCGTTGGAACCGCCGTTGCCCTCAGCATGTTGAGCAAAGCTGTATTCTACGGCAACCTTACTCTGGCCTGCATTAATGTCTGTCACCGGAACGGAAGCCGCAAATGCTGCACCGGTCACCGTAGCAGTCACTACTGCACTCAAAAGTAATGTTTTATTCATCGGGTATCCCTCCAAGCACTACTACACAATATAAAAATATATTCTTCTCACAGATATCTGTGAAACTCCTACCGTTTCATGAACGTAGGAATTTCGAGACCTCCTGTCGACATAGGACGTTTAGCGCGGTTTCCGCCAAAGTCCGGTCCTGGATTGTGAGAAGCACCAAATCCGGTAGCTACTACAGTAATCTGTACACGGTCACCGAGATTTTCGTCAATAACGGAACCGAAGATAATGTTTGCTTCCGGATCGGCAGCTTCGGAAATAATTTCCGCTGCTTCATTAATTTCAAACAAGCTCAAGTCACTGCTACCGGTAATATTCAAAAGAATTCCCTTTGCACCTTCAATAGAAGTTTCAAGCAAAGGACTGTTAATAGCCATCTTAGCAGCATCAACAGCACGATTTTCACCTTCGCCTACACCAATACCCATCAAGGCTTCACCTTGATTAGTCATAATGGTTTTTACGTCAGCAAAGTCAAGATTGATTAAACCAGGTACAGTAATCAAATCAGAAATACCCTTGATACCTTGGCGCAATACATCATCCGCCGTGCGGAATGCTTCGTTAAGCGGGGTTTTCTTATCAACTACCTGTAACAATTTATCATTCGGAATTACGATAATCGTGTCTACTTTGCTAGTCAACATTTCAACACCTTTATCCGCCTGTGTACGACGACGTTTACCTTCAAACGTAAACGGCTTCGTTACTACGCCTACCGTTAAAGCACCGATTTCACGGGCACATTCGGCAACAATCGGTGCAGCACCGGTACCGGTACCGCCACCCATGCCGGCAGTAACAAATACCATGTCGGAACCCTGAAGTGCTTTAGTTATTTCTTCGCGACTTTCCTGTGCTGCTTCTTCCCCTACCTGAGGATTTGCACCGGCACCTAAGCCTTTTGTAAGCTTTTCACCCAATTGAATCTTAATATCTGCTTTAGAATTATCCAATGCCTGTGTTTCTGTATTGGCCACTAAGAAGTCAACACCCTGAAGGCCACTATCAATCATGCGGTTTACGGCATTGCTTCCGCCGCCACCTACACCTATTACCTTAATATTTGCGAATTCCGACATCTAAGATCCTCCTCCTATTTCCGCAGGATATTACAAGTATTGTAGCCGCGTTTGCTAACGCTGCATTATCACACAATACTTGCCATAGTTTGTTTAGTCTATTTTACAATAGATTTCAAAGTTTTTCCACTTTATAATTGCATTCTGATTTACATTATATCATTATCGCCCCTACTTTTTCCAGTAGTCATTCCTCATTTTGTACGGCGCGAAAGCAATAAGCGTCGTATCGCCGCCGTATTTTGAAAGAGTCGTAACCCAAAGCTGATTAATGCTACATAGTATAAATCAATACCGACAATGTTTCCCAAAAATACAAGTAGCGCTGCCAACAACGAGTTAGAAAAGAATCCTGTCAAAAAGATGGACAAGTCAAATACGCGTTCCAAGGCAGCCCTGGTTCCGCCAAACACACTGTCTAAAGCAGCCAACAATGCTACTGATGTATATTTGGCATATACCGGCGGAATTTCCAAGGGCGATATCGAACCTAAGCTGATACCTACAATCAGGCCCAACACTATATATACATATATCATGTAGTCGCCCCCTCTTTTACAGCCGTCAAATGCTCTTCTCGAAAGGTACCATTAAAGGCAGGTACTACTACTTGATTTTCTTTTTGGATTTTTAGCTCAATGCCCCAATATTTCAATGTATCCACAATGCCACCTCGCATCGTAAGTGCTGCAGATAATGTTTTGGGATCACCAATTGCCTTTATAACAAAAGGCGGTGCAAACACTTTGCCGTTAACCATAATTGTCGGCCCTGCACATCGAACTTCCGATACACCGATTAGTCGTTGATCGTTTATCGCAATGGCTTCCGCACCTCCGGCACGTAACTCATTAACAATGCGCAGAATATCTTCGTCATGAATTAAATATAAGTTTGGGTTTTCGTTATCCTTAACAGGTACTTTACTATCATTGATAGTAACCACAACACCCGTACCACTAACCGTAGTTAAGCCGGCTCGTTGTTTCAACACACTGTAATCCGAATTAACATCATCAGTGGTGCCTTTTTTTATTTTTTCCAGCTGAGCCCGTAACTCATCGCGCTCTTTCTGCGCCGCATTAAGTTGTAACGCCAAGTCCCCGGCTCGCTGCAAATGCACATTATTCTCTGTAATAGTCTGAGTCATTCTGTATTGAGTAACCAACATGATTCCCAATACCATACTTACCGCCGCAATGGCCCAACGTCCTTGCTTCAATGCTTGTCCTTTCCTATCTATTGCACCTTAATAAACGGTGACGTAACATTTACATCTAAATACTGTGCTGCTACGCCGCGTGTTTTCACATCTTTAATCATTTCTTCGCTTAGCTGTGCTTTTTTAACCAGTTCGGAGCCATCACCTAATCGGAGCGGAAGCCCGTCTACGGTATATGCCGTCAACTGATTTTCATCACCTACATTGACTTCGGCAATAGATTTTAAGCCATCCGGTGTCAAGGCATTCAGGTAAACCAACGCATCGTGAATTGCCTTGTTATCAAGCTTATCGCCTAATAAAATATTGCCGAGCTTAACGCCAGATATAATCGGTACTGCCGTATCCTCAATAGCCGGCCCCATAGCAATTACCTGTCCGTTCTTATCTATCGACGCAAATCCGAATTTAGTCGTTACTACCGCTAATGCTTTTCTATCGGTGATATTAACTTGAAGAGTTAAAGGAAATACATAGTTAACTTTGGCAACTTCAACACGTAAATCATTTGCTAATCGATCTTCCAAACGTCCCGTATTAATCTGCAATAAATTAACAGGAGAACGAATATCTCCGGCGGCCATCACGTCCTGTACCGTCACCTTATCACTGCCCACTACTTGTATCGTTCCCAAAGGAATCGGTAATACATAAAGCAAGGCAAGAACCACGATAACCAGTATCGTGCTGATAATCGCTTTTCTCTGCCAACGGTGCGGGCCTCTTCGAAACTGTGTTCCGCCACTGCTTCGCATTTGTCGTTGCCCATCCGTTGTCATTTTTCGTCTTCTATTGTCTTGATTAGCTTCGGTTTGCGTAGTATCTAAGTCAGAGGCGTTTTCAGGAAATTCGCCATTCCTATAGTGCCCGTCATCCTCCGTCATCGCAACCGAACCGGATGATGATAACGTAGTGTCGTCATTAACACCGGCAACGATAACACCACGTCTACGCAATTCTTCGGCAAAAGACACTACCGGAGCCGCTACTGCTTGCCAGGGTCGCTCAGACTGACGTTCGCCCTGGCTGTTACCACCTTTATACTCTCTCATGGGCGACCCTATCCTCCTAGAATTTTCCTAAGCCTGCAGACTGTAATATTTTTTCGCATAATGTAGGAAAGTCAATTCCCAATGCGCCCGCGGCTTTAGGCACCAACGAGGTAGCCGTCATTCCCGGTATCGTGTTGTATTCCAACACATACGCATCACCGTGGCTATCTGTCATAACATCTACGCGAATAGTTCCGCTGCACTGTAATTCTTTAAATACAGTTTCACCAATACGCTGCATGGTAGCCGTCAATTTTTCATCAATCGGAGCCGGTACTAAATAATCCGTAGCACCGCTTGTATACTTAGACGCGTAATCATATTCACCGGAGTGCGGTCTGATTTCAATGACAGGCAATGCTTTACCATCCAATACGGATACCGTAAATTCCCGACCGTCCAAGTATGTTTCCACTACCAAGATTGGATCATACGATAATGCTTCTTTCACCGCTGTTCCCAACGTAGACTCATCTTTAACGATTACCACGCCAATACTCGATCCTTGTGTAGCCGGTTTTAATACAACCGGCAAAGAAAAGCGATGGTGGATATCTTCAATAATTTCCTCTTCGCTTTGTACCGCACCGTTGTAGGATACGGATGATGCCGTAGGAATGCCGGCACCGCGGAATACATCTTTACTGATTTTTTTATTCATTCCTACCGCATGTGCCATAACACCTGAACCGGTATAAGGAATGCCGGCCATTTCCAGCGCCCCCTGTACAGCTCCGTCTTCACCAAATTTTCCGTGAAGAGCAATAAACACGACATCACCGCCTACAGCACGTATATCTTCAACTACATGTGCCGGACGAAGTTCCAAGGTTTCAGCCTTGTAACCAATGCTTTGCAGTGCTTCGGCAATGGCAGCCCCTGTACGACGAGATACTTCCGCTTCCTTAGAAGGGCCACCCATTAATACAACAATTTTTTTGTCTTTCATTTATTATCGTCTCCTAATAGTGCCAACAATTTAGGGCCGTACTGATTAATCGAACCGGCTCCCATAGTGATTACCAAATCCCCGGGACGTAATTCGCTTTTTACACGGGCAGGCAGTTCTTCTATATCTGCCACATAGCATACGTCTTGTCCCGTTGTTTTCTTAATCATGGTAGGAATAGACATACCGTCAATACCTTCTATAGGATCTTCTCCGGCACTATAAATATCTGTCATATAAATTTTATCGGCTGCTTTAAATGCATTCCCAAGCTCAGAAAGCAACAACTTTGTGCGCGTGTAACGATGTGGTTGAAATAAACAAATCACCCGATGTTCTTCCAAGGCCTTAGCTGCTTGCAAGGTCGCATTAATCTCCGTAGGGTGATGTGCATAATCATCAACCACCCATATGCCTGCCGTATGTCCTTTCGTTTCGAAACGACGTTTGGCACCTGTAAAGTGAGATAATGCATCACAAATAGTTTTTGCATCCAATCCGCATTCTTTCGCCATAATAAAAGCAGCTAACGAGTTAAGTGCATTGTGAGTACCCGGCACGCGTAATACCATTTGACCGATGACGTTCCCTTTGAAAGCAATATCATACACAAGCTTTCCCTTTTCATAATGAATATTCAGTGCACGATATTCATTATTTTCACCTAGACCATAGGTAATAAAACGTCGTTCTACTCGAGGAATAATAGATTGAATCGCCGCATTATCACCACAAACTACAGCTACTCCGTCACTAGGTAATACGGATAGGAATTGTGCAAACGCACGATGTAAATTTTCAATGGTCCCATAATGATCCATATGGTCATTTTCAACATTGGTTACAACAATTTTTTTCGGTCGTAACTTGAGGAAGGAACCATCGCTTTCATCAGCTTCCGCAATACTGTACTTACCTTTCCCCCATTGGCTGCTGCCTTTCAAATAATCTACTTCGCCGCCGATAATGACGGTAGGATCCTCACCGGCTTCCACAAAAATCTGTCCCAACATGGATGTAGTCGTTGTCTTACCGTGAGCACCGGCCACTGCGATACCGGTCGTCACATCAAGCACAGCTTTTACGATATCGGAACGATGAAGAATGGGAATTCCTTTTTCCTTTGCTGCCATTAACTCCGGATTATCATCATGAATAGCTGTCGAACGAACCACTGCGTCCGTACCGTTTACATATTCTGCCTTATGTCCGATATGAATTGTCGCTCCCATAGAACGGAAACGTTCCGTTACAGCTGACTCCTTGATATCCGATCCGGACACCTGAAATCCTTGACTGATCAGTATATTCGCAATTGCCCGCATGCCTGATCCGGCAATCCCGATTAAATGAATTTTATGTATACCATCCAACATGGTCGCATTCGCTCCTCACATTTATTTTGCTATTTCCAATGCCAATTGAGCAATATCTCTTGCCGCATTCGGTCGTCCCAATGCCTTGGCTTCCGACGCCATATGCGCCAATTCTTCTCGATTTTCTAAAAAGTATTCTATTTCTCCGATTAAATCTTCACCGGTAAGCATCTTATCCACAATCATACGCGCTGCTCCGGCTGTTACCAACGAACGTGCATTATATGTCTGATGATCCTCTGCCGCGTAGGGATACGGTATCAAGATAGAAGGTATCCCGCGTACGGTCAACTCAGCCAGACCTACCGCTCCGGCTCTGAACACGGCTAAATCCGCTGCTGCCAAGCCTTTTGGCATATCATGCAAATATGACAAAATTAACGACGACTCACTGAAAGAGTTGCCATCTTCGGCACCCAATTCTGCTAGCACTCGATCGTATTCGGCACTTCCGGTTACATGAATGAGTTTAATACCCTTTCTATCTTTAAAATGACGATGTACCTCTATCATAGCATTGTTGATACTACGTGCACCGCGTGATCCGCCGGCAATTAAAACGGCAAAGTCGGAATCGTCCAGTTTAAAATGGCGCCGGCCATCGGAGCGTGAATCGATAAGGACTTCAGGTCGCACAGGGTTGCCTGTGTAAATAACGCGCTTACAATGACTAAACGATGCTGCCGCTTCTTCATAGCCTACAGCCACAACATCGACGAAACGGCTGAGAATTTTATTGGTAATGCCGGCAATTACATTCTGCTCCTGAATTAATGTAGGTATTTTACGCAATGCTGCTGCCATTAATATAGGACCACACACGTAACCACCGGTACCTATAACCACATCCGGCTTAAATTCGGAAATAATACTGTTGGCCATAAACAAAGATCCCACCGATTTTCCTAATGTCACCGCGGTTTGGAGAGACAGCTTGCGAGCTAACCCTTGAACCGGTAACGTGCGAAACGGCAATCCTTCTTTAGGTACAATAGAAGCCTCTAAGCCACGTTCCGTACCGATATACAAAAACTCAGCTTCTGTCATAGCCGCTATTTCTTTATAAATAGTAATCGCCGGATAGATATGACCTCCGGTACCGCCACCGGATATGATTACCCGTTTCATTCCGTAGCCCCCTTTTTTGCCATTTCATGTACACATTGCTTAAAATCGTCGCCTCGTTCTTCAAAGCAATGATACCAATCAAAACTAGAGCATGCCGGCGACAGCAGTACCACATCTCCTTCCGTAGCCAAATCAGCCCCCATAGTAACTGCTTCTTCCATAGAGTCGGCCCGGTATATATTCGTTACGCCTGCTGTTATAGCGGCTTGTGTAAATCGATTGGCTGCTTCACCCATGAAAATTACGGCTTTTGTATTCAATTTTACCTTAGCCATAAAGTCTTCCAGCGGAGTCATCTTATCATGACCACCTGCCAACAGAATCACCGGCTGATGAAATGCATCTAATGCCTTTATAGCCGAATCGGTATTTGTGGCTTTTGAATCATTATAGTACGTAACACCTTTATAGGTCGTTACTTTTTCTATACGATGTTCCACCCCATTAAAACTGTCGATGGCTGATGCAATGCTCTCTTTAGAAAAGCCTAGTGCATAGGACAGGGCAACAACCGCTAAAATATTTTCTACATTATGGGCTCCCGGAATATGAATCTCTTTTACAGTGACTACCGGATCCGGTTTACCGTTTTGTACGGCATAACATACGCCGTCTTCAAAAAATGCACCGTCTGTTACGCGCCGCTGTTGACTAATTGAGAGAACTTTGCCAGGTACACGCATAGCCATATCGGCCACTATAGGATCATCTATATTCAAAACCATAAAATCGTCAGCCCGTTGTCGACGGAAAATGGCTTCCTTCGCATATTGATAGGCTTCCATTGTCTTATGTCGCTGCAGATGATCCGGCGTAATATTTAGCATGATGCCACCTTTAGGCCGGAAGGTGACACTGCTTTCCAACTGATAACTGGATAATTCCGCTACCACATACCCGTCCTCCGTTGCCTTATGGGCAGCCTCACTGAGAGACAGACCAATATTGCCACCGACAAATACCGGCTTGCCTGCTGCTTTTACTACCTCAGCCAACAATGTAGTCGTCGTTGTTTTACCGTTAGTTCCTGTCACGGCCAATATGGGAGCCTTGGAAATTTCATAGGCCAGTTCCACCTCGCCAACAATTTCTATATGGCGACGCTTCGCCTCTTCCAAAATAGGAATTGTCAGCGCAATTCCCGGAGAAACGATGATACGCTCTACTCCATCTAGTAATGAAAAATCCTGGCGGCCTGTAATGACCTCAACACCGGATTCTTCCAAAAGGTGTTCCGTTTTTTTATCAAAGGAAACTTGCTTATAGTCGTTTAAAACTACGCGAGCTCCCAATCCGGCCACAATATGTGCCACGCCAATGCCGCTGACACCGGCCCCCAATACTAAAATATGTGTACCTTTATATTCCATAATTTCACCTGCTCAGCTAATGACTTTATTGACATTGCACGATATACACAGCCAATCCTATAATCGCGCATATGCATCCGCCCAACCAAAAACGTGTTACTACCTTTTGCTCACCCCATCCGGATAATTCAAAATGGTGGTGAATCGGGCTCATCTTAAAGACACGAACACCCCGCGTTTTAAAAGAAGCCACCTGTATAATAACCGAAAGCGCTTCCATAACGAAAATGCCCCCGATAATCACAAGTAATAACTCTGTTTTTGTCATAATAGCCATGCCGGCAAACGCACCGCCCAGTGCCAACGATCCGGTATCGCCCATAAACACTTTTGCAGGATTCATATTGTAATACAAAAATCCTAAGGCGGCACCGCAGAGTGCTACACCATAGAAAGCTACGCTGGGCAGTCCTGCCAATAAGCCGATAACCGCATAAGAAATTGCCGCAACCGCACCTGTGCCGGCTGCCAAGCCATCAAGCCCATCCGTTAAATTAACTGCATTCGTCGTCCCTACAATAACGATAAATACTAAGAAGTAATAGAACGCACCGATATCTACGGTAGTATTAACAAAAGGAATCCATACTGTCGTAGGCAGAGTTATATATTCTGTTGCAATGTAACAAAAAATAGCTGCCATCACCAACTGACCTGCCAATTTTTGTTTAGCTGTCAGCCCCAGATTACGTTTTTTAACAGCCTTAATAAAATCATCACTAAAGCCTAAGAGTGCATGACCCAATGTCAGAAACAACAAAATTCCTGTTGTGATACTCAACGGAGCCATGAATAACACACCAATGATGAGAGCCAACATCATAAAAAGCCCGCCCATAGTTGGGGTCCCCGCCTTTGCTTGATGATTTTTCGGACCTTCCTCACGTATACTTTGCTGTGCATGTAATCGTCGCAACATAGGAATGCCAAAATGTCCCAGCACTACCGTAACAACTAATGTAAAAATAAACGTATATATCAATTGTAAAATCATTTTATCAGGTTCGCTCCCTTATTCTTGCATTGAACATAGTTATAGCCATGATGCCATGAAAAAGCACCGCTATATATAGTAGTACATAACCGATTACAATGCAATATATTTTACCGTTCTTTTAGTTCCTGTACTACCCGTTCCATCCGCAGGCCGCGCGATCCTTTTACCAAGATAACATCGCCCTTTACGGCCATTTCCAAATATTCGTTAGCCATTTCCATATGGCTGGTACATGGCTTAACAATCGGCACACCGGCTTCCTTAGCTGCTTTTGCTATGTATTTTGCTGCTTCACCAAAGGTGAAGACTGCGCTATACCCTTCTTCTGCCAGTAAACGTCCTACCTCACGGTGACTTTCCTTGGTGTAGCCGCCAAGTTCCAACATATCACCTAGCATAGCAATTTTTCGTTTGCCTTCCAGCTGTCCCAATGCTCTAATCGACTCTGCCATCGATGCCGGATTTGCATTATACGCGTCATTTAAAATAACAAAATCCGGGAAAGATACGATTTCCTGACGCATCGGTGTACCGGCAAACGCTGCCAACCCTTTGGCAATCTTTGCCGATGGCACACCGAGAACACGTCCTACGGTAATTGCCGCTAACGCATCGTATACATTGTGTTCCCCAATCATCGGTAAGGTTACAGGAAATACTTCATCAAAACACCGACAAGTAAATCCTATCCCGTCCTTCCGATATTTTAATTGGACACCTTGCACCGTAGCCGGCCGGTGTATACCATAATAAATCGTTTTCCCCGCAGTAAGGCTGTCCATAGCTTTAACGAAATTATCATCACCATTAAGAATCGCAGTACCATCCTCTTTAATGGCTTGGATTAATTCACCTTTCGCTTGAGCAATGGCCTCCTGTGAGCCTAACAGTTCAATATGACTGGTCCCCACATTGGTAATGACCCCTATCGTAGGTTCCGCAATATCAGCCAACTCTTTAATTTGCCCCAAACCACGCATACCCATTTCCACTACGCATGCTTCATGCTTATCAGTAAGCTGTAACAACGTTTTAGGCAAACCAATTTCATTATTAAAGTTTTTTTCAGTCTTTAAAACAGAATACTTTGTTGCCAACACAGCAGCAATCATTTCCTTTGTTGTTGTTTTTCCCGATGAACCGGTTACAGCAACTACCGGTATCGTAAACCGTCGCCGATGATATCGAGCAAGATCCTGGTATGCTTGCAGCGTGGAATCGACTTCAATACAAACGAGACCATCTATGCCTCGCCCATACTCAACAATGGCACCGGTGGCACCTTTTTCTCTGGCGGTCTTTAAAAAATCATGACCATCAAAGGTGTCGCCTTTTAATGCCACAAATAAATTACCGGCCTCAATAGCTCGAGTGTCCGTTGAAATATGCGTAAACATCGTATCATTTCCTGCTGTTCCCGAATAATTTCCTCCGGTAGCTTCAATGACTTCCTGCAATGTAAATTCAGCCATGATTATCTCTCCTTAAGAGCATCTCGAGCAACTTCGCGGTCATCGAAATGTATTGTTTTATCCTTCAAAATCTGATAATCTTCATGTCCTTTACCGGCAATAATAACAACATCACCGGCCTGTGCTTGGGCAATTGCCTTGTGAATAGCCTCTGCTCTGTCGACGATAACCTCGTAGCGTACGCCATCACGAAGGCCTTCTTTTACACCTACCTCTACATCCTTTACAATCTGTACCGGATCTTCTGTACGCGGATTATCCGAGGTAACAAATACAACATCACCGTATTGTGCAGCAATACGTCCCATAATCGGTCGCTTTGTTGCATCGCGGTCACCGCCGCAACCAAAGACAACCAAAATTCTATGTTCAACAATCTTCTTGGCTGTTTGTAATATATTTTCCAATCCATCCGGTGTATGTGCGTAATCCACTACCACTGCGAAAGGTTGTCCTTCTTCGATAAGCTCAAATCGTCCCGGCACAGCTGTAAAATCACTCAATGCCTGAATAATAGCATCCATACCTATGCCTTCGTTAAGACAAGCACCTACTGCCGCCAATGTATTATATACATTAAACAAGCCTGTAATACGCATATGATTATGATACGTAGTACCATCCCATACTATATCGTACGCCGACGTCTTAGCTGTAATCGTCAAATGAGAAGCTTCCAGCGAACCTCTACCTTCCGTACCATAGGTAATCAGCGGCGCCGAGTTCTTTTCCATAACACGTTTTCCGTAAGGATCGTCAATATTAATAACGGCACCTTTTTTCCCTTTATGCTGATTGGTGGCACTTACCTGTTCAAAAAGCTTACATTTAGCTGCCAAGTAATTTTCAAAGGTATGATGGAAGTCCAGGTGATCCTGCGTCAAATTAGTGAATACTGCCGTATCGTATTCTACACCGGCCGTACGTCCTAATGCCAAAGCATGAGAAGATACTTCCATTACACAATGTGTTACCCCTTCTTCTACCATCTGTGCCAATATATGCTGTAAATCGACTACATCCGGTGTCGTGTTATGAATAGGATACGTTTTATCTCCGATGAGCACATGTACCGTTCCGATAATACCTACCTTATATCCTTGTTTACGCAAAATATGTCCGATAATATGCGTTGTTGTCGTTTTACCGTTCGTTCCCGTTACACCTATCATTCGCATTTTGTTCGCCGGGTATTCATAAAAATAAGGCACGCACTCTTGCATTGCCTTTCTCGTATCGTTGACACGAATAACCGCTACCTCCGTAGGAACCTTCACATCTTCGGATACCAAGACGGCTGCCGCTCCTGCTTGTACCGCCTTATCAATATAGTTATGTCCGTTTACGTGGGCCCCCACTAAGCAAATAAATAAACTTCCTTTTTTTACTTCGCGAGAATCCGCAGTAATGCCGGTAATTTGTATGTCACCGTTGCCCGTTAGGGTGGCATTTGTAATACTGTTATATACTTCGTTTACCGTCTTCACCAGTAAAACCTCCACTTCAAACAAGGAGAGCAGCCCTTGAGGGCTGCTCTATACCATAGATTAATCTACAATACGCTTCGTTACTTGTACGTCACGTTCTACCGTAGTACCTTTGCTATTGTACACGAAAGCGTCCGGTAATACCATCCCTAATTTGTCCTGCGCGATTTTTTGTATACGCGTCGGCGATTTAAGTTCTGCCACTTCTAAATTTAATTCATCATTGGCTTTGGTCAGTTGTACAACTTCTTGCTGCATACGAACAACTTCATAACCGGTACGTGCTTTCATCGACTGCATGAACAGTAACATTATAACACAAAGCACTATCATTCCGACAACTATGCATATCCCTTTCATCTCCGGAGACATGCTCAGAAAAGAGCCATCCCGGCGCCTGACTTTTTGTACGTCACCGACATAGGGCTGTGCCGAATTCATCTTCCAGGCTGCCTTTTCTACCAACATGTTATCCTCTCCCGTCTATCATAACTTTTCCGCTACACGAAGCTTGGCACTGCGCGAACGCGGATTACGCTCTATCTCTTCCACACTGGGCTCTATTGCCTTATTTCTTGCTTTCACTGTTGCTACATGATGGCATACACACACCGGCAATTCCGGCGGGCAAATACATCCTGTACTTAATTCTTTAAATGTTTGTTTTGTAATTCGATCTTCCAACGAGTGGAAGGTGATAACCCCCATACGACCGCCGGGTGTAAGTAATTCCGCTGCATCCACAAAAGTATCGTGTAAAATCGACAGCTCCTGGTTAACTTCAATACGGATAGCCTGAAAGGTGCGCTTCGCAGGATGCGGTCCATCCTGACGCGCCTTGGCCGGGATTGCTTTTTTTATAATGGATACCAATTGCCCCGTCGTCGTAATACGTTCTTCTTGCCGAGCATCTACGATAAATTCTACAATGCGTTTAGCCCATCGCTCTTCACCGTACTCTTTGATAATTCGAACCAGTTCCTCTGCATCATAGTCATTGACTACAACCTCCGCCGATAGCGGATTATGCTGATCCATGCGCATATCCAACGGTCCATCGTTCATATATGAAAATCCACGCTCTGCCGTATCCAACTGATAACTGGATACACCTAAGTCAAAAATAATACCATTGACGGCATCAATTCCCCGCTCAGCCAATTCCTTTTTAAGATACCGAAAATTGCTGGGAATCGTCATAACCCGACATGGTAAATCGGACAATCGCTTCTTAGCTACTTCTAACGCTACTTCATCTTGGTCGAATCCGATTAACAGACCTTTTTCGCTAAGGCGTTCTCCCAACGCATGCGAATGACCTGCACCGCCCAGCGTGCAATCCACATAAATGCCATCGGGATCTGTTAAGACAGCCGTCACTGTTTCTTCCAATAAAACGCTTACGTGCTGAAATTCCATACAAGACCCCTTTCTACAGCATAATATCATCAAACTCTTCAACTAACGCTTCTAAATTGCCCCCGACTTCATCGTTATACCGATCCCATTGTTCTCGGCTCCAGATTTCAATATGATCACTGGTACCGACTACAACAGCATCTTTTTTCAACATGGCATAGGTGCGCAACGAATTGGGAATGAGAACACGCCCCTGCTTGTCAAAATCCAATTCCGCAGCGCGTCCGAATAAAAGGCGTTTCAATGCGCGTACGCCGCTTTTGGTATCGGACAGCTTTGCTAACCGAGCCCGCATATCTTCAAATTTTTCCAAGGTGTATACGGCCAGACAAGAATCAAATCCACGAGTGATAACACAAGTCTCTCCCAATTGCTCACGCATCTTCGCAGGGATAATCAAACGACCCTTTGTATCAATCGTATGTGAAAACTCACCCATGAACATGTTGTCTCGCCTCCTTCCATCCTTGTTCTTCACACCCACTATATGGTAAATTCTACCACAATCCCCCACTTATCACAATAAATATAGCCCAATTTGTAAATTTTTCTGAAATTTAATGTAATTTCTTATTGTATTCATACTATTTTACAACATATTAGTTCTATATAATTGTTCATTTTTTCGTTTCTATAACATCAGCTTGCCTACTGGGCACCACTTTCCACCACCTTATGTACCACTGCATACCACCTCATGTACCACTACATATCACCTTATATACCACTACACACCACCTCATAATCTGTCACACCATAACGGTGTTATCTTCGGCCTCCTCTCTTTTACAGAAGGATTGCTCTTTTACCCGACTCTTAATCATGCTATACTTTAGAAACGATAATAAAGAGAAAGGACAGTATGTAATGAGCGTATATACAAAAAAAGAATTGACCCTATTGGAAACGCCGTTTGACGACATCCGTCGAAAAATGGATCTCCTGCTTCTACTGGGTCAACTTCTTATGGAGAACGGCGCCAACACAAATCAGATTTTACGTGATATGTTGCGTGCTGCCGCCTATATGGGAATTAATGAAAATTTAGTACATGTTCATATTTCATATACTACGATTATGCTAAATATTTCTGATGACTCGCATGCCTATACGGTTTTTAGAAAAACATTACATCACGGAGTAAATATGACAACGCTTTCCGTACTGAGTAAGCTAACTTGGAAAGCGTTGGAGCAATCGTTTACCTTAGATGAATTTGAAAAACGTTTACGAACCATTGCCGAAACACCACCACGTTATCCTCACGGACTCCTTAACATAGCTGCCGGTTTTGCCTGTGGCGCATTTGCTTTGCTCTTCGGTGGTACTATTCTTTCTGCGTGGGTTACAACCTTATGTGCAATTATAGGATTTTTTGTTCGTACACTCTGTAATCGCTGGGAAGTCAATATTTATATCAGTATCATGGCTGCTGCTTTTGCTGCCACCACATCCGCCTATCTGCTGCACACCCTATTTGCTTCCGATGCTATGATTTATGCTATGATAAGTTGTACCTTATTCATGATTCCCGGTGTTCCCCTCATTAATGCAGTGGATGACATGATAAACAATCATATCATGGCCGGTATGACAAGAGCTATGAATACCTTTCTTATCGTCGGCAGCATGACAGTCGGTATAACGATGGCATTATATTTTGATCGCCTGTCCAATTTTACCAGCCTGAGTATTCTTCCCGGTCAACTATATCCTTTACAGTTAGCAGCTTCTGTGGTTGGTGCCATAGGATTTTCTATTATTTTTAATATTCCGTACCGTCTTTTACCATTGGTGGGCATTGGAGGACTTATTGCCGTAGCCATACGCAACACCCTACTGGTGTACTTAGGATTTTCTCTTCCCGGTGCTACCTTTCTAGCTACTGCTATTATCAGCATATGTGCTTTGAAAGCAAGTCGCTACTTCCGAACCGCTGCACCAGTACTTTCCATTCCCTCGGTGATTCCTTTGATTCCCGGCGTATTACTGTATCGTTTCCTTTTTGGAATTGTTACGATTAACACATTGGATACTGAAAGTCTTCTTCATGCACTACGTAGCGGTGTAACCGGAATAACAACTATTATTTGTATTGCTATCGGCGTATCTATTCCGCATATTCTGGCCAGTCGTTATCTGGATCGTGCTAAACATCAACGACTCTTACAGCTATTACAGGATAGAGGTGCCGGTCACCAGTAATAATATAAGACATAAAAAGAAGCAGTAACGAAACGAGAAAATATCCCATTCGTTACTGCTTCTTCATTTGTAATTTATGATGTTTTATACCTTGGCAAAGCTCGTATCCACTTTACCGCTATTCAATTATAAATGTTTTTCTACAGCAGCCTGCAATTCGCTTAGCGGTACATAACCGATTTTACGATCAACAATTTCACCATTCTTGAAAATAGCAAATGTCGGCAATACTTCAATCTGGTATTCCTTTGCTAAGTCAACCTGTTCATCCGTATTAACCTTTGCAAGCACAACCTTATCGCCCAAGTTAGCTGCCAGCTCATCATATACAGGCATCATACGTACGCAATAGCCGCACCACGGTGCCCAAAAATCAACGACAGCTACGCCTTCATGATTAACTACGGTATCTTTAAAATTTTCTACGGTTACATCTTTAATTACTTCGCTCATGTGTATATCTCCTTTACTGTCACTCTATATTTACATGCTGTAAGCCTGCCATACTTACGGCTACTTAAGTTGTACTAATACGCAATCCGTTATAACTGCTAAACCGGCCTCATTCGCCTTTGTAATCACTGCCGATGTATCCGCACCCGGCTGCAACCAAGCGATTTCCACGCCCAGCTGTTGACATTCGTCAACCGCCTCAAGTCCAACCCGTTCAGGAACAACAAAATCGACTACCTGCGGCACTTCCGGCAAAGCGCGTAACGATGGATAGCAAACATCACCGTCAATAGCGGTGACATTCGGATTTACGGGATATACCGTATAGCCATGGTCACGAAGATGTTTGTAAATTTTATAACCGAATTTTTCTGCTCGTGCCGTGGCACCGATAACGGCCCAAACCTTTTTCTTCAATGCTTCTTGGGGCATCATAGTATATCACCTCACGCCATTAATTATACCTTAATATCGAAATTTGTCAATCTTATAGATGGGCATTTTAATTTTGTAAAATTTAGTTTTATGTTTCTCAACTGTGCTAATGTTATTGTCCGGTGCGGTCCCAGCATAGATTCCTCTACTAATCCACCTAACAATGCTAAGCGCCCCCATATCATGGCCGCACTGAATCCCGAGGCCTTTAGTTCTCGAATCGTAATACTTTGCTGCCGCTTGGACAAGCGATACCCTTTGCCATCTACGATAAGCGGTGCATGCTTATAAACCGGTGGTTCCTTTCCTAATATATCGTATATATACAACTGAATCGGTGTGCTGTCCAATAAGTCATAGCCTCTAACGATTTCGGTAACCCCCATCGCCGCATCATCGAGCACGACTGCCAAATTATAAGCAAACATTCCATCGGCCCGACGAACTACGCAGTCATGGGTAGCTGCCTGTAATTCATATAACTGAGATCCTTGCCAAGTATCATAGAAATATACGCTTCGCGTATCACAGCACAATCGCCACGAAGGGTCCTTCTTACTGCGCAACGCCTTTCTCTCATCAGCAGATAAATGACGACAGCGGCCATCATAACTATGAGGCGGTTCTCCCGGATGCGGTGCCGACGCAATACTTTGTAAGCGTGCCCGATTGCAGTAGCACGGATAAATGCGCCCTTTTTCTTGCCACGCTTCCAAAATTTCCGTATATCTATCATAGCGTTCACTTTGCCAGTAAGGACCATCGGGACCACCCGTTCGCGGTCCTTCATCCCAATCGAAACCAAGCCATTCCAAATCATCCAGTAAATCTTCACCTAAACTGCGCTTGGCTCGTACATAATCGATATCCTCCATACGAAGCACATACGAACCCTGCTGTTGCCGTGTGGATATATACGATAACATGGCTATCCATACATTGCCTAAATGAATATGGCCGGTGGGACTTGGTGCAAATCGCCCCTTCATTCTGCCAAGGCCTCCCATTGTTCATAAAGAGTTTCTAATTTTGTAGTAACCTCTTCCATTGCATGAGCTACCTGTGCCATTTCTTCAAGATCTGATTGTACTTCAGGATTGGCTACCTGTACTTCATACATTTTTAGCGTTGCTTCCAAACGGGCAATCTCTGTTTCTATTTCTGTCAAACGCTTTGCTTGCATATAGGCATTGGTTTTTTTAACCTCTGCTGCCGGTGTTGCTTCAGCACTACCGGTATCGACAGGACTCTTTGTCTGTGCTCCCTTAACACCTACTGCATTATCGGCTGTAGGTGTTCCGCTATTCGCACCATGATTTTTTTTGCCTGCTTCGGACTCTTCGTTAGCCAATCGTTCACGCTCCGCTTGCTCATGCAGCTTTTCCTTATAATAGGAAAAATTACCTCCGTATTCCGTAATTTTCCCTTCATCCAAGACGAGAATACGCTTGGCTACCTTATCCAAAAAGTAACGGTCATGAGAGATAACAAAGCAGGTTCCTTCAAAGCGTTGTAACGCCTCTTCTACCACTTCACGCGTAGGAATGTCCAAGTGATTGGTCGGTTCATCCAGTACGAGAAAGTTATCTCCTTCCAAGAACAATTTTAGCAAAGCTAATCGTGCCCGTTCGCCACCGGATAAATCGCCTACCGTTTTAAATACATCATCCCCGCGGTAAAGGAACATGCCCAACACATTGCGTGCCTTTTCTTCGGAATAATTAAAATTATTCATAATTTCTTCCAATACGGTCCAATGGTCATGTAACTCCTCGTGCTCCTGTGAGAAGTAACCTATTTGCACGCGATTGCCAATATCGATAAACCCTATCTCCGGCACCAATTCACCCATAATCGCTTTGACCAATGTCGATTTACCGGCACCGTTCGGCCCGATAAGGCCTACTGCCTCGCCGCGGCGTACGGTAAACGATACATCATCAATAATATCTCGGTTGCCATAACCTACAGATACTTCCTCCACTACCAATACCTTGTCGGCACTGACGGCAGCCGGCGGAAATGTAAAATGCAGATGTTGCGATGTTTCCGGTGCCTCCAGACGCTCCAAACGATTCAGCTGGGATTGTCGGCCCCGCGCCATTTTAGACTTAATACCGGCTCTGTATTTATCAATATACTCTTCAGTCTTACGGATATATTCCTGCTGTTTTTCATACGCCGTTCGCGCCACCTTCATACGTTCATCCCGGAGCTGTAGATAGCGACTGTAATTACCTTTATATACGGTAGCCTTATGATGATCCAATTCGACGATACCTGTCGCTACGCGATCTAAAAAATAGCGGTCATGGCTGACGATAAGAATTCCGCCGCGATAAGCACTCAAATAGCCTTCCAACCATTCCAGCATATCCATATCCAAATGGTTGGTCGGTTCATCCAAGAAAAGAAATTCCGGCCTGCGCACCAATGCCTTGGCCAGGTTAATGCGTGTCTTCTGTCCCCCGGAAAATTCATCCGCCGGTTTCTTAAGATCTTCATCGGTAAAGCCCAACCCGTAAGCGATGCGACGACTTTGTGCTTCATAATCATAACCGCCCAGCCATTCCAACCGTTCCTGCAAATGTGCTAATCGCTGTAAATCACGTTCATTATCCGGTTGCTTCTCCAGCCGTGCCGTCACTTCTTTCAGCTGTTCTTCCAAATGCTGCACATCGCGCCATGCTTTTTGTATTTCCTCTTCCAAGCTGTCATTACCGAGGCTGATATCTTGTTGTAAGTAGCCGATACTGGCCGCATCATCAATGACTACTTGTCCTGCATCCGGTTCTTCCAACCCCATAATGCATTTAAGTAATGTCGATTTACCGGCACCGTTAGGACCTACTAACCCAAGACGATCGCCGGTTTTTATTTCAAAAGATATATCTTTAAAAATTTCACGTATGCCGAAGGACTTACCCAATCCTATAATACGAATTCGCTCCATACCTGCCTCCTTGCTCGTCATTACATAATCTATTTAATTATCCTCTATCCGGCACATATTGTAAAGGTCCCTCGTCATAGCCGACAGAGGGAATCACATCGGCTTTCACTAAAATACAAAGTTCTACACTGTCTTTTGTGCGCCGCGCATGACGAAATAAATGACCTACCAATGGTAAATCCCCTAACAACGGCACTTTACTTTCCTGACGTCCCGTGCGATTATCCATCAATCCGCCGATAACCAAAACTTCTCCCCGTCGTAAATGTACACGCGTGTGTGCTTCTCGTGAAGTAATTCTGTACGCCTTTAATTCGGACACCATAGAAGGGCTGCTAACTTCCGCAAAGATATCCGCATCTACACTGCCATCGGATGTAACATACGGTGTACAGGTCAATCGAATCCCCGACTCTTCATAGCGCACGGTCGTTCTCGTTTCACCGTCTTCGCGATTTTCTACCAATACAGGCAGCTTATCACCGATAAGAATTTTTGCTTCCTCTCCGTTTACCGTCATGATGGATGGTTTTGTAATAAGTACACTTTTACCTTCCGTTTCCGACGCATGAAGCGTCGGTTTTACTAATACGTGGTACCTATCGCTTCGCAGCAGCTTACCGTAAGTAATCGCGCCGTATTCATGCGTGCTGTCTTCTCCATGCCCAGTCAAGCTTTGCCAACTCCATTCAATTCCGGCTTCCTTCATATAAGAAGCCTCCATAGCTACCACGGCCGCTTCAATATGAACCTGTTGCGGTATACGATCTATCGTATCCAGCACCTCTGTAATACGACGCCATTCGGCCGGCGTAGCATACACCATAATTTGATTGGTAGCTTTTATAACACGGCACCGTTTCGTATCAATAACTGCTGCCAATGCGTCGGCCAGTGCCGGCGGCGATAAATGTTTGGGGACAATAATATGTGCCTGTCGATCCTCTTTGTTTTCCATTCCGCTGCCATCTACTACGAGAATTCCCTTTTCTTCCGTTACGGAAAAATGCTTTAGTTTTCCCAACATATAGATAGCTTCCTTACCGCTTTCGTGATTAAAGTCAGCCGTTACTTCGCCGGATAAGGTTTCCGTCCCTATAATAGGAATCCCCTCCGATCTGGCAATCCCCCGTACTAATGCGGCTATATTGGCATTATTAACATGCATTGTTACGGCGGCTTCCACTGTAGTGCGCCCGCCCCACAGGCTCACCGTTATCACAGCTACCATAATGAACATAAATTTCTTTACTAACGATTTAGGTACATACCCGATTACCATGTATTCCATCTCCTATAAATATATTCTTCTCGTACCGGTGCCGTCGGCAATGACAACGCTGGTATCTGCAATAGAAACAATACGCACACCGCCTACACCTTCACCTACTCCGCAGGCTTCTTCCTGCCCACCTACACGCAAAAGTGCTACCGGATGTCCCCCGGTTACGATACCTTGTAGCGTAACCGTTTTATTTCGAGAAGAGGAGACGCTTTTCTTCGGCGCCGTTGAAGTCTCTCCCTGTAATGCTTGTGGTGTCCGGCTCCGCAGCGCCTGTACATAGTTTCCTACTCTCATCTCACTGCTTCCGCGCTGTCTTTTTGCTGTATTCTCTCCCCCTCTATCTTGTAGCGGAACTAATTCCATCGACATACTCTCAGTCGTATCTCCGTGATGTATAATTCCGTCGAAGGGATTCTCCAATGGCCAAGCTCGCTGACTATTGGCTATGCTTACTAACTCTTTTTCTCCGTCGTCTGTTACCTGTTTGCCCTCAGCCAATTCGTATCCTCTATTATGTGCATCTATTGTTGATGTTGTATTTGCCGCCGATGTATGTCCGAAAACAGTATGTAACGCGCCTACATGCCAACCGTATATACCAATACTGCAAAATAAAAAGACCGCTCCACACAGGAGTCGGCCCTTTCTTTTTACTATATCCCATACTGCCTGTCGGTTCGGTCTTTTTATATTCATATGTTTTGCCTTCTTTTACTTATTTATCTTCTCTCACTTATAATAGACTATTTTTCTGCCGTAGAACAATCACTACTTGCTAGTTTATTCCGTATTCTTCATCAGTCTTTGTCATCATATCCGTTAGGATGTGCTTCATGCCAACGCCATGCATCAGCCAATACTTGTTCTACCTCACTGGCTACCGGCTTCCATCCCAGCATATCTTTAATTTTATCCGAAGAAGCAATCAATTTTGCCGGGTCACCGGCACGGCGTTCACCGATAGTCACGTTAAAATCAATGCCCGTCACTTTCTTAGCCGCATCAATAATTTCCTTAACACTAAAACCATTGCCCGTTCCTAAATTAAATACCTGCGATTCGCCGCCATCACGTAAATATTCCATTGCCAACACATGAGCCGACGCTAAATCGCTGACATGGATATAGTCGCGTATACAAGTACCGTCTGCCGTGGGATAGTCTGTACCAAACACGGTAATAGACTCACGTTTTCCCTGTGCTGCCTGCAATACAAGCGGAATTAAATGTGTTTCCGGTGTGTGATCTTCGCCAATACAACCCGAATGATCGGCACCGGCTGCATTAAAATACCGCAAGGCTACATAGCGCATACCGTAAATGGAACTGTAATCGCGAAGCATATGTTCAATCATAAGCTTCGTACGTCCATATACATTAGTCGGATGCAAGTCTGCTGTTTCCTTAATGGGCACCTCATCCGGTTCGCCGTACACGGCAGCTGTCGAAGAAAATACGAAGTAACGAACACCGGCCTGCCGTGCTGCTTCGATAAGGCGAAACGAACCGACCACGTTATTTTCATAATAAATCGCAGGGTTTACCATAGATTCGCCTACTTGCGAATGTGCGGCAAAATGCATAATGCCCTCTATCTGTTCCTCCCGGAGAAGCTCCGCCAGATTCGGATCCGCAATATCTTTATTAATAAACGTAACTCCCGCCGGTACGGCTGCCACATGCCCTCGCGATAGATTATCCAATACCACCGGTTCGTGACCGGCTGCCAATAAAGCCTTCACGGTGTGACTGCCGATGTAACCGGCACCGCCGGTAACCAATAACTTCATAGCTGTAACGCCTCCTATTTTTCTTCCTTGTGCACTGCCAATTTAGGACCCAGCAGCTTCTTATACACTTCCACGCCCGGTTGATTAAACGCATCTACGCCGGCGAGCTGACCTTCATAGAAAATAGCCCAGCAATACATGAACATGATTTCACCCAAATGAAATGCATTCAATTGCGGCAATTCTACCGTACAATTAAAACGATTATCGCTGGTCAATGCTTCTGCGTTAGCTTCCAAGGCTGTATTCATAATCGTATGTAAGGGTAATCCGCTGAAGGCAGCCAGTTTACTGTACGTATCGTATGTATGCGGTACGACGAGATCCGATTTTCCTTTTGCTATCCGCACAAAGCTGACGATTTTATTGTATCGACCCTCTTGATGCTCCTGCGTCTGCGCATGCATATCCGTCGTACCTACGGCCACCACCGGTGTGCGACCGTACCGACTGCCATCCTTTTGCTCCTTGCCCAGAGATTCCGCCAACAGCTGTACATACCATTCCGATAAGGACTTAAGATTATCACCGTAAGGCATCATAATTTCTATATTGCGACCGTATTTTTCTGCTGCAATATATTTTAACAATGCATTCATCAACGCCGGATTCTCTGTAACAATGCCTGTCTGACACGCTTCATCCATAGACTTGGCACCATCTAAAAATTCTCGAATGGCAAAGCCGGTCACGGCACCGATAATAAGACCTACTTCGGTAAACACGGAGAAACGACCGCCCACGCCGTCCGGTACGGAAAAAATAGGCCAATTCTTTTCTACTGCCAAGCTGTGCAGCAGTGTTTCCTTTTCGCCTTCATGAGGATCCGTCACAGCAATGACTTCGTAATCAATGCCTGCCTCCCGCAGTCCTTGCTCTACTACCATAAAATTAGACATAGGTTCTATCGTAGATCCGGATTTAGAAATAACGATGAGCATAACCTTGTAATTGCCGCCCTTCGCCTGTGCTTCACGGCAAAGCTGATCAATAAGCGCTGCCGTGCGATCACCGTCTACGTTATTACCACTAAAATATAATCGCGGATATTGATTGCGTTCTTCCGCACTCATGGAATTCCAAAATTCGCCGCAATGTACATCAAACAGCACCTTGCCTCCCAAATAGGAGCCACCGATACCAAAGCTTACTACCGCATCAATCTCTGCCTGTGCGTGCTTTCCCAGCGCCTCTAAGCGATGAAGTACCGCCGGGCTGTTAATATTCCCTTCCTCTATATACGGTAATTGAGGAAACAACACCGCCTCCGGCTCGCCGTCTTTGGAAAGATGCCCGTCTACAATGCCGCTGCGCCGTACACGTTCGGATGCCTTGACGGCATTGGCAATGCGTTCAAAGGATTCTTCGATATCCTGTTGTACTACGCCGCCATCCATCATTATATTTGTATAATCAAAGGAAAAACCCGATGATAATGTAATCTTTTTCATAACTGTCACCGTCCTTTATTAATTATTTGCATAGCAATCATGAAAATAGCTACCTTTTCATTGTAACGGTATTTTTGTTCATTAGCAACCAATAAATGCTCATTAGCAGTCTATATTCCCACTATTCACATAATTCTTGTCAATGCGCATACTATACCTTTTTTGTTCCTGCCTTAGCCAAACTGTCTGCCCGTTCATTGTAGGCTACTCCGGTATGCGCCGCCACCTTATGAAATACTAGCTTCACGTTGTTAGCTGCGGCTTTGCAAAAAGCAGCGTACGATTGCGTTAAAGGATTGTTTGCCTTCCACCGACCCGTGGCCCACATTTCTATGCCCATATAATCGTAGTAAATATGACACTCATCGTATCTGCCTGCCAAGGCTTCCTCAATAACATGCCGCGCTGCCAACAATTCTCCGGCAACATTCCAATACGCCGTGTACAGGGATTCGCGAGTACCGAACGAAAACTCCGCCTCTTCATTGCCGCGGAATATAATTCCGCCGGCACCTACCGCCCCCGTTCTTTTATCAAAGCTACCGTCAATATATGCGGTCAATATAGTTTCTGTCGATGGTGCGACCTCTTCTTTTCCGGTTTTGTCGGATATACTCTCTCCTATAGATTTACGAGACGTAGGCACGCCACTGCTTAATATCCTTCTTTCCTCGGCTTCCTTAGGTGATCCGAAATAATCGGCTAAGGACAGGCTTACACTGCCCCCTGTCATAAAAGCCTCCGCTTCCTGCATCGTGGGAAATGATTTGAAAACAGCTCCGGCATATCCCTTCACCTGCTTTTCACAGTCGCTCCAGGTCACGTAGATCCCCGGTGTACGCCCTCGTTGTACGGCATAAAACTTTTTGGCCATGCGACCTCCTTTGCATTACATCTTCACTAGTATTAATACATTGTATATTCTCGATTGACCATATACTACATACGAATCTATTGCCTGTATATTATACGCTTCTATAACTCACTGCATAGGACTAATCGGTTACATGGTAAGCGGTACGAACTGTGCTTGTACCACCTCTGCCAATTCCTGCGGATTCAACTGAATTTGCATGCCGCGCAGTCCCGCACTGACATAGACAGTATCGAATTGCGCCATAGTTTCATCGAAATATGTAGGGAAAAGCTTCTTCATCCCCACCGGCGAACAGCCGCCGCGCATATAACCGGTAATACCCAATAACTCCTTCACGTGAATTAATTCCACCGACTTGTTACCACTGATTCTGGCAGCCTGCTTCAAATCCAATTCCGCCGCTACGGGAATACAAAAAACAACTGGACCTGTCTTGGCGCCGCGGCCAACCAATGTTTTAAACACACGCTCTGCCGGCAAATGTAATTCTTCTGCCGCATGCACACCGGTACCACGCCCTTCTTCCCATTCATATTCCAATACATTGTATGCCACCTTATGTGTATCCAAAATGCGCATAGCATTTGTTTTCTTGTGATCCTTCTTACTCATATCTACTTCATACCTCGTTTACTGTGTTTTATTTTTCTTTATCAGACATTACTTATTAGAAATTTTATTTATATTCTTTAACTCGATTCGCAACGTACCGTCAGGATTCGTGACGATTTCAATAAAATCTCGGTTCTTCATATATTCTACGGGAAAACTGATTTCGATACCCGTATCCGTCTTTATCTTATGCTGTCGTCCCTGCTTGCCGGCAAACTCGCGATTCACCGGCAAAGGTCGCATCATATCGGCTTCGGCCAATTCCTTTTTAGCCGCTTCCTGCTGAATAGGATTACTGCTGAACACATCTTCAATAACAGCTACCGGATCTAAGGTATCGGACACCTCGGCATTCTTTGCAATGATTTCCTTCGCCTTGGCCATCTCTGCTACGCCGTCCGACTCATGAGCCGTTGCCACTCGATTTACGATATTTTTTACTTTACGCACCGTGTCGCGTGACGACTGATTGGTTCCGATGTCAAGAAGCTTATCGCTGAGAATATACACGACCTCACCGTCATATTCTCCCTTAGGCTCAAATACGCGCACACTGTAATTCTCTAAATTGACGGCAAAAAAAGACCGTATTTTCTGCGTCGGCATAGGCAGTACTGCCCGATGCTCAACCAGCTCCGTCGTCAATGTGCCATCATCCTCGCTAAACAGTTGATGCGTGTATGCATCATGTGCTTGGCAAAGAAGTAAGCACAGATAATTGGCTGCATCACCGGTAGCTTCACAGAAAATCCCATCCATAACTACCGGCTCCGTAGCTTGCTTCATATAATTGAACAGTTGTTCCCCCATCGTCTTAGACAACGCTACCAACGAAGTTTCGCCTGCCGCATACGATGCCAGCTGCTGACCTATGTGACTCTCTTCCCGAATATAGCCGGTACGAGCGCCGGGATCTCTAAACGCCTTGTCCACATGAGCTTGCAAATAATTTTGTATATGTTCTTCGCCTACCTGCAGTTCATTTTCCGAATACACTGCTAAGGACGAGGTAAAGTCAAAAATTTGCAGTACTGCTTTATTTACCTGCATCTATCACAACTCCTATAAAAAAATTAAGTGCTCTGTCATCACGTATTATAACACATGAATCGGAGCACTCATTATTACATATTTTATTAATATTCGTTAACCGGCTACATACGGTCCGTGCAAACCGGCAAACAAATGGGAACCTTGCTTCCCGAGAATAGCGGCCACAACGGACGAAACCAATCCCAAACCGGCCATGATCAACGCATTTTCCGGTCCCACGCCGGTTGAAAAGGCAATATAGGACTGTCCCAACGTAATGAGGAAATACACAATGCTCAAGTACATCTTGCGTTTTAACAACGGTGCCGTAGTCGTCTTATACCGCAGCTTACCACCGATATAACCACTAACTGCACCGATTAATGTCAAAAGAGGCATAATCATAGCAATCAAAGTTACCATATCGAACAAACGATAAGACAAACCGTAAGGCACTACTAAGGCAATCAACGGTAACAATAAGGTACCTGCCGAACCGGTAATCGGAAAGTGCACAGCAATCGGATGTAAATGCAAATCCAATAATTTCTTACGTGTCGGATTCAAACGGCGCGGATTATATTCCATCCAAACCGTCTTTGGAAAACCACAAGCCGGACAAGGCTGATCTGCCTTATCTGCCGTTTCGATGTATCCGCAAACGCGGCAAATAATATACTGTATCTTCTTCTCTTGTTGCTTCTTCGTTTCCATACATCTCTCCTTCATCATCTAACACACCAATATGTCATAGATAGTTTTCATTTACACATATGTAAAAGTGTAATATATTATCACCTTTACATATCAAAATTTTCCATATCTGCAAAATAATGATACGTTGTTTTCAGGCCACTTGTCAAATCTATTTTTGCTCTAAATCCAAGGTCATCATTGCTTTTTTTGATACTTAATCTTGAGTGTTTTATATCACCGGTTCGAGTCGGCTCATAGGTGACATCAATATCGGTTCCGATAATAGATTTCAATTCGTTAAGCAGTGTATTCAAAGAAGTACCTACCTCGGTACTTACATTATACACTCCGCTGCATTCCGTATGCTGCAGCGCCAACATATTTGCTTCCACTACATCGCCGACATAAATAAAATCACGTGTTTGCTCGCCGTCGCCATATACCGTAACACCTTGTCCTTTGGCTAAACGTTCACAGAATATACTGATAACACCGCCTTCACCACCGTGCCCCTGACGAGGCCCGTACACGTTAGAATAACGGAAACAAATATAATCAAGACCAAAGGCTGCCTTATAGATACGCAGGTAACTTTCCGTCGTCAGCTTCGTCAAGCCGTAAAAGGAAGACGGTGCCCCCTGCATGGCTTCCGTTAACGGCAACGTATCTAAATCACCATACACGGCTGCGGAAGATGGCATAATCAATTTTTTAACCTGAGCCGCCCGACACGCATTAAGGACATTAATCAATCCCATCAGATTGATATCACAATCCAATGCAGGTTTCTCCATGGATACAGGCACCATCGTTTGCGCCGCTTCATGAAATACGTAATCCGGTTTAAATTCAAGCAATACCTCTGTCAATGCCGTATCGCGAATATCCATTTCACGAAAATCGGCCTTAGCATTGACAAACTCACGACTGCCGGTAAATAAATTGTCAATCACAAGAACCCGATGTCCTTCTTCAATCAAACGATCTGTCAAATGGGACCCGATAAAACCGGCCCCGCCGGTAACACAAATATTCATGGAGCAGTCCTCCTACTCAATTAATATAGCCGTACATGGTCAGTGAAATTATAGATGCGTTATACTTGGGCACGCGAAAAAGCCGCATGTATACAGCCGATGATACACCCTATAATCGATGGCACCACCCATCCCATGCCAATATCGAAAAACGGCAATTGCCCATATGCAGCCAGTATGCTTTGTACCGTTGCCGTGTGCGCTAGTACTGCCGGCAATGTATTCAATGCATCACCGACAGCAGCCAATACGGCAAAGCCCGTAGTCCAAGCATATACAGCGCGACGATGATGGAACAACGGTGATAAAAAGGTTAATAAAATCAACGTGATCGTCAATGGATATAAGAGCATTAGAATAGGAATAGCCAACGTAATAATTTGTGTCAACCCTACATTGCCGATTAAAAAGGAGACTACGGTAAACACATATGCATACGGTTTATAACTCATACTTGCCGGAAATAAATCGGCGAAGGTTTCCGAACAAGCACTGATAAGACCGACCGCTGTTTTCAAACAGGCCAAGGTAACAATAACAGCCAGAAGAACAGCCCCTACGGATCCAAAATAATAATCCGCCGTTTGTGCCAAAGCAATCCCGCCGTTTGCCGAAAGGGCAAGCGTCGTTACACCGGACGCCCCTACATACGCTAAGAAGCCATAGATAACTACCATTAAAATAACCGTAACAATCCCGGATTTTACAATACCTCCGGCAATGGCACTCGGTTCGGTCACGCCCAATTCACGCATGGCACGCACCACGACAATACCGAATGCCAACGCTGCCAGTGCATCCATTGTGTTATAGCCTTCCGTAAATCCTTTGAAGAAAGCATGACTTACATAATCACCGCTAACGGGTGCTCCCGCAATACTTCCCATAGGTGCAAGCAAAGCCGTCACCAGAAGCACTGCCAAAAAGAGCAGAAACAAGGGGTTAAGCACTTTCCCGATATACACCATCAGTTTGCCCGGATTCATGGCAAAAAACAAAGCCACCACAAAAAATGCTAACGTAAAACCGGCCAAGGCCATCGTCTGATACGCTTCGCCGATATACGGTGCCAATCCTATTTGATAGGATACCGTAGCCGTACGCGGCAAAGCAAACGCAGGACCTATGGTTAGATATAATAACACTGTAAATAATTTCGCATAGGTCGGATGTATGCGCGAAGCCAAATCAAATAAGCCGTTGCTTCGAGAAATACCGATGGCTACCACACCTAAAAACGGTAACCCGATAGCCGTAATAAGAAAGCCTGCTGTCGCTAGCCATACAGAAGCACCGGCTTCCTGTCCCATATGAACCGGGAAAATCAAATTGCCGGCACCGAAGAACATGCCGAACAACATTGAGCCGATAAGTATCGACGAACTCAATGATAATTTTTGCTGCACTGGAATCACTCTCCTGTTAATTAGGTAATATATTGCACACAATTACCATAGTATCCCAAATAAAGACCATAGTCAAACATGTATATCAGCCTTCGATAATTTTCTTTTTTTCATCCTTCGACAAGCGGAAAAAACGATATACTGCTTCCGCCGCTTTATGATTCATGCCGTCTGCCGCCACCAGTTCTTCCACCGTCGCCGCCTTGATGGCTTCCATAGTACCGAAATGCTTCCACAGTGCCTGTCGGCGCTTGGGGCCGATTCCCTCAATATGATCGAGAATGGATTCCAGATTACGCTTGCCCCTCAGCTTGCGATGGTACGTAATGGCAAAACGATGGGCTTCATCGCGAATTTGCTGGAGCAATTGTAATTCCGGCGAATGATGTGACAAGATAATGCTTTCCGATTTGCCTTCCACAAACACTTCTTCAATGCGCTTGGCCAAGGAAATAACGGGTACATCGCTGACACCTACCTTGCGTATCAACGGAAGTGCCGCATTCAGCTGACCTTTGCCGCCGTCAATAATAATCAAATCCGGCAAGGGCCAATCCCGTTCATTACCGTAGCGGCGTTCCATAATTTCTGCCATGGATTTAAAATCATCCGGCTTTCCCTGCACGGTTTTCAATTTAAACCGGCGATATTCTTTTTTTGCCGGCCGTCCGCCTTCAAAGACAACCATGGAGGCTACCGTTTCACTTCCTTGGGTATGAGAAATATCAAAGCATTCCATGCGCTCCGGCAAACGCGGTAAATCCAACACCTCTGCCAATTTTTTCACCGCACCGCCGCTTTTATCCAAATTATATTGCCATTGACGACGGCGTTCGTTCAAAAAATTATGTGCATTTTCTTCCGCCATGCGAAGCAAATCTTTTTTATAACCCCGCTGCGGTACACTGACTTCCACCTGCTGTCCCTTCATGGCACTGAACCATTCGCTGAAAAGCGTACGGTCCTCCGTTTCCAGCGGCAATAACAATTCCTTTGGGATAAATGTAGACGCACCGTAATATTGCTTAATAAATTCCGTCATAATCGTCACCGGTTCATCACCGTCATTTTGCACGAAATAGTTTTCCCGTCCCAACAAGCGACCGCTGCGAATAAAAAAGAGTTGTACACAGGCCAGTTGTCCTTCCACAGCAATCCCCAGTACATCAATATCGCCACGCTGCGTCACCATCCGTTGCTTTTCCTGTACCTTCTCGATACTTTGCAGCTGATCGCGGTACAGCGCCGCCGTTTCAAAGTCCAACTCCTCCGCGGCAGCTTCCATCTTTTGCTGCAGCACATCAAATAAGGGAATACGCTTTCCTTCAAAAAGATGGACAATCTCGTCAATGTACGTCGCATAGTGTTCTTTCTTCACATAGCCCATACAAGGAGCCTCGCAATATCCCATATGATATTGCAGACACGGCCGATCCACCTTCATATTGCGGCATGTGCGCAGCGGAAAATGTTGGCGCAACAGCTTAAGGGTACGATGTACTGCCGTTACATCCGTGAAAGGGCCGAAGTACTTCGCCCCGTCCCGTTCCATGCGCCGTGTCATCAATACACGGGGAAACTCCTCTTGCACCGTAATTTTCACATACGGATATGTCTTGTCGTCGCGAAGCATAATATTATAGCGCGGATGATGTTCCTTAATAAGGGTAGCTTCCAAAATCAACGCTTCCATTTCCGTCTTGGTTTGTATAACCTCCACATCGACGGCGCGTCGCATCATAGCTTCCACCTTGGGAGCACGTCGGCTGTCATGGCGCACATAGGAACGCACGCGGTTGCGCAAATTAATTGCTTTACCGACATAAATAATTCGCTTGTACTGATCGTGCCATAAATATACGCCCGGCGTAGTCGGTAAATGGCTGACTTTCTCCAGTAATTCTTCGCTAACCATCAATCTTTCCTTCCATATGTGCCTTAGTCTTGGCTAATACAGGTGCCAGAAAACGCCCCGTATAGCTTTCCGGTACTCGGCATATCGCTTCCGGTGTACCCATAGCCACGATGGTGCCTCCTCGCGTGCCCCCTTCGGGTCCGAGATCGATAATATGATCCGCCGTTTTTATTACATCGAGGTTATGCTCGATAACAACTACCGTATCGCCACCGTCTACCAGTTTCTGCAATACATCGAGGAGCTTACGAATATCTTCGGCATGAAGTCCCGTAGTCGGTTCGTCCAGAATATACAAGGTTTTCCCCGTACTGCGCCGCGCCAATTCCGTCGCCAGTTTAACTCGCTGCGCTTCGCCGCCGGACAAAGTCGTTGCCGGCTGTCCCAGGCGAATATAACCCAGGCCTACCTCTTGCAACGTTACCAACTTCCGGTGAATCTTAGGAATTGCCTTAAAGAACTCTACCGCATCATCTACGACCATATCCAACACATCGGCAATGGATTTTCCTTTGTATTTCACCTCTAAGGTTTCCCGATTGTAACGCGCCCCCTTGCAGACCTCGCAAGGTACGTACACATCCGGCAGGAAATGCATTTCGATCTTGATGATACCGTCGCCGCGACAAGATTCGCAACGACCGCCGCGCACGTTAAAGCTGAAACGTCCTTGTTTATAGCCGCGCATCTTCGCTTCCGGTGTTTGACTGTACAACTCGCGAATCGCATCGAACACGCCGGTATAAGTAGCCGGGTTGGAACGCGGCGTACGCCCGATGGGGCTTTGATCGATATTAATAATCTTATCTATATATTCGGTACCGCGAATTTCTTTGTGCGCTCCTACCTTATGATGGGAACGATACAGCGTATTGGCCAAGCCCTTATACAAAATCTCATTAATTAACGTGGATTTTCCCGAACCGCTGACGCCGGTTACTACCGTGAACACACCAATAGGGAATTTCACGTTAATACCTTTTAAATTATTTTCCTTGGCCCCGCGGATTTCCAAATACTGCTTGCCCGGCTTACGTCGCTGCTCCGGCAAAGCAATATATTTTTTACCACTTAAATATTGACCGGTTATAGATGCATCGTTAGCCATAACTTCCGCCACCGTGCCGGCCGCTACAACCTGTCCGCCGTTTTCACCGGCTGCCGGACCGATATCAACCAAATAATCGGAAGCCAGCATCGTATCTTCATCATGCTCTACCACTAATAGGGTATTGCCCAAATCACGCAAACCCTTTAACGTAGCAATCAAGCGATCATTATCGCGCTGATGCAAGCCGATGGAAGGTTCGTCCAAAATATACAGGACCCCTACCAACCCGGATCCGATTTGCGTAGCTAAGCGAATGCGCTGCGCTTCACCGCCGGACAGCGTACCGGCACTGCGACTCATGGTCAGATAATCCAAGCCTACATCGTTTAAAAATTGCAGACGGGCCTTGATTTCCTTTAAAATCTGCGCACCGATGAACTGTTCCCGTTCCGTCAGTATTACTTCGTTAAAATACGCACCGGCCTCATTGATTGTCATCTGCGTTACTTCGTCAATATTCTTATCCCCTACGCGAATAGCCAAGGCCTCCGGTTTTAACCGCGCACCGTGACAGGTTTTACACGGCTTAATAGACATAAATTCTTCAAAGCTTTCCCGCATGCTGTCCGTAGACGCTTCGCTGTGGCGCCGTTTCACCATCGGTAAAATTCCTTCATATTCGGTATGGAAGGTTTTTATTTCCCCCCGCATATTTTCATATTCGAAACGCACCTTTTCCGTCGTACCGTTCATAACCTTGTCCTGTAATTCTTTGGGAAGATCGTTCCAGCAATTATCCAGCGTGTAGCCATACTCCTTCAAAAGTCCTTCCAACTGGCGCATAAACCACGCATTGGGATTTGAACTGAGAGGCAATACGGCACCGTCCGCAAAACTGGTATCACCGTCCAACAGCACTCTGTCTTCATCGACCTCCATAGTGCTGCCCAACCCTGAGCAGGCCGGACAAGCTCCGAAGGGACTGTTAAAGGAAAACATGCGCGGTTCGATTTCCGGCAGCGATATTTGACAATCCGGGCAGGCAAAATGTTGGCTATAGGTATGCTCCGGCCCGTCTACCTCCTGTACGATTACAAGACCTTCGCCCCATTGCGCCGCCGTTTCCATGGAGTCCGTCAAACGCGACTCGATGCCTTCCTTCACTACCAGTCGATCCACGACCAATTCAATGCTGTGCTTTTTATTCTTCTCCAGGTTAATTTCTTCTTCCAAGGTATGAATCGTACCATCGATACGCACGCGCACAAAGCCTTCCTTGCGCAGCCGTTCCAGTAAATTTTTATGTTCCCCTTTCTTGCCGCGCAATACAGGCGCAATAACGAGAATTTTCGTTCGCTCCGGCAAGCGCATCACATCGTCTACCATCTGCTCGATGGTTTGTTGCGTAATCGGTTTACCGCAAGACGGGCAGTAAGCTCTGCCGATTCGGGCAAATAGCAAGCGCAGATAATCATAAATCTCCGTCACCGTGCCCACCGTAGAACGGGGATTACGACTGGTAGTTTTTTGATCGATGGATATTGCCGGTGACAGTCCTTCGATATAGTCCACATCGGGCTTATCCATTTGCCCCAAAAATTGTCGAGCATACGCCGAAAGCGATTCCACATAACGACGCTGCCCTTCTGCATATATGGTATCAAATGCCAATGATGACTTGCCGGAACCGCTCAATCCGGTAATGACGATAAACTTATCTCGCGGCAAGCTGACATCAATATTTTTTAAATTATGTTGACGGGCTCCTTTTACTATAATTTGATCCTTCACGGCAACTCCTTTCATTTTTGTTGTTTCTGACCCTTAGCCGCACGCGGTTTACTCCGACCTGCCTCATGCATATCAGACCAACGTTGACGCAATTCACCCAGTTCATCGCGTAATGCAGCGGCCTTTTCAAATTCTAACAGCTTGGCGGCTTCCTTCATTTCACGGGTTAACCGTTCAATCCGATTATATATATCCTCCGCAGTCATTTCTGCTGCTGCCGTCACACCTGTTTTATAAGAAGCTGTTGTTTCCGCCACTTGCGAAGACGTATCCGTGCTATCTTTACTGCGTCGTCCTCGCTTGCGACTTGTCGGCGGCTCTTCATCTTCCAGTTTCGTTAAATCAATAAGATTCTTTACTTCTTTGCGAATCGACTTCGGCACAATACCATGCTCTTCATTATACGCTTGCTGTACCTTGCGGCGACGATTCGTTTCCGCTATGGCTCTGTCCATAGATCCGGTTATGCGATCCGCATACATAATAACGCGCCCGTTTTCATTGCGCGCCGCACGACCTATCGTCTGAATCAGTGATGTATCGCTGCGCAAAAAGCCTTCCTTGTCCGCATCCAGAATAGCTACCAAGGATACCTCCGGCATATCCAATCCTTCGCGAAGTAAGTTAATCCCCACCAGAACATCGAATACGCCGGCACGCAAATCGCGTATAATATCGGCCCGCTCGATAGTGGCAATATCGGAATGCAGGTATCGCACCCGCACGCCCATTTCCTTGAGATAATCCGTTAAGTCCTCGGCCATTTTTTTCGTCAACGTCGTTACCAGTACGCGTTCGTTACGTTTTGTCCGCTGATGAATTTCCCCTAACAAATCATCCATCTGCCCCTTGATGGGACGAATTTCGATAACCGGATCCAACAAACCGGTAGGACGGATAATCTGTTCCGCAATATTGGTTTGCACTTCCATTTCGTAGGGTCCCGGCGTAGCCGACACGTAAACAATTTGATTAATGCGTTCTTCAAACTCCTCAAACTTCAAGGGGCGATTATCGAGAGCCGACGGCAAGCGAAATCCGTATTCAATCAGGTTTTCCTTGCGGGCTCGGTCCCCGTTATACATAGCACGCAGCTGGGGCAAGGTCACGTGGGATTCATCGATGAGAATCATAAAATCATCGGGGAAGTAGTCAATCAACGTAAACGGTGCTTCACCGGGCTTGCGATTCGATAGAAGACGGGAATAGTTTTCGATGCCGGAGCAATACCCCATTTCCTGCATCATTTCAATATCGTATCGCGTGCGTTGCTCCAAGCGTTGCGCTTCCAACAAACGATCCTTCGCCTTCAGTTGTGCCAAGCGTTCCTCCAATTCGGCTTCGATTCGTTGAATGGCCAAATTTAATTTATCCTTAGTCGTTACATAATGCGATGCCGGGTAGACGGCAATATGCTTGCGCTCCGCCACAACCTCGCCGGTAAGTACGTCAATTTCCGCCAGGCGATCGATTTCATCACCAAATAATTCCACCCGTACCGCCCTTTCACTGTAAGCGGCCGGGAAAATTTCAATGGTATCCCCGTGAACGCGGAAGGTACCGCGGGTAAAATTCATATCGTTACGGCTGTATTGAATATCCACCAATTTTTTTAGAATGTCTTCACGCGACTTTTCTTGCCCTAAGCGAAGAGACAATACCAAATCACTGTAATCCTCCGGATCGCCTAAGCCGTAAATACAGCTGACGGAAGCTACAATAATGACATCCCGTCGTTCGAAAAGGCTCATCGTCGCCGAGTGGCGCAATTTATCGATTTCATCGTTAATGGACGCATCTTTCTCAATATATGTGTCGGTAGAAGCGATATATGCTTCCGGTTGATAAAAATCGTAATAGGATACGAAATATTCTACGGCGTTATTCGGGAAAAAACTTTTAAATTCACTGGCCAACTGCGCCGCCAATGTTTTATTATGGGCAATAATCAACGTCGGCTTTTGCACCCGTTCGATAAGCTTAGCCATCGTATAGGTCTTGCCCGTGCCGGTAGCCCCGAGGAGTACCTGTGCCCAATCGCCGTTTTCTATTCCCTTCGCCAAGGAATCAATCGCTGCCGGTTGATCCCCCATAGGCGCAAAGGGAGCCTCCACCTTAAACGGTGTAGGCTCGCCGCTGTAATTTCTGTGTATAGTAGGCGTCGCCATATTACTGCTCCTGTTCTGCCGGAACCTCCGTACGACTGGCCTGCAAGTGTTCTTGAATCATTGCGCGCTCTGCCGCGGTCAGTGTCGTCTTACCGGCTTCTGCCTGAATTGTCGTGTCTTGTCCTTCCAATACTTCGATAAGTAATGCTACCGAACGCTTGTCCAGTCCGCTTTCGTTGGCTACTTTCGAAGGCAGCTCCCATTCGCTGTCTTTAAAGGAAGCCAACCGCCCCTGCAGCTCGCGCCAATTTGCCAGTAACAGGCGCGTAATGGGTCGATATAATTCGCGCCCCATATACATAACAAGATCCGCAATGGTAGCAAAGGCTTCCTTCGGTGCGCCGTATTGGTTTACTTCGTTTTCACGTTCGCTATAAGCGATAATATCATCTCGTGTCATAGTACGTGCATTCATTCTCTCTTTGTCCTTCTATTCTTCCTTACTAATTTTACAATCCCATATCTCGTCTCGCGTACCTATGCCTTATCTATTATTCTATCTTACTCTATTTCTACGGTTGCTCTTCCGTGGTTTTGGCAAATAAGGCATTCGTGAAATCCTTGGCATTAAACGGACGCAAATCGTCCATGCCTTCGCCTACACCGATCCACCGTACAGGAACCCCTAATTCCTCTTTGATGGAAATAACCACGCCGCCTTTGGCAGTACCGTCCAGCTTCGTAACGACAATGCCGTTAACCGGCACGGCTTGACCGAACAGTTTCGCCTGACTTACTGCATTTTGTCCCGTTGTACCGTCCAGTACCAACAGCGTCTGATGCGGTGCGCCCGGTACCTGTTTGTCGGCTACGCGACCAATTTTTTTCAGTTCTTCCATCAAGTTTGTCTTGGTGTGAAGACGACCGGCCGTATCAATGATGACTACATCCGCCTGTTTGGCTTTTGCCGAGGCCAAGGCATCGAATACAACCGCTGCCGGATCGGCTCCTTCTTTATGTTTTACAATAGGAACACCGGCCCGGTCCGCCCAAATCGTAAGCTGTTCGGACGCTGCTGCACGGAACGTATCGGCCGCTGCCAAAATAACCGATTTGCCTTCTTCTTTGTAATAATGCGCCAGCTTGGCAATCGTCGTCGTTTTGCCCACGCCGTTGACACCTACCACTAAGATAACCTCCGGGTTGTGCAACGTCAGTTCTTCTTCCTGTGCACCCAGCATTTCGGCAATGCGCGCTTCCATGAAAGGCATAACATCGCCGGTATTGTTAATGATTCCTTCCGTAACACCGCGACGAATTTCCTTCATCAAATACTCCGTAGTGCGCACCCCTAAATCACCGGTGAGCATAACGGCTTCCAAATCACCCAAGAAATCATCGTCAATCTGCGCATAACCGATAACAACACGTTCTACGTTTTTTACAAATTGTTTACGGGTTTTTTCCAACCCTTTTTTTATTTTATTAAAAAAGCCTAAGGCCATTACATATCCTCCTTTACATCCTCTAAGGTTACCGTGAGCAATCGCGATACACCGCGTTCCACCATCGTTACCCCTTGCAATACATGAGCTGCCTCCATAGTTCGCTTACGATGGGATACCACGATGAATTGGGTATCCTCACCCAAGGTTTTAAGATACCGACTGAAGCGTTCTACATTTGCTTCGTCCAAGGCCGCATCGACTTCGTCCAACACACAAAACGGTGCCGGCCGGTAATCGAGAAACGAAAACAGTAGCGCAATAACCGTCAAGGCCCGTTCACCGCCGGACAATAAACTCAGCTGCTGACGCTTCTTTCCCGGTGGCTGAATATAAAAATCAATGCCCCCCGTCAAGATATGCTCCCGGTCGGTCACTACAATCTGTGCCTGTCCGCCGCCAAACAGCTGACTGAATATACTCTGAAAGCGTTCGCCCACGATATCTAGCACCTGCAACAGTTGATCGGTCATCGCCTTGTCGATTTCTTCGATTACCGTTTCCAGCTGTGCTTTTGCTTCGGTTAAATCATTTTGCTGTGCTTCGTAGAAAGCAAGCTTATTCTTTGCCTCTTCGTACTCCTCAATAGCATTGGGATTGACCGCCCCCAATGCTTCAATGGCTGTGGATAAAGTAATATGTGCTGTCTTCCAATCGGCAACGGCACCATCCACGCGCAGTGCTTGCGCTTCCTCGCGGGTAAAGCCGAGAGCATCCAATTTTTCCAAGGCTTGCTCCTTCTGCACCTCATACTTTGCCAGCTGTTCGCGCATATCACCTAACCGACGCTGCACCTGGCGAAGACGATTTTCATTCCCCTGTCGGCGCTCTCGCAATTCATTGACAGCTTGCTCGCACTCTTTAATGCGTCCGTACATGGCATCCTTGCCCGATGCCAAAGTCTGTATAGCCGCGCGGCATTCCTTCAATGCTGTTTCCGCCTCGGACAGCGCCTGCGGTAACCGGTGCTGCATTGCTTCGCGGGCTTCCTGCCAAGCCGTATACAACGGTTGACGACGCAGTTCATAAGAAGCAATGGCGCCCTTCTTTTCGTGAATCGTGCGACGTCGTTCGTCTTGTGCATTGCTTCCTTGCATAACGGCCAACTTCGCTTGACTCAACACTTCATACGCTTTTTGTTGGGCCTCCTGCAATCGCCCCAACTCTTTCACGCGTTCCGCTTCATCCTCCGCACTTTCGCCTTCGCTATACAACGCTGTGCGCTGTTGCTCGGCATCCTGTAATGCCTGTGTAAGCTGAACTCTGCGCATCTCCAATTCACGGCGACGCACTGTTTCGTCATGATATACTCGTTCCTTGCGCTCCAACCGTTCCTTAGCTACCGTAAGTGTAGCCTCGCGACTCGCTTGCTGTAAATGTAAATCGCGATACCGCTCCGTCGCTACTTCCAAGGCTGTATCCGTTTCACTCAGTACCGCTTCACAGGCTGCCATCTCTGCCTTGGCCGCTTCCAAGCGATGCTCCGTTACAGTAATGCGCTCGTCCAGTTGCTGTGCTTCTCGTTTGCGTGCCATAACAGTAGCCTTTCGCCGTTTTACGGCACCGCCCGTTAACGATCCGCCGGGTTGTAACTGTTCACCGCCCAGGGTAACTACAGACAACCGATGCTGGTATTTTTTCTGCAATCCTATGGCATGCTCTAATGTATCGACTACAATCACTCTGCCCAACAACTGTGAAAAAATTCCCTCATAACGATTATCAAATTTAATACAATCAACAGCCAATCCTTGTACATGCGGTTCTTCTAATGCCGGCGATGTAAGCCGTCTCCCCTTCACTGCTTCCAACGGCAAAAACGTAACGCGTCCGCCTTGGGTTTCCTTCAAATACGCCACCGCTTGCGAGGCTACCTGCGACGTAGTGGTTACGACGTGATTGACACTGCCGCCAAGAGCAATTTCGATAGCCGTTGCATACGTGTCATCTACCGTAAATAATTCGGCTACGGCGCCGGCCACCGCCTTACGCCACGGCAAGGTAGCTTTCAATACGTTTCGCGTACCTTCACTGTAGCCTTCGTACTGTTCGGCCCACTGTGATAACAGCTCCCGTCGACCTTTATCCTGCTCCAAGCGTTGTCGATTTTGACGCTGTTCCTTTTCCAAGCGGCGCATCGTTTGCTGGCATTCGCTTTGACGTTCTCGGCAACGGCGTCCGTCTGCTTCCGCCTCGGTTAATTGTGTCGTCAGCTGTTCATAGCCTTCGCGGATAGATGCGGTGTCACGGCGCGCTTCTTCGATTTCCGTTTCCAAACGCCCCAAACTTTCCGTTAAGCGCCGATACTCGTCTTCCGCCGCCGTCACATCCGAACGATAGCTTTCCGCTTTCGCAATCAACGCCATTTCCTGTTCCCGCCGGGTCCGCTCCTTTTGTTGCGCCTCCATAAACGATGTTTGTCCGGCCGTCAATGCTGCTGTAGCCGATGTATAATCACTCTCCGCTTCCCGTTCTTTAGCACGTAGCAATACCAACTCCGCTTCTTCGTCAGCCATCAGTTTTTCCAATAACTGCACCTGCTGCGAATCAGCTTCTCGAGAGGCATCCAATTCATCCAATCGACTCTTTTTATCCGCCGCTTCCTTTTCCATGGTTCGCATTTGCTCGCGCAACATGCGTACGTCCCCTTCGCATTCTGCCTCGCGGCGCTGTGCTTTAGCGTAATCCTCTTCGCAGGTGCGCAGCGCGGTGCGCTGTTCCGTCAACGCCAGCTGTAACCGTTGCTCTTCCGCGCCGGTCGTCGCCTCCGTCGTTTGTAGCTCCACATCCTCTGCTTCCAACGCCAGCTTATCGTTTTCCTGTCGCGTAAATAAGCGATCAGCCGTGCGATAGTCATGCAGAGTCAACACGGCTTCATAGGTCCGTCGTTCTCGACTGAGACGGTTATACTCGCGCGTAGCCTCGGCCTTCTCTGCCAAGCTTTCCGTTTGCTCCGACAAATTGGCCATCAAATCCGCCACGCGTTCCATATTGCGCGTCGTTGTTCCAATGCGCCGCAATGCCTCTTCTTTATTGAGCTTAAACCGAGCAATACCGGCTACCTCTTCAAAAATCAGACGTCGTTCCTCCGGTTTGCTGTTTAAAATAGCATCCACGCGATTCTGCCCGATAATGGCCATGGAATCCTTGCCAAGCCCGGTGTCCGCCAAAAGCAAATGAATATCCTTTAATCTGCATGCTTGCTTATTAATAAAGAATTCGCTTTCCCCGGTGCGATACAACCGTCTGGTTACGGCCACCTCCGCTCGCTCTACCGGTAATTGCCCATCGCTGTTATCAAAGACTAAAGTCACCTCTGCCGTACTGAGCGGTTTACGCTTTTCCGTTCCCGCAAAGATGACATCTTCCGAACGCTGGCCACGCAAATTACGCACATTCGATTCGCCCAACACCCAACGCATGGCATCCGTAATGTTACTTTTACCACTGCCGTTAGGCCCTACTATGGCAGTCATGCCCGGTGAAAATTTCACTATAGTTTTGTCCGCAAAGGATTTAAATCCTCGTAGCTCCAAACGAAGAAGCTGCATGGCTACCACCTTTCCTACTGCTTGTACCTATGCATTATGTATTATCTTATCTATTATACCACATAGGCCATACCATCTATATACATTTGTACGGTTGTTGCTTCTGCCGTTCCCCATCGACGATGAATCGGGATCAATCGTTGCCACGACCGACTACCCCATTCGCACCAGGACCATCGCACAGTATCGTACAGACTCTCCATCTGTTCGCGATTGCTGTTATGTAAACCGCGTACCTTCGAAGTGAGTGCACGCGGATACACCACAACCACTGTATTCGGCTGTCCCCATTGTACTTGATGGCTTTGCAGAACTGCTTTCATTCGCATAAGATATTCATAATTGACAACCATTTCTCCCATCGCCGGTTCGTAAGGACCACCTACAAGACCGATGCCTTTATCAAAATCCTCTGTTGCCTGTAAACCGATGCGGATAGTGGGAATCCCTTTACTCTTCATATAGCTGTGTAAAAACGCACTGTAGGCGATTCCTTCTTCCGTGGTTAACGGTGTGTATTCACCACGGCGCATCATATCTGCTAGTTCCGTATCCTCCACCACTACTACCGGATAGATACGAATAAAATCAGGTGCTAAGGCTGCCACCGCTACTGCCGTGGCTACCAAGGTATGCCAGCTTTCACCGGGCAGTCCCGGCAAGAGTTGAATGCCTACGGTAAACCCTGCCTCGTTAAGAAGTGCCACCGCACGGATTACATCCTCTGTCGTATGGCCGCGCTTAGATGCATCCAGCATCGCTTGATTCATCGTCTGTACACCTAATTCAACGGTAGTTACGCCGAAGCGGCGAAGCCTGCCTATCACTGCTTCATCAATGGCATCCGGTCTTGTGGAACAACGAATGGCTTGAATGGCACCGCGCTGCAATGCCTGCCAAGCCGGCGTAAGTAAACGTTCTTGACGGTCTGCCGGTAACGCTGTAAAGCTACCGCCGTAAAAAGCAACTTCCCAAAACGACTGCGTGTGATGCCGTTCTCCTTCCGTACAAGCCTCAATGGTGCGTGCCACATCTTCCGCCGTTGCCTGTACTTGTCCCGAAGCTATGCGATGTTGATTACAAAACACGCATTGCTGCGGACATCCGATATGAGGAATAAAAAAAGGAATCAATCCTTGCTTTGCCATCTCCCCTTCGTCACTCCTTCCTATTCTACACACAACCGTATTCATCATCGGCTGTATGCAAGCCCAACCATACTCTCTTTTACATCACTGTCTTTTACATTAACAAAAAAGGAGCGGTCTCCCACTCCTTTCCCTAATCAATGTGATGATGCCTGCTGCAGCTGCGCCAATGTAACCTGTGCAGCATGCTGCTCTGCTTCTTTTTTGCTCTTACCTGTACCGGACGCGTACCGATGCCCGTCAATGCGTACTTCCATACAAAATACCTTGTCGTGATCCGGGCCGGATTCGCCGATTAACGAATAGTGAATCTGGCGTTCGCCTTCTTGCTGTACAAATTCCTGTAATAGCGTTTTATAATCTTTACCTAAGGTACCCTTTCGAGCTTTTTCCAAATATCCTGCCAAATGACTCAACACAAACTGCGAGGCCGCCTCATAGGATACATCCACATACAGCGTTCCCACCAAGGCTTCAAAGGTATCCGCCAAAATCGACGGACGTTCGCTTCCGCCGGTGGCCGCTTCGCCGCGTCCTAATAATAAATATTTGCCAAAGCCCAGCTTCTTACTGCACGCTGCCAATGAAGTTTCACAGACAATCGCTGCTTTTGTTTTCGTCAGTTCACCCTCAGTCATTTGAGGATATGTTTTAAAAAGATACTCGCCGATAATCAAGTCCAATACAGCATCACCTAAAAATTCCAAGCGTTCATTATGCTGTACATGACGTGCCTTATTTTCATTTGCATAAGACGTATGCGTAAATGCCCTGTCCAGTAAGGCAATATCCGTCAAGGGTAAGCGCAAACGCGCCACAAGCTCCTGAAGCGAAGCCTCACGAGCCTGTAACGAGATTGTCTTATGGGTCCTGCGCCCCTTCAATTAGTCCTCATAGCGGCGTACTAACAATGTAGCATTGTGACCGCCGAAGCCGAAGGAATTGGAAAGTGCACAGTTAACCTTCAATTCACGAGCCCCTTCCGGAACATAATCAAGATCCAACTCCGGATCCGGATTCGTCAAGTTGATGGTCGGATGAATTTTACCTGTTTCGATAGCCATGGCCATAACAATTGCTTCGATAGCACCGGCGGCACCAAGCAAATGACCGGTCATCGATTTGGTAGAGTTAACGGCAATATCCTTAGCATGATCGCCGAACAATTCCTTAATAGCAAAGGTTTCGTTCTTATCATTCAAACCGGTAGACGTACCGTGCGCATTGATGTAGTTAATTTCGCTCGGATCAATACCGGCATCCTTAATAGCTAATTCCATACATTTACGTGCCTGTACACCACCCGGTGCCGGAGCCGTAATATGGTATGCATCACCATTGCTGCCGTAACCGATAACTTCTGCATAGATATGAGCACCGCGAGCCTTGGCATGTTCTAGTTCTTCCAATACAACGATACCGGCTCCTTCACCCATAACAAAGCCATCGCGTTCGGCATCGAACGGACGAGATGCCAATTCCGGTTCATCATTGCGCGTAGACATAGCTTTCATAGAAGCAAAGCCGGCTACGGCTCCCGGAGATACAGCTGCTTCCGTACCGCCGGCAAACATAATATCGGCATCGCCGCGAGCAACGATACGGAATGCGTCACCGATAGCATTCGTACCGGATGCGCAAGCAGTTACATCCGTAATAGCCGGTCCGCGAAGACCGAGCTGGATAGAAACGCGCCCGGATACCATGTTGGCAATCATCATCGGCACTGCAAACGGACTTACGCGAGCAGGTCCCTTATTAAACAACGTTACATATACATCGTGGATGGAGTCGATCCCGCCGATACCGGTACCTACTACAGTACCGCAACGATCGCGGTCTTCTTCATCAAGATCCAAATGGGAATCTTCCAATGCCATTACTGCTGCCGCAATAGCAAATTCAGCAGAACGGTCCATACGGCGTGCTTCCTTCTTTTCTACACCGTAATTGGTTATATCAAAATCCTTCACTTCACCGGCAATACGAGTGGCATATTCACTGGCATCAAAATGGGTAATCGGGCCAATACCGGATTTACCTGCCAAGAGTGCTTCATAAAATGCATCCTTACCGATGCCCACCGGAGTAACGGCGCCGAGACCGGTAATAACTACACGTTTTTCCAATTATTTCACCTCTTACATCTATCACTTACATTACTCTATTTCGGCAACCTGTTTCTTCAAACGGGCAAAAATCTCCTTAACCGGCAAGATTTCATCTACCTTGCGCATGTTATTGCCGGAAAATACCAATCCCGTCTCAACGTCACCTTGCTGTGCGCGGGAGAGCGCTTTTATAATACAGAACTTGTGCGAACAATGTTTCAAACAACGATCACATTCCGTCGGTGGTGGTACCGTACCGTCCAGTACCGTTTCCGCAAACTTGTTGCGAATGGCCTGTCCCGGCAATCCTACCGGGCTTTGAATCAATACGATGTCTTCCGGATTCGTAGCGCGTACGTACATCTTCTTCAATTCATCCGAAGCATTACATTCCACGCTGGCTGCGAATCGGCTTCCCATCTGTACACCGTTGGCACCGAGTCGTAACATGTCCACGATGTCCTTACCGTCAAGTACACCGCCGGCACCGATAACCGGAATCTTCTTCACTGCTGCTACAACTTCCGGCACAATCTCACGCGAAGAGCGGTCTGTACCTAAATGTCCGCCGGCTTCACTGCCTTCCACGATAACCGCAGATGCGCCCAGCCCTTCGGAGATACGAGCCAACTTAGCAGACGATACAATCGGAACGATAGGCGTTCCGGACTCTCTGCCCATACCGAACATATCACGCGAAAAACCTGCGCCGGCTACCACAAGGTCAATTCCTTCTTCTATAGCGGTACGAACCAAACCCGCAAACTGGGTGGCCGCCACCATTGCATTTATACCAATAATCCCCGTAGGTGATAATTTTCGTGCTAATCTAATTTCGTAACGTAATTCGTCAAATGGCATACCCGAGGCCGCAATAAGACCGATGCCACCTTCATTTGCTACAGCCGCTGCAAGACGAGCCGTAGATAATCTGATCGCCATACCGCCTTGAATAATGGGCACCTTAGCCACCAAATTGCCAATGCGAAGTTCAGGGAGCTTCACTATTAATTCCTCCTGTTGGGTGCATACCGACAGGAGGGTGGCCATACCACCCTCCATCGGTGCACAGTCTTACGCTTCTTTGATAGAATCGATATATTCTACCGTATCTTTTACTGTTTTAATTTTTTCAGCTACATCATCAGGGATTTCTACGTTGAATTCTTCTTCGAAAGCCATGATCAATTCAACGATATCCAAGGAATCAGCGCCTAAGTCATCGATGAAAGTAGAATCAATGGTAACTTCAGACTCGTCAACGCCTAACTGTTCCACAACGATCGCCTTTACTTTATCAAACGTGGTCATTGGGATTCACCTCCTTTCACATTGTTCTATCTATATATTGGCTTACATTACCATGCCGCCGTCTACATTCAGTACTTGGCCCGTAATATAAGACGCATACTCAGATGCCAGGAAGACAGCTACCGATGCTACTTCCTTCGGTTCGGCCATCCGGTGCAACGGAATAGCCGCCAGCGTAGCTTCCTTCACCTTTTCCGGAAGTACGTCGGTCATATCGGTATGAATAAAACCAGGAGCAATCGCATTTACCAAAATACCGCGACTGGCCAATTCCTTAGCACAGGTCTTGGTAAAGCCGATAACGCCGGCCTTGGAGGCACTGTAATTCGCCTGTCCCGCATTACCCGTAACACCGACTACAGAGCTCATATTAATAATGCGACCGCTGCGCTGTTTCATCATCAGCTTGGACACCGCTTTGGTTACCAGGTATACCCCTTTAAGATTGATGTTGATTACATCATCCCAGTCGCTGTCCTTCATACGCATCAGCAATGTATCGCGCGTAATGCCTGCATTATTTACCAAAATATCAATGTGACCAAATTCAGCCTGTACAGCTTCTACCATTGCTGCCACTTCATCCGCATCGGCTACATTGGCCTTTACCATAATAGCCTTACGGCCCAATGCTTTTACCTGATCCACCGTAGCCTGTGCAGCTGCTTCGCTGCCGCTGTAGTTTACGGCAATATCCGCACCGGCCCGTGCCATTTCCAACGCTACGGCCTGACCGATACCGCGAGACGCACCGGTAATCAATGCTACTTTACCTGCCAAATGCATTTTATATCCCCCCTTGCAAAAATTCAAGTGTTTTAGCCAAGGATGCTACATCCTCTACATTTGCCAGCTTCATTTCTTTGTTGATCTTCTTCGTAAAGCCGGTCAACACCTTGCCCGGTCCTACTTCGACAAATGCTTCCACACCACTCTTCACCATCGTATCCACGCAGTCTTCCCAAAGTACCGGGTGCGCTGCCTGTACGACTAAGAGCTTTTTAATTTCTTCGCCGGATGTTACCATCTGGCCGGTAACGTTAGCTACCACCGGGATAGTTGCATCATGGATGGCGATTTTATTCAATTCTTCTTCAAGACGAGCTGCTGCCGGTTCCATCAAGCGACTGTGGAAAGGAGCGCTTACCGGAAGCATAACGGCACGTTTCGCACCGGCTTCCTTCATGCGTTTGGATGCTTCTTCTACGGCAGCGGTTTCACCGGCGATAACAATCTGTCCCGGGCAGTTAAAATTAACCGCCTGTACGGAACCGACTTCACCGTCAACGGCCTGGCAAATTTCGACTACCGTTTCGCGAGGCAAGGCCAAAATAGCTGCCATAGCCCCTTTTCCGAGCGGTACCGCATCCTGCATATATTCGCCGCGTTTATGAACAACATATACCGCATCCTTGAAATCAAGTACGCCGGCCGCTACCAACGCACTGTATTCTCCGAGGCTGTGTCCACCCACTACATCCGGTGTAAAGCCTTTTTCCTTTAAGACTTCATAGCATGCTACGCTGGCTGTAAGAATCGCCGGCTGCGTATTGGCCGTCTTCACCAATTCCGTGTCCGGACCGTCGAAGCAAAGCTGGGAAATAGAATACCCCAAGGCTTCGTCTGCTTCGGCAAAACGCTGACGCACGATTTCATATTCCTTATACAGGTCCAGAAGCATGCCTACCTTCTGTGAACCTTGGCCGGGAAATACAAATGCTGTTTTCATCGGTACCCTCCTATGTTACTTGACAACCGTCTGCAAACCGCCAATAACGGATTCTGCTTCGGTAACAATATCCTTAATAATCGTAGCGCACGGCTTGATATCGGTAAGCATACCGGAAATCTGACCGATCATTACGCTGCCGTGTTTCACTTCACCTTCGATAGCTGCACGGCGAAGCGTACCGGCACCGAGGTTTTCCAATTCTTCCTTAGGCGCACCGCTGAATTCCAATTCCTGGTACTGGTGAGACAAAAGGTTTTCCAAAATGCGAACCGGATGACCCGTAGTCAAACCGGTCATAACCGTAGAGCGATCCTTTGCCTTTAATACGGCTTCCTTGTAATTCGGATGTGCAATACATTCTTCGGATACAACAAAGCGACTGCCCATCTGTACTGCCTGCGCACCCAACGCAAAGGCAGCTGCCATGCCGCGACCGTCGGCAATACCGCCGGCAGCGATAACAGGAACATTTACGGCATCAACAATCTGCGGGATTAAACACATCGTAGTAATTTCGCCTACGTGTCCGCCGGATTCGGTACCTTCCGCAATGACTGCATCAATACCGCCGCGGAGCAAGCGCTTCGCCAACAATACGGAAGCCACTACCGGAATTACCTTGGTACCAATTTCCTTCAAACGAGGAATGTAGGTACTCGGATTACCGGCACCTGTGGTGATTACAGGTACGCGTTCTTCCAAAACCACTTCCATAACTTCTTTTACAAACGGCGACATCAACATGATGTTACAGCCGAAAGGTTTACTCGTACGTTCCTTCAACTTATGAATTTCGTTGCGGAATACATCCGGTGGCATGTGACCTGCACCAATGATGCCAAGACCACCTGCTTCAGACACAGCGGCTGCCAATTCGGCAGTTCCGAGCCATGCCATACCGCCTTGCAGTATAGGATACTCAATACCTAACAAATCGCAAATATCAGTCCTTATCATGATTTTCCTCCTTAGCACCATTTCATTACTAAGCCGGCCCATGTCAATCCGGCCCCGAATCCGGCAAATGCTACATTATCGCCTTTTTTCACAAAACCGGAGCGTACTGCCTCATCCAGTGCAATCCCTACAGATGCCGCCGACGTATTACCGTACTTCGGTAAATTAACAAATACCTTATCCTCGGATAATTTCAAACGATGCGCTGCGGAATCGATAATGCGCAGGTTCGCTTGATGAGGAATAAAGCAATCCAATTCTTCTAATTCCATATTAGCACGTTCCAGTGCATTTAGCACAGTCCGTCCCATAGTTTTTACTGCAAATTTATAAACTTCCGAACCGTTCATATGAATATAGGTTAAACCTTCTTCGATGCGCTGATCGTTTGGCACCATCGCCGTACCGCTGGACGGAATACTCAAGGACATCCCGCCGGTACCGTCAGCCCCCATATCCATACCGCGCATGCCGTACCCTTCTTCAACGGTAGAAACTACGGCCGCACCGGCGCCGTCACCGAAGAGAATGCATGTACCGCGATCCTTCCAGTTCAACACGCGGGACAATACTTCTACCCCGATAACCAACACGTTTTTAAACATATTCATGTTTACATAGCTACCGGCTGTAATCAAGCCGTATACAAAACCGGAACAAGCAGCACCTAAATCAAAAGCCGCCGCCTTGGTGGCACCCAGATTGGCCTGTACGATACAAGCCGTAGAGGGAATAGCCATATCACCGGTTAACGTAGCCACGATGATACAGTCAATGTCCTCTGCCGTAAGCCCGGCCGCTTCCAATGCTTTCTTAGCTGCTTCCGTAGCCATGTCCGAAGCATTCATACCTTCCGGCGCAACACGACGTTCCTCGATGCCGGTCCGTTCTCTAATCCATTGATCGCTGGTGTCCACTATTTTTTCCAAATCATGGTTTGTCACCACATTATCCGGTAAAAAACTGCCTGTACCGATAATACCGACCGGCTTAGTCCACATCGTCATAGGTAATTGCTCCTTCTTCTTCTATACTATGCTGAATATTCTCAATGATTTTGCGTTCTACCAATTCGCCGGCAATCTTAATGGCCGTCAAAATTTCCTTTGACCGCGAACTGCCGTGGCAAATCATGAAAACACCGTTAACCCCCAGTAAAGGCGCCCCGCCGTTTTCTGTATGATCCAGCCGTTTCTTCAATTTCTTAAACACTGGATATACCAATAACGCACCAAGCTTTGCGAATAATCCGCTTTCTTTAATACCTTCTTTTAATAATTGCGTTACAACGCCTACAAGACCTTCCGCAAATTTTAGTACCACGTTCCCTACAAAGCCGTCGCAGACAACAACGTCTACGGTGCCTTTCGGAATATCGCGGCCTTCCACATTGCCCTTGAAAGGAATCGTCTTAAGCTGCTCCAATAGTTTGTACGTCGCTAATACAACGTCATTGCCCTTCGTCGATTCTTCACCGATGTTCAAAAGTCCCACCGTCGGGTTTTCCTTGCCGAACATAAGTCTGGCATAGTTATACCCCATGATGGCACCCTGCACCAAGTGCTTTGGCTTACTGTTAGAGTTGGCACCGGAGTCGAGCATAACCGTTACACCTTTCGGTGTAGGAATCGGCGTTGCAATCGTCGGTCTGTCAATGCCTTTGATACGACCGAGACCAAACAACGCAGCCGCCACAGCCGCCCCCGTACTGCCCGGAGCGATAACGGCCTGACATTGTTTTTCCCGTACCAACCGTGTAGCGACTACGATGGAAGCATCTTTCTTCTTGCGTAAGGCAATACCCGGATGCTCGTTCATCTCGATGACTTCACTGGCATGGTGAATAGAGATACGCGGATTATCCGCTTCACCGTGTTCGCTTAACACCTTATGAATCTGTGCTTCATCGCCGACAAGGACGATCTCCATGTGAGGAAATGCCTTGACTGCCTCAATGGAGCCCTTGACAATTTCCAGCGGCGCAAAATCACCGCCCATAGCGTCTACTGCAATTTTCATCCGTATTACATCCTATTCTTTACGGGCTCCATGATAAACTTGGCCCGAAACACTTCTCTAACCTTATCCTTAATCGTCACCCAAATGAATGCTTTGTCACCGCGACGACGAACAACCTCTGCCTTAGCGACTAAATTACATTCCGCCGCAACAGGATTTTTATATTTTATATTGCCTACGCCGGCAATGGCGGCGGGAATACCGATCACCGCTTTTGCCAACGAATCGGCCTGAGCATATAAGAAGTGTGGTTCCACATACCCTGTGGCATCCAGCATATCCGCCGTAGTGTGCAACATGCTAAGGCCTTGTTTGCCCGCTGTTAAATCGAGCAACTCGCCTACCACTTCTACCCGTTCGTTCTCTATTGTATCATGACTATGCTCTTCTGCCATAGCCTTAATGCGTTCTCGCAACTCGGGAATCCCCAATTCCAATCGATCCAGACGAATCGTTGGCACGCTTACCTGAAAAAAGGCAGCCAACTCTTCATCAGTAACAAAGGGCGTATTATTCAGTTTTTCCCGCAACTGCTGCTGGCGCTCTTGTTTTTTTATCCGACTCATGAGACCACCTTTTATGACCAAGTAATAATAGTTCATTCCAATTATATGCGACTATGTCCATTTATGCAAGCACAAATTTAACCTATGTGCATCCTCTCAAACAGTCATTGCGTAAAATGTATCCCCAGCTACTGAAAATATGTTTCAATTTCACTATAATGACAATCACAACAGCACACTGTTTGCGCAGCGTGCGCCACGTAAATTGTACTACAGAATCCCTACGCTAAGGAGGTTATATAATGAATAACGAATTACAAAAGAATTTTAAATTTACCGACACCGATCGCTTAACTACATTAATTACTATTAAAGATAAATACTTATCCGGCGAATACACCATGGAGGAAGCCCGTGCCCAGTTAAAAGAAAAAATCGGCACCTGCACACCGGATGAATTCGCGTACGGCGAACAACAATTAAAGGGTACCTACACGGACGAAGAAATTACCCATCGCATGGATGACCTGCTTGCCCTCTTTGACGGCATTCTCGTACGCGCCAACAATGAATTCCCCAAAAATCACCCGCTTTGGGTATATAAACAGGAAATCAACGCCGCCGAAGACCTGGCCCGCGAAGCGGAAGCACTGTTGCAGGCACCGCACTTCATCAAAAATCCGTGGCTCGGTCTTTTCGATCGCTTCCGTCAATGGCCTACCCACCTATCGCGCAAACAGAATCAATTGTATCCCATGTTGGAGCGTTACGGCTTCGATCGCCCCACCAAAATTATGTGGACCTTCGACGATACTGTACGCGAATCCATCAGCCGCGCCTATACGCTGCTGACTACAGACGCTACAGATGAATTTATAGCGGCCATGCCGAAACTGATTGACGACTTCCGCGACTTACTGGGCAAGGAACAGGAAGTCCTTCTGCCTACGGCCTTTAAGCTTCTCAGCGAAGAGGACTTTGCCGTAATGAGCCGTGGCGATCATGAAATCGGCTTTGCCCTCATCCCTACCCCGCCCTTCTACGGCACGGTACCGACAGATACTGTAACAACCGTCAACACCGAAACAAAAGCACCGGCCGGCTTTATGGATGAACTGGCTGCCCTTCTCGGCAAATACAATATCGGCACCACGAGCAAGGAAGAAGAGCTGGATGTAGCCACGGGCAAGCTTTCCTTGGAACGTATTAACCTTCTCTTCAAGCACATGCCTGTAGACCTTTCCTACGTTGATGAAAACGAACTGGTCAAATTCTACAGCGACACGAAGCATCGCATTTTCCCGCGCAGTGCTAATGTCATCGGCCGTGAAGTAAAGAACTGTCACCCTGCCAAGAGTGTTCACCTCGTTGAGGAAATTATCGAAAAATTCCGCAGCGGCGAACAGGACAGGGCCGAGTTCTGGATTAACAAACCGGATCTCTTTATTTATATCATCTATACCGCCGTTCGCGATGAACAAGGAAACTTCAAAGGCGTATTGGAAATGATGCAGGACTGCACGCGCATTCGCTCCCTCGAAGGCTCCCGTACCTTGCTTACCTGGGACGATGAAGTTCACGGCGATGCTACCTCCGCCGATACCTCCGATAACACTACCGACGAAACCGACAAAGCAGATACCGGCAAAACTGATACCGCCGAAGTAACGCGCACCGTGAAAGGCATTACGTTAACCGGCGATACCAAACTGTTTGATCTCTTCGATAAAGTCGACGGCTTGAAAAAACACATGCCCTCCATTCATCCCATGTTTACTATGCTCGCTACACCGATGGCGAAAATGATGGCCGGCAAAGCCACCTTGGAAAAAGTATCCCACCGCAGCGGTATTCCTCTTTCAGAATTGATTCAGAAAATCGGCGATTATATCGAAACAAAATAAAACTAAGCATTTATCGGCGACGCCCCGTCATATAACGAAATACACGGCCTACTACGGATGCCAAAATAATTCCCGCCAAGCCGCCGGCGCTGTCCAACACCACATCCTGCCACATCGGTGCCCGGCCGGGGCTAAAGAATTGAAAATACTCGTCGGTGGCAGCGACGACTATGCAAAGAAGCAACGTGCCTATCCACAGTCCGTATCGACGCCACCCGATAACCGTAAACGCTATATAAGTGGTAATCCCTAAACACATAAACTCAAAAGCATGCGCCATTTTGCGCAACACGTGGTTTGTATAGGCTACCGACCAGTGAAATCCTAAATCGTTAAAGATCCATCGTACCTTACGGGTAATCAATAAGCTCAGTCCATCCGACACATCGGCCGATTGCCACGAATTATACCAAATAGCCACGATAACCGCAGCCACTACGGCAAGGGCTATCCATTTTTTCATCTATCGACGCTCCTTCCTTTTACTCAATACGCTTAGAGTACCAAAGACACTTACATATGTAAAGGAAGTATTACTTTACCTAGTTACCAAACTTTATGATATAATGATGTAGATTTTACTATTTACTGTATATTTACGTGTTAAAACTATTAGGAAGAGTGATGATATGAAACGTCATGTATTATATGCGGCTGTCCTCGGTAGTCTCCTACTCCCTGCCGTAGCCGGTGCATCTACTACAACACCGGATGTTGCGGTAGACACTGTATACTACAACTACATTGAAAAACTAAGCGGTATGGGGTATATCAAGTCCATGCCGAACGGTGCCAAACCATACAGCCGTCAGCAAATGGCGCAATGGGTAAAAGAAGCGGAAGCCAAAGCTGCCGCAAAACCGATGCCGGCCTATTTACAAAGCCAATTCAATGCATTAAAAGACTATTTAGCACCTGAACTGGCTGTATTGAACGGCGAAGAATTACATAACCCCTTACATGTAACCTCCGCTACCCTCGGCTATGCCTATAACCACAGCGATCAGATGAACTATCGATATGTGCACAACAAAAAAGACGGCAATGTGCGCAGCAACGTGATTAACGGTCACTACCAGCCGTTCGGGACCGGCAATAACGGCTATGACAACGGCCGCGGTTCCAACTATTTGGCCACCTTCCGCGTAGAAGGCAACCTGACGAAGGACATCGCCGTGTCCGCACAACCGCGCTGGAGCTACGACAAGGACAACAGCGGTAAGCTAAGCCTAGAAGAAGGTTATATCAAAGGCGGTATCGGTGCTTGGGATCTCCTCTTCGGTAAAGAAGCCATGATTTGGGGGCAAGGTGCATCCGGCAATCTCTTATTAGGCAATTCTATGAAACCGTTGACTACCTTCCGCGTACAAACCAAGAAACCGCAGAAAATCGGTGGCTTCTTCCGCTTCTTAGGCGAAGTTGATGTACATGCTTTCTACGGCGAACTGGAAGGCAATCGTCGCGATGTAGCTGCACAGCTGGGTGGCAAAAAAGAATTCGATCATCCGGGCCTGTTGGGATTACGCGTTGATGTAACGCCTACCAACTACTTCACCATCGGTGCTTCTCGTATATCCATGATTGGTGGCGACGGCAATGCGTTGAACCATTCCGACTGGAGCGACTGGTTCACCGGTACTAACGCGTACTTTGATGATAAATGGAATGACATCGCCGGCTTTGACTTCCGCTTACGTCTGCCGGGCGTACAATTCTACGGCGAACTGTACGGTGAAGACCAGGCCGGTTACTTGCCGAGTCAGGTAGGCTATCGCTTCGGTACATACCTGCCTAACCTCGCCGACAACGGCGCCTGGGATATGACATTGGAAATCGCCGATACCGGTCGCAACTGGTATCGTCACGGTACCTTCCAAAACGGTTGGACCTACAGCGGTCACATCCTCGGCGATCCCATGGGACGCAAAGCTCGCTCCTACTACGCACGGGTAAATCACTATCTGCCGAATGAAACCACCCTTGGCCTTTACGCCAAACGTACCGAAATGGAACGGGACATCGCCAACCATCCTATCGTTAACGAAGTAGCCTTGACCGGTCAATACAAACTTCGCAGCGACGTATACCTGCGCGGTACCTTGGGATATGCCCAGGTAAAACATGCGGAAGGAACAAACACCTCCGACAATTCCGTGTTTGCCGGCACCACCGTTGAATGGATGTTCTAAGGGTATTTAAACAATAAAAAACAGACAGTCTTTCAAAGAATGAAAAACTGTCTGTTTTTTTTAATTCTACTGTTCAATATACTTTAACACGTATAAAAACTATGTCTGCCCGTTCTATCCTGCAGGCGTCCTTTCAATCCCACATCCTCGAGAACCAAAGTAACCGAACCGTCTTATACTTAGACCTGAAATGCATCCGGACCCCAAGTTCCTTTAATACCGGCTACCGCTTCCTGCGCAGTAATGACCGCATCATCATGGTCAATATCAATCAGACGGTATCTATCATGCCCCATTTTCATTTCCTTCATGTAGGAAAGCTGGCGCAATCCATGACGGGATTCCATCCGTTCTACCAATGCATGCTTGCTTTCTTCCGGCAGCGCATACACCAAATCAACGGAAGCCTGATCCACGGCCAACAAATCTACCGAGGCGACCATACCGATATCCGGGGTCACCACAGCTTCCGCCGCCGTCCCTTCGCAGTCGCAGGATACACTCATGTTCCGAAGTACATTGAGATAAGCAACACGATTACCGAAATGGGTGATCGTAGCCAGCGTAGATTCCGTAATGCGTTCCATCAATTCTTCCTTGGCAATATCCCACATATCCGGCTGATTCGGCGTAGTATGAATCATCTTCTTCCCTATACGGCCGTCGGCACAACCGATGCCGATATTTTTGTTCGACCCGCCGAAACCACCTTGCACATGACCTTTGAAATGCGTCAACGCTAACAATGAATCGTATGTCAGCAAATGGGTCCCTACGCTCATCGCATCAAACCACTTGCCCTTCGGTACAGGCAACTTTGTCGTTCCTTCCTCATCCATAATGTCTACCGGCGCAAAGTCCCAACCGTTTACTTCCAATGTATTCCGGTGTTGCTCCGTCGTATACCGTTCCCCTTCATAATAGGTATTGGTTTCTACGATAGACTGCCCTTGCAAACGCTTGTCCATCAACTCCTTTACCCAAGGGCGAGGAATAATATTCGGACCGTGAGGCTCTCCGGTGTGCAACTTAATCGCAATCTTACCGGTTAATACCTCTTTGATGCGATCGTACAAGCGTACCAGCCCGGCCGGTGAAAGATCCCGCGTAAAATATACTACTGCTTCCTCACCGGTGCGCGCTTCATACGGAACATATACATTGCCATCCTTGCCGGGTACTTTCTTTGTTGTTGCCATGAAAATTCCTCCCATCTACTATTGCTTCCTAATTCGTTTCACACACCTAGCATACGTTTATATGCCTAGTCGTCATTCCTACTTCTATGGTTTTATCATACTACCTATAGTCGACTCTAGGTCAAGAAGGAAAGTAAGCATATATAGTTCGGGAGGTCTACTACAAATATATGCGTCGCATACCCTCTCTATTCATTAGCTAAGTTCTCTATGTATTCACCAACTTCTCTATTGTCATCAATGTTTATTTTTGGTACGTTTGTAAATGAAATCAGGGAGTGTAAAATAGTTTGTGTAAACAGGTTAATATACTAGGCTCAATTATTC
>Cam_p2__coassemble_853_pt1 | contig 102720 bp, 101 predicted proteins | sample Cam_p2__metabat2_low_PE_032 | metagenome-assembled genome bin Cam_p2 | reverse complement strand
GAACTCATCCGCCGTACTCGCTACTATCAAGGCATGATTGATATGGATCTGATCAATAAAGGTCGCAACTATGTAGAACTCAATTCTACATATATCATTTTCATATGTACCTTTGATTTATTTGGATTAGGTCGTCCGATGTATACGTCTCGGAATCTTTGCCTTGAAGATACTAACCTGGAACTTAACGATGGAACGACGAAATTATTTCTTAATAGTACTGCCGTCATTCCTTACGAGTCTCCGGATACATTTCCGTATTCGGATTTAGACGACGATGTTTTTTATTTTTTACAATACATTAACGGTCATGCCCCGCAAGGAACGTTTGTAAATGAAATCAACGAAGAAGTGGCTAAGGTTAAAGAGAACAAAGAAATGGAGAAATCATATATGACATATGCAATGGAAATCGAAAGACGTGAACGAATTGCCCGTAATCTTGGACTTGAAGAAGGCATCAAAAAGGGATTAGCTCAAACTGCATTAGCCATGTTAGAAGAAAATATCCCTCTTGACGTAATTAGTAAGTGTACTTCGCTAACGATACAAGAAATAGAGGCTCTTGCTAAAGAACACCACGTATTGTAAATCTACCACTACTTAATAAGCCGTAGTAAGGGATCATGTCCTCTTACTACGGCTTGTATTCATTAATAATATTTGATTAGAAGCACCTTCATACTAATAGAATTATTCAGTTACTGTTGGCTAACACTAAAAATAGTTAGTCTTTCACAAAGCCATCATACCACGTATTCCATTGTGGATTCGTATAATCCCAGTAATGAAATAACTCGCGGGTTGCTTCATTTCTATTTGCCTCGGGCTTGTTGTACCAAACAGTAGGGATGTAATCTCCATACGTAGCATTGGGAAGTACAATCCATTCGGTTCCCCACTTCTTTTCATAGGTATCAGACAAAGCTAGTTTTGTACGATTGATAGGACCTAGTTCCTTTCTAAAAGCCGATGTAAAGTCACTGATATTATCGCCCAGATATAAAATTACATCATAGTTTTTAGCTACTTCAGCACGTCGCGCATCCTTATTAAATTCGCGAGCTTCATTCATTGGCATAACATGCAAATCATCCGCATCCGGGAATCCAAAATGTTGTAACTGTGCAACAGCTAACTCTTTTGTATCGTAAGCGCGATTGGTGATATAAAAACTTGTTACACCTTTTGATTTTGCATAGTTAAAAAATTCTACAGCCCCCGGAATTGGTTGGTCTGCTGTAGAAGCTACCGCATGATAATACCCTTTACGTGGTCCGTTATCCCACGTTCCGGGTTTATTCATCATGGTTGCTTGGTAGGTAGTATCCGACATAATCGTTTGATCCACATCTGTTACGATTGCCAGCGGTTTGTCATATCGTTCAGGATGCTTCAAGGCATTATCTAACTGCAATTTAGCAAGGACAAACGCTTGCTTTTGTAATCCCACAACCTCGGCGGATAACTGGTACACAATACCATTTACATATGTATCCTTGCGACCATCACCGGTTACTGAATCACTAGATGAGTTCGCGTACGTTGTTGTCGCACTCATCACAGTATATAGAATCATGCCTACTACACCTACACTGAGAAATTTTTTTGTACGGTAAAGTTTCATTATGAATACCCTCCTAATGTAAAAGCTCTCAATGCTTCTAATCCTTAGTAGAATATCATATTGAAATGTAATTTTGCAATACAGTAATAAGCATTCCTCTGTTATAATAAATACAAGGAAAGACTACACTAGCAGTCGCAACTTTCCCACTGTTCATTTTGCAATTCCTTTTAGTGATGTTACAATGAGGAAAAGGAAGTGTATTCAAATGAACACAGCAAAGCCTATTGCTTCAATGCATGAAAATTGGGCGTATCAAACTTATGAAGCATCATCTCAAATTCTAGTACACGAAGGTACTAAACGCTACGGTACACATCAATACCTTATGCCATCATGGCAAGATGTGACGATTACAGAAAATTTTCTATTTGAAAAAGTAATGCATAATAAACGAATTTGCAAGCGGTTGATTGAAAAAATTTTAGGTATCACCATTCAGTCCATTGAATTCCCAGAAGCAGAAAAGTCAATCGTCATTCGTCGCGATAGTAAAAGCGTCCGATTGGACGTATACGTCACCGATAACACAGGACGTGTTTACGATATTGAAATGCAATGTTCCAATCCACTGGATGATGAACTCATCCGCCGTACTCGCTACTATCAAGGCATGATTGATATGGATCTGATCAGTAAAGGGCACAACTATACGGAACTCAATTCTACCTACATCATCTTCATCTGTACCTTTGATTTGTTTGGGGTAGGTCGTCCGACGTACACGTTTCGGAACCTTTGCCTTGAAGATACTAACCTGGAACTTAATGATGGAACGACGAAATTATTTCTTAATAGTACTGCCGTCATTCCCTACGAGTCACCTGATATATTTCCGTATTCGGACTTAGACGATGATGTTTTTTATTTCTTACAATACATTAACGGTCATGCCCCGCAAGGAACGTTTGTAAATGAAATCAACGAAGAAGTAACTAAGGTAAAAGAGAACAAAGAAATGGAGAAATCATATATGACATACGCAATGGAAATCGAAAGACGCGAACGAATTGCCCGGAATATTGGTATTGAAGAAGGGATGAAAAAAGGCATCAAGGAAGGCGTACAAAAAGAACAACTTCGTTTTATAGTTTCTATGATTAAGAAAAAATTACCCCTTGATGTAATCGCCGAGCTTGCAGAACTATCAGTAGCTGATATAGAAAAAATAAAATGTGATTACAATTTATGAGTGGAGAAATCATATATGACATACGCAATGGAAATTGAAAGACGCGAACGAATTGCCCGTAATATTGGACTTGAAGAAGGCATGAAAGAAGGGATACAGAAAGAGATACAAAAAGGCCTTAAAGAAGGAATGCAAAAAGGCATCAAAAAGGGATTGGCTCAAACTGCATTGGCTATGTTAGAAGAAAATATCCCTCTTGATGTAATTAGTAAGTGTACTTCATTGACAATACAAGAAATAGAGGTTCTTGCTAAAGAACACCAGGTGTTGTAAATCTACCACTACTTAACAGGCCGTAGTAAGAGACCACATTCTCCTACTACGGCTTATTTATATGACTCTATAACCCCAGTACTTAACTGGTTTTATAGCGGTTTTCACCTACACTTTTTGTCCTATAACTCACTTTTTGTCCTATAACTCTAACTCCACTATTTTTAGCCTCTCTTCATATACAAAAAAAACAGAGCCTCTTTCGAGACTCTGTTTTTATTTACGCTACAAGTCTAAGATTAGAATTTGTAGTTAAGTTCTGCACGGTAGTATTCCGGAGCGTCGTTACCATCCTGATCTTCTGCACCGAAGGTTGCATAAGCGGAAAGACCTACGTTCTTAGCCAATGCATAGTCTACAGTAGCCATCCAAGCTTTGTAGTCGCTGTTATACGGCTGATTCCAAGTAGAGCTGATGACTGGAGAAAGTTCGCCTTCATCGAAGTACTGAACTTTAACGCCCCAAGTACCTTCCTTAGCGATGTCATAATCACCATAACCCATACCGGCTACCCAAGCATCATTACCTAAACCATCAACATCGTCTTTGAATGTAGCATATTCGCCACCAATCCATACTTTGTTGAAGTTGAGGTCTAAGGAACCACCGTAAATGTCAAGGTCTTTATCCAAAACTTTGCCATTTTTATTGGAAATAGCATAGAAACCACCTAAGTTTGCATGTGTACCAATTTTGCCATTTGCCTGAAGAACGGTATAAGAAATATTGGTGTCAGCATCTGCGCTGTGTACATCTACGCCATCAAAGCGAGGGCCGGAGAATAAAGAACCTTCCATGAAGTAACCATGTGCTACAGTAGCCGTTACTTTATCACCTGCATAAGTTAATGCAGCACCATCAAAAGTATCATCATAGATTAAACCGTTACCAACAGCAACGTTCATACGGCCTGCACTCAAGGAGAAGTCCTTACCAAATTTGTGCGTTACATATACGCGGTCAACAGCGACATCGCTACCGGACTGAGCATCGCCGAATTCCTGGTTACCGGAAGTCAAACGAACTGTTGCACTGGTGTTTTCATTTACAGTAGCATTGAACTGTACACGGCCACGGAAGTCGAAGTAAGATTTTTTGTTTTCATTGCTTTTAGTAGCAAACATCTGCTTCTTATCAGAACCCTGATAACGTAAACGAACGTCACCGGTTACTTTAACGTTGCCAACTTTGTTTTCAAGGTTAGCTACGCGAACACCGAGGTTGTTCAATTCGCTGGAGAATTCGTCAGCCAAACGGTTGATCATAGCCTGCTGTTCAGCATTAGCACGAGCTTCGTTAGCCATTGCTTTAGCTACCATCTGAGCCATTTCGTAACGAGTGATGTTTTTCTGGCCCTGGAAAGTGCCATCCGGATAACCGTTGATTACACCAGCGGCTGCCAACTGGGAAACACTCTGGTATGCCCAATCGGACGGAGTTACATCGGAGAACGGGTTAGCTGCGAACGCAGTTGTTACGCCTAATACAGCAGTTGCTGCAAATACGGCTGCAAAACGTTTTTTCATTGTAAATACCCCTTTCGGAATAAAATAGAAAAAAACTAAATGTCGATTCCATTTCGCTCCCTACTCGCCGTCCATCGACTCGAGGTATTTCCTTAGATGGAGTGTCCACGTTTCCTCACAAATGTTGTACCTGTTATCAATATCTTGCTTTCGTTCGCTCATTGAATCTATACGTATATTACCATGAAACCAAAAGTTTGTAAAGAGTTTTCGTTTTTTACGTATGCAACGTGCGTCATTTTTGTCCATGGCGTTGGCGAAACAACGAATCCCTCTTCTGCATTTTTTAATTTATTTTGGGGTTGTTCAAGGATAGCTTCGCTACCTTTCTTTGTACTTTCTTTAGAGATGTTTAGTTTAGTTTCGTTTAGTTTAAGTATAGGTGCAAAAGTTTCGTAACTTTTTACCCTAACCTTTGCCGGTAGTATTGCCGGTACCTTTGCCGGTATATCTTTTGTATTACCTATTTTTACATCATCATTACCGGTAAATTTTGCCGATTCTATTATCAACACATCTTACATTCACACACCGTACTGATGATTACGAAAGCACTATCTTATTGTTTCCCTCTGTATGAAGCGGCGAATCTATGTCCACCTCCATGTACTCTCCCATCAAGCGCGGTATATACACCGTCCAGCAAGAAAGCAAATACAAAGAATAGCTCATGTCACTCAACTCTTCCGTATCCACTTCATCGGCATTGGAAATCATCCCATCTAATTCTTTCATCCACCGCAAAGTATGAACCCCAAGCTTTTTCCCCGCTACTACTGCATAAGATATTTCTTTTGCCAAGTCTATTAACTTCACCGGCTCCGCTCGTTTGGTTGAGGCAAAGGCATTAAAACGTTTTGCTGCTTTTTCATATGCCACTAGTGGCTCCTCATCGATTTCTATGGGTGGTTGTTTATTCTGAATTTTATGCAAAATAGCCAAAACACGGTCTTGCATTTTCATAATTAATCCCATTATCCCTCTTACAACCAGCGCTCCCGGCATTCCTTCATACGTCAATACTTGTATCGACCACTCATCACTAATTGGTTCTTCATAATTGATGGGCAGCAAATGGTGTTTTCTCTCGTCCGGTTCATGTGTAAGTACATCAATTAATACTATTACTTCCATCAATAACAGATTGATATCTGTCCGTAAATCCCCATTATAAATGTGTGCCGTATCTTCAACATCTTCGACTAATCGTTTTACTAGTCTTTTTGTTACTCCTAACAACAGATGGAATTTTTCTTCCTTTTGTTGTCGTTTGCTTTTAGTTAATTTCACGCTTGAAGTATTTAGTTCTGTTCCCAAACAACTGGCGTCTTCAATCAGTCTGAGCCACACGTTCAGATGCAGAATAAAATCAATCCCCGGTCCCAACTTTTCTTCACTACATAACCGGTTATCTGTTCTGTATCTGTCTATGACTTCTTGCATCCTATCTATACAAGAAATAAGGTGATCTCCATATACATCCACTATAAAGTACCACCCTACAGCCCTAATTTTCTTTTCCATGACCCGTTTGTTTTTCTCGGAACCAGTCATCATACGACTTCCTTTCACAGCAACTCTATACCTATACTACAGGATTATTAAACATCAGCTTTCTTGATTCACCGTACTGAAGAGCATAGAAATTCCGGCTAATCCATAGCCGAGAATATTCGTATGGCTGTTAAGCATAGCCGATGCTTGTTCCAAATTATTTTCCTTATCGGCTGCTTCATCGAGCACACGGATAACTTTCAACACTTGTTCGGCCAATTTATTTTGTAAGCCTACCATAGCATACCACTGCTCAAAAAGTTCGGCTGCCACTACGGCTGTCGGCGCATTAGATAATTTTTCTTCGATTTCTTCACAGGCTGTCTGCATTTTACCGAGAGCCGCTTTAATCGGGATACGCTTACCGGTAATTGCTTTTTTTACTACACTGTGTCGGATAATCATATCCATTTCATCCACAACAAAGCGAACACCGGCTTCGATACAATTCATCACACCGATTTGTTCTTCCTCCGTCATCGACAGGCGATAGCTTACGTTCCCTTGCTTTTTCAAAATTTCCCACATGTCGAGAGGCATATCGGTTTTAACGCGCATCTCTTCCAAGTAAATCACCAGGCGGAATAAGAATCGTATCGTCATGTCTAAGCTTCGCGCCGCTTCATCCAAGAACATGCGCGTGCTTTCATTGCGGATGGTTGCAATGAGCTGCACCAATTCGTCCACATGTCCCACTACCGCATCAATCGCAGCGCGACGACGTTTTTCTCCTTCTTCGATGGCTTTTTTCTTAGACTCTCCAATGAGCATTGCTTCTGCATTAATCACCGTGCGCATAGCTTCGTCAATAACATCTACCTGATGCTCGATGACAGCAAAGTTTTCCTGCATCTGCACCAGTTTTTTCATCGTATCTACCCCATCAAGCACGCGATCGACGGCAGCGGCCACTACGACACCGCTAAATCCTAATAAAAAATGCATTTGGCTATCTATGCCACGTTGTAAAGAATACGCTACCTGCTTCACACAAATCTCCTATCTTAATCTCTTACTACCCAAACCAATTAACTGTTATCTGAACAAATTAAAATCATAGACTACATTACCCAATACATGATCGATGGGAACCGGTCCGATAAAGCGGCTGTCGCTCGAATGATTGCGATTATCCCCCATGACGAACACGCAGTTATCCGGCACTTTTATCGGAGTTGCCCGTGAAAAGTCCATCGTCACATCCTTTGTGTAAGGTTCTTCTAATTCCTCACCGTTACGCCATACATGACCGTTTTTAAATTCCAACACATCGCCGGGATGACCGATAACGCGTTTTACCCACGCATTATGTTGTTCTGCTTTTGATGAAAAAATGGCCACGTAATTACCGGCTACATCGGTAACATCATCCTTCCAAGTGCGTGGTCGGTTAACACGGCTGTCGATAATAACAATCTGTCCGTAATCCGGCACTTTATTTTGCAGGTGGCTCCATTTGGAAACAACCAAGAAATCACCGTTGTGCAAAGTGTTTTCCATGGATTCACCGGATACGCGCGTGATTTGTCCGACAAAAATATGGACAACCATGGCTACTGCCAGCGCGATGACAATGGCATAGACCCACTCCCAAATTTCATGCAAAATCTGACTGCCTACGGATTTATCCTTTTCCATATACGTTTGTGCTCCTTTCCGCACATGCTGTTAGTGAATCGTCTTTTTACCAAACTGACCGCCAAATACATCATGTACGTCCGTAATAGTGATAAATGCATTTTCATCCTTTTCATATACGATATCTTTCAGCTTGGTAATTTCCAGACGCGTTACTACTGAGTATAACACTTTTTTTGGTTGTTTTGAATATCCACCTTCACCGTACAATACCGTGACACCGCGCCCCAAACGATGCATGAGCACTTCGCCGATAGCTTCCGGTTCATCAGTAATAATCATAACGCCCTTGGATTCTTCCAGACCGGTAATGGTAATGTCGATCATCTTATAAGCAATGAAGTAGGCAATTAATGAGTACATAGCACTGGTCCAGCTATAAACAAAACCGGCGGCCCCTAAAATAAAGAGGCTGAAGCCCATTACAATTTCACCGACGGAAAAAGTACTTTTCTTATCCAAGATAATAGCTACTACTTCTGTACCATCCAAAGAGCCACCGTTGCGTATGATGAGACCAACCCCGATGCCGAGTATAATGCCACCGAAGATACTTCCGAGGAAAGGATCAATCGTTACCGGATTGACCTGATGCATCAACAGCGAGAATAGGGAGATACATAAAATCCCGAACAAGGTGGCAATGGTAAATCGTTTGCCGATAAGCTTATACCCTATATACAAGAACGGTATATTAATCAGGACTACAAAAAAACTGAAGGAGTATCCCGATAAGGTAGCTGCCATCAAGGATATACCGACTACGCCACCGTCGATAATATGATTCGGTACCAAAAATACATCCAGTCCGAATGTGTAAACGGCGGCACCGATGATAATCATAAAATATCGCAGTACATAGTCCTTCCATGTTAAATTTTTCGATCGTTTATACGTGGCTGCCATAGAGCCCCTCCTTTTGTAAAAATCGTTCTCCAATTATCCAAGCAGTGAAATCGTCTACCGGTTCCGGCGGATAGAGCATGCCGCGAGGAACAAATCGTTTTAATCCCTTCGGCGGATTATAATCCCAATACCGCTTGCGCGCTTCTTCCGTCGTATGTGCTTCATCGGTAAGTGCCGCCGGTAACTGCGCCTTAGCAGCTACTCGCTGCACTACGGTAAACAGCTTCTTATGATTGGTACCGTTACCGCACACCAAATGTGTTACCCCGTGATTATCCGATTGCGCTCGTTGTAGCATAGCTATCAATGCGTCTTCTAAGGTTTGACTGGGAACAATCTTTTTTTCGTACAATGTGCCATCATAAAAAAGACAGGCTATACCTGTTTTTTCATTGCCCGGGTCAACCGCTATAATCAGCATACTATCCGCTCCTTTCAAAAATCTGTGCTTTTTTATTGTAACATAAAATCTCGATACAAAAAAACCGTCATAGCTGTAGGCGTAATCGTTATTGATCATCTGCTTATAGCTATGACGCTTCCCATTATATTTTGTTATCAACTTACCATATCTTACCGGTGAATTTTCAATTCGATTTGTACCGGCCCATCGGTGTATGTGTCCTCACGAGCAATCGCTTCTAATTTGACCGGACCGTTTATGTCTTCCAACTGACGAATGGTTTCAAACAGTTCATCCCCCGGCAATGATCCTACATCACCGCTCAACGGATCCGGTAATACACCTTTCGATTTTGCTTCCGCATTAACTGCCTTCAAGAAAGACAACACTGCATACTGCGCATCATTTCCGCCTTGCACCACACTGCTGTATATAACATCGCCGCGGTGGAAAATCTGTGCATACGGATACGCACGAATCTCTGCTAAGGCTGCTTCGCCATATATAATATTGGCTGCCGCACTGATGCGAATTGTCATCGGTTCCTTCGATGCCGCAATCTGTTTCGCCACTTCTTGCACATTGGCACGGCTTACATAGATAACCGTCTTATCGTCATCAATGCCCAATCGTTTAAGGATTAAGCCATTCGTATCGTTAAGAATATGCGCAATCGCCGCTTCGCTTTCTGCTTCCGTCAAATTCGGACGCACCAACGCACCGGACAATACTTCACCGACACGGAATAACACCGTGCCTTCACGCATTTGCGTAATCCCTTGTTCCAAGCTCTTCATCGTCACCTGCAGGTCGGATATATGGGATTCCAAATTTTTACGTTCTTCTTCAAGCCCTTTAATTTCCGATTGAGAATTAGCCAGCTTTGCTTCGGCTTGGGCGTACGCATCCTGTACGGACACTAATTGCCCGCTCATGGCATCACGGGCTGCCCGCGCTTCGTCAAGTTCTGCTTGCGTGGCTTGAATATCTGCCTTCACGGTAGTTAATTCTTTTGTTTTCGCTTCGATATCCTTTTTACTTTGTTCCAATTCCTTATTCTTGGATTCAACACTGGCATTAAGGGCACGCATTTCTTCCTTCAGCTGTTCCATCCCGAATAAAGCGGTGCGCACATTCTGGGAAGCAATACTTAAAATGCCGAGGGTAGCCGCTGCGATAAGAATACCTGTAACAATCGTAACGATAATGGAGGTATGCTTAGGCCGCAGCCCGAATAGTGACATCCGTCGCTTGCCGATTTTAGTTCCTAATTTATCGCCGATAAAGGCAATAATACCACCCATAATCGCAACTATAATAATGATGCGTAAGCCTACAAGCATAGTAACCTCCTTTCGTTATTTAGAAACGCGCCAGTTAAGCCATAAACCGGCGATAACGCCCAAGGTGTCAGGAATGGCCGCCGCTACTAACGGCGGTAAGACATTGCCTTTACCGAGAGCTGCCGTAAAGGTCATAACTCCGTAATACACAAATATAATCAACACACTGAGTCCAAATCCGATAGACGAACTGGATCGCTGTTTTTGTAATCCCAACGGCGCACCAACCAAAGCAAATACAAAGCTGGCAATAGGAATGCTAAACCGCTGATACATTTCCATTTCCAATTTAGTCGTGGATACATAATTGGATTTATACGCATCAATTTGATGACGCAATTCTTTAATCGTCATTTCTTCCGGATCTCGTTGCTCTTCGGAAATCTGTTTCGGATCCTTAGCAATGGGAAGCACCTGTTCCTTAAAGTTCATGGTACGTTCGATGCCGGATCCGTTTTGCGCCAAATCATAGATAACGCCGTCGTGCATAATCCAATAGCGACCATTCCAATTTGCCGTATTGGCACGTTCCATCTGTGCTACTTCGCCATTATTAAAAATCTGTGCCGCAATGCCCGTCAACTGCTTTGTCTTCGGATCGTACTTCTGCGCATACACCAGCGTATTGATTTTATCGCCGTCCATTGTTTTCAGTACAATATGCGTCTGCGCTTGCGGTGTCACCTGCTTTTTGATTTCTTCACGGATAATCGTCTGATACGCGTGCGTACATGCCGGCACTACATATTCATTAAACGCGACAGCACCGATGGAAATAAGAAACGCCGTAATATAGATAGGCATGGCCAATCGCAAAAAGCTAAGACCGCCGGCGCGCATTACCACAATCTCACTGGTGCTGCTCAAACGCCCAAAAGTAAGCAGCGATGCCAACAACACTGCCATAGGGAAGGTAAGCACCACGATTGACGGCAACGACAGTACAAAGGCTCTTGTAACTGCCCAAATAGAGGCCCCGTATTCCGTAATATATTGTGCAATACGGAACAAGGTTCCGGTACCTACAAATATGCTGGTGAAGGCAAAGATACCGAATAAAAACGGTCCGATGAATGCCTTTAGCATATATTTATCAAGTATACGCAAAACTGTAATGCCTCCATTCCTTACATTCTAAAGTCCTTACCCAAATAGAATTCGCGAGCAATCGGGCTATCCGCTACTTCATCCGATGTGCCTTCCAATAAAATTTTACCTTCATTCAAAATGTACGCCTTGTCAACAATCCCCAAGGTTTCCCGTACGTTATGGTCCGTAATCAGCACGCCGATACCGCGCTGCTTAAGATGACGGATAATCGACTGAATATCGGCTACCGCAATAGGATCGACACCGGCAAAGGGTTCATCCAACAGAATAAACCGCGGTGCCAACGCTATACAACGGGCAATTTCTACACGGCGACGTTCACCGCCGGATAGCTGCATACCCATGCGCGACCTTACATGATTGATATGAAACTCTTGCAATAAAGAATTCACTTGTTCTTCAATTTCTTTCTTCGATAGCTCCGTAGTCTGTAGCATAGCTCTTAAATTATCTTCTACCGACAATGATCGAAAGATAGATGCTTCCTGCGGCAAATAGCCGATACCTTGCCCGGCTCTTTTGTACATGGGCATCATAGTAATTTCTTTGTTACCGATGAAAATATCTCCGGCACTGGGCTTTTCAATGCCCACAATCATATAAAAGGTAGTAGTCTTGCCGGCACCGTTCGGTCCCAACAAACCGACGACTTCACCTTCCTGTACGCGAATACTAACACCGTCAACTACATTACGACCCTTGTACGTTTTTACTAAATTCTTCGTTTCTATATACATGGCCATTCCTCTTATTGCGGTGTAATGACAAGCGTACTGCGACCACCCATGGTCTGTACGGAATTATCTTTCATTTCCAGCTTCAACTGCGGTGCATCAAGGACATTCCCGTTCTGTACGGCGTGTGCGTTACCCGTTAAATAAGCTACGCCGTCTTCCTGTCCCGGCGTCTGCGTATATAAAGCGCTGTCCGCCGTAGCATTCAAGTTATGCTTAGCACTAAACAAGGTAACATTTCCTTTAGCGTTGGCTTTAATTTGATTCATCCAACCTTCAATATAATCACCGGTCAGTACCGAATCCTCCATTACCAATTTGCCATTGCCGTTAACCACACCGTAATCGGTGGAAGTATTATAGGTAACTTCATCGCCGTAGACTTGCTTATTATCCTTCTGCAAATGTACGTTACCGGTTGCTTTGAATTCGTCATTATGATAACTATGTACTTCTGATGCTGCCATAGACATATTCTGACCAATCATACTAACACCGCCGGTAAGAATACCTTCTTCGGTTTTGGTATTGTACCACCCGGAAGCACCTGTCATAGTCTTATCTTCACGGGTAATAACAACGCTTCCTACCGCATCGGCACGGCCTGTCTTACCATCGTACGATAATGTATCGGCGGTAATTGTCAAATTCGTAGTCGCTGCCCATACCGGTAGCACCAAGCAGGAAGCCACTGCTACCACAGCAGCTATTTTATTTCGTTTCTTCACTGTTTTTCCTCCTGTTACTGCTTAACCAATTTTGCATGACCCAGCGCCGTTATTTTTTCCAACACCGTATCAGCTTTTACTTTATCACCGGTAATCGTAACATCTTTATTAACCAGTGTAAATGCACCGGTAGATGTCAACTCATGCTTTTTATTGTCAAAAACAAGGGAATCTGTCGTAAAATTCGCTCCCTCTGTATTGACAGCCTTTACCCCGCCGGCCAACTCAAAGGTGCTGCGATCGCCGGCCATATGACCGCGCGGTGCGGTTACTGTCATCACAGTATCCCCTTTATAATATTTGGCTTCCAAATCCGTTGCGTATAATTCGCGCGTTTGCGGGTTTAATTTCATACTTTTAGCTCGCAATGTCCAAACTAATTGATTGTTCTCTACCTCTTTTAACTCCGAACCGTCAAAGGTAACCAAGTTCCCCTTCGGTTGCGTCGGATCCTCATCCTGCGGTGTCGTGCCGCTCATAAGGTACCATATAAAGCCGCAGAGCCCAAGCAGTATTATTACTGCCAATGCTAGAATCTTTTTATTTTTTAGCATGCACGGCCTCCCTAACCTTCAGCTTGTGCTCAATATCTACAATTTCCGGAATTTTCGTATTCCACCGATGCTGGAACCATAACCATTCATCGGGATGTTCACGGATAAAGGCTTCCGTTACCCGCACGGTCTCTTCCGTCAATCGATAGATATCTTCCTCTTCATTTCCCGTATCTTCATAATACAAAGGCGGTAAAATATGAACGATATGTCCGTTTTCTTTGCGAGAAGTAAACACCGGCACTACCGGCGCTTTGAATTTTTGCGCAAAGGTAGCCGGTCCTAACACGGCCGACGAATCCTGTCCGAGGAACATAACCGGTACACCTTGGAATCCGCCGTCTTGATCGGCTAAGAAGCCTAATAATTTTTTCTGCTTCATTGCCTTTACGGCGCGAATCATTTCCGATCCGCCGCGCGCAAATACTTCAAGCCCTACCATTTCACGGTATTCATTCATAAGACGGGTAAATTGTGCATTCGGCTGCTTCTTTACAATAGTTGTCGACGGATAACCATGCGCAGCCAAGGCGGCCCCCATCCACTCCCAGTTGCCCACATGAGCAGTGAGAATAACGACGCCACGTTTTTCCGCCAACGCTTTATCCAGGTGTTCCGTACCACGCATTTCAATATGCTCGTAAATAAATTCTTTCGTTAAATTCGGCATATATAAAATTTCCATAGCAGCACGGCCCATATTTTTGAACAATCGCTCAATTAATGCCGTTGCCTCCTGTTTATTCATGGAGAGCCCCAGCATAATATTTTTAATACCACGCTCTTTTTGCTTTTTTCCAAACAAAGAGTACATCGGTCCGATAGTAGCTCCGATGCGAAGTATCGTGCTGTAAGAAAGCTTACATGTCATACGACTTAGCCATTTCAGCGTATTATATTGCCATTCGTTCGACATGCGGCACGCACCTCCTTCCACTATTGCCCATGTGCATATATTTCTCGTTCATAATCCTCTACCAGGCGATTCCATACGCCTTCTCTTTTTAAGATATATTCTACCGCTTCACGCACGGCCCCGCAACCACCGGAGGCCTGTGTAATATAGTCGGCTCTGTTTTTTACATCGGTTACGGCATTCGCCGGAGCAATGGCAAGACCTACCATGGCAAACGCCCCTAAATCATTAAGATCGTCCCCCATATAGGCAATGGCACTTGCATCAATACCGGTTTCTTTCATCAATTCACGGATAGCTTCACTTTTATTGCTGCTGCCCATTCTGAGAAAATCAAATTTAAGTTCTCCTGCTCGGCGCTCCACCATCGGCGAAGTCCGTCCCGTAATAATCCCCAAGCGCAAACCGGAGCGTCTGGCCAATGCCAGTCCCAAGCCATCCTGTGCGTTAAAGGCTTTCATCTCTTCTCCGGAGGATGTATAAATTAATTTTCCATCCGTCAATACACCATCTACGTCAAATAATAAACACTGTATTTTCATCATACAATTCCTCGGCGCAACAAATCGGTAATATGTACAAGGCCTAAGCACATGCCATCATCGTCCACTACGGGAAGCACCGTAATCGGGCGCGGTTGATTCTTTTCCATACGATGCAACGCTTCTGCTGCCAGCTTATCCTTGGTAATCGTACGCGGCATAGACGTCATCATATCTTCTACGGGCCATTCCAAGAAATTGCTTCCCGAATCGAGACCGCGCCGGATATCACCGTCAGTAACCAAGCCTATGAGACGACCTTCTTCATCCACAACATTAGCTGCTCCCAAGCCTTTATCCGTCATTACAAACAGAGCATCCTGCACCGTAGACCCTTTATGAACAACCGGATTATTATCACCGCTATGCATGATATTTTCTACGGTTAACAGTAATTTACGCCCCAAGGATCCACCCGGATGGAAAATAGCAAAGTTCTCCGGCGTAAAGTGATGTCTGTCTAACAAGCATACAGCCAAGGCATCGCCCAGTGCCAAGGCCACCGTTGTACTGGTTGTCGGAGCCAAACCTAAAGGACAGGCTTCCTTTTCAACTTCTACTAACAAAACAATATCCGAATTTTTAGCCAAGGTAGAATTGCGATTTCCTACTACACTAATCAATTTGGCTCCGATACGACGAAGCGACGGCAATAAGCTAACAACCTCTGCCGTTTCACCGCTGTTAGAAAAAGCAAGCACGATATCCTCGCTCGTTACCATGCCTAAATCGCCGTGCACACCTTCACCGGGATGCAAGAATAATGCCGGCGTACCCGTACTTGCCAGTGTAGCCGATACTTTTCTGGCGATGTGTCCGGATTTTCCCATACCGGTACACACTACACGACCTTTAGAGCCCAATATCATCGTCACCGCTTCTACAAAGCTGTTGTCCAACGTGTCAATGAGTTTTTCTATTGCTTGTGCTTCTTCATGGAGCACCTGTGCTGCTTGTTCTAATACATTCATGGAGCCAATCTCCTTTTAGCCTTTAACTATAGTATCAATTGCCTTTAAATCACGTAATATTGCTTCCAAATCATCGAGACGAACCATATTCGGTCCGTCGGACAGCGCTTCTTCCGGATTATCATGAACCTCCATAAAGAGTCCGTCCACACCGGCACCTACCGCTGCACGGGAAAGGAAAGGAACAAATTCGCGTTGCCCCGAAGATTTTGTACCTGCACCACCCGGAAGCTGTACGCTGTGGGTAGCATCAAAAATAACCGGATAACCAAAGTCGCGCATAATCGGGAAGGAGCGCATATCTACCACTAGGTTGTTATAACCAAAGCTTGCACCGCGTTCGGTAAGCATAAGGTTTTCATTCCCGGCTTCTTCCATCTTCTTTAATACGTTAATCATATCCTTCGGTGCCATAAACTGCCCTTTTTTCACATTAACGCATTTTCCTGTTTTAGCGGCGCCGTACACTAAATCAGTTTGACGGCATAAGAACGCCGGAATTTGTAACACATCCAACACGTCTGCAGCCGGTTCAATTTGTTCCACCGAATGGATGTCACTGACTACCGGGACCTGAAGTTCTTTTTTAATGTGCGCCAAAATTTTTAAGCCTTCTTCGAGTCCGGGACCACGGAAGGAGCTGTAGCTGGAGCGGTTAGCCTTATCAAAGGAAGCTTTAAAGATATACGGGATACCCAGGCGATCGCAAATTTCCTTTGTACGGCGACCAATCATCAATGTGCGTTCCGGATCCTCGATAACGCAGGGTCCTGCCAACAAAAACAGCCCTTTGCCACCGCCTACCGTTAAGTTACCTATTTTCACTTCTTTCATTCGTATCTACCTCATTTTCCGTTATTTATTATACCTGTTGTTCTTTAAAAATACGATTAACTAATGCTAAATCTTCCGGTGTATCGACCCCAACAAAGCGAGACTGTGTAGGAATTACACGAATAGTATAGCCATTCTCCAAGGCTCGCAACTGTTCCAATGACTCTGTCTGTTCTGCCGGTGTAGGTTCCATCGTTGCGTATTGTAGCAAAAAAGGTTTGCTGTATGCGTAAATGCCGATATGTTTAAGAGGGCTATTGACAAAATTATGTCGCGGATACGGTATAAGGGAACGAGAAAAATACATGGCATCCCCTTTTTTATTACAAACCACCTTTACTGCCGATGGCTCATTATATTCTTCCTCCGTCAAAGGAGCACCTACCGTCGCCATGTGCGGCGCATCGTCCGCAGCAAACAAATCGGCTAATTCGTCGATTAATGTAGGCTCGATTAAGGGTTCATCACCTTGTACATTGATGATGACATCCACATCCGCTAATCCTTCTGCTACTTCCGCCAGTCGATCGGTACCCGTCGGATGATCGTTTCGCGTCATAACCACTTGTCCCCCGAAGGACACTACCGCATCATATACGCGCCGGTCATCGGTAGCTACAATGACCGCATCCGGTCGCTTCGCCTTACTTACTCGTTCGTAAACCCGTTGAATCATAGGTTTACCGGCAATATCTGCCAATGGTTTCCCCGGCAATCGTGTGGAACCATATCTAGCCGGAATTACGCATACAACTTTCATTAATCGTCAGCTCCTTTTATATTGTCCAGTACTTCTTGCACTGCTTTTTCATTGCTTGTAAATTGTATACCGATTGCTAATACGATAATCGGTAATTCGGTCTTACATCCGGAAAGTACGGCTGCTAATTTTACGGCATCTTTTTCCGTCACAGCTATCGTCTCTGCACCGGCTGCCTTCGCCTCCGCCACGGCTTGAAACACATCATCGCGACTGTAATCATGATGATCGCCAAAGGCCTTCATGCCGATTACATCATAGCCGGCTTCCTTCAAGGTACTCACAAAAGATTCGGGCTGACCGATGCCGCTGACGGCCCATACTTTTTTATCTGTATATGATTGCAAAGGAACCAAGGCTTCTCCCTTGGCCCATGCTTCTAGCTCGGAAACACCCACAGGACTGTGCACGGTTTCCGCCAAAGGAATAGTAGGTGCCAATTCTTGTAAGCGTTTTCTCAACACTCCTAATGTCGACGGAGAAACCTGGTTTGTCTTCGTCAAGATAAGCAGGCTAGCCCGCGTTAATCCGGTAAGCGGTTCCCGCAAGAGTCCTCTGGGCAATACATGGTCATAGCCGAACGGATTGGCTGCATCAATTAAGACAATATCAACGTCTCTATGCAAGGCTCGATGCTGAAATCCATCATCCATAACGATAACGTCACTATGTAATTCCCGTATGGCCAGTTCTGCGGAAGTCACCCGCGAACGGCCGATAAGAACGCTGCCTTGTTGTAGTCCCCGAGCCAACAGCCAAGCCTCATCGCCGGATATAGACGGCGTTACCCGATATTCACCATTGTGTGCTACTACCGTACTCTGCTTGTTATCCGCTGCTTTATAACCTCGACTGACAACAGCCGGATGAAGTCCGCGTCGTTCCAACTCGCGGCATAAATAGGCTACCATCGGCGTTTTTCCTGTTCCGCCGGCGGTGATATTCCCTACACTGATGACCGGTGCATTTACACGGCTTACCTTTTGCCCCTTATCGTATGCGGTATTTCTTTTATTGACACCATAGGCATACAGCTTGCTAAGCAACAGTAAGCTTCCTCGAGCCAAAGCTCCCAAGGGGCCGCTTTTTTTACCACTAATAATTTGTTTAAATAGTGCTTCCCCTTCCATAGGTTGCCTCCTCCGATTCACATTCTTGTTATGGAATAATTTGATGCTCCTCAAAAAGCTTACGCAGCTCTTCCGTATTTCGCTGTGTAGCTCCTCGATTTTCCCGTACCAGTTCCAAACAATTGCGACTCATTTCCTCACGCAATTCTTTGTTGTGACACAGTTCCAACATGGCATCCAACAGTTCTCGTTTATCTTTTACCATACGGCATGCATTGCGAGAGCTTAACAGCGCATAAATTTCTTTAAAATTGAACATGTGCGGCCCTACCAAAATCGGTTTCCCATGAGCAGCCGGTTCCAAAATATTGTGACCGCCGGTGCGAACCAATGAACCGCCGACAAAAATAATATCACCTAAGCTGTACAGTCGACCTAACTCACCGATAGTATCCAATACAACTACCGGTGTGCCTTCATGGACCGGCTCCGTCATCTGACTGCGGCAGATAGCTTTAAGCCCCTGTGCTTCGGCCAGCTCTTTTACATCATGTCCGCGCATGATTTCACGCGGTGCTATGAGAAGTCGGGCTCCCGGAAATTCCTTTAAAATAACTTTAAAGGCAGACAACACACTTTCTTCTTCCCCTTTATGGGTACTGCCGGCCACGATAATAGGATGGTTACAGCCGAAACCGAATTCGTGCTGCAACGCTTCTTTGTCTTTCTTCGTTACCTGCGCGTAGGTTTGGTCATACTTAGTATTGCCTGTTACCGTGATGTGGTTCTTATCGGCTCCCAGAATATTAATATATTCCGAGTCAATCTTGGACTGCATACAAAATTTCTCTATGGATCCCAACATCTCCCGCGTAAACGATTTGATAAACATGTATCGATGCATACTACGATCGCTGATTCGTCCGTTTACCATCATTACCGGAATCTTTTCTTTCTCTGCAATGCGCAAAAAGTTTGGCCAAATCTCAGTTTCCACCAGTAAAATCGTTATCGGCTTTATCAAATCAAGAATACGTCGGGTCAAAAACGGTAGATCCAACGGGAAAAATATGATTCCCTCTGCTTCCGGAATAATCCGATGCGCCATCGCATGTCCTGTAGCCGTAACCACCGAAACAACAACAACGGCTTCCGGGAATTTTTTCTTAATGTCCTTGACGATAGGGCTCGTTGCCACTATTTCTCCCACAGAAGCAGCATGCAACCATATAGCGCGTCGTCCTTCAATTTTTTTCATTAACGAATCCGGCATAAAACCGGCACTTTGTTTAATACGCTCATAAAAGCCTTCTTCGAATGTCAGTCGATACAAGATGACAGGAATCAGACCGATCCAATAAATAATGAGCAGTATATTATATATCCAATACATTCCCGTTACCCTTTACTCGCAAATTGAACAGAATAGAGATGTTGATATAACCCGCCTGCCGCTACTAATTCGTCATGGGTACCGGACTCTACCAACTTACCTTCACGGAGTACAACGATTTGATCGGCATTTTTAATGGTGCTGAGTCTATGAGCAATAACGAATGCCGTACGTCCCTGCATCAATCGCTCCAATGCCTCTTGCACCAACTTTTCACTTTCCGTATCCAATGCCGAAGTGGCTTCATCCAAAATCAAAATCTTCGGATTCTTTAAAATAGCTCTGGCAATCGCAATGCGCTGTCTTTGTCCGCCGGATAAGGAACTACCTCTTTCACCGACCAAAGTGTCCATGCCCTCCGGCAATCGTTCGATGAACTCCAACGCATTGGCGGCCTTTGCCGCTGCATATACCTCTTCATCCGTTCCGTCCAAGCGACCGTATAAAATATTATCTTTAATGGTTGCATTAAAAAGCATCGTTTCTTGCGGTACTACGCCAATCTGCTCGCGCAGCGATTGGAATGTCACATCCCGTACATCAATGCCATCAACGGTAATCGCACCTTCCGTAGCATCGTAGAAACGGGGCAATAAATTAGCAATCGTTGTTTTTCCCGCACCGGACGGCCCTACAATGGCCACCACTCTACCGGCCGGAACATCCAACGAAAAATCATCCAACGCTTTTTTCTCACCGTCGTAACTGAATGATACATGGTCAAACCGCACGCGACCATCTACTTCGGGTAATACAATGGCATTGGTTTTCTCCACGACTTCCGGTTTTGTATCAAGAATCGCAAATACGCGATCGCCGGCAGCCATAGCCTTTTGAATATTACCATACACCTGACTTAATCGCTTTACCGGATTGGAAAGGTTAATAGCATAAATCAGAAAAGCAATCAATGACCCCGCCGTTATAGCACCGGTGACAACCGAATAGCCGCCGTACCAAAGTATTACGGTAACGGCTATCGCCGCTGAAAATTCAACTAACGGACTGAGAAGACTCGTAAGCTTCGTAGCTCGCATTACCGCACGGAAATTGCGTTGGTTTTCCCGTTCAAAACGCTGCACCTCATACCCTTCGCGGGCAAACGAACGCACCACCCGCGCACCGGATATGGTTTCCTGTAGTAAAGAGGTAATATCTGCTATACGCCCTTGCACGTCATGACCTGCTATGCGCAGTCGTTTACCGAAAATATTAATAATTCCCAGCACTACCGGCACGATGACCAAGGTTACCAAGGTAAGCTTCCAGTCTAAGTACAGCATAGACACCAATGAACCGATAAGCGTAACCCCTTCGGTAATAAAGGACACCAAGTTATCGACAATCGCCGATTGCAACGCCGCCACATCATTGGTCAAGTTACTCATGATGACGCCTGTCTTGCGCCTGTCATAATAGGCTTGATCCAGTCGCTGCAGATGCTTAAACATAGCTTCGCGAATGTCAATAATAACACGCTGTCCGATATACGACATCGTATAGGTTTGTCCATATGTAGCAAATCCGCGAACCAAAAATACAACCAAAATAGAAATAACCACTAGGTTTAGCATGTACATATTTTTTTCGGCCAATACCTTGTCCACTACATTTTTTATGAGCCAAGGTACAACCAAATAGGCGGCTGCCGCTATAATCATGCAAACCAACCCAAAAATCATTCGGCCGATATATGGCCGTACATAAGTTAATAATCGTTTGTAGCTACCCATCTATCGTCCTCCGCCAGCAACTTCCGTAATTACCTGCGCTACGCGCAACACCGCTCCCGGTGCACCTAGGGCTTCTTTTACCTGCCGCAGCTCTTCTTTCATCGTCGAATAGACTTCGGGATTATCTACAATGCGACACAACTCGGTATGCACATTGGCGGCTGTCACGTCGCCTTGAATCAATTCCGGAATGACGCGATGACCGGCCACGATATTAGGCAATCCTACATCGGGAATCGATACCAACAGTTTCGCCAATGCATAGGTTACGGCAGATAAGCGATACAGTAACACGGTAGGCACGTTCATCAATGCCGTTTCCAAAGTCGCTGTCCCTGAAGCCGCCAAGCATACATCACAAATTCCCATTAAGTCATAGGTATGACCTTCCGTAATTGTAACCGGCAAATCAAACCGACGGATGCGCTCTTCCAATAGCTCTCTATCAATCGTATGCGCCCGCGGTACAAAGAAGCGAGCATTCTTATGCGTCGCATAGAAGCGAGAAGCACCGTCCAACATAATGTCCAACAGTCCTATTACTTCCTGCTTACGGCTGCCCGGCATAAGCAATACATTGCATGCATCCTCTGCAGTGCCAAAGTATTCATAAGCTTCCGCTTCACTCATAGACGGCTGCACAATATCTACCAAGGGATGTCCCACAAACTCTACGGGCACATGGAACTCTTCATAGGCTTTGGCTTCAAACGGAAAAATCGAAGCCACCTTGCTTACATATTTCGCAATATCCTTGCCGCGACTTTTATGCCAAGCCCATATTGTCGGCGCTATATAGTACACCACGGGGATTCCCAACTCATGTGCTACCTTAGCTAGCTTCATATTAAATCCCGGATAGTCAACGCAAACCACAACATCCGGTTTTTCACGCATCATAGCCTCTTTCAAAAAGCGACGAAGTTTAAAAAATTCCGGTAGTGCTTTCACGATCTCTACAATGCCGATATAGCCGAGATTTTTTATGTCATATATAATATCAACGCCTTGTGCTGCCATGAGATCGCCACCCATTCCAAACATGGTCACGTCAGGACAGATCTGGCGAAGTGCTTTTGCTACACTTGCCGCATGTGTATCACCGGAGGCTTCGCCGGCTGAAAACATTACCTTCATTCGTTACTCCTCATCCGGCCCTTCAACGGCACAAATAACAATACCTTTTCGATTGGCTAATTTCAACACATCTTCCTGTTCTACAAAGATGGTGCGATGTGCCTCAATAGCCAGCACCTTACATTCTCCGGCAATCATGGATTCAATTGTTCGAAGGCCCACGGCCGGTACATCAAACCGTACGTCTTGCTCAGGCTTCGCCGTCTTAACCACTACGGCATCGCCACGTCCTAACTCACCGCCGCGGCGAATGCAGGCATCCGTACCTTCAATAGCCTCGATGGCCATAACCGCCAAATGCTTTACGACTACCGTTTGACCGATATCAAGGCCACCCATTTGCTTCGCCACTTCAAAACCAAAACGAATATCTGCCAACTGTTCCTCGGTAGGCTGTTTTTTAGTTAACACCCCCGGTGCCGGCATTAAAGACTTCATATATTTTGTTTGGTCAGCTACCTGAATGCCTTCCTTTGCCAACTCATCGACGATGGCCAGCATGATGGTGTCATCCTTTCGGTTACGCAAAGAGCTTAAAATTTTTATGGCTCGCATGTCAGGCATACGAAGTCCTTTAAAAAGTAATTCCTTCGTTACTTTCCCCAACATGGTAATTTCCGTAACACCTTCTGCATGAAGTGTTTTGAATATGGTATTTACTTTAGCAACATTGATTTCATAGTACGCCTGTGCTTCCTCCGCTAACGCAGGATCCGTATCGGGTATCAGGGCAATGACAACCACTTCGTAACCCGCTGTTTGTGCAGCGCGCATAAACTCTACCGGCAGCTTGCCAATCCCTGCCAACAAACCAACTTTTGCCATTTCAGCCTCCCAGTCATGTATCATCTAATTATATGAAAGCGCATTGCTTTCCATACGCAACAAAGCGTTACACTCTATTATATCAAATAATTATCTAATTTTTAATAATATTTCCCCTTGGCTTACCGTTCAACAAAAAAGGGACCACCAATGATTCACGTATTAAATCACTGGCTAAGCCCCTTAATGTTTAATCGCGACGCGTACGCATAATACCGCGATCGGCATTGCGCAGGAAGCGCAATAAATTTTCAATTTCAACCGATGAATTCAGTTGCAGTTCCATTTCTTCAATAGCCCGTGACAAACTGAACCCGGACCGGTAAATAATACGAAATGCTTTTTTCAATTCATGACGTACTTCTTCGGAAATACCGGCACGCGATAGCCCTACCGAATTAAGCCCGATAACACGAGCCGGCTGACCATCGGCAATCAAATACGGCGGAATATCCTGCACAACCTTTGCCATACCGCCGACCATCGCATTGCGACCAATCTTTACAAATTGATGAATACCGGCAATCCCACCGATGACAACACGATCCTCAACGACAACATGACCGGCCAGACCCGCACAGTTACTCATAATGACATTATTACCAACAATACAATTATGAGCTACGTGAGTACATGCCTGAAACAGGCAGTTGTTACCGATGCGCGTTTCCTCACCTTCGCCGGTAGCTCGACTAATGGTAACAAATTCGCGGATTACCGTTTCGTCTCCGATATTACAAAAGCTCTTTTCACCTTTAAATTTTAAATCCTGTGGCTCCAACCCAACGGAAGCACTCGGATAGATTTCACAGTTCTTACCGATGGTTGTCCACCCGCCGATAACAGCGTTAGCACCAATCTTTGTGCCATCACCGATTACCACATTCTCGCCGATAACCGCACCGGGGCCAACGATAACGCCTTTTCCCAACTTGGCATCAGGATGAATTACGGCACTGCTATGTATATTTGAAGTAGCATTTTCCATGCCAACTACGATCATCTATGTCACTCCTTACTCTGCCGAGACGGCGACTTTTTACTCTTGTTTATAGAGTCGTGTAAAAGCTATAAAAAGTGAACTTCCAATTTAAGCTATTTCCCCGCAAAATAATCAAATTCTCAGTCTATTCATATACTTTTACTGATATTGTACTTTATTTCTACGTATTTCTTATTTATCTTCGTGTTTGACTAAAGCAAACATGTATTCGCCACTGGCTACCAGTTTGTCGCCTACATAAGCGCGGCCTTCTACCTTGCCCATGCGGCCTTTAATCTTAACGATGTCCACTTCCATACGTACCGTATCGCCCGGTTTAACAGGATGACGAAAACGTACTTTATCAATACCGGTAAACATCGGAGTCATTCCTCTGTTTTCTTCAGGATACAGAAGAGCAATGCCGCCTACCTGTGCAATCGCTTCCGTAAGCAATACACCGGGCATAACCGGATTGCCCGGAAAATGACCTTGGAAAAACAGTTCGTTAAAGGTTGCGTTCTTAATACCTACAGCGCGTTTCATCGGTTCCAATTCAATGATGCGATCCACCAATAACATAGGGTAACGATGCGGTAAAATCTCCATAATATCTTCAACAGTCAGAATCATTGTATTAGTCCTCCTTCATTTCATCCAGTATTTTATGTGCTAACGCCGAATTCAGCGCATGACTAGACTTTACAGCAATAATATGACCAGTGATAGGTCCCAGTAAAAATAAGTCCCCCAAGATATCAAGAATTTTATGGCGCACTAATTCATCATCAAATCGTGGCACGGACAAGCAAGTTTCATCATCATATACCAATACATTATCCGTATTGCCGCCCTTTGCCAATCCCATCGCCTGCAGTTGTTCGATTTCTTTAACAAAACCGATGGTTCGCGCCGATGCAATCTCCGTATCAAATACGTCCGGCGTCACCGTAAAATCTGCCTGCTGCGTTCCCAATAAAGGATGCGGATTAATAGACGTAAACGTAACGCGCAATCCATCGTAAGGCATAATGGCAATAAATTTATCACCGTCATATACGGCATGTGACTGTTTCACATGATATAAGGTTCGCTCTGCATCCAATGTTTTGATGCCGGCGTCCTTCATCAGACCTACAAAAACTTCTGCACTGCCATCACCGACCGGTGGTTCCGGTGAATCGAGCTCAACATAACAGTTATCTATTTCCAACCCATAAAAGGCAGCTAACAAATGCTCCACAGTTACTACTTTGGCATCGCCGTTTTCCAGCGTTGTTGCTCGCATAGTATTTGTTACGTTGTCTGCTACTGCTTTTACGCAGGGAGCACCCGGTAAATCCGTTCGCACAAACACTATCCCCGTATTGGCTTCAGCCGGCTTTAATGTCATCGTTACCGGTTGGCCACTGTGAAGGCCGGTCCCCTTATACTGAATCTCCTTGCACAAGGTTTTTTGTTGCAGTATCATCAGGGTCCTCCTTTCTCCGAATTCATATCCATGTGATAATTCGTTCTCTATTATATCTCATATACATAGTCTTGTACAAGAAAAAAATATCGCAGCCCTCAGGGCCTATCTTTTATACCCTAAGAACTGCGATATATTTTTACATGTTAAACGGAAACGCTATCATCCGTTCTCTATCATTTCATTGGATCCGGAGGAACCTCAATGGAGTCCGCATAATACCGGCGCGTCCACTTCCATCGATTGTGAAGCCAGAACCAATCTTCCGGATAGCGACGTATGTAATCTTCAATCCATTCATTTAATTTTGTCAGCGTCACTGCGGTATCTCTTTTTTTATCGTCTGTATGCTCCGCATAAAACGGTGCCGAAACGGTAATAATATGTTTCTTCTTGTATTCATCGTAATGTATCATCACCGGAATGATCGGCACATCCTTCATACGCCCCATCACAGCCGGACCGACCGGTGTCAATGTTTCATAGCCAAAGAACGGTACTAAGATGCCTTTATCTCCCGGGTCCTGGTCCATAATCAAGCCAATCATACTTCCCTTTTGAAGTTCCCGAACCATTTCACGCACACCCGTTTTATAGGTAACATGCTGATGCATAAGCTCTCTGTATTCATTAATGAAACGATCCGCATCGCCATTTTGCTTCATCGCTACAGAGATCAACGGATACCCTTCGGATGCTAAAATACCACCTAAAAGTTCCCAGTTACCACTGTGAATCGCCATCAACACAGCACCGCGACCGTCTGCCTTTGCATCGTCCAAATATTCGCGGCCCACCATTTCAAACATATCTTTGTATGCGCCGTCTTTAATTTCCGGGTAGCGCAAAACATCGATCATCATGCGACCAAAACGAGTTGTACTCTTCTTGGCAATGCGTTTGGCCTCTGCCGGATCCTCCGTGATTTTACAGAATAATATCTGACCGATAGCCAACCGACGACGCTTCGGCGGCAGCAGCAGCCAAGCAAGCTCGCCAATTATACTGCCGATAGCGTACTGCAAGCTATGCGGCAACATACATATGAATGCACTGAAAAGCTTCATAAACCTATACATATGTCAGTTACTTACCCTCCAATTGCTCCTTTAAGCGTGCCACTTCTTTTTCCAGTTTTTTAACCGTTTTTGCCATATCCGGCAATCTCGATTGATATGCTTCAATCTTAAGCCATTCCTTATGCGGTCTCATCGGATACCCTGCATACAATCCGTCAGACGGTACATTACCGATAATACCGGTCTTGCCGGCAAAGGTTACATTATCACCGATCGTGATATGCCCGGTACAGCCGGTTTGCCCCGCAAAAATAACATGATTACCGCACTTCGTGCTGCCTGCAATACCAACTTGGGCAATCAAGAAGCAATCTTCACCGATTTCAACATTGTGGCCTAAGTGCACCAAGTTATCTATCTTCGTACCGCGACGCACCAAGGTAGATCCCATCGTTGCATTATCGATACATGAGCAAGATCCTACTTCCACATCATCTTCCAAAATTACATTGCCTACCTGCGGTATATGCGTATGAACACCATTCTCCGTAGCAAAGCCGAAGCCTTCACCACCGATAACCGCTTTTGCACGCAGTACTACACGTTTACCGATGACGCAGTTTTCGTGTACGATGGCCCCTGCATAAATGACCGTATCATCACCGATGCGCGTGTTGTGACCGATATACACGTACGGATGCAATACCACATTATCGCCAATAATCGCATTATCATAGACTACACAATAAGGCCCGATGCTTACATTTTCGCCAATGGTAACATTTTTGCCGATAATAGCCGTTTCGTGAATCCCCTTCGGAAAAACTACCGGCGGGTGAAACATCTCCAAAATCTGTGCAAAAGCTACCTTGGCATTTTCCACCACGATAAGCGGCATCGGAGCACCTTCAACAGGTGCCTCTACTATAACAGCCCCGGACTTTGCCTGTGGCACAAATTCACAATACTCTCCAATGGCGAAAGAAATCGCCTGCGGCGCGCCTTGATCCAGGCTGCGCGTCTCTTCAATCACCTTAGCTCCATCACCAATGACGGATCCGTGAACCGCCTTTGCCAGTTCTTCTACCGTGTATTTCACCCTGAAAGTCTCCCTTCGATTCTACTGCTTATTATTTCTGCGCATTATCTGCATTACCACTTTGCCCATTGCTATCTGCTTGTTTCTGAGCATCGCCGTCTGCCTTCTGTCCATCGTCAGTCTTTACTTTACCCATTTTTTCCAACAATTCATTGGTCAAGTCAGTGCCACCGCTCATAATTGCACCCTTTTCCATGACTGCGGTCATGCCTTTTTCTTTTGCCAAGGCATTTAAATTACTGTCCACGAACGTACGGAACTCTTTACCCATAGCCTGCTGGTAAATATCAAATTCCTGTTTAGCCTTCATCTGTGTCTGGGCAAATTCTTCTGCCGACTGAGACTGCTGTGCCTGTGCCAAGCGCTGTGAAATTTCTTCATACTTCGCTTTGATTTTAGCTTCCGCATCATGACCTTTCTGACTTTGTGTCATCAATGTCTGCATATCTACATAGCCGATTTGTTCCTGTGTTCCGCATCCGGCTACCAATCCCAAAGAAAGTACCATCATAGCTGTAGCTAACATTCGTTTCGTTCGTTGTGTCATTCTGTCTTACTCCTTTTATTCATAGGATGCGATAATCGCATCCGTAATATCTACGCCTTTAATATTGCTAACCTCATTTGTGACTACCAGTGTTAATCCACGTGACTCGGCTACTACCGCCGCCCGAGTTCTGATATCTTCCAGAATCGCCTCATGCATCGCATCTACGGCTTCCTTTTGTCTATCCAAACGCGTTTGCCATTCTGTATTCCAAGCCACCGGATCGGGCAATGCATTCTGCTGCATATAGGCATCGGCTTTTTCTTGAATCATCGATTGACGACGCTTTGCCAACTCTTCATGCAGTGACTTTGCGTACGCTTCCAATTCTTTTTGCCCTTCATCATGAAGTGGCTTGAGGGCCGCATTCACTCGCGCCTCCAACTCGTTAATCGCCGCGTTAGGTGCTATCTTTCGCTCCGCCAACAATCGATCAAGCTCCGCCTGTTTGGCGGCAATCGCCGCATCTTGCGCCGCTGCTTGCTCCTCATTCACCGTCGGCGCTTTTGTTAATGTAGTCAACTCCAACTGTAAATTAACAATCCGCAAATCAACTTCATTGGGCGCTACCTTCATTTCCTTTTGGTACGCTTCCAAAAGCTCACGTCGTTTGTGTGCCAGCTTCATATTAAGCGCTTCCTGCTTGGCCGCAATTTTTGCTGCCAATTCAGTATTCAAAGAGTCGGTCAACGCTTGATCGCTTCCGATATTTCGCAATGCCAACGCTTGCTCCTGTGCTTTATCGGTCAGCCCCTGCTGTTGCGCTTTGTATTCCGCTTCGATTTTACTGTATTCATTTTTTAACGCTTCATACTGCGCATAAGAAGGATGCAGCGGGACCACCTTATCCAGCTTAACTACACCGACAACCACCGGCTTTGCATCATTTACTTGCTTTTTTCCTAAAAAGCCGTAAATAGCCATGGCCGCCACTAAAGCCAATACCACTACCAGTCCCAACAGCAACCATCGTTGTTTTAAGTTCATAGTATCTCCTACCCGGCCGTAGGCCTGTTACTCACGATTGCTGTATGTGGTCAGTCTATTATTTCGCATCACTCTTGTCGGTAGTATCGGATGCATTACCGGAGCTGCTTTCCAGTTTTTTCTGCACCTGTTCCGTAATATCTACACCACCATACAATACGCTGTTCTTATCCATAACCACGGTAAGTCCCTTAGCATCGCCTACCGATTTAGCCGCATCGGATACCTTAGCCTGAATCCCTTTTTGCAATTCCATCATTTTATTCTGCATTTTGCCCTGATATTCAGATGCTAATTTTGCTTTTTGCTGATCATCCATATTGGCCGATTCTTTTTGGAACTGCGTATTTAGTTCTTGCTTATATGCATCCATCTGTTTGGTAGCTTCTGCGACTACCGGAGAATTGCCGTTCAACAGACGCGACGTATCCACAACACCAATATTGCTGGTATCAGCTGCCATTGAAGGTGTAGCCATTTGCGTATATGCCAGGGCACCAACGCCAAGCACGAAAATCAAGGCTACCAAAAAGGAAACAATTTTTACATTTTTCTTGTTGTTAATTAAACGCATCATAGGAAAACTACCTTCTTTCTTTGTTATATACGGCCGATAACACGAAGCCAATTATCATGCTCTGCCCATACGTATTCAAGCGTTAAATAGCTGTGCACATCATAGGACACGCCCAGCTCATTGCGATTCGGCTTAAAATCGTGTTGCAGACGCGCGTTCCAACGTCCGCCCAGCGCTTGATCCAAACGCAAACGGCCCGCACTATCACTTATATTATACTGATACGTAAGAGCTGTGTCTTTAGTTATAGCATATTTATATGAAGGGAAGATGTCCCAACTGTAATCCTCCGGATAAAAGTCGGCCTCCATATACCAACTGCCTTTGCCTTGTCGCACACCGGCATATAGGCGAAGCCCTACATTTTTCTCACTTCTGCCCGCATCGAGATAGGCTTCACCGCGAGCAATATACCGCGATGAGTCCGCAGTGATTAATACCGTTACATCCTCGCCGGCTTGCACCTTCGGTGCCATGGAAATACCGAACTGTGTCACTGCCCGACTACGATTTAATTTCATCTGCAGCTCTTCGTTTATATCCGGTACATGACGGGCAACAAATGCTACCGGCATACCTACCATCGCTTCCGCATATTGATCAAATTCACGCTTAGTAGACCAAAACACCGCCGCCGGCAATGTATTCGACACAACTTCAGCATGACCTTTCCGCACGGCTGCCCCTTGCGGAATCACATATATCGTTACCTGCGTCTCTACACCGGGATGCACTACCGTTTGCACGGCAAATTCCGGTAATCGACCGGCTAATTCATCACGTATTGTCTGCTGCACCACTGTCGATGCCCAGTCCAGCGAATCCAACGGCAAACCGAGCAATAATTGCTCAGCCCGCGCATCAATACCATCCATATCACGCTTCACCAGCTGCCTCGCTTCCGATGAAAGCGTACCATATTCGACGGTCGTTGTAACCGACGTAACCGTATTTCCATACGGAGCAAGACGCAAATGTAACTCTGTTGTCGACCCGGGTGCCACGGTCAGCTGCCGCACATTATACCCGTACAATATGCGATCTACAATGTCTGTTGTAATTTGCCGGTATGACTCCGACTGAGACATAATCGCATGGCTATCTTTCCCCACATAAATATGTTCGGCCGCCGCTTGAATTCCTGCTTGCATACGCTTCATGACCCCGGAGGGTATACTGCCTCCCGCCGGTTCTATAGTAACATGAATGCGATGTATAGTTTCGGCCATCGTGTACGTGGGTATGGCGGCTATACACATAGCCGCCACTCCTATACATAATGCCTTTATTTTCATACTTAGAATTGTCCACCAAAGCTAAAGTGGAATTTTTTATCATCCTTACCGATGCCATAGTCGAGACGAATCGGTCCGATAGGTGTAGTTACGCGAATACCGGCACCTACCGAGGCATTAAACGATTTATCATCATCATACCAGGTTACATGCGGTGCATCCCAAGCATCACCCACATCGGTGAATACTACGCCGGATACTTTATTCCAAATCGGGAAGCGGTATTCCAAGCTAGCGCTGTACATCTTCTTGCCGCGGAACTGATCATCTTCATATCCACGAAGGCTATCAGCACCACCTAATGTGTACAGCATGCTATACGGCACATCCCCTTGCGCCCAACCTACGCGAGCGCGGAATGCCAATACCTGTTTGCTGCCCACTTTTTTGTAGCTACGATATTCACCGGTAAATTTGTAGAAGTCAAAGTCACCGCCAAGGCCGTGACCTGCCCACTGGATAGTGGAGGAGATTCGTTTACCACGCGTCGGATCGTATACATTATCGCGGGAATCGTAGGTCTTCTGCCATGCGATACTGTTGGTACGACCGAAGTTGTTGTCGATGTAGTTTTCTCCGGCAAAATCATAAGGACCATTATTCCAGCTGTATCCAGGGAATCGATCAGCTTCTTCTTGCGTCTTAGGACCTTGTCCTGCTCCCGCTGCATAGTTGTATCCACTGTTTTCATCTTCGTCATACTTCCATTTATCCTGGCGAGTTTCCAAGGTTACATAGTCGCGAGTGTATTCGCCGGTTTGACGGCCCAAGGAAATATTGAAGCCGCGCTGCTTCTTAACATATTCTGATACATCATTACCATGTGCATCATAATCCGTATAGGTATCTTCGCGGTCAAAAATACTTACGCCCAACGAAGTGGCTTTATCATCAATCCACGGACGCAAATACGATACGGAATAGTTTTTATACTTCGCCGTACCACCGATTTCCCAGTGTACCTTAATCTTATCACCGGTACCGCGCAGATTATCTTCACCGAGTTCGACGATACCAATCAGACCATCGGAATCGGAATAACCGGCACCCAAAGTAATCGTCCCCGTCTTATGTTCTAGCACATCGACTTCAATAACAACACTATCCGGAGTTTTACCTTCCAAAAGGCGTACGTTAACATCATCGAAGAACCCTAAGTTATATACTTTTTCTACCGAACGACGTACGAGGAATTTATTAAACGGCTGACCTTTCTTCTGATTCATTTCACGAAGAATTACATAATCCTTCGTCTTCTTATTGCCGTGAACCGTAATGTCGTCAACAATACCTTCCGTGATATACACCGTCAACGTACCATCTTCAGCAACGGCAATATCCTTTACCCGTGCCAACATATAGCCATCGCGCTGGTAAGCCGCGTTAATCCCTTGAATGCGTTCACCGACGGCTACCGTATTCAATACGGTTCCGGGCTGTACATGAAGATAGTCCACCAAAGATTCCGTGGAGTACACCGTGTTACCTTCAAAATTAATCTTCTTAATTACCGGATTCACCGTTACTTTATAAGCAACCTTCACGCCTTCCGGCACCTTCGTAAACACCGGATTTACTTCGGAAAATACGCCGGTACCACCGATAGCCGCAATATCCGCTTTAACGCCGTCTGCCGTCAAAGTGTCACCGATTTTTGTCACCAATACCTGGCTATATTGTTCCTGCGCTTCTGCCGGAATGCCTTCGATGGCAATACCCGACACAGTCTGTCCTACAAACGGAGCAATGTCACCATCCTGTACTGCCGAATAGTATCTGGCTTCCGGCGTAGCAATTTCCGTCTGTACACCGGCTGCCTGCTGTTCTTCCAATTTGGCGCCTTCGCCCTTAGCTACCGTCAATACGGCCTTATCTTTAGTTGCCAAGGAGGAGTTATCCAATCGTTTTTGGGTAGCTGCTTTCTCATCGGCCTTAGCCGCTTCTTCTATACCGCCGCGTGCACGCGCAATCGCTTCTGCCGCTTGTGCATCACGTTCGGCCGCCGCTTTTTCCTTCGGCGTCATTTCTTTTGTCTGCTGGGCCTGCGCTTCGCTAACCGCTGTATTTTGCGTGGTCAAATCCGGCACTGCATTCGTTTGCGTTTGTGCATCGGCAGCCCATACGCTCGTACTGCCCATGGCCGTCAATACAGCGACCGCTAAAAATTTCTTGTAGGCTCTGCTTCGTTTCATTCTCCATCCTCCCAAACTAAATGTCGTTTTATTGGTTACTTACCGCGCAAGCTTCGTTCACCTTCGCGGATAGCTTGCTTAATTTGTGCCGTACTCACGGTCTGAGCACGTTCCGTTCTCTGCGGCAATGAATCATTCACTACAACCGGTTGCACCGGTTCGGCTACCGCATCATTGCGCTCTGTTTTTTCCTGAACCGCTTGTTCTACGGAAGAGTGTACTGCTTTCTCATCGGTTGCAGTACCCTTGTCTTCAACCTCCTTTTGTATCGGTGTTTCCACAACAACCGGCGACCTTTGTTCAGTCACTGTCGATGCTGTCGGCGGTTTATATTCCGCCGCTGTTTCCGATTCAACGAATCGTATCGTCCAGGTGCCTCCTATGATGAGTAAGCACACACCGACTGCTATGGTCCATCTCGATAAACGCATATACGGTGATCGTTTCTTCTCACTTAAATACTGCAACTCTGCTTTAGCCAACATCAGCTGCAATTCACCCTTCATAGAAGAATCATCCGCATATGACCGTTCAGCCTTATCAAGCCACGACTTAGCCGTGTGAATTCGTTTTTCAATAGGTCTTTCAGTACTCTTCATAGGTGCCTCCCTTCATGCTTATACAATCGTAGGAAGCTCTCCTTTTTTGAACAACGAATTTAGTATTAAATCTTTATCATTATAGCATATGATACACATTACATTAAGTATTTCTTTTAATTTCACCTATTTTCGCCGATTATTCACGCCATGCTTTTCGTGTGCGAGATAATATACCGCGCAATCGTTTTATTCCCTGCCGATGAAGGCGGTAAATATAACTATGACTGGTCTCCATATCTCCGGCAACCTCTCCTACGGCTCTGTCCGCCATGTAAATTTCTTCCATGACACGACGTTCTTGCGCGGGAAGCTTGGCCAGCGCTTCCGTAACAAGGCCTTGGTAGGCGCGCTCCTCAACGGTTGCTTCCGTAGAAGGTCCCTCATCGGGAAGGCGTTCCCACCAATATTCCTCTTCATCCGGCGACCCGCCGAGCACAACACCGGAACGACCTTCTTTGCGAAGAAAATCCACAATGCGCCCACGTATGCGGTGCACCGCATAGAGCGAAAAAGCAATGCCCTTTGTCACATCATACCTCTCTATGGCCTCCATCAAACCTACCGTACCTTCCTGTACACAGTCCATTACATCCGCCACCATATGACGATACTCCATGGCCTCGCGAAATACCAATGGTTGGTAATGTTCGATGATACTCATCCGCGCCTCTTCATCGCCCTCTTCATGATACCGCCGCCAAAGCTCTCGCTCCTCTTCCGGAGTCAGTAATTTTATTTTTTCCAGTTCTCTCATATAATCACTGAGCACATTACCATCCTCCGTTAGAATTCATATCGCCATGCTCCGCCAAAATAGGAGTGCGAATTACTATTATGCCAGCCGTTCAAGCTAAAGCTACGATTAATATCGTATCGTACACCGTACGATGTCAAATCGTTATTAATGCCGCGACTAACCGTTACCATTACATTAGGCAATAAATACTTGCCGATTTCTATATTGTAATATCCGTTTGTTTCCTTATTCGTCGGCTCGTTAGGATCTAATGAACCGGTAGTGATATTAACTAAATCCAATCCCAAGGTATTGCGTACGGCGCCTTCCACATAGCCCAGCGCCACCGATCGAAGACCGGCTGCAAGCAATGCATTGGCATCATCGGAATTAATACTACTGTTGTTGCCGCCGCTGTAACCAAATGTTAAGAGAGAAATAATTTGTCGTTCTTCCAGGCGCGGTTCCGATGCTAATTTCAACTTCATTTCCGTAGCCGGACCTTCTACCTGTAACAGAATACGGTAGTTCTGTACATTGGCAAATGCCTTCACCTGTAAATTCGGCAAGAAGCTACCCGGAATAAATGTTGCTTTGCCTTCCATGATATTAAATCGATTATTCAAATATTTCACGGTGCCGTTGATAACTTCAAAGCTGCCATCAATATCCGGTGACGCCGTCGTTCCACCGATATGAGCACCACCGCCGATGCTCAAATCGTAGAGCCCCGACGAATAGAGCTGTACCTTTTTACCCACATTGATGGTGATATCCAAACCAAACGGGTTGCCGCCTTCACTGGAAGTTAAATCCAGCGGAATGGCCATGGTCGTATTTTCTAAATCTACATGCCCCATAACAGTAGGCATGCCGTTAGCTTCGGTAATACCGATTTCACCATTCAAAGGTCCTTTAAAATAATCGTGCTCTACGTCCAGACCATTAAACTGTGCCAAGCCATAGTAGTGATTAATCGAAGTCCCTTGCCAAGCCAATTCACCGGATAGCCCCATAGATCCTTTACCCATGGTGGCCGATCCCGTAAGCTCCGCTGCATGACCGTTAAATCGCAGAACGGCATTAATCGCTTCCAACGGTTTCTTCACACCTTTGATGCGCACCAAGCCATCCTTCACACCGATCGAACCTTTTACTTCCGGCTGTTCATAGCTACCGGTTATAGCCAGCTTTCCTTTGATAGGGCCTACCCCTTCACTGATGGCGGAGCTCATCATCGGTAAAACCGCTAAATCCGCTTCGCTCATATCCAAGGTAAGATTCATGGCATTACTGTCACCCGGCGGTAAATAGCCGGATGTATAAAAGGCAGCCAGCGGTACATCCCCGCTTAACCGAACCTTATATTCGCCGCGCTGTCCTACCAACTGCTGAATATGAATTGTTTTATTTTCCATCGTCGCCAATGCATACGTCCGATCTACGGTTACCCCGTTAATAACAGCATTGGTTACATCCGTCGACAATTCCACTTTAGGATTTCGCGTTTCACCGGTTACGTTAGCAATGAAATTTAAATTACCTTGCAAAGGAATAGCTTGGCCAGTCACCGGCGTTACCGCTTCGATCGGCACATTGCTTGCGGCAATTTGTATATCTGCCTCGCCGTCAAGATTGGCTTTGCCCTTTGCTGCCAACACGCCGTTGAGCACCGGAATGCGAAGCGTATTAATGGCTATCTGGCGATCCTGCAATGACAGATCCAAATCCGCTGTTCCCAGCACCGTATCCGCTACGGTAATATCCTTGACCGATCCTTTGACGGTAATATCTGGATTCTTAATCGTACCGCCAAAATCTACGCGGCCATGCAAGAATCCCGTCGTCTTATGTAGGGGCGTCTTCATCAGCTTGGCTAAATCGGCAATGTTACTGTTTTCTACCGTTGCATAGCCAAAGAGACGATGCTCGCCGGTAAGTGACATGCCGCCTTTAACCATAAAGTGACCGCCATCACCGGCATCCAACGATACCTCGTTAAAATTCACTACCGTCGGATCCGCATAAATAGCGCCATGCACATTCGTTACCGGCGTGCCGTTAATGGCCACCTGTTCGGCACCTATATTTCCTTGGAATACCGGATGCTGCAGCGTACCGCTGATATGACCTTCCGCCGTCATGTATCCGCGTACATCAGCATACTCTTTTAACCACGGTTCGAGCCAAATGGTTTCGCCTAAGAAATTAAAATCCAAGGCATTGCCTTTTACTGTGCCTTCACCGGTAATGGTAGCACCGTAAGCAGATGCATTAAAGCGATGAATGTGCACACCTTGCGGGCCGTAACCGTAAGCAAATTTTATATCCGTAAAGAGCTTGCCGTATATCGATCCGTCCCAAGCATGAACATAGCCGCGCACCACAGGCGATGCCATCGTTCCCGTTATGTGGGTTTTCGCCGTCACCCATCCCGTAACAGGTACATCCGTTACTGCCTTGGCTACTTTTTCGATGCGTGTCTTTTTCGTTTCCACGATCATGTCCATTGCTTTGTCACCGGTTAAATCAACATAGCCGTTACCTACGTAAGCACCACCGTCTGAAGTTTGTAGCGCTATAGGCGATACTGTTACTCGCTGATTTTTCAAATCGAATACAGCATAGGCACTGCTAAAGTCCATGCCGGCCGCGGAAATATCATGCACGGCCATATGCCCGTGCGCCGTAGGATTATCCATCGTGCCGGTAATGTCCGCATATACGCCGACGCGTCCTTTCAGAGGCTTACCCACATAGCCGGACAAGGCGGCTAACGGCAATTCCGATCCATTAGCGTGAATAGTAAGCTCCCTACCGTTAATCGTACCATAAGCAGTCAGTGCCCCTTCACCCAAGGTAGCATTGGCATAGGTAATGATGTAATTCCCTTGCCCGCCTGATACCTGCACATCGGCCGTATCAAATTGCAATTCTCTCGTTCCGACATGTTCGCCGTGTAAGGTAGCCTTCATAGCGGTAATATCCGCATGTTGCCCTTTCGCATACACGCCGCCTGACACGGTGCCATACACCGGTTGTCCGATCACATCACTGAGTATACCTATCGGCAATGCCACTGCATTGGCGCGCACTTCAAAACTTGTATCCGTCGTATCATATAACGCCTGTCCGGTAACATGACCATCATTGATATCCGCATCAAATTCTTCGGCCTTAACTAAGCCATTCTTGTACGAAATATCTGCACCGACTTCGGTAATCGTATATCCATCGTAACCGATATTTCGTCCTGTTATGCGCCCGTATATGTCAGGTGCTTCCGTTGTTCCTCGCACATATACCTCGCCGCCGACACGACCGGTGACACCTATATCGGCCAAGGCTGCCACATCAAGCTCATGTCCTTGTACACGCAAATTAAAATGAGGCGTATTGCCCTCCAGCGTAATGACCCCGTTGGCAAACAACTGCTGATCATTAACGGCCATCCTACCGTTGGCAATCGTGACGGTATCGCCATCAAGCATAATCCGCGCATTACCATTGCGTAGTCGATAGCTATCGTAATCAATAGCCACATCCTTAATGGTAAGCCCACCGCTGTAGCGATACACACCGTCTTCACGACGTACAGTAGCTGCTATATCGGTGGCCTTCCCGTCTGTAAGCTTGCCTTGTAAGGAAGCGGGCAACACATCATTTACATAAGAAAGCGCAATGCTCGGTGCATCGATGTACAACGAGAAGTCAGCCGCTTCATTTGCTGTATAGGAGCCTCGTAAATTTACTTTTTGTCCATCCACAACAGCACTGATCCCGGCCTTCATTGTCGGATACTCACCAAAATCGACGGCACCATTAATCTCTTTGATAGGAAGTTCGCGACCATTGGCCAGCCGCAAATCCACCTCACTATTTTTGACCGTCACCGTTCCTCTGTAATCCATAGAAGAGCTTTCCTTGTCCGAGCGAATTAACGACAAGATATTCCATTCCGTTTCACTTTCTTGAACGATGCGCAGCTTAGCATCAGCTACCGTAACATCACTGATAAGCGATGCGGCCGGTGCTCCGGTCCAAAGCATAGAAACGGCTTTCCAAGGTGATACGGACACAGTGATTGACGGTACCTGCACAATAGACTGTTGCTTCCTGTCCTTCACTTCAACACCGGTAAGCTTCACCGTACCATTCCATTGGATAGCCAACGAATCATATGTCGCCGTACCATTAATAGCTGTATTTAATTGTTCTTCTATCATCGGCTTTAAATACGTTTCACCTACCGGCCTCAGTAGTTGACCGCCTCCGATAGTCAGTGCGGCGGCTGCCAACAGGGCCAAGCTGATTCGTTTTTTCTTGCTCATCCGCTAACCTCACTTACTATTAAAAAAGGTCTCCTCCTCTGGAGTCTATGCTCTTGACGGGAGGAGACCGCTAGTGAATTCGCTTATTATCTCATACTACTTAGTCTCATTTGTTACCATATTAGCCAACTCTTGTGGCGCATTACTGTTTGCTACGATAGCAGCACCACCACCGATAGGCGTATCTACCGGTACACCCATCGCCTGTTCCAAGGTTGCTACTGCAATATTATAATTGTACAATGCATCGACGTAATTATTGCGCGCCGTGCTAAGTTTCGTTTCTGCATCGAGTACATCGAGGTTAATGCCCACGCCGGCACGATAACGAAGGGTAGCAATGCGGAAGTTTTCCTGTCCTTGTTCAACAGCTACGCGCGTACTGTTAATGGTCTGTTCCGCTGCCTTCATATCAAGGTAGGCCTGATGAACCTGTAAAGCGACAGCATCAATCTGTTCTAAATTAGCTTCCTTGGCCGCTTCCAGATTTGCTTTCTGTACTTTGATGCTTTCATTCGTAGCACCGCCGTCCCAGATACTCCATGTCACACCGGCACCGATCGTCCAGCTGTTGCTATCACCGGTACCACTCCAGCTATCGCCGCCCCAGGATTTCGACAAGGAGCCGTCTACCGATGGCAAATGACCGGCCTTTGCCTTATTTACATTTTCTTCGGCCTGTTTAACAGCCATGGCGGCTTCTACCAATTCTGCACGATGCAACATCGCATAGGCACGAGCCTGTTCCAATGTCACATTGTACGGTGCATAGCCCAATTCTCTGTCTGCCGTTTCCACCTTAGTAGCTACCGGCAAACCAATGTATTTATTCAATGTCGATTCCGCAATATCAGCGGCATTTTTAGTGCTAACCAAGTTCGTCTGCGCTTCTGCCAAAGACGTCTTCGATGCCAATACGTCAGACTTGGCTACAATGCCCACCGCATACTGCTGATTAACATTCGTTAAATGTGCATCATAATCACGCACCGACTGCTGCGCAATATCTACCTTATTACGATTCATAATTAATCCGTAATAGTCCTTAGCTGCCTGCAATTTAGATGTTTGATATTGTGCTTCCAAGGCAGCACCTTTACCTTCACGGGTATAGCGAGCCGCTTCCACTGCCGCATCACGTGCTGCGCTGTAGATAGGTACCTTCACGGAAACTTCGTGTCCAAAGCTCTTTGTTGTATTGCTATTACCGCTGCTACTGCTGGGATACTTACTCGTATCTACCCCTACGTGTTCAGCTATATCTCTTAGCAATGCACCCGTTCCACCAGACCCGTTAGCCGATGTATTCGTACTCTTTTTTTTAGCCGCGTAATCATACCCAACACTCGGGTTCTTAGCCGCGGCCGCCTGACTCACACCGGCTTTAGCCGCTTCATAGGTCCACTGTGCCGATTTTACACTGTGGTTATTCTGCAATGCCAAATCAATGGTGCGCGGCAAGTTAAGCGATACCTGTGTGGGAATCGCTGCATCATCGGCTATTTTAGCAGCCACTGTCTGCTGCGCCGTTGCCAATGCCTTGGCCTGATAGGATGCCAATTTACTGTCCTTTGCCTGATCGGCCGCAAATACGCCGGTAGTTGCCAGAGAAAGCACCACTGCCATGGAAAGTGCTTTTGTATTCATAGATTATTACCTCCATTATCTAAAACACACGCTTTATGCCAAAATAGTTTCCTCCGTTTTCGGCGCTATACGGTCGAACAAACTGAGCAACTGCATAGGTATCATCAAAAAGTTCAAATTCGCCACGAATCCGATACCTTTGATCGTTTGGATCCATAGCTGCTAAAGAAATCATAAACGGTGAGCCGTAGCCATAATCAACGCCAATGCCTACATCGCCATCGAAAAGGCCACCGCGCAACAACCACTTATCCGTCAAAAACTTACCATAGGTAAGTTCTAAATTACCGCCGTCACCAATATGCGTGCCGCCTAAGCTAACTGCCGATTGACCTGCACGGAGACGAAATTCAAAGTTGGGGCTGTATCGATCGGTTTGATTATTGTAGAGCATTTCCAGACCCGTCTGCGCCTGGAGTCCGAACTTTTTTCCCGAAGACGAGCCTCCGGATTTAGACTCCCCCGTGGCGGTATCCACCACATCGCCGCCGGTGAGCCGATTCAACTTCGTCGATAGCTGAGCCGTATTATGTAAGGTGGCTTTAATATCTGCCGCGCTTTGCGGATCCGTTACAACACCTTCCATCGAACCGGCCATATGCTGAATGCTTTCCGTCGTTTGTTTTAAATTCGTCAAGATGGCCCGCATATCATTACCGGCCTGTCCGTCACTGTTAAACTGCTTCATGGACGAATCGAATTGGTTCGTAATGGATGCCATATCATTGGTAATTTTAACCATATTCGCCGCCATTTCATTGACATTGCCGCGATTATCCGACAGCATCGCATTCATTTGTCCCGTGAGGGCTGCCGTATTATTGGCAATCACCTCGGTGGTGCGAAGCATATTGCGCAATGATGTTTGCGTCTGTTTATCACCGATTACGGCATTGATGGAGGCCAACGTTTTATTGGCTTCCTTCATCAACTCCGATGCTTGCTGCATGGTCTTGTCAATGGCGCTGTCACCTTCACCGGTCACCGTCGCGCCGTCCTTCAGATAGGTTTGCGATTTCCCCGGTGTTACCTGTATGTACTTATCGCCTAAAATTCCGTCATTGGCTAAGGAAAACTGTGAGTCCTCCGGAATCTTGGTATCTTCTTTTATCTCCATCGCTACCGTAACACCTGTATCCGTTACGGTCATGTCCTTGATGCGCCCGATGGACACACCGGAATACTTAACTTGATTGCCCGGCTTGAGTCCGTTTACCGACTTAAACTCACCGGTAATATGCATTTGCGGTGGCTGGAACAATTCGATACGTCCCAAAAAAATGATGCACATAGCAAACAAGACGATACCGATAACTGTAAACAGCCCCACCTTAGCTTCTGTTGTCCACTTCATTTCACAAATCCCCCTACATCTTCTTCCGTTACCATATCAAGACCATGGATGAATTGCTGTACCAACGGATTCTTCGACTGTTTAAATTCTTCCGTCGGTGCCACCTCCACGAAATGGCCCTGATGAAGAAGAGCTACTCGATCGGCCACATAAAACGCCGACTCCATATCATGGGTAACTACAATAGAGGTGCAATGCAAGTGAGCCTGCATACTGCGTATTAAACGACTGATCGTGCCGGATGTAATCGGATCCAGCCCCGATGTGGGTTCATCGTACAAAACGATGGTAGGATTTTGTGCAATAGCCCTTGCCAAGCTAATTCGCTTTTTCATCCCGCCGGACAGCTCATTAGGCATGTATGCCTCTGTGCCCGGTAAACCGACTAACGCTAATTTTTCTTTTACAGCTGCCTGTATATCCGCTTCGGAGGCATCTGTATGTTGTCGTAAACCAAATGCTACATTTTCGCCGACTGACATCGAATCGAACAAAGCGGAGTACTGGAATACCATCCCCATCTTTTGTCGTACCCGATTAAACTCGTCCTCCGTCAAGGTAGTAATATCCACATCATCTACCCAAATGTGTCCCGCATTAGGTCGCTGCAATCCGATAATTAGCTTCAATATGGTACTTTTCCCGGCACCGCTTCCGCCAAGCACTGCCAATGTTTCGCCGTCATTGATGGTTAGATTAACCTTGTCCAGTATGACGCGCTCATCATAGGCAACCACCACATCTTCCAATCGTATCATTCGTTGCTCCACCCTCGCATATGTTACACGCTTACATCATTGCGGCTAACACCGTTGATGTTCATTACCAAATTCACTCTTCTATCTCATTATTAACACGTCATTCCAAGTCCATAGCAGTCATTACCCGAGGTAGGAACCTCGTTAGGCACTACCAAACTACATACATAAAAGCCTATATAAGCAGCTCATGTAACAGCGTACATAAAATGCTTACATGAAAGCTTAGTACATAAAATTCTTACATGAAAGCTTAGCTAGAATACGTATATAAAAGCGTATGTAAACGCTTATATATTAATACAATAATAAGGATAAGAAATAATTTAATACAAACACTAATATAATGCTGGTCACTACCGAGCTTGTTGTGGCATTACCGACAGCGGCAGCTCCCATCTTGGTATACATTCCTTTATAAGAACCTACCAAAGCAATTACCGCACCGAACACGCTGGCTTTAATAAGGCCATAGGTGAGGTCACTCATAACCGCAAAGATTTGAATAGAGTCGGTATACGTCATACCGGCCAGTCCCTTCACCATGGTAGCTACGAAATAGCCGCCGCCGATGCCAATAATAACACCGTAAAACGCCAAGATAGGAACCATGATCATACATGCAATAACGCGGGGAACTACCAGATAACCGATAGGATTCACCGCCATAACTTTTAACGCATCAATCTGTTCCGTAACGCGCATCGTTCCCAGCTCCGCCGTAATGGCTGCACCTACGCGTCCGGCCAAGACAACGCCGACCAATACAGGTCCCAGTTCACGTCCCATAGCAATGGCCATGATGCCACCGACGGCGCCTTGCGCACCATACCGAATCAATATGTCCGTAATTTGCAACGTCATTACCGCACCGGCAAATAACAACGTCAACCCAATGATAGGCAGGGAGTCTACACCAAGATGAGCCATTTGTCTGATGACGTGCCACCAATTCACGTGACGCAACTGACGAAATGTTTGCCCAATCAAAATGACCGCTTCGCCACATTGTTCCAAACTATGAATAACAAAGCGACCGATACTCTCTAACAAATTCACGCCCCCTTCCTATAATTGCTACGTTTGATTTTACCACAAAACTACACCCCTTGTCACCAGTACCACAAGCAATTCACTGGCCTTACCGGCCCTTCTTACGCTACCCCTATACCGGTTAATTTTATTATTCGCTTCTATTGTACACCATCTTAACTGAATGCTTAATGAATTTTTTTATAAATGCTAAAAATTTACTACGCCCAATACGAAAAGACAAACTCTCTCTTCTGTCAGACTACTATAGTATTCGTATTTTTTTATATACAAAATATTATATTGTCTTACATTTTTAGAATTTTGTCCGTACTTTTTAAGTCTACACTATGACATAATGAATAGAATAGTAGTAGTTTTAAAGGGGAGTTTGTTCATGGATACAGAAAAAGAAGATCGTCGTTTATTACAGTCGGCACTGACCCGCGAAACAATAAAGGATACATTTTTGAAATTACTGTCCACCATGTCTTTTTCTAAGATACGGGTAACCAACATCTGCTCGGAAGCGCACATCACGCGAACCACATTTTATTATCACTATTGTGATATTTTTAAATTGGTCGATGACATTCTACAGGACATCATTAATATACTCAGCAGTAACACCATTCCATTAACGGAGAGTCTTCAAAAGTTAGAATCGATTATCAAGAAAAATGACGTCAATCTATTAAGGGATCACATCGAAGTGTTACCACCGTGTCATCGACTCATTCACATCGATAAGTATCACTCGTTGCTCAAGGAGCCATTGCTCTCGCCGTACATCATTGAAGCAATTTATAAATCGCAACGCGATGCCATTACCGAGGTCATCGTCAACAGCAGTGATTTAGACGAAGAGAAGGCGCACATTCTTTTTTGGTACATCGTCAACGGTAGCTTCGCGGTAAATCAAAAATTATGTTGGGCCGATGGTGACGACTATTATAAAATCCAAATGGTATTATTGCGTTTTATCTTAGGTGGCTACAAAGCCTTGTTCTCTCACAATTCTAGTAGCAACAATGTCAGTATCGGAAAATTACTGCACACGTCATCACTCACTGCATTTGATGCAGCGAAGGATGACTCTTCCCCCAAAAAATAATAATAAAAAAGCGGTGATGCCCATCAGCATCACCGCTTTTTGTATGTTATTCCTCTTCTTCCGGAAGCTCTGCATTGTGATATACATCCTGCACATCATCAAGCTCATCCAAAGCATCCAACAAGCGCTGCATCTTTTCGGCCGCTTCGCCTTCAAGTGACACATTGCTGTCAGGTACCATAGTAATCTTGCTTACTTCCGTTTCAATATTTGCTTCGGCCAATGCACTTTCAACGGCATCGTAATCTTCCGGAGCTGTATAAATGACAAAGGAGTCTTCTTCTGTTTTCAAATCTTCCGCGCCGGCTTCCAATGCCAAGAGAGTCAACTCTTCTTCATCATGACCTTCCGCATCGATAACGAACACGCCTTTGCGCTGGAACATCCAAGCTACGCAACCGGTTTCACCCATGTTACCGCCGTTTTTGGAAAATGCGTGACGCACATCCGCTGCCGTACGATTGCGATTATCCGTCAAACATTCAACCGTAAGCGCCGCACCGCCGGGGCCATATCCTTCATAGGTAATTTCTTCATAGCTATCCATATCCGTTGCGCCTACACCTTTGGCGATAGCACGCTGGATATTGTCCTTAGGAATATTATTTTCACGCGCCTTCTGCAATGCTAATTTAAGACGCATATTACCTACCGGGTCACCACCGCCCATACGAGCTGCTACCGTAATTTCACGGCTGATCTTCGTCGTAATCTTTGCTTTCAGCGCATCGGTTTTGCCCTTTTTGTGCTTAATGTTTGCCCATTTTGAATGTCCGGACATACGTTACCTCCTACTTCTTAGCCCACCAAGCCTCGCCGCGCAACCGATCCAAAATAATGGATACCGCACTGCGTACCGACAAATGATTGTATTCGCCGGGACCGTAAATAGGCTCTAAAATATAATCAAACTCCTGCATGGTTTCTTTCGTCATACCATAACCGGTACCAAATAATACTAACACAGGGCGGTCGCCTTTTTCAAGCGTTTCCCGCATCCACGCATAACTTACCGTATTCTCATAGGTACGTGCGTCGGTAGTCACGATAAGTGGCTTTACCCCTTCTGCCGCTTCCACCTGTTCCACGGCACTGCGAATGGACGATACTAATTCCACACCGGCAAAGGCATCCTTTCGATCCGGATTATAGGTGCTGCCAAATCCCGTCTGCCAATGAGACATAATCGTCTTAGCCAATTCGCGCTGCGCCGGAATATTGTGAACTACAAAATATTTTTTTACTTCATAGGTTGTCGCCGCACGGGCAATGTCATGTATATCATAATTTGTAATGGCCGTAGTGATAACCTCATAGTGCTTGTTATAAATGGGATAATGCACTAACCCAATATATAAATTTGCCATATCCTTACCCCTGTTTCTGTCAAAAACAAGTTGAGGCTACATGGATAACCATGCTCCACACAGCCTCAACCTTTTTTTATGCCTTCCTCATCACTGCCATCCGCAGGCGACAACATCCGGCGTACTGCTGCCTCACCGAGTTCTAGCTTCTTTGCCATTTTCGCATTCTCGCGCAATAGCCGAACCAAGCGTTCCGCTTTTTCCTTATCGCCAAGAACCGCTTGTAACGCTGCCATCTCCTCCATCGACATAGCACGGGCCAACAAATCCGGTCGACAGGCAATGGTTCGCTTCACTGCTTCTTGCAAACGCCAGTCGGCAATATGTTTATGATGACCGCTGCGAAGCACCTCCGGTACCTCCCAATCTCGATACACCTGTGGTTTTGTGTACTGCGGCCCTTCTAAAATCGGACGATAGAACGAATCTTCCACCGCTCCGGAAGCCGCGCCCAACACACCGGGTATCATACGCGCCACCGCATCGGCTACTACCATAGCCGGCAATTCACCGCCGGTCAACACATAATCACCGATGGAAATGGTTTCATCCACCAAGTGCTCCTCTACACGATAATCCACGCCTTCGTAGTGACCGCACACCAAGATAAGTTGATCATAGGTGGCCAACTCGCGCGCCTTTTCCTGTGTAAACGGTACACCCGCCGGCCCCAAGAAAATTACGCGACGCCGTACCTTTTCTTCCTGCGTCACCGACTCGACAGCTTCAAAAATAGGCGGTGCCATCATAAGCATACCGGCCCCACCGCCATACATCGTGTCGTCTACCTGATTATGCTTATTGTGAGCAAAATCACGAGGATTTGTAACGGACATAGTCAGGCGGTTCGCCGCAATAGCCCGCTTGATAATGGAGTGATCAAAAAAAGCGGAGAAAAACTCCGGAAATAATGAGATAATATCTATCTTCATGGCTTATATCCATTCGGGCGGATCGACTATCATCAGCTGCTTATCCAAATCAATGGAAAGAACAACATCCTTCAGCGCCGGTAATAATAAATCCGGAACCCCTTCCTTGGCCACCACATATACATCGTTGGCACCGGGCTGAAGTACTTCCTTCACTTCGCCGAGATAGTTTCCGTCCGTATCTTCTACGCGCAGTCCTTCAATCTCGAAAATATAATACCGCCCTTCCGGTAACGGCATTAATTCTTCGCGCGGCACCTTGATTTCCTTGCGTGCCAACAGCTCGGCTGCATTGCGGTCGGGTACTTCCTTAAACGTTGCCAACACAAATTGTTTGTGAAAACGAGCAGATGCGATATGGTATTCCTTACCATCTATGTAGCAGGCATCCATCGTTAAAAACCGATTGGGAAAATCGGTTTGGGGCACTATACGAAGATCACCCCGCACACCGTGCGGGGCTACAATAGTGCCTATGGTAATGAATTCTTTCGTATCCATCACTTACTGACGGAACGCAATAATTTTGCCGTCTTCCAACAAAATTTCAGAGCCCATCAACGCATCAAGATTGTCGCCAACCTTAATGGTCACTGTCTGCTCCATCGTTCCCTGTGCAATTTCGGATCCGATTTCAAGCGCCTGCGCATCCTTCAATTTAGCTGCTACTTCTGCCTTGAAGTTCATGCGCTTTTGCTTTTCTTCTTCAATCTGCTGACGCAACTGGATTAATCCCTGTGCATCAATTTTGGCTTGCTCACTTAACAAGCGTTTTGCTTGGAACTCGATTTGCTGTAAATCTTGTTCAACCATGTCAAGACGCTGCTGAAGATCGGCGATCAGCTTTGCCTTCAGACTTTCCGTTACCTTAGACTTAATCGTCACCGGTACGCGTACTGTCATTTCTTCCATGTTTTCCACACCCTTCAGACAATATCCACGGATATTTTCTTATTTTCTTTAATAGCCGCCGCTTTGGCAACAGAGCGAATTGCCTTAGCAATTCGGCCCTGTTTTCCTATCACTTTGCCCATATCCTCAGGAGCTACATGGATTTCATAGACCTCCACGTTACCCTTGACGGTCATGGTAACAGAAACGGCTTCAGGCTGCTTAACCAATGACTTCGCAATTAATGTAATTAATTCTTTCATCATAGTATGCCTCTCTCCGAATTACTTCTTAGCTTCAGCGAATTTCTGCATTACACCGTGCTGTTTGAAAAGGGAGCGAACCGTGTCAGTCGGCTGTGCACCTTTACCCAACCAAGTCAACGCTTTTTCTTCGTCGATGTTTACGATAGCCGGATTTTTAGTGGCGTCGTACTGACCGATGGTATCAACCGGACGACCTTCACGCGGAGCGCGGGAGTCAGCCACAACGATACGATAGAAAGGAGCTTTTTTAGCACCTAAACGAGTCAAACGAATTTTTAACATTACTATTTCACCTCCTTATCAGGATTTCCATCTATAGACTAGCCCATAAACGGCAGCTTCGGTAACATACCGCGCTTACCTTTGCGCATAGACTGCATTTTCTTCATCATCTTTCGAGCTTCCTCGAATTGTTTCAACAAACGATTTACATCCTGCACCCGCATACCGGAACCTTCGGCAATGCGTTTGCGACGTGAACCGTTGAGGATATTCGGATTCGTCCGTTCCGCCTTCGTCATGGATTTGATGATGGCTTCGATACGACGAATTTCCTTGCTATCCATATCTATATCCTTAAGCTGATCCTTAATCTTGCCCATCCCCGGCAACAAGCCAAGAATGTTTTGCAACGGACCAAGCTTACGAACCTGCTGCATTTGGCTGAGGAAATCATCTAAGGTAAAGTTATTCTTGGCCATCTTCTTGGCCATTTCCTTTGCCTCTTCCTCATCAATGGCACCCTGTACGCTTTCGAGTAATGACTTGAAGTCACCTAAATCAAGAATGCGCGATGCCATTCGATCCGGATAAAATACTTCGAGACCATCCATTTTTTCACTGGTACCGGTAAACTTAATCGGTGTACCCGTCACAGCCTTGATGGAAAGTGCGGCACCACCGCGCGCATCCCCGTCAAGCTTAGTAAGGATGACACCATCCAGACCCAACTTTTCATTAAAGGTTTCTGCTGTCGTCACCGCATCCTGACCAATCATGGAGTCCACAACCAACAAGATTTCATGCGGATGTACGGCGCCTTTAATATTAACGAGCTCGTTCATCAACTCTTCGTCAATGGCCAAGCGACCGGCCGTATCGATGATGACAACATCCTTGAGCATATGCGTGCTGGCTTCAATCGCTTCCTTCGCAATATCCACCGGATTAGCACCGGCTTCTTCCTTGGCAAACACCGGCACATCGATTTGTGCCCCCACTACCTGTAATTGCTTAATAGCTGCCGGACGATATACGTCGGCGGCTACCAACATAGGATGCTTACCTTGTTTGCGAAGATACACGGCGAGCTTACCGGCCGTTGTCGTCTTACCTGCCCCTTGCAAACCGACAAGCATAATAATTGTCGGAGGCTTGGAGGCAATCATAATACGACTTTGCGTACCACCCAATAACTCAGTCAACTCATCATTAACGATTTTTACAACCGTTTGAACCGGGTTTAACGAACCGAATACTTCTTCACCCAGTGCTTTCTCCTTGATGCGAGCGATAAAGTCCTTAGCGACCTTAAAGTTAACGTCCGCTTCCAGCAAGGCTGTACGCACCTGGCGAAGAGCCCGGTTAACATCATCTTCGGAAATTTTTCCTTTACTCTTCAAGGATTTAAAGGCTTCCTGCAGTTTATCCGTTAAGCTTTCAAAAGCCATGTTATCCCTCCATCTGTGCTACTAATGCGCTTAGGCGATCCTTCGAAAGAATCGGCTTTGCCAATTCACTGCGAAACTCAGCGATGACTGCTTCCCGCCTTGTATACTGTGCTACCATGTGAAGCGTATCTTCATACCCTTCCAACAGTTGCATCGCCCGCTGCATATTATCGTGAACAGCCTGCCGTGAAATTCCCAGCTCCTCGGCGATTTCACCGAGTGACATATCATCTTCATGATGTAACACCAAGCATTCACGTTGCCGTTTCGTCAAGAGTGCCCCATAGAAATCAAGTAACAGGCTTACTGTAATTCTGTCTTCCATAAGGTCACCTCACTTCTCTTTACTGTCAAGCTAAAAAACTTTACACGTTATTCTAGCAAAGACAAGAAAGACTGTCAAGCAATTTTACTTAACAGTCATTTCTTTTCGTTGGTCAACGCTATCCGTCTTACCTTTCTTTACAGAATTTCTTTAGAGATAGTCTTGTATTGTTTTGTTTAGGAATGCGCTCGGTGTGTGGCTCGGTTGAAGGAAAATTATTTACGCTACTCTTTACCGTCACCCGGTCTGTAGTTCGGATACGTATTCATTTTTTTCTCTCATTCTTTCCCTCACGCTTTCCATCGTTCTTTCCACCGTTCTTTCCATCATACTTTCCATCACTCTTTCCATCATAGTTTCGCTATGCGTTCGCTCTGAGTCTGTAGCTCATAGGGGAAATCGGTTGAGCGATGGCGGTATGAGCAGCTATTTTCCATATAACAATCATGTCGCCTCATACCATGGCTAGCCTTTCCCATCTTTCCTTTCTCCTCGACAACCTAACCGTACATAGCTTTTTCCATTACGATGCATTACTATCTATGATAAAATACAAGTAATCATCCTATTCTAACTGTTAATGGATCGACAAAGGAGAGAGGATTATGACTGCTGCTAATATTTTTCAAGACTCATTACACTATTGTAAAACTGCTTGGCAACTCGTCACGCATCCGTTTATCACCATTCGCGCACTTGCCTCAACGGAACCGGACCGTAATGATGTGTTCTTATATATCCTTAATTGTGTTATACAACTCATCCCCAATCTTCTGGTTGTTTTGATAACACTACTCACAACGAACTCCCTCAACATGGGCGGTTTCTCATTGCTTATGCTCTTTTTATATACCATAGGTCTCCCTATATTTCTCTTCATTGGTTATTGGAGCTGGCGGTTGGGAACCTTTATTATGTGGAAACTCCTCTCCATCATGGGCGGTACTGGTACGTCGATCAATGTACGTACCGGACTCCTTCATTTTTTATTGCTATCCAATCTGTTAAACCTCATCATTCCTATTCTATTATGCGTGAGCGCCTTTGTTATCTTTATCATTACCTTAGTCTCTTCATCTGCCTTCACAGCCTCTATGCTTTCCGGCATCATCCAAGGGCTTAGTATTCTTGCTATAGCCTTCTTCCCCATTTTCCTTTGGTTCTCCTACCTGGCCATTCGCTTCCTTAAAGAAAGCAGTCATTTAAGCTATGGTCGTACCATCCTCGCTTTGGCGTTGCCTGCATTTATTTTGTTTCTTATCACATTTGGTGCGAGCCATATGTAGTCAATCAAAAACAATAAAAAGGCTGTACGAAATGAACTCACATTTCGTACAGCCTTTTCTATGGTTACCTATTACTTTCTGCTAGCACTTTTCAATAGCCTCACACCTATTGCAAATCAGCGTTTAGCTTTTTCTCGGCCAATGTTTTTTCCATCGTATCATGTAACAGCTTAGCATATTCTTTTATCCCCTCATCATTGGGATGAATGCCATCCTCGCTGAGCCACTCCGGATGCTTGGCCGCTAGGTCATGCCAATTTACAATCACAATATTGTCGCGTTCCTTCGCCAGCTGTTCCAAATATTCGTTATTCGGCTTTTCCCATTCTAACTTCGGTCCGTACACGTTTACCCAGAAAATCATCCGATCCGGTCCCAAGTAATTGACTAAGTCCTTCGTTTCATGTTCGTAGTAACCTGTAATCGGACCATTTGTGCCAAGACCGATAACAACAACATGGCCCAAACGATTCTGCTCCGCCAATCCTCTGGCAATATCAAGACCGGCCCCACATAGCGCGATACCTTGGCATCAATATAGACACCGGGCAACACCTTGCGCATCGCCGGCGAAGCACCGAGCATGACCGAGTCGCCGATAGCCGACACACCGGTTAACGACGCTTCCACCTCAGACTGTTCCTCTGCCGTAAGTTGCCGCGCCTTTTCATTTTCTGCCTGTTGCTCTTCTGCATTGGCCTCTAAGCGCGCTTGTAACTCACTCATGTCTGCCGCCTTTTCATCGGATGCACTAAACACGGCCACCACCCCAAAGCACATCACCACACAGGCTACGGCTGTAACGAGCCGCATAGACACCCCGCGCAGCCAACTGCAAAAGGATCGAAACGTAAACCTTTGGCTAAGTTTGCCTACCACGGAATCCGACCATACCGTCAAGGCAATAATCAGTGCGATGATACAACCGTTATACACAAAGGGATTGCCTACATACTCTGCCACCTTACACTGTTGGAATAAGTAGAGTACCGGATACTGCCAGAGGAAAATACCATAGCTTCGTTTCCCCAGCCAAGCGACCGCGGGCCAATTAAGGAAGCGGGCGACTGCTAAACGATTATATTCGCATAGCAGTATGAGCAGTCCAAAGCCAAAGGTAGCAGCCAACATCATGTATTGATATACGATGGGATTTTTGCCATCCAGCAAAGCATAGCAAGCAATCACTCCGGCCAACAACGCCAAAAATACAATGGAATTAATAGCTTGCCGAACCCGCGACCACTCATCCCACTGCGTGTGCATGGAACGACGTATCCCCAAAAACGCGCCGAAGAGCAGCGCATATATCCGTGTGTCGGTTCCGTAATACAGCCGCGTTACGTCATCTCCCGGATGATACTGAATGGTCATCAACAAAGAAGATCCTAAGGCAACAAACGCCAACACGGCCATGGCTACCCGATAGCTTAGCCGCCGACACAGCCATATAAATATACCGAATAGTATCGGCCAAATGATGAAATATTGCATTTCAATGCCCATAAACCACAAGTGGGTAAACGGCGACACATTAATGAGCCGCGTAAAATAATCGGCATCTTGTGCAATTTGCCAAAAGTTATTATAGCCAAATACAATCGACATCAATTCGGGGCGAATGCCATTAAGACTATTGGGCAATAACAACCCATTCACGCCTACCGTCACCAACAGCATAATGAGAAGAGGCGGATAAATGCGGCGAATACGATGCCACAAATATTGTGTAACACTATATGCATGTTGCCTCAACCTGTTATTATCCGAGAAGGCCAATAAATAACCGGTAATGACAAAAAAGAGCGACACCCCCATGTACCCGCCCGGTACATCCTGCGGCAACATATGGAATAACGTTACCCCAATAATCGCTATCGCTTTCAATCCGTCAATACCGGATAAATTACCTGGCCCGCGTTTCTTTAACCGCTGCTGATTTGAATTGCTGTCCATACCTATACTACCTACTTCACTTCGTCCTACTACAATCGTTTTACATACTTGTCCATTATAATCCTATCTACTTATTTTTTCTACACCGTTTATCTAAAGTGGGGAATATATTTTCACCGCAGTTCAAGAAAATAAAGATGCAAAATTCACTTTCATAATAAACCCACTATTTAATTTTAATATGAAGTGCTAAGATACACGGTACGTATAAGAAAAGGAGCTGTAGCTGAAATGTGAGTTAAAAAACTCAATTTCGTTACAGCCCTTTTACAGTATAGCTATTTTATACTAAGTCCGTTCAAATATTTTTGTTTCGTATCATCCTATAATACTAAGACCTACAGCTTCTTTTTACAACGTAACCCTATTTCTATCAGCCTCTAAAAATAACGGTCATATCGGAAAACAAATAGCCGTACTAGATCAACATTCCTTTTTCTCAGAAAAAATTACATCATTCCTAGAGAGAAGATATACGCAATACTGATTCATACTAATTCCTTCTTTCTGAGAATGTTCTGCTAACCTCCTGTGCAAACTTCTTGGAATTCTTAATTTAAATTGTCCCGAATATTTATCTAAGCTATCTGGCTCACGAATTTCTATGCCCTCCTCAAGCGCCGCCTCAAACCACGCTTTTTTTGCGTCTACTGCATTCGCTACTGCAAGTTCTATTGTCTCACCGCAAGTAATGCAACCAGGCAAATCTGGATAAGAAATGACAAATCCTCCCTCATCCCTATCTTCCACAATTTCCATGCGATATGGCATTGCCATATAATCATTCAGCACTTTCATTGTTTTTCGCCTCACTTTCTACAATTTTCCTTACCATTTCAACATATATTCTTTTTATTGGTTCATATTTGGGTATTGTTATTGGCATACATCCAGCCCTTCTAAATGTATAATGACTACTTCCGCCTCGTGGAGAATTCATTTCATACCCGTAACTTTCCAAAACCTTTCTTAACTCATCGAATCGGAGGCTTTTAGATAAATTATAAATACGCGCTAGTAGCTTATCCCATTTTGACATGTCCTACCTCCTTCTACTCAGTATATTCGATACCGTATATGGTGTCAATATTTCTCTTTTTACTGTATGCAAAAAAGGCAGGTTAGTTCATTGGAACCAACCTGCCTCATCCGTTAGTATAATTTTCTCATAAGTATTTCAAATCGCATACTACTAACGGTGTAAGAAAAACAACACATTAGGTTATTTTTCTGCTACAGTTTTTATTTTCTCTTTATCCTTTGCTTCCTGTACTGCTTCCTTTACTGCCTGCATGACATCCTTCTGATGTTCCTTCTTACGCTTGGCCAATTCTTTATCACGGTCTGCGGGGGACATAATATGCAACACAAATTGTCCGTCGCCGCGGATAACGTATTCCGTGTCCACTTTTGCTTCCTGCGGTTCCTTATCGTCCCCCAGTACGTCGGACACATCCGTCTTGGCTTTTGGCTTTTTCACGTCACCCGGTAACGGAGTTTCTTCGATGTCTTCGATTTTCGCTTTCTTGCCGTTGCTGTCACTGCCGTCATCAACCATGCTGACGCCATCCTGTAAGATTTCTACCACCAGCTGATTGTTCGTGTCCGTCTTGCGCAAGTCATTATAGAATTCGTCGAAATCTTTATAGGTTTTTAAGCGACGAATAATTTCGTCCGTCAAATTATATTTCTGCTTCTCCAATAAATACGGAAGCGGCACTACACCACCGCCGCGCACTTCCAGCGTTGCCTTACCCAGCGGTTGATCCTTGGGAATGGTGTAAAAAATTTCTTTTTCCACCGGCTCGCCTCTAAATGGCTGCAGCTTTACATTAACCACAATGGTATCTCCCGGCGAAGCCACGCCCGGCGATAAGGTTGCATCACCGATAACGGCCGTCTTCGTATCCTTGGTCACATCTGCCTGTACGGCGATGTCTGCAATTTCATACGCCTTAAAGCGATTATTCATCAACACATCCAGCAGATTATAAAATTCATCCACACCTTTTAGCGTAATGGATTCGGAAGAGTAAAACATATTGCGACGCTCCAAGGGTTCGATGGTGGCATCCCGCGGCGTAATGCGCACATTCACCGTCGCCGATCCTTCACCGCTGCGATCTACCGTTTTGTTCATAAGGCTGTACAGAGATGTAGCTGCCAAGGCCGGTGTCATCTCGTTGGCCTCGATGACTTTCAGTACCGACCGGCGCGATTTTCCCGTGTCGAGGTCGCGCACATCGACGGTAAGAGGAATCCCTTTGGCCACGATGCCTTCCTTACCGGCAATGCCGGCACCGCGGTCTTCCGTAACCGATCCCACTTCGGCACCCATGGACCCCAATTTAAATCCGGAGTCCACACTTTTTACTACCGTAAAAATATGAGCATTGTGCATGAAGTAGTCAACACTGCCACGTTTTAAGAAGGGATGACCAAAGGCCACGATATGATTGTTATCTACATAAGTAACTGTACCGATGGCACCCAGCTTCATATCGCCGGATACCAGCAAGGCCGCTACGGATCCGCCTGCTTCCAGCGGTTTCTTTACACCATCACCATCTGCAGCTGCTGTATCGTAAGTGCTGTAACCGTACTCCGGCAATTTTGATTTCATATAATCTAACGATGTTTTATCAAAGCCGTACGCCATAAGCGGCGTTCCTAAGGGGATTAATCGTTCATCGCGCCACGGATTGGCAACTTGCTTTTCATAGGGAATGTTCCACAGCGATACCATATCCGCAATCGGTGTAATCATGCCGATAGTTCCATCGGCAAAGCCCCATCCGTAGGCTACCGCTCCGGCCAGTTTGCCGTCTAGATACACGGGACTGCCACTCATGCCGTGAACGATGCCGCCGGTTTGATCAATCACCGGTCCGGAAAATTTGGCAAGAATCAAATCACCGGATGGGCCTCTATCTTTCATAACGCCCAGCACTTTCACATTAAAGCTGGTAATGGCATCACCGTCTACTACTGTTTTTGCATATCCTTCCATGCCGGTATGCACCGAGTCCACAGGCATAAAGTCTATCGCCTCGGCACCTGCGGTTACAGACCAACAAAAAAGGAGCGCCAGCACGCCTTTCCCGTACCGACGCATTGAACGAAATGACTTCATTCAAATCTCCTCTCTACTTACCATCGACAACCGCAACCACTTGGCCGCGCTGTATCGAATCATTTGCTTTTACATTTACCTGGGTAACTACACCGTCTACATTGGAACGAGCCGCTACCATAGGACCTGTAATTGTCTGTACCGTAACTAGTGTGTCACCTTCCTGTACGGATGTGCCCACCGAAACGGCGGAAACAACCTTACCGGTTAATACTGTTTCTTGATTTACATTCGCTGCGGAGGCCACAGATGCACTTCCGGCTAATATAGCAAAGCTAAGTGCCACCGGCAGTAATGCGAGTACTCTTTTTTTCATAAATACCTCCTCCTTTGTTCTCATTATATCATACAAAATTATTTTTCAATAGAAGAAACTATCCTTAGCCAACGGTAAGTACCTCTTGGTATTCTATCGGCTGATTGGCAACGTATTCATGTACATAGGCGCCGTCACCGAATATATCGACTGCGCCCTGACCGATGAGCTCCATAGCGTTCACTGCGCCCAGCGAGCGCAACAGTTCCGCCCCTTCCGCTGCCGTAACACCTACCGAGTTGACATGACGGTCTACAGCCATAACCAATAGGCTGCCGTCACCGACCGTGCCTAACAGGGTACGCGCTTGCAGTATATCGGGTCCCTTCGCCATAATGCGTCCGTTTTCCAGTACTGCTGTACCGCCGCGATACCATCGTGAACCGGCGGGCTCGACCGTTGCTATCGGCGCTTGCTTGGTAATCACTAAAGGCATCCCTACCAAGACCGACTCCAACAATTTTGCTTTGTCACCGTGTCCGGACAGTACGATGCTGCCGGGAGTCAGCGGCGCATTTTGCTTGTAGGCACCAATGACAATGTTATTTTTTACGGCCACTTCAAAACCATATTGATTGGTTCCCGTCGACGGTCCGTTATCTACAGTATACGCAATCAGTTCGTTTTCATGCCGTTCCCGGTTGATTCCGTTAATCGTATATTCCATGCCATTGATTCGTGCATGCAGTACCGGCTCTTCACTATGTATGCTGTAGCCGCTGCCCGGTGTAAAGCAAAGCTCCGCCTGTGGTCGTAGGTCGTTTTCCTTTAGCGCACCGGTTGTCACCGCTTGGCTGCCTGCCGATAACGCTGCCTTGGCCCCGATATATACCGGCTGCGGTGTTGTCATCGCTTGGCCATCTCCTCGCACCACTACGACCTGCGGCTTGGCAGCTGCCACCTGTTGCAATGATTTTGCCGGCACAACGGTTTCCGACCGAAACGGTGTGTCCGCCGTGACTGTCACAACGCTTGCTTCCACCCGTCCTTCATCCGAGCTGGTGTGCCATTTTGTCAAAGCCACGCCGTCCGTAAGATGGCGAACTAGCTTTTGATCGTAATCCGTAAATAAATCCACTATCATCCGATCAGGATTGGCCAGCGTAATAATATGATGTTTTATACTTCTGTCTGCTTGCATCTCGATTGCCGTGCCGCCGGATTCCGGTTGCAAGCGAATACCTTTGAGTACACCTTCTCCCTGTCCACGATGTTCCATGGGAGAGGTAACCTTATTTGATGTGTCGTGTAAATGTATGGTCATTGTATGTGTGTCACCGTGATACGCCGTACTATATGTATCCGGCAAGCCATCCATATCCATAACCAAACGTGTATGCCCTACATTGTCTATGGCTGTTAATGCCGTAATATCTGCCGCCTCGGCCACGGGATGAGCCCAACAGCAAGCAGCTATTGTCATGCCGCCAAATAACCAATGTCGCCAGTGCTTCATATGTCCTCCCGTCTGTATATTGATACTATGTAGTATATATGATAACTATGAAAATTATATGATATACATTATGTTCTCTCATTTATTATAGCATAGGATACAAAAAAGGCGTGAAGTCAGCAATTGACTCCACACCTCATGTAACCATAACAACCGGCACATGTTAGATGCACATGCCAAGGGATTACGGATATTATTGTAACTCTTCCAGCGTATCCTGCAAATGCCCCATTTCACGAAGGGCACGTCCCGTTCCAAGGATAACAGAATACCTTGGGTTATCTACTAAGTAGGCAGCTATACCGGTAACGCGGGCGATCAAACGATCAAGACCGTTTATCATCGCTCCACCGCCGGTTAAAATAATTCCGTGGTCGATAATTTCCGCCACTAATTCCGGTGGTGTTTTTTCCAGCATGTCCTTAATGCCTTCGATAATTTTTCGTACCGGTCGTTCTAAGGCACGCTGCACATCCTTGGACGTAACCATGACAGCCTTCGGCAAACCGGTAACCGTATCACGTCCGCGCACTAGAGTTTCGCTTCCCTGTGCCTTGCGGTCCACAGTACCGATCTGAATTTTCAATTCTTCCGCTGTCACCGTTCCGATTAACAGTTTGCTGCGTCGACGCAAGTGATTAACGATGGCTGCATCAAACAAATCACCGCCTACGCGCAGCGATTCACTGAGAACCACACCGGTACTGCACAACACGGCAATATCCGTTGTACCGCCACCGACATCTACCACCATGGCGCCTTGTGATTTTGCTTTATCCAGTCCCGTACCGAGGGCAGCTGCCAGCGGTTCTTCTATAAGTACCGTTTTACGGGCACCGGCCTGCAGAGCTGCCTCCAAGACGGCACGCTTTTCAACCGGTGTAATACCCGACGGCACGCAAACAACAATGCGCGGTCTAAACAGCATCGATGCCGGTAAAATACTTTTAATATAATAGCGCAACATAAATTCCGTTGTATCGTAGTCGGCGATAACACCATCCTGCAACGGGCGGATAACCTCAATATCCTCCGGCGTACGCCCCAGCATAATACGGGCTTCTTCGCCTACGGCCACTACTTCATGCGTCTTGGTGTTACGCGCCACGTAACTGGGCTCATCAAGTACGATGCCCTTGCCCTTCACGTAAACCAAAACATTGGCCGTTCCCAAATCTATGCCAATATCATAGGCCGTCATCAAGGCTAACCGTTCGAAGAATGATGGCGAACGACGCTCCCGCAACGGTCGTTGTTTCACCGATGTATCGGAAATAGGTTTCGTTTGTTTTTTCCGTCGTTCTTCTCTTCGTTGCTGTACACTCGCCGCTGTAGGTTTCTGTTTTTGCTTCTGCTTTTTCTTATTCGTCCACCCGAACAATATCAGCACCTAACCTTTTTAATTTTCCCACCAAATCGTCATAGCCGCGATCGATATGGGACAACTGTGTTACCTTCGTTTCACCATCTGCTGCCAAGCCTGCACATACCAGTGCCGCACCGGCTCTGAGGTCTGTAGCTCGCACTTCGGCTCCGTGAAGTCGTTTTATACCATCCACAATGGCTCGACGATCTTCAATGCGAATCTGTGCACCCATCTTCTTGAGCTCGTCTACGTGCATAAAGCGATTTTCAAATACCGTTTCCATAACCGTACTCGTTCCTTCGGCAATGGTCGTCAACGCCATAAACTGCGCCTGCATATCTGTCGGAAATCCCGGATACGGCAACGTTTTTATGTCCGCGGCCTTCAAGGTGCCGTCACTGATAACACGAATACCGTCAATGTGTTCTTCTACCGTCACACCGGCTTCTTTCAGTTTAGCCACCACCGGTTTTAAATGTTCCGACAACGCATTTTCCACATATACGTCACCGCCGGCCATCGCTGCTGCAATTAAATACGTACCGGCTTCAATGCGATCCGGAATCACCGTATGCACCGCACCTTTTAATTCAGGCACGCCTTGAATGCGGATGATGTTTGTACCGGCTCCGCGAATGTTGGCGCCCATACTGTTAAGGTAGGTTACCAAATCAACAATTTCCGGTTCTTCCGCAGCATTTTCAATCACTGTTTTGCCTTCGGCCATAGAGGCAGCCATGATTACATTTTCCGTAGCGCCTACACTGGGAAAATCCAAATAGACTTGATTGCCCTTTAATCCATTAGGTGCCTTTGCATGTACATAGCCATCGCCCATTTCAATGGTAGCCCCCAACGCTTCGAAAGCTTTCAAATGTAAATCAATCGGACGGCTTCCGATAGCACAGCCGCCGGGCAAGGAAATACGCGCTTCACCGCAACGAGCCAATAACGGTCCCATCACTAAAAAGGACGCACGCATGCGTCGTACCAATTCATACGGCGCTTCCGTAGCTGTCAGCGTAGCCGCATCAAATATAATTTCTTGTTTCTTATCATCAACGGTTACCTTCACACCTAAGGATGAAATGACTTCACAAATCGTATGCACATCCTCTAAGTGGGGAACCTCTAATAAACGACTGGGTGTCGAAGCCAACATCGTTGCTGCAATAATAGGCAACACCGCATTTTTAGCACTGCTGACACGTATACGTCCGTTCAACGGCTTGCCACCGTGAATAACAAGCTTTTCCAACAATATTCCTCCCATAACGCTACGTTAACAGGAATCGTAGCTGCTAATGTCATCATAAATTCTCATTCCTTAGTATACTATTAAAGGCCCGTTACTAGCAAGGGGGCTTTGCCAATTTTAGCAAAGTCGCTTCCCCATTCCCCGCCTATAATCGCAAAAAGGCCTGACTACCGGTTGCCTTGTCACTCTCCTTACAGGTGAGTCTACAATGCATGTCAGGTAGCAGACCTTTTAGGGATTTACATCAATCGCTATTGCAAATTAGCGTGCCTTCATAGATTTCAATTTACGATCCAACCGATGAATGGTATCAACAAAGCGAACCGTACCGGTGCGATAACGCATAACTACGGATTCCGTACGAGCACCGCCGGCAAAGTATTTAATGCCGGACAAGATATTGCCTTCCGTAATAGCCGTAGCTGCGAAAATAACATCTTCGCCATGTACTAAATCATCAATGGTCAATACTTTGTTCAAGTCCGTAATGCCCATGGCATGACAACGACGTACTTCTTCGTCTGTTTCCGGCAACAAGCGAGCCTGCATGTCGCCACCGGTACATTTCAAAACAGCAGCTGCCAATACACCTTCCGGTGCACCGCCGGTACCGATAACCATGTGAATCCCGGATCCTTCAAGACCACATTCCATAGCCGGATTCACATCACCGTCGGTAATGAGGCGAATGCGGGCACCTGCTTCACGGCATTCCTTCATAATATCCTGATGACGTTCACGATCGAGCATAACAACCGTTAAGTCATCAATACCACGTTCCATTTTTTCTGCTACACGGCGCAGGTTTTCCGTTACGCTGGCATTAAGATCAATAACGCCTTTTGCTCTAGGACCTACACACAGCTTTTGCATGTACATATCGGGAGCATGCAGAAGACCGCCTTTAGGCGCAATGGCCAATACGGCAATAGCACCATTTTGCCCTTTAGCAATCAGATTCGTACCTTCGATCGGATCTACCGCAATATCTACCGCTTCTCCGCCGGCACCTACATGTTCACCAATATACAACATCGGCGCTTCGTCAATTTCACCTTCTCCGATAACGACCGTACCAGAAATAGGCACTGTGTCAAAGGTTTGGCGCATAGCGTCAACTGCTAACTGATCCGCATCATCCTTAAGTCCGCGACCCATTAAACGACCACTGCGCAATGCGGCGGCTTCCGTTACTCGTACAAATTCTAATGCTAATGTTCGATCCACTGTTGTTCCTCCTTATCAACGCCCGTTATTCGGGTGATTCGGCTATTGTAACTATGAAACAGCTTATTTATTAGCCGCTTCCCAATCGGCTAGGAATCGTGCCAAGCCGGCATCCGTCAACGGATGTTTCATGGATGCCATAAGTACCTTGTAAGGTACCGTAGCGATATGCGCACCTGCCTTAGCACACTGCGTCATGTGCATCGGAGTACGTACGCTGGCTGCAATGATTTCAGTCTTAATATCATGTACCATAAAAATTTCTGCAATGTCTTCGATTAAAGTAATTCCGTCCATACTGATATCATCAATACGACCTACGAAGGGGCTTACAAACGTAGCACCGGCACGAGCCGCCAACAACGCCTGATTAGCAGAGAAAATCAAAGTTACATTTGTTTTAATGCCTTCTTTGGCCAATACCGCTACTGCCTTCAAGCCTTCCGGCGTCATCGGTACTTTAATGACAACATTGTCACCCAATTTTACTAATTCATGGGCTTCTTTAATCATTTCCGGCGCTGTCGTAGCAATCACTTCGGCACTTACAGGGCCGTCTACGAGAGCAGCAATCTGCTTGATGACTTCCTTCAAATCACGTTTTTCTTTAACGATGAGAGAAGGGTTCGTAGTAACACCGGCAACAAAGCCCATTTCATAGGCTGCCTTGATTTCATCAAAATTAGCGGTGTCGATAAAAATCTTCATACTGTCACCTCTTTATTTTTTAACTTCTCTATGTCTTACAATTTCTTTATTTATTGCAACTTTACTATTTGCTACAACATCTTTATTTTTTAATAACTTCTAAACCGCCCATATACGGTTGCAATACTTTTGGAATGCGTACCGATCCGTCGGCTTCTTGATTGTTTTCCAAAATAGCAGCTACCGTACGACCTACGGCAAGACCGGAGCCATTCAAAGTATGTACAAATTCCGGTTTTGCTTTTGCTTCACGGCGGAATTTGATATTTGCACGTCGTGCCTGGAAGTCTGTCATGTTAGAGCACGACGAGATTTCACGGTAACAATTTTGGGCCGGCATCCATACTTCCACATCATAGGTCTTAGCCGAACCAAAACCGATATCACCGGTGCAAAGTGTAATAACGCGATGCGGTAATTCTAACAAGCGAAGCACTTCTTCGGCATTATCCGTTAGCTTTTCCAATTCATCATAGGAAGTTTCCGGTGTAACAAATTTAACCATTTCAACCTTATTGAACTGATGCTGACGAATCAAACCGCGCGTATCTCGACCGGCCGATCCCGCTTCCGCACGGAAGCAAGCAGTGAATGCCGTATAGTATTTCGGCAAGTCTTCTATGCTCAGGATTTCACCGCTGTGGAAATTAGTCAACGTAACTTCCGCTGTCGGAATCAAGAAGTAATCAAGTCCTTCCAGCTTATACATGTCTTCCGCAAACTTCGGTAATTGTCCCGTATTTGTTAAGGTCTGACGAGTCACCATGTACGGCGTCATCATTTCTGTATAGCCTTGTTTATCCACATGCAAATCAATCATAAAATTAATTAACGCACGTTCCAACCGAGCACCTACACCCTTATAAAAAGTGAAGCGCGCGCCGCTTTCCTTAGCAGCACGTTCCCAATCGAGGATATCCAAGCTTTCGCCTAAATCCCAATGCGCTTGAATTGGAAAATCAAATTCACGGGGTGTTCCCCAGCGACGATTTTCCACATTATCGTTTTCATCTGCCCCTACCGGTACAGATGCATCGCACATATTCGGCAGCATGTAAGCAATTTTATCAAGAGCCGCTTCCGTTTCCTTTACCTTTGCGTCCAATGCGTCAATTTCATCGCCGACTTTTTTCATTTCCGCGATTTGCGCATCTGCATTTTCCTTGTTGCGTTTTAAACGACTGATTTCGGCTGTCACCGTATTGCGCTGTGCCTTCAACTGTTCAACGGCCTGAATCAACTCTTTGCGTTCATCATATAATTTTGCAAAGCTGTCTAAATCGCCTGTATTATGACGATTTTCAAGGTTTTGTTTTACCGCGTCGAGATTGTCTCGTACAAATCGTAAATCTAACATATACGTAACCCCTCATCTTCTAATCTTAGCTGCCGTGTAGCTATCTACATAGCCTTTTATTTATTTACACCTTATCATACCACAGTTATCAATTTTTTTCTACAAAAAGAGCCGCCGTGCCAACTAACACGACAGCTCCCTATTGTTACTTATTCTTTTTCGTTTGTTTCTGCTTCTTCGGTAGTTTCCGTCGATGCATCCGTTTCCGGTTTCATCAACGGGAAGAGCAATACATCACGGATCGATGCCGAATCGGTAAGGAACATAACGAGACGATCAATACCGATACCGAGACCGGCTGTTGGCGGCAAGCCATATTCCAAAGCAGCTACGAAGTCTTCGTCCATACGATGTGCTTCATCATCGCCGGCTTCGCGTTCCTTCAACTGATTTTCAAAACGTTGTTTCTGATCGATCGGGTCATTCAATTCCGAATAGCCATTAGCTAACTCGCGACCATAAATGAATGCTTCAAAGCGTTCCGTTGTTAACGGCTTTTCGCGATTCTGTTTAGCCAACGGGGAAATTTCCAGCGGATGACCATATACGATAGTCGGCTGAATCAAGTTTTCTTCTACATAATCTTCGAAGCAAAGATTAATAATTTTGCCGATACCGTCATTCGGTGTGTATTCTACATTCAAGCGATCCGCAATGGCTCTCGCCTGTTCAATGGTTTCTACAGCATCAAAATCTTCACCGGTATATTTCTTAATGCCTTCCTGCATCGTAATGCGATTCCATGGCGGCGTTAAATCGATTTCCGTACCCTGATAATTAATCGTTGTAGTACCTAATACTTCTTTAGCACAATACGCTACGATATTTTCCGTCAACGCAATGGCATCTTCAAAGTTACCATACGCCTGGTACGATTCCATCATAGTGAATTCAGGATTATGCCGATTATCAATACCTTCGTTACGGAAGGAACGGTTAATTTCATAAACGCGTTCCAAACCACCTACGATAAGGCGTTTCAAATATAATTCCGGAGAGATACGCATATAGATGTCAATATCCAAAGCATTGTGATGCGTAATAAACGGACGAGCCGCTGCACCACCCGGAATAGCATGCATCATCGGCGTTTCTACTTCCATGAATTTATGACTGTTCAAATATTCGCGAATCTTAGCCACAATTTTCGTACGTTTTACAAATGTATCGCGTACATCCGGGTTCACGATAAGGTCAACATAACGCTGACGATAACGCAATTCGGTATCTTTGAGACCATGCCACTTTTCCGGTAACGGACGGAGAGATTTAGAAAGGAGTGTTAACTTTTCTACCTTAACCGTGATTTCTCCCATATGAGTGCGGAAGACATGACCTTCAATACCGACAATATCCCCCATATCAAGCATCTTCACATGCTTGTATTCGTCTTCGCCAAGAATGTCCTTGCGGAAATATACCTGGATATCTCCGGATAAATCGCGGATGTTAGCGAATGCGGTTTTACCATGCGAACGAATCGTCATAAGACGACCGGCCACGGTAACCGGCTGATCTTCAAAATCGCGGAAATTATCTTTAATATCCTTTGCATGCTGCTGTACAACAAAGCGCTGACCGAACGGATAAATACCGTCTTCTTCATACTGTGCCAGCTTGTTGCGGCGAATCAACATCTGATCGTTTAAATCCTTAAGCTGCTCCTGAGCAGAAGCTTGTTTAGTATCGCTCATTACAGTGCCTCCTCGTCTGTGTCTCACCAACTGATTAGCTGATTTCCAATACTTCAAAGATAACCGGACCATCCGGCGTGCTTACTTCTACTTCATCACCTTTTTTGCTACCGATGATAGCACTGCCGACCGGAGATTCGTTAGAAATACGGCTGTTAAACGGATCGGCTTCGGAGGAACCGACAATTACATATTCAACTTCTTCATTGTATGCCTTATCGAGCAAGCGTACTTTACTGCCTACCTGCACTGTATTACGGCGCGTAGTTTCATCAATAATCTTAGCCGTATTAATTTTATTTTCCAAGTCAATGATATGACCTTCAATAAAGGCTTGTTCATTTTTAGCATCATCGTATTCGGAGTTTTCGCTGATATCACCTAAAGCGATAGCTGCCTTCAAACGTTCGGCTACTTCCATACGACGAACGGATTTAAAATGTTCCAATTCCTGCTTAAGCTTTTCTAAGCCTTCAGCAGTTAACAGTGTTTCTTTAACTTCTGCCATGGTACTTCTCCTTTAATTTATCCGGTTATAAAGAAAAAGTGTCAATACCATGACACCTTTGCTCTATAATCACATATTTTCATGTAATTTGCAGGTAATATTATACCGTCTTTGTCTTTGACTGTCAATTTTTCGTTATATCCCGACGATATTCGCCAATAGCCGCTTCAAAGCTTTCTGCGGTGTGCACCATATTAATACGATTGCGCCACTTCGCCGCTTCCGGCAGACCTTTTATATACCAACCTGCATGTGTTCTGATTTCACGAGCCGCCAAGCTTTCACCTTTATAGTGGCACAGAAGATGGAAATGGCGTAGCAACATAGTCAATTTCTCATCAGCCGACGGCTCCTGTATGATTTCACCGGTTGCTAAATAATGATTAATGCGATTAAAAATCCATGGATTTCCCTGCGCACCGCGGCCTACCAGTACCGCATCACAACCGGTTTCTTCCAGCATGGCCTTCGCGGAAAGAGGATCGACCACATCGCCGTTCCCTAGCACCGGAACCGACACAGCTTCCTTCACCGCCTTAATATAACTCCAATCCGCACTGCCGCTATACATTTGCTCGCGGGTACGCCCATGCACAGCAATAGCCGCAACTCCCACCGATTCCATGCGCTTAGCCATATCAACGACATTTTTATGTGCCTCATCCCATCCCAGTCTCAATTTAACCGTAACGGGAATCGTTACCGCCTTTACCGCACTCTCTGCTACGCGCACGGCCAAATCAGGTGTCTTCATTAACGCCGATCCGTCGCCGGATGAAACAATTTTTTTTACCGGACAGCCCATATTGATATCTACAATATCTGCACCGGCTCGTTCCACAGTCTTTGCCGCCAACCCGATGGCTTCCGGATCAGAACCAAAAATCTGCATTGATACCGGATGCTCCGCGGCTTCCATAAACAACAAATCCTTCGTATGTTCATTCTCATACTTAATGCCCATGGCACTTACCATTTCCGTGCACACTAACGCAGCCCCATATTCCTTTGCCAGTAGTCGATATGCTATATCACTGACTCCGGCCATAGGTGCCAATACAGCACGCCCGGTAATAGCAACATCGCCGATATACCAAGTATCATTATTTATTTTTTTCATAGAGTAATCGTAATCCCTCCAGAGTTAACATCGGTTCAATATGATCAATTACATTTGTTTCCGCATTAATTAAATGCGCCAAGCCACCGGTAGCGATGACTTTCACCCCTTCAGGCAGCTCCGCTTTCATGCGGGCTACGATACCCTCTACTTGACCTACATAACCGAAAAGTACCCCGGATTGCATCGAACTTACCGTGGTTCGGCAAATCACCTGCCCCGGATTTCTTACCTCAATACGTGGCAATTTAGCGGCTCGTTGAAATAATGCTTCCGCGGAAATTTGAATGCCCGGTGCGATAGCGCCTCCGATATAATCGCCGTTTTCCAAAATCGCACAATACGTGGTAGCCGTACCAAAGTCGATAACGATTAACGGCCCACCATATTTTTCGTAAGCTGCTACTGCATTGACAATACGGTCTGCCCCTACTTCTCGCGGGTTATCGTATTTAATAGCCATACCAGTTTTAGTTCCCGGACCGACAATAATCGGAGCCACATTAAAATAGCGTAGGCAAACACGTTCCAGGGTAGGCATCATAGGCGGTACAACCGAAGAAATAATAATTGAATCAATATCGCTTACATTTACCTTGCGATCATGGAAGAATAAGTTCATGATAAGCACGCCGTATTCATCCGTCGTGCGTACTCTATCCGTAGAGATTCGCCAATGACCAATTAACTTCTTCTTATCATACACACCTAATACAATATTCGTATTGCCTACATCAATCACCAGTAGCATACTTGCCCTCCTAAATTACTCTTATACCGGTCGAATCGACACATCGCCGGCTACTACGCGTTCAACTTGGCCATTATCTGCACGTTTTACAATTAAGTTTCCGTCCCGATCTAAATCAACAGCGTGGCCAATATAATCTTCTCCCGGTGCTTTTACCGTTACATCCTTATTAAGGGTAATACTATATAGTTTCCATTCCTCTAATGTGCTGTCAAAACCTTCGGCGCATACCTTCTTATACTGCGTTTCCAAACAGCGCAATATCACATCCAACGCATGCCGTCTATCTACCTGCACACCTTCCACTGCAAAAGACGTGCCTATCGATTGTAACTCTTCCGGGAAATCTTTTAATTGTGAACTTATATTAATACCTATACCCATCACGATATAATCGATGGCTTCCATGGAACCACTCATTTCCGTCAGGATGCCCACCAGCTTTCGCCCGTGAACCATAATATCATTCGGCCATTTAATTCCTGCCGTCGTCAGTCCCAGTTCACGAAAAGCCTTAATCAAAGCCACGGCTGCCATCAATGTGCACTTTGGTGCTTCAATAGGCGGAAAGGTCGGGCGTAACACGACGCTAAACCACAACCCCTTTGCGTATGGCGAAAACCAACCGCGATTCAAACGTCCCCGTCCGGCTACCTGTTCCTCGGTAATAACCACGGTTCCCTCCGGAGTTCCTTCCTCCGCCAACCGCCGTGCTTCTCGATTCGTAGACTCTGTCCGTTCAATATATTCATAGGTTCGTCCAAACGTTTCAGTAGTTAATACATCTTCCATTTCCAGAGGACTCACCAAGTCCGGCTCTTCCAACAAACGATATCCACGCTTAGTAAAGGACTCTATTTTATATCCCTTGCTACGCAACACCTCGATATGCTTCCACACCGCTGTACGCGACACTTGACAAGCCTCGGACATACTCTGTCCCGACGTAAAGCTGCCCTTGTTTTTCCGCAAGAATTCTAAAATCTCATCCCTCATGGTATCTTAGTCCTCCTTCATTAGCACCAAAGTTTACATTACGATTGTACAGGTCGCGTCGTTAAAAAGCAAGTGTGAAAGCATAAAAAAGGAAGGCCTTTCACAGCCTTCCTTTTTAGTATTAACTCTGTTCAACACTATGCCAACGCATTATGCCTTTGGTTCGTCATTCGTAGCAGACGGTTCCGCCGGAATGGAGTCCGGCACAATGATACCAGCCGCTTCTAATGCTGATTTTGTTTCGTCCTTGCTTTCTTCTTCCGGTGCATGGACAGAACCGTACTTATAAAGATTTTCAATCTGTTTGTGATCAATGGTTTCTTCTTCCAGCAACGCATTGGCCATATTGTGTAAGAAATCGATGTTTTCAGCGAGCATCTGCATAACATCATTATAGGCATCGGCAACGATAGCATGCATTTCTGCGTCTATCTTTTCGGCTACCGCTTCGCCATAGTTGCGTTCATGACCCAAGCTGCGTCCGAGGAATACTTGTTCCTGATGTTCGCCGAAAACCATCGGTCCCAGCTCATCACTCATGCCGAGACGGGTAATCATATGGCGAACAATATTTGTTACTTGCTGCAAATCACCGGAGGCTCCGCTACTGATTTCCTTCAATACCAAGGCCTCTGCACAGCGACCGCCCAACGCTACACGAATTCGCGCTAACAACTGCGACTTCGTCATGTAGTTTTGTTCTTCCGTCGGCAACATCATAGTATAGCCACCGGCACGACCGCGCGGAATAATCGTTACCTTATGTACCGGATCCGCATCAGGCAACAAATGCGCCACAATGGCATGACCCGATTCGTGGTATGCCGTCAAGCGACGTTCTTTTTCGCTTACAATATGACTGCGACGCTCCGGACCATAGCTTACCTTTTCACTGGCTTCTTCCAGATCGTCCATCGTCACTGTTTTCTTGTTCTGGCGTGCTGCCAATAAGGCTGCTTCATTAAGCAAGTTGCTTAAATCGGCTCCCGTAAAGCCCGGTGTTTTCTTCGCAATTACCTTCAAGTCCACATCATCGGCTAACGGTTTATTACGGGCATGCACCTTCAAAATCGCTTCGCGTCCGCGTAAGTCCGGTTTATCTACGGTAACCTGACGGTCAAAGCGTCCCGGACGGAGCAATGCCGGATCAAGAATATCCGGTCGGTTAGTAGCCGCAATCGTAATAATTCCTTCGTTAGCACCAAAGCCATCCATTTCTACGAGCAACTGATTCAACGTTTGTTCACGTTCATCATGTCCCCCGCCAAGGCCGGCACCACGTTGACGCCCTACCGCATCAATTTCGTCGATAAAGATAATGCAAGGCGCATTCTTCTTTGCTTGATTAAACAAATCACGTACACGCGAAGCACCTACACCGACAAACATTTCCACGAAGTCAGACCCACTGATACTAAAAAACGGTACGCCTGCTTCACCGGCTACGGCACGGGCCAATAAGGTTTTACCGGTACCCGGAGGTCCAAAAAGCAAAACCCCTTTAGGAATTTTCGCTCCGATAGCATTAAACTTACCGGGATTGCGCAAAAATTCAACAACTTCTTCCAGCTCTTGTTTTGCTTCATCTGCACCGGCTACGTCCTTAAAGGTAACATTTATCTTGCCTTCACCCTGCATCTTGGCGCGACTCTTGCCAAAATTCATTACGCGTCCGCCCCCACCTTGGGTTTGCTGCATAATGAAGAACCATACCCCGATTAACAATATAATCGGTAATATGGAGGTGAGCATGCTCATCCACCACGCCGGCTGTTCCGGCGGCTTTGCCGTTACTTCCACACCATTCTGCACCAATTGCGGAATCAGATTAGCATCCGTCGGCGCATACGTAGTGAAATCCGGTCCATTCTTAATCTTACCTACAATCGCATGGTTATCCGTTATCGTTACACTTTCAACCTTCTTTTGCGAGACCTGTTGCAGGAAGCTGGTATAACTCATTTCCGACTTCGCTGTATTAGAGCCTGAGAAAGAATCAATAACCGTTACTGCCGCTACGATAATAAGCAAGTATAGCAACATGTTCTTTACAAATCGACTCAATCTATTACCCCTTTCAATATTCTTATTACTGTTATTTCATTAGCTAAGTGTACGAATATACACCTAGGTAATATAGTATCACATTTTTATCTTGCACACAATATATCTTCGCCCATTACAGTCATCTCGGTCTACACGCGCTTATTGATATACTTCTTCTTTCAAGACACCGACATAAGGTAACTGGCGATATTTTTCATCATAGTCAAGACCGTAGCCTACTACAAAGTAGTCCGGAATTACAAACCCTTGGTAATCCACGTGTACATCTACTTTACGGCGATCCGGTTTATTAAGCAATGCTGCCAAGCGCACGCTCTTCGCATTACGTGATTTTAAATTCTTAAGTAAGTAATGCAACGTTGTTCCCGTATCAACGATATCTTCTACGACAACAACATTCTTTCCTTCCACCGGTCGATCCAAATCTTTCAAAATTCGGACAACACCGCTGCTAACCGTACTGCTTCCATAGCTGGAGCAAGAAATAAAATCAAGCGTTACATTGCCTGTTATATGGCGTGCTAAATCGGAGAAAAACATAACGGCCCCCTTCAAGACACATACCAATACAACATCCTCACCACGGTAATCTTCCGAAATTTGCTTTCCCAATTCCGCTACACGTTGTTTTAATTCTTCTTCAGAAATCAATACTTCTTTCACTACGTCTAACATGATTCTACCTCCTTGAAGGCGCCTATAATATAGGTCGCTTCACTTTCGCTCCGTATACAAACGGGCCTATCTGCCGTAGCCGGGCCAAATACAGTATTACTATCCTTAGCCGCCAAGAACATAATCGTATCACGCTCTTGCCGTGGAATTTTTCTGTCAATGCACCAGTCCTTTAATTTCTTCCGACCTCTGCATTGACCGGTAGCATCCACTATATAAATACGATCACCGGCTCGGCGCGTTCTTACTTCTACGCCGTCCGGAGCCATTACTGCCGGCACCATAAATAATGTATTGGTCCGACAATGCTCCATTAAGGCAGCACCATTCCCCGTAACGCATTCTACGGCCTCAATACACACAGTACGATGCAACTTCGTTTGTGCATCTTTTGCGTGATTGGCAATAAGTCGTTCGACTTGTATTATATCATATTGTACGCTAACCTTCACCTGACCCACGGAAAATTGTTTATCCCCGCCGTTATGTGCCATGCGCTCCACTATCTCCGCATGTGCGGCTGAAGGTATCTGCGATGCAATCATCCAAAACCAACGGCGCCATAAACGATAACGAACCGCAGCCGATTCTTTAAGAAACGCTTGTCGATTCACCTGAATACCATTTTCCACTACCCGTTCCAGCTTAGTTGCACGCCGCGCTACCTCAGCCCTTAGAAAATCTTCATCCATGGCTGCGGCTTCGCCTAGTCTCACCAATGCCTCTGTTACAGCCGGATTTATTTGTTTGAGCATCGGTATAATCTCCAATCGCAAACGATTTCTGGCATACATGGGTAATTCATTGGTTTTATCATGGGCAACCATCAGTTGTTTATCAGCCACATAAGTCGCGATTTCTTTCTTTGTCACACCTAAGAAAGGACGCCACAATTCTCCGTCCAATACCTTCATTCCCTGCAAGCCTTTAGTGCCGCTGCCACGCAGGATATGCGCCAAAATACTTTCCGCTTGATCATCACGATGATGTGCCGTCGCTATATATGTGTACCCATGAATGTGTGCTGTCTCATAAAGAAATGCATAGCGTCGTTCACGACTTACCGTTTCAATGGATTGTCCGCTTGCTTTTGCTGCCTCTTTTGCATCAAAACGCATCGTATAGCAGGGTATATGTAAATGATTGGCATGTGCCTGCACCAGTGCTACTTCCTCTACACTTTCCGGACGCAGCGAATGATCGACGACAGCTACCGCCAAGCGACCTCGACCGCTGGATTCACTGGCTTGCCACCATGCCAGCCAATACAGTAATGCCACCGAATCAGGTCCTCCCGAGCAAGCCACCAAAATGTCCGCTTGTGGATTCAACCGGCCATGCCGCTTCACATAGGCTGCTACCCGTTTCTCGAAAGCGGCTCTTTCAGACATGTTTGTTCGCCACCAATTCTGCTTGCATTCCTTCCATGCCGTCGCGATCGCTGACGACTAAATAACCAATGTCGTAAGCATCCATGAACGATGTAACAATCTCTGCACCGGCTACGATAATATCCGCACGTCCCGCCGGTAATCCGGGAACATGGCTTCGCTCTTCTGCTGTCATATACCGTAGCTCCATAACCATGCCTTCGATTGCTTCTCGCGTAAGACGATGCCCTTGTACCTTCATCGGGTTGTATGCATTTAACTTTAGATGAATCGCTGCCAAGGTCGTAATCGTACCGCCAATTCCAATATATTCTCCAAAAGGGCCGGCAATAGGCATAGGGTCCCACAGGAAGCGTGTTTCTTCCCACACGGCTTGAGGTCCTTCCTCAGCTATTGCTTGTAGGCGCACTGCCCCCACCGGATACGACCGCCGCCAATACACCTCATGAATATCACCTAACGCAAGTTCTGTACTACCGCCGCCGACATCAATCAAAGCGTAATGTTTTTCATCCCCTAAATAGTCACCGACGGCTCCACGAAAACCATAATAGGCTTCCTCTTCGCCGGTTAAAATTCGACCTTCCATGGGACATACCTTTACGGCCTCTTTCATAAACTCTTCTCCGTTCGGCGCTTCACGAACAGCGCTTGTTGCCAGTCCGATAACCTTCTCAGCACCATATGCCTGTACCGCTTCCTTGATGTCCCGCAAAGCGTCCAAGCCTTTTTGTATTGCTTCTTCCGTAAGATAACCGTTGGCATCGCGGTTCCCTAATCGCGTTGTCCACAATCGTTTTGGTTCATTATGCCACTGTCCATCAATATATGTTCCCAATAATAAGCGAAATGAATTTGACCCAAGATCGATAATCGCTGACTTCATAATAACTCCTTTCCACACACTGTTATGTGCTGTAGATGAAAAAAGATGATGCGAGCTGTTCGCATCATCTTTAAGATTTAATCTCTGCGACCGCCTCGACCGCCGCGTTTTGATTCTGTATTACGTTTTAAATCTGTTAACCGTTCTTCGCTGTCCTTAAGAAAGCGGCTCATTTTATCTTCAAACGATAAATTGCTATGTGCTTTTCGCTCAAAGGATCCTCTGTGATGACCTTCAAAGCTTCCCTTACCGCCATCCCCATTACGACGACCGTGGAATTCCCTATGCTCTTTGAATTCACGCTTACCCGGACGTTCTGCCTTTTCCGGCTTCGGCTGCGTTTGTTTAATTGATAAACTAACCTTGCCCTTTTCGTCTACGCCGAGAACCTTAACCTTTACTTTATCCTGTTCTTTAAGGAAATCATGAATATCTTCTACATATTCATTGGCAACTTCCGAAATGTGAACTAATCCTGTTTGCTTGTTACCTAAATCTACAAACGCACCAAATTTTGTAATACCCGTTACCGTGCCTTCAAGAACACTACCGACTTCAATGGCCATGCTAAACGATGCCCTCCCAAATTAGTTAAAATTACGTATGTGTCATATATACTTATACACATACGATAATTATAAGGGGGCGCAAAAAACCTTGTCAATATGTCAATTTATTTTATATAGGGTACCTCACCGGGACGTACTAAGCCCAATTCGTCACGAGCCACGCTTTCAATATATTTAGGATCGCTCAGCTTTGCCTTCTCCGCTTCCAACTCCTTGTTGCGTTGCTGCAATTGCTCTAGCTGTTGCTGTACATGTTGTTGCTCTTGATAAATCTGCATCATTTCATACCCTTGTACAATAAGGATACAAAAAAAGATAACAGCTACAATAACTGCGCCTACCGTCGTGTAACGTATAACCTGTCGTTGCTTTCTGCGACTTTGGGCGCCTGGTGCCGTGATTCGTTTTTTTTGTGCCATGCCGGCCACCTCACTCCGTTAAATTTCAGTCTCATTATAGCATAGAAATCCTACCTTCAATAGTATATAATGAGTGTATTATTAGTGCGCAACCATGCATGTTGTACGTACAAATTTAATATTCCCGTATAGGATAGCCTAAACAGCCGTCTTACTCATTACCATAACCAAGGAGGTATATATGTCTGTTCAAACACGAAAAGTAGCTATTATAGGAACCGGCCATGTAGGTTCTCACGTAGCCTTTGCACTTGCTACACAAGGTGAGGTTGATGAACTCTACATGTCGGATATTGATAAAGAAAAAGCGCTGTCGCAAGCCACCGACGTAAACGATGCTGTCAGTTATCTGCCGCACCACGTAGAAGCCAAAGCCTGTGATATCGAAGACATCGGTACATGCGATATTCTCGTAATCTCTGCCGGACCATTGCCCGATCCCAATAAGGATAGACTGGAATCCCTTGGCGATACAGTAGCTATTCTGAAAGATGTCCTTCCGCGAGTAAAAGCATCCGGCTTCAACGGATGTATTCTCAGCATTTCTAATCCGGCTGATGTCGTAGCTGCTTATATACAACGTGTACTTAATTATCCAAAGCATAAAATTATCTCTTCCGGTACTGCCTTGGATTCGGCTCGACTTCAACGCTTATTATCCGAAACGTTGCAAGTAAATCGTCGTTCGCTCACTGCATTCGCTATGGGAGAGCATGGTGGCAGTGCTATGGTTCCATGGTCACATGTGACTGTAGGAGGTAAGCCTTTAATCGATTTACAGACCAGTATGCCGGAACGCTTTCCTTCTTTTGATCACGATGCTATGACTGAAGCTATGAAATATGGCGGTTACCTGGTTCTCAAAGGAAAGGGCTCTACCGAATTCGGCATTGCTTCTTCAGCAGTAGAAATCATACGCGCTATTTTTCATAATGAGCACAAAATTCTACCCGTGTCCTGTCTATTGGATGGTGAGTACGGACAGCACAATGTCTTCGCATCTGTACCGGCAATGCTGGGCAAAGACGGGGTAGAACTCATTGTAGAGTTAAACTTAACTGCTGATGAACAGGAGCGCTTTGCTGCTTCTTGTAATCGTATTCGCGAATACTTGGCCAAAGCTGATACGTTCTAATTTCTAAGTGATGCATGCTCTTTTTTCATAACACAGCTATTATCGGATAGTATCCGACAATAGCTGTTATCCCCATACTGCTTTCTTTATTCTTGTCACTGACTACCAAAAAGGACTGTAATGAAATGATATTTACATCGTTTCATTACAGTCCTTTTCAGCTATCTACTTTTAATTGTCTAATGCGCTCATATATATTCACGCCGTTATATGCTAGTTGAGGATACAACTCTGCCAAAGGCTCCAACACAAAAAGCCGATCCCAAAAATACGGGTGTGGCACTTGAAGTGTATCGGTATGCCACGTAAGCGGTGTTGAGACCTGCAAGAGTTCCTCCATCTTCTCCGCCCAAACAATGTCGAGATCCAAAGTGCGCGGCCCCCAATGAATTTCACGAGTACGACCGGCCTCTTGTTCTAATGTATGTAAATAATCCAACATTACCTCCGGTTGTAAGGAAGTGCTTACCTTAATGACACCATTTAAAAAGCGCTCTTGATGTACATTCCCCCATGGCGGAGTATCATACCACGACGATCTGTGAACACGATATATATCCGGATGCCGAGCCAGCCCCGTTACTGCTGCTTGTAAGTAGCCGTAGCGATCACCTATATTTGATCCTACACCAATATAATATGTATACATATGCTACCTCAAATCTGGCCTCGTGTAATCGTCACTTCCACATAATCCAACATACCACTAATAGGCACAGAAGGCTTGCGTACGGTAACTGCCAAGCCTACAATACCTTTATTAGAATTCCACAACTCGTCAGCAATGAGAGATCCTACTCGTTCCAGTAATTTACACGGCGTTTCCGTCATAATGCGTTCTACTGTATCGTAGATATCTACATAATTGATAGAATCCTCCAGCTGATCCGTCTGTCCCGGCTTTGTCAAATCAGCCAACACCGTAACATCTACAAAAAAGCGTTGTCCTTGTGTTGTCTCGGAAGGCAAGTTACCATGATACGCGTAAAATCCCATATTTTTAAGAACTATTTTATCCATACTACTCACCTCGCAGTAATACATCTGCTACGGTTAAGGCCTTTTTATGCATATCCACATTGTGAACCCGCACCATATCCACGCCTTGAATAATCCCCGTAATACATGCGGCTACCGTACCTTCATCACGTTGATCCGCAGGTATATCATTCAATATGGTGCCAATAAATCGCTTGCGACTGGGTGCCAACAAGACGGGATATTCATAGGCTGTAATTTCTCCGAGTCTTTGCAGGACCTCAATATTTTGTGCGCCAGTTTTACCGAAACCAATCCCCGGATCGAGCCAAATATTTTGTGGCTTAATGCCTTCCTTCAGGGCAATATCTACAGACGCAAAAAAGAATGCCTTCATATCCTCGATAATGTCTCCGTAATTAGTGTCATTCTGATTATGCATAATAATGACCGGTACATTGTATTGTGCTGCTACTGCAGCCATATCCCGATCGTAACGAAGCCCCCAAATATCGTTCAGAATATGAGCTCCTTTGCTCAAGGCATATTCCGCAGATTTGGCCCGATACGTATCTATCGATACCGGTACCGTCGAAACATCTAATACCGGTTCTAAGATAGCCTTCATCCGTTCTATTTCTTCGTCTACGGAAATTTGTGTATGTCCCGGTCTGGTAGATTCTACACCTACGTCGATGACATCAGCCCCCTGTGCAATCATCTCTTTAGCATGCGCCACGGCCGCTTTCGTGGTATTATACCGACCACCATCGGAAAAAGAATCCGGTGTCCCATTAAGAATCCCCATGATAAGGGTGCTATCATCCAGCTGTAATTGTTTTCCGTCACTCCACTTATAACTCCGGCGTTTGAACATAGTCTGAACCTCCCAATATGGCCAGCGCTTCTTCACGCAAGGCTCCTGTTTTACTCAGTATACCGCGACTTTCCAATGTCGTCACCTTAGTGCCCGGCTGCAATTCGCCTTTCATCAGCATACACAGCTGTGTACCGGTTACCCGTACCATAACTCCGTCCGCCAATAAATCCCGTTCAATGGAATCCGCAATTTCTCTGGTCAATCGTTCCTGCAACTGCGGTCTGCGCGCATATAAGTCTACAATATCACCAATTTTACTCAGTCCCGCTACGCAACCTTCATGAGGCTGATAAATCACATCAGCTACACCGAAAAAGGGCATTAAGTGATGCTCACATACCGAATAATAAGGTATATTGGTAACCGCTATCAAGCCTTTATATTCCGTGGAAAAAATCTCACCCCATACAGCTCTACTGGACCCCATTCGTCCGCGAAACAACTCTTCGAACAAGGCCACCACTCGTTCCGGCGTTTTCTCCATGCCTTCTGCAGTTAAATCTATACCCAAGCCTTCCAAGAACATAGTCATACCCTCTACGGCCTGACGATTCATAGCTAGGACCTCCTACATCATTCCTTCTGCTGCACAACACTATACTATTTTTGTCGTCCAGTCCTCAACATTCCAAATATCCGTCACCCATGATTCATAAAACTCCGGTTCGTGGCTGACTATAATAACCGTTCCTTTAAATGCCTGTAAAGCTGCCTTTAATTCTTCCTTGGCATCCACATCTAAATGATTCGTCGGTTCATCTAATACCAATACATTATATGATTCCTGCATCAGCTTACATAATCGTACTTTTGCATTTTCGCCGCCGGATAACACACGCATTTGACTTGTAATATGCTCGTTTGTCAATCCGCATCGTGCTAATGCAGCGCGTACCTCCGCATTAGTCATCGCCGGATAAGCATCCCAGATGTATTCCAATGCTGTTTTCGTATTCTGTGCCGTATCTTCTTGCGCAAAATAACCAATTTGTAAAAATTCGCCTCGCTCAATCGTGCCCTCTATTGCCGGTTGCATACCAAGCAATGTTTTTAAGAGCGTTGTCTTCCCCAGACCGTTTACACCGCGAATAGCTAGCTTTTGCCCTCGCTCGATAACTACGTCCACAGGTCGTGTCAACGGTTCGTCATAGCCTAACACCAATCCTGTCGCCTCAATAATATAACGACTCGGTGTACGCCCTTCTTTAAATCCAAAGGATGGTTTAATATGTGTTTTCGGCTTACTCAGAAGTTCCATTTTTTCCAACCGCTTAGCTCTGGAATTGGCCATCCCACGCGTAGCAACGCGCGCTTTATTACGGGCGATAAAGTCCTCCATGCGCTCAATTTCCTGTTGTTGTCTTTCATAGGCTTTAATGGCTTGTTGCCGCTGTACTTCGTAGGCCGCTAAGAACTGATCATAGTTGCCTGTATAGCGAGTTAATACGGCCTGTTCAATATGGTAAATTACATTCACCACCGCATTTAAAAATTCCATATCATGCGAAATGAGAATAAATGCATTTTCATAATTCTGCAAATATGTTTGTAACCATTGAATATGTTCCGCATCAAGATAATTGGTCGGTTCATCCAATAATAAAATCGTCGGCTGTTCTAAGAGCAATTTCGTTAACAATACCTTGGTGCGCTGTCCGCCGCTTAGCTCCGTAACATCGCGATCGAGTCCGATATCTACAAGGCCCAGCCCTTGCGCCGTCTTTTCGATGGTAGCATCGATCTCATAAAAGCCTCGTTGCTCCAATAGTTCTTGCCATTCACCGGTCTGTTCCAGCAATTCGTTCATCCGCACTTCATCGCAGTCTGTCATTTCATTGTAAGCAGCTTGCATCTGCTCTTCTATTGCGAACAGCTCTTTAAAGGCATCGCGCAATACATCGCGAATCGTTTGCCCTGCCATAAGCACACTGTGCTGATCCAGATAACCTACGGTTACCTTATTCGACCAGGTTACAGTTCCCTCATCCGGCATTAGCTTACCCGTAATAATATTTAAAAAGCTCGACTTGCCCTCGCCATTGGCACCGATCAAGCCTACATGCTCTCCCTTTAACAAGCGGAACGATGCATCATCTAAAATTTGACGAGCCCCGAATCCGTGGGTCACGTGAGAAACAGTTAATACGCTCATTCTTACTCTCCAAACACAGTATAGGTATTTGAAAAGCCGCCTTCAACAAGACGGCTTTTCTTCAATTTATTCTCTTATTTTACCTTTATTTCCACGGTATGTCAAAAAGCTCCGTTTTTCGGCATAATCAACAATGTATTGGCAATGCCCCTAAAAGTAATACACCTGCCTATAGGAAGAGAGAAATAATTGTCCGATCCTGCGCCTGTGACATAACAAATTATCGGCTCCGTATCATCATGTCGGTGGGCCTTCTCTAATCCGAAAAGTAACTTCTCGGTAAGAAGTGCCCACAAGTCCTCTTCGTCGCCTGCCTCTTCTTCACCTATTGAACCATCTACACAAACGGTAGCATAAGGCAGTATCACACCGGATACCCATTTTCCCATGGATCCGTAAGTGACTGTCTCTACCCATCGATTGGTATGAGCCCAATCACCGTAAAAATCTATTGGCAAAATCATAACCGCCTGCCGTTCACTCTCTATAAACTCACGCCATTGATACTCCAGGCCATCTAATGTCCCCACCACCAGGCGACCACCTTCATGCAATGCCGATATATAACCATGCGGCGGTGCCGGCAATGGTTCAAGAGCACGTACCCGGTCAAAACATACTTGCTGTAATTGCCATTGCGCCGTTGGATATGTCTCCAATGTCGCCACATCGGTAAGTATTACCTCTCTATGGTAATGATATTGTACATACATTCCTACATCAACTAGCGAAGTGTCAACCAATAACAAACCTTCTTTCACCATGTGTAATTCATTATACAAAGCTTCGGCCCACAGCCCGATATGCTCCGGTGAAATTGTTTGATCCGTCAAAAAAATCCAATGGTCACCTATTCTTTTTCGATGCAAACGTATGGTGGCTTGTTTATTATGATTTCTCACTGCTTCATCCTCTTTACTGCTTACTCTGTCCTATATATTTTATCGTTTCTGTATATTTACGCCCATCCACTTTATCAGTACAATACGAACCATACCGGTTAATACCTTGTATAAATTTCAAATTTTCACAAGGTCCTTCGCGATATTTTTACATTATTATATATTTGTTATACAGGATGTGGTAGTATGAATCAATCTCCGGTACCTAATTTACTAACGATACAAGACATGAGCTCGGTAGGTCGTTGCTCCCTAACGGTAATGCTTCCTATTGCGGCCGCTTTAGGTTGCCAAGCAATCCCCTTGCCGACAGCCGTCTTATGTAATCACTTAGAGTACCCACGCTATGAACTGGTAGACTTTACGGACTCCATGACACCGTTTATGAATTGCTGGCAAGCCAATGGCATCACCTTTGACGGAATACAAAGCGGCTTCCTTGCCTCGCCTGAGCAAATTCATCTGGTCATCGATGCCATCGATCGCTTTGCTACACCGTCAATGCCGATTATTGTAGACCCCGCTATGGCAGACCACGGTCGACTGTACAGCGTATACACCTCAACTATGGTGGAAGAAATGAGAACCTTGATTAGTCGTGCTACGATTATAAAGCCTAATTTTACGGAAGCCTCGTTCCTTCTTGATCGACCGTATAGCACGGATGTTTTATCGCAAGAAGCCGTAGCCGACTATTGCCGTGCTTTACACGCTATGGGGCCGCGCTATATTATTCTGTCCAGCGTTCCCGCCGAAAGCGATGCCTTGGTGGCCGTGTATGATGGTAAGCTCGATTTGCTTCGTTTTGTTCGTACGCCTTTACTACCGGTAACACCGCACGGCTCGGGTGATATTTTTACAGCTGTTCTCAGCGGTGCCATTCTGAAAGGTGCCGACGTATATGATGCGGCCCGCTTAGCCTCCGTCTTCACCACCGACGCATTACGCTATACCGTTGATTCCATCGGTTCTCTTCGCGACGGCCTTCTATTTGAGCCTTTACTCCATCGTTTGACAAATCAACAATGGTAGGAATAAACGATAAGGCCCTTACAGCCGGGTACCTCCCGGATGCAAGGGTCTTTTACTATGTATTAGTTACAACTTCATTTCTATATATCGACAGCTATATGCGTTATATGTATTACCGTTCCTGTGTCTGTAGTTCATAGGCCGGCATTAATTGTAACTTGTGAAGATTCATCCTATGCAACCAATCAATACGCTCCTTCGTAGCCGTACTTTCACATTCACCGGTCAGTATATAGTGATCCAGCTCAGCATAGGTAAATCCTAATTTGTCCTCATCGGACAATCCACTTAAACCATCGGAAGGGCATTTGTATACTAAGTCATGCGGCACTTCCAATACCTCGCCCAACTGCCGTACTTCATGAACCAACAACTGTTGAAGAGGACTGAAGTCACCGGCTGCATCACCGTATTTAGTGGAATACCCAACATAATCCTCCGATGCATTACAGGTATTGACTACTCTTGCCCCACCGGGAAGCGATTGTGCTACCGCATATAATGTAGCCATCCTAATTCGAGCGGGCAAGTTAATTTTACTATCGTCGGAAATACCATTGCTCAGTACATCACAGCCCTCTGCCGTTGCAACAGCATGCAGCAAACCATTGACTGCCTCTGCTATATTTACTGTTACAGTGCGAATTCCCAAATGACGGGCTATTTGTTTAGCATCCTCAATATCCTTTTGTACTCCGTTGGGCATTAATACACCAATAACACGTTCACAGCCTAACGCTGCTACACATAACGCAGCCGTCACCGATGAATCCTTACCGCCGGATAAACCAATAACAACCTTTGTCGACTCTCCGGCTGCTGCCATATAGGTACGAATCCATTCACATAACGAAGCCGCTGTCTTTTTTGCATCCCGTAACATTGTAACTCCTACCTCTCAGTGCTTATCCATGGCATCCAATAAATCCATCTTCATCTCATAATAGGCCGGACTCATATCCAAATAATGTACATGCGGATTTGAGAAGCGTTGTTCTTCCGGCCAAATCTCAAAGTCCAACTGATGCGTGACATAATCGCGTATTTCATCTAAGGTAGGCAACGTACCTACACGCTTACCATCACGGATAACCGGTACTTGCAATTCTCTTGCCGTGCAATTTTCATAATACATCGTCTTCCAAGGCTTCCGCGGATCCACATAGCGATACGGGGCCTTGACATTAGGCGGTGCTTCCGTCGCCAACGTAATCAAATCGGCAATCGCATTCCCCGCTTCATTATAAATGCGATATAATTTCTTTTTCCCCGGATTCGTAATTTTTTCTACGCTTTCCGATACCTTAATGCGCGGTTCGCAAACGCCGTTCTTTATGACACCGGCAATTTTATATACACCGCCAAACACGGGATCCGATTTTGCCGTAATCAATCGTTCACCGACACCAAATGCGTCAATCTGTCCGCCTTGGCGCAGAATCGATCCGATAGTATATTCATCAAGGCTGTTGGAGGCTACGATAATGCAATCCGTCAAACCGGCTTCATCTAACATTAACCGCACCTTTTGCGACAAGTACGCTAAATCACCGGAATCTAGGCGCACTCCTTTTAGGCGCTTGCCCATCGGTTCCAATACTTCTTTTGCCGCTTGAATCGCATTGGGAACACCGGACCTAACCACATCATACGTATCTACCAACAGCACGGCATTATCCGGATATATACGGCAAAACTGAGCAAACGCTTCATATTCGCTGTCATAATACATTACCCAGCTATGGGCCATCGTTCCACTAACGGGAATATTAAACATTTTTCCCGCCAGAACGGTAGCTGTATTGGCCGCCCCTCCAATGTACGCTGCCCTTGCGCCATACACGGCTGCATCGACATTATGTGCCCGCCGAGCACCAAAATCGGAGACGCTGCGCCCCTTGGCAGCCCGTACTATACGACGTGCCTTAGTAGCAATCAATGATTGATGATTAATTTCTGTTAATATTGCTGTTTCTACTAACTGTGCATCAATAAGAGGGGCCGTAATCGTCAACAACGGTTCATGAGGATACACGATAGTCCCTTCCGGCACCGCATCAACAGATCCCGTAAAGCGATAGTTTTTTAAATACGTTAAAAACGCTTCACTGTATAATCCAAGCGAGCGCAGATACTCAATTTCTTCCTCATCAAAATGAAGATTTTCTATGTATTCAACCACCTGTTCCAACCCGGCAAATACGGCAAAGCCTCCCTTATCGGGATTTTTTCTGTAAAATACATCGAATACTACTTGCTCTGAACAATCGCGATCTGCATAATAGCCATTCGCCATAGTCAGTTCATATAAATCCATGCACATGGATATATTTCTTTGACTGCACTGAGGCATGTCCGCACCTCCTTAAAATGCCGCATGTACACACTATACGGTTTATTCTATTATAATAGGATTCAAGAAAATGAGCCATATATTTCTATGCAATCAGCCACCTAATGAACAAAATTCATCAAGTGGCTGTCATACATAAGCACACCGGTCTTACGGGACTCTCGTCTCTGTCTCATCCGGTGCATTAACCTATATGCTGTTCACACTCCTTGGCAATACGGTCTTCACTGGCCTGCATTGCTTGCAGTGTCTTTATCAATAACTCATCAAGCTCCCAACCGAGCATCTCCGCACCACGCTTAATTACATCGCGCGAACAACCGGCAGCAAATTTTTTATCCTTAAATTTTTTCTTCAGACTTTTTAATTCCATGTCCTTCGTCGATTTTGAAGGTCTCATCAAAGCAGCGGCACCGATAAGACCTGTTAATTCATCGGCTCCATATAACACCTTTTCCATGAGATCCTTCGGTTCCCAATCATTGTGAAGTTCATAGGCATGACTGCAAATAGAGTAAATCATATCTTCCTCTACACCGGCTGCCTGTAATAATTCTATAGCTTTTACGCAGTGCTCTTCCGGATACATTTCAAAGTCAATATCATGAAGCAAGCCTACCATCCCCCAATAGTCTACTTCATCGGCACGCCCCAATTCCTCAGCGAACCAACGCATCACTGCTTCCACTGTCAAACCGTGTTGAATATGAAAGGGCTCTTTATTATATTGTTTTAAAGCATCTATAGCCGCTTCTCTAGTAATCGTACAAGTTCTCATGGGACTTTCCTCTCTTTCTTTTATACATAACTTTTCTTGCCATTGTATCATACACCAATCGTACTTTCAAGGTAGACACATAGACACTTACCCGACATAATAAAGTACTTACTAAAGAAATCGATTACCACTACCGTAAAAAGGGGGCTGTAACCGAAATACGAGTAAAAAACTCAATTTCGTTACAGCCCCTTATCCTATTAATTATTGTTGTCTAGATTCATATTTTTTTAACAAATCCAACAAGCGTGCCTTATCATTGGCACTCCATGAAGACATCGCCTCTATAACAAACTGGCGACTACTGGGCAAAGCTTCTTCGATAACTGCTTGTCCTAACGGCGTAGTCAGGTGAAGCATAGAGCGACGGCGATCCTTTTCATCCGTATACCGTTCTATATATCCTCTTTTTTCTAAATTTCGAATAATAAGGGGAATCGTTCCGGTAGTACTGAAAATTTTGCGTTGCACTTCACCTACCGTCAAATCACCTTTTACATATAACGCTTCTAATACACCGTACTGACCTATTGTTAAGCCGTACTTCGCCAATACGCGAGCCAGCTGACGATCAATATCATTGAGTACTCTATTTAAGCCAATGAGCAGCTGCAACTCTACCGGTTTTTCTGCTTGATTCATACATATTACCTCCATACACAACTCTCACAATGATTGCCTGTGTTCATCAGTGCCACCGACAGTATACGGCAATGGTCACTTGCCCCTTGCAATCAATACAACACGGGACTTACGCCCTCTCTCCTTGTCCCAATCCCAACCACCTGTTACGTGCTGCTATCGCACACGACCAGATTGCACCCTCCCGACAAGTACAATCTTTCCGTAATGAACTCCACTAAAAAAACTCGATAGTTATCGTTAATTCTTCAGGTTATACTTATGAGATTGCTTAATTATAACATATATACTCATGTAATTCACTTGCCTTTATCACCAAAATTTAAAATTTTATATGCGTTCATTTTCATGCTATAATAAGGAACAAAGTTTAATGAAAAGGAAGCGTACTCATACTCATGGACGTGTTATTTATCATCGGTCAAACCTTTATCTTGGGCATTATCGCTCTGTTCATCATAAAATGGGGACATGCTCATTCCGTAACTATTTTACGTCTGCGCGGACGCCTTAATCGCTTGCAGTTTGTATTGGGATTGTTCGCACTTTATGCGTTATTGATTTTATTCTCCATATTCACCAAATCGTTAATGGAGAGCGTTGTCATTCTTCCCGCTTATTGGGGCGTACGGCTTTTGATATATGCCGGTCATATTCTTCTGTTACCCTTTTTTTATGTCCTGTACGTACGACGTTTACACGATTTATCCCTACCGGGATTGCCCGGCATTCTTTGGAGCGTCTTTATTATTTTTACCCATTCCTATTTTTCCGTAAAAGCCACCATGATTCTTTTTAGCGTCATTATGATCTTAGTTAATTTACTACTCGCTTGTATTCCTGGATCATCACGACCTAATAAGTATGGCCCGCCTGCTATATGGCCTCGCAAAGCGCGTCGTGTTACTACGCCGTAATGTCTATCTAACAAAAGGCGATATTGCTCTCATAACCTAGAGAAGCAATATCGCCCTTTATTTTTTTCTTTTTCTATGTTTATTATCTAAGCCTTCTTATCAATGGATGAGTAACATCCATTCTAATAACGTGCAGCCAATGTACGCAATAATAAATTTAACCTTTTGCTTGCGATCACGATCTTCATCGGCAATCTTCAGGCGTTGTGCCAAGAATCGCTTATCTCGAATTTGCAACAGCAAATCCCTTATACGCTCTTGTCCTTTCGCATCCATTTCATGACCGTCATTTAACAGCGCCGCTTGTTGGATAAAAATTCGTCGGTGCAGCTTACGCATTTGAATTTTTATATTATTATGAACAAACGCACTTTGCCACTTCTTCCGATTATCAAAATACATATAAATGTATCGTGGAATATTCATAACTATAAAACTAATCATCAATATCCCCAAGGAAATCAAGAAATAGGTCGAAAATGAAAATTCAATGGTCTCTGTCGGCAAATAATGATGAAGTATGACAAAACTAATCCATACGCCGATAGGCAAAAGCAATGCCGCTGCCATGTCAATAGAACGCACCCAACTTGTTTTAACCGGAATATCTTTCATGCTGTAGGTTTCTACTGGTTCATGGAATGCATAGTATTCCAACTGTAATACGGACTGTTGCGTCTTAGCATTCGTCAGCAAAATGGGACCTTCACTATTCGCCGGTCGTTCCGGGAAAGGTATTAATCGACGAATCTCACTGTCCGGAGATAAATCAAAACGAATGATTCCTTTCTTTTCAAAACGGAATCCTGAGCCGTCATTACCTATGATAAAGGGATTAAAAAATGTTCCCAACAGGCTCAAGCTCCAATTACCTAATAAATGAACGATTGTATTTAATACAAAGCCGCCCATATCTACATCAGCCATATTTAATTTAACTTCAAAACCTGAAGAATAATCATCAAACCACAAATCTTCAATGGTAAATTCCGCGTTAATCACATTGCCTAAGGTTGTGATAATACCTAAGTACACTTTATTATTCGGTTCAAATTCAAAAGTAACAGAATGAAATAACCAGTGATTTCGTAAGCGCGCCCGAAGAATTCGATTAATGACATCCTCTTCGATTGTAATCGTGCCGTGATCATATAAACATTTAGGATTCACCAAATCACCATTCGGTATCGAGTCGGCCACATTATGATGCGGTTCTTCCTTACCGGACGGTTTGTTGGTAACTCCTTCGGCCAGTTCTAACAATCGTGTGACTATTGTATTCATAGACACCCCCTATGGGTGAAATTACCTGATTAACAGAACAATTATATCACAATTTATCCAACTTTAAAACCGAGGTTCCTCTAACGAAGAACCTCGGTTCTATTCTTGTCTTACTGTAGTGAGCTTTCAGTTGTATGGAATACCCTACAAGTGATTTCCGATTATACCTGTTCCATGGATAGCCGTCGATATCTATAGAATGCACCGCGTTGTTTCATAAGATCGGCATAGGTTCCTTCTTCTGTAATACGACCGTCTTCCATAAATATAATACGGTCCATGGTTTCAAGTCCGTTTAAATCATGAGTAATATACAATACGGTCTTACCTTGCATCCCTTCTTGCAATGACTGTTGTAATCGATTGCGAACTAATTGATCTAACCCTTCAAGCGGTTCATCCAACAACCAAATAGAAGTATTGCGCAAATATAAACGCGCTAAGGCAATACGTTGTCGTTCGCCACCGCTCACATTAGCACCTCCACTGCCAATCATAGTTTTTAAACCGTTAGGCAACGAAGCAACCCAGTCGGTCAGTTCTGCTTTATCTATAGCTGCTGCTATCTCCGCCTCATCGGCACTAGGCTTCGCTAATCGTATATTATCTTCCAAGGTAGCATGAAACAGATATGTATCTTGAGTAAGCGCGCTTATTTCACGTCGCGCATCGTCCGGCTTCATGCACCGTATATCTTGTCCATGTATTAAAATGCGACCGCTGTATTCATAAAATCGTTCCAATAGAGAAAACAGCGTCGTCTTACCTGAGCCACTCGGTCCAACAATAGCTACATGTTCACCTTTCCTCACTCGTAACGAAAGTGATTGGTAGATTGACTTTGCATCATAAGCAAAAGAAACACGATCAACTAGTATGGAATCTGTTTCATCGTCTTTCGTACGCTTGTCGTCACTTTCCGTCGGAGCAGCAACTACCATGGTTGGCTCCATGGCTAATGCCTGCAGTCGTCTTACTGCCGCATAGCTTTCCTTGCCGTGATGAAACGCTGCCATCATGGGCAAGGTTGCTTCAAAATATGACTGTAACGCGATGGCTACAACAGCAATATAAATTCCCGTCACCGGCGATGCACCATACAAAGGGATCATGACTAGCGCACCGGCCACCATAGTTAGCTGTGCAATACCGGTAAATACACTATCACCGACATTGTTCCCGCGATGAATGATTTCCTGTTCAGACTGCAACGCTGCAAAATCTTTTTTTATACGTTGACTAAATTGCGTTTCCTGACGGTATAACAAAATATCCATCATGCCACTCAATACGTCAACTACAGTTTCTTTCGCTTCACCGCGCTTGGTCAGCGCCGCATCAACGGCTCTACGATTATGGCGATAAACGAAAAGCGGTAAGATAATAGCCGTAAGAACAAAGGCTACCACTAAAATCATAACTGCCTTATAGCTAAATTGTTGCAAGAAAATAACACCGATAATCGTCAACAGCAACGCACCAACCGGAGGAATAAGAACTCGTAAATAAAAGAACTGCAGTGTTTCAATATCCGCCATGATGCGTCCCAGTAAATCACCGCTCCCCCATCGACTAAATATAGCCGGAGCTAACGGTTCAATGCGTTCATACAACCACACGCGCAGTCCGTACAATCCTTGGAACGCCATATGATGAGAAACATAGCGTTCCAAATAGCGACAAACCGCACGGCTGATACCAAAGAAACGAACGCCTACAATAGCTATACTCAACGCCGCCAGTTCCGGATGCAATGCCGCGGTTGTAATCAACCATGATGAGGTTGTCAGCAAACCAACGTTCATAAAAACAGTCAAGAACCACAGTGCCATGCTCAACCATAATGAATGCTTTGCCGGTCCCAACACAGTAAATAATAATCGTAACGCTGCTGATACCGATAAAGCAGAAGATGTCGTTAACACCTCCGGCTGTGTCGGTTCCAATTCCACTTGCTCCTTATGTACACGCTCAGAGGGAACTATGCCTTCACATGATTTTTTGTTTTTTACGTAGCCCGCCTCTTCGCTATGCAATCCATCTGCTATATGCAACGCATGCGTTGTATTAGCTTCGGGTCGTCTTAGCAAGTCACACATAGCAGTCTCTCCGATGCCGGCCTTGACCAATTCATAGAAATATCCTTTGTTTGCCAGCAATTCATTGAAGCTACCTTGCTCCTCAATACGGCCATGGCGCATAACCAATAGCGTATCGGCCCAGCGCATAGTTTCCAACCGATGTCCAATCAGTAAAACAATCTTCCCTTTCATCAATCGTCGCAGTGCCCGTGCCAAACTTTGTTCCGTTCCTACATCAAGGTGAGCTGTAATCTCATCAAGAATAAGAACCGGTGCCGATTTTAGAAAAGCCCTTGCCAGGGCAATGCGTTGTCGTTGTCCTCCGGATAGTCCAAGACCACCTTCCGCTAACACGGTATCATACCCATTCGGCAGTGCCTCAATAAATTCATCCGCTTCGGCTGCCCGTGCCGCTGCTCGCATTGCTTCCTCATTCGTTTCTCTACCAAAACAAATATTTTCACGAACTGTTCCTTTAAACAGATGGGGCTTTTGCGGTACATAGACAATGGATTCACGCCAATGATTTCTTTCTATATCCATTAAATCCGTATCATTAATAATGATGCGCCCTTCTTTCGGTGTAAGCATACGCATGACTAACTGGGCAATCGTACTTTTCCCTGCACCGCTCTGACCGACCAGCATGGTTACCTTATCGGGCAGTAATTCGGCAGATATACCACATAGCGCATTTTCCTGACGCTGCTCGTAACGATACCCTACATTTTCCAACGCAATCCGTCGTATCGGCTGTGACAAGACAATGCCGCCATTGGCAGGTTCATCCGATGTTAACGCCATAAATTCTTCTATACGTTCAAGGCTGACATGGCCGGCCATTCCTGTATGAAAGGCGGCCCCCAATTGACGAAGCGGCGCATAAAATTCCGGTGCCAGTAGCAACACAAAGAACGCCGGCAGAAATTCAACTTCGCCGTACAGTAAGGCAACCCCCATATAGACGGCTACCAATGCCGTACTGATTGTACCGATTAGTTCCAGCACCAATGCGGATAAAAAAGCTACGCGCAATACACGCAGTGTAGAGTCCCTAAACTCCGCCGATAGCTTTGCGATAACCTCCCGTTGCTCCACTGCACGGCCAAATAATTTCAACGTCACCAAACCTTGCAGTACATCCAAAAAATGACCGCTTAAGAAACTCATGCGTTCCCATTGCCGAGCATTCATTTGCTCTGCTTTTTTCCCAATTAAAATCATAAAAAAAGGAATCAAAGGAAAGGTAATCAATAAAATAATAGAAACCCATGGTTCTGAATCAATAATAGCAAATGCCATCATCAACGGAACCAAAATAGCATACATCATCTGTGGAACATAGCGAGCTATATAGGACTCTACATTTTCCAATCCGTCCGTCAGTAAATGAACCACATCTCCGTGACGCTCTCGAAGCCCCGCTCCCAGAGCAAACAGCTTATCCAAAATCATATCACGCAAATGCTTTTTTGAAGCAGCGGCTAACGAGCCTGCTGTTTTTTCTTGGCAATACATTGCTATCATTCGTACACCGATGGATACCAATAGCCAAGTAATAATTCCCGTAACCTCAGTAATACCTTTACCTGCCAAAAAAGTTTCATCAATAAGTCGCGCAAAGAACCAGGCCTGACCGATAATGGATCCTGCCTGAAGTACCGCGAACAAAATAAGTAAAATCAATTTTGTCCGATACAATAGTAATTCTTTGCGTGCCAGTGAGTTAAACACAATATACCTCCTTTAGCACTGTAAACGTATATCTCTTATACCATATGTTTTAATTTTACTACACTATCACGCATTCGTATATAAAATAAAAGGCGCGCCTTAAGGCACGCCTTTTACTGCTAGTGCGATGATTAGTAATGTAAATCCTTTTCGCTGATACGATGACGGAATGTCCAGTATGTCCATGCCTGATAAATCAAAACAATCGGCACGAAGATAAGAGCAACAATTGTCATCAACGTAAGAGTGTACTGCGACGAAGCTGCATTAGTAATCGTCAAGCTCCACGCCGGATCCAAGCTGGATACCATAATGCGCGGGAACAAGCCTGCAAAGTAAGCTACGGTTACCAAGATAACGGTCAAGCAGCTAAAGAAGAAACCTTTACCGGTAGAACGAGTACGGGCAAAGGCCCAAGAAATCAAGAAGCAAACGATGGCCAAGCCAAACGCTACTGCTGCTAATGTGCTGTTAAACAAATCAGTGTAATAGTAAGTAGCACCTACCAATACAAGTGCGCCTACAGCAGTAATAACACCTTCCACCAAAGCCGTGGCACGTGCTCTTTCAGAAATAGCACCTACCGTTTTAATAGATGTATACAATGCACCATGATATACAAATACCAAGATGAAAGCAATACCGCAAAGAATTGTATACGGGCTCAACAAATCAAAGAAACCGCCTACGAAATTCATATGCGCATCAATCGGCGTACCTTGAATCAAGTTTCCCACCGTAACACCCCATAAGAGTGCCGGTATCAAGGAACCAAAGAAAATACAATAGTCAAAGGTCTTACGCCATGCCGGTGCTTTATCTTTGCTGCGGAATTCAAAAGCAACACCGCGCGCAATCAAAGCTGCCAACATCAAGAACAATGCCAAGTAAAAGCCGCTGAACAAAGTGGCATATACTTGCGGGAACGATGCAAACGTAGCACCGCCGGCTGTAATCATCCAAACCTGGTTTCCATCCCAAACCGGGCCAACCGTATTAATCATCTGACGGCGTTCCGTATCACTTTTACCGAGGATCGGCAACAAGATACCTACACCGTAATCAAAGCCTTCCAACATGAAGAACCCACAGAAGAGTACACATACGAGGATGAACCATACCACATCTAAATGTTGCATAATTATTTCCATAATGTAGCCTCCTCTTTCACTTCTACCACATCATGGGCATCATTGCCTTCCGGCCCTTTCTTAATGTGTTTTACAGCTAAGTAAAGAGCAGCAATGGCTGCCAAGATGTACACGGCCGTAAAGCCGAGAATTGTCGTCCAAATTTCCGGAGCCGTAACAGTGCGAGATGCACCATCAAATGTTTTCTGTAAACCGTATACCAACCACGGCTGACGACCTGCTTCGGCCACATACCAACCGGTAGAGTTAGCAATATACGGTAACGGAAGCATCCAGAACACCCACTTAAGCATAGCGCGGGAATTTTCCAATTTACCTTTCTGATGCATGAAGAGAGCAATGATTGCTACTAAGAACATCAAGCTACCTGCTGCAATCATAGCACGGAAAGACCAGAACACAGACGTTACATGCGGGGTGTAATCGCCAGGACCATACTGAGCTTCCGCTGCTTTTTGAAGATCTTTAATACCTTCAACTTTACCCTGTGTAAAGCTATTATGAATCATAAGACTCAAGCCACCGGGGATTTCAAGCGCACCGCTGTTCTTCTGTGCTTTTTCGTCAATACCTGCAAATACCGTAAACGGTGCCGGTTCAGCAGTTTCCCAAAGGGCTTCCATAGCAGCCATCTTCATCGGCTGAACTTTAGCTACGTACTGCCCTTGCATATGACCGGCGCCCATAGCCAAGATACCGCCTACCAAGGTTACCACAAGTCCCCAGCGGATGGAGCGATTGTAGAAATCGGTAGCATTTTTGCGGAGTAAGTGCCATGCACTGATAGATGCAATAATAACACCAGCTGTCATAATGCCGTCAAAGAAAATATGAGAGTACTGTCCCGGAACATATCCGTTGGAAAGAATATCAGCAAAGCTATTCATTTCCGCACGGCCGTTGCGGAGCACGTAGCCCACCGGATGCTGCATAAAGCTGCTGGCCACCAAAATCCAAAATGCAGATAAATTAGTACCGATAGCGACCAACACAGCTACGATAGCATGTGCCTTTGCGGACAATTTGTCCCAACCGAAAATCCAAGCTCCCATGAAAGTTGATTCCAAGAAGAACGCCGTCAAAGCTTCCAATGCTAGCGGTGCCCCAAAAATATCCCCCATGAAGCGGGAATATTCTGCCCAGTTCATACCGAAATGGAATTCCTGTACGATACCGGTTACAACCCCCATCGCAAAGTTAATCAAGAACAGTTTGCCCCAGAACTTTGCCATCTTTTTGTACACTTCATTCTTTGTCGTTACATAGGTAATTTCCATAATCGCAACGACGACTGTCATACCCAGTGTCAATGGTACAAACAGCCAATGGTAGATCGATGTTAACGCAAATTGCCATCGAGCTAGCAGTACTGCATCCATCATGTGTATTCCTCCTCACTTTTAAACTACGCCTGAGCGGCCTTGGATGGACTGGTATTACGAACATGTATTTCTCGTTCACGCTTCGCCAAGGTTTCAAAATCCACAGCATCTAACTCTTTTACCAAGTTGTACTGTATGGATCCAAAAGCTTCCTGTACGGAACAACGACCATGACAGCCGCGCGAGCAGCTTTCGCTATCATATAAGCAACGCTGCAGATATGTTTTCCCTTCTACAGCTTCGATGACAGATAATAAAGTGATATCCTTTGGCTTCTTCGCCAATGCAAAACCACCGTCGACCCCACGGAAGGACTGCATAATCTTTCCGGCAATCAAATTGCGCATGATTTTGAGCAAAAAGCGGTCCGGAATATTCTGAGCCTTTGCCAATTCTCCCCCTGTGATTTTTGTACCATAAGGCAGTAAAGACATGTGCAATACCATTCTAAATGCATAGTCGGTTGCCTGGTTCAGTTTCATATGTTTCCTCCTGTAATCTAAATTCATGGGTATCCCATAATTTCGATGCCCATGGCGCATCCCTCGTACACTACAACATTAGTATACATTATTAGCATAAAAAAATGCTCAGAAATACGAGCATTCCTTCATTTCACCTTCATTATAGAGTATAAAGAGATGAATTGCAATAGTTTATTTCTCAATTAGCAAACTCTTATGCACTTTCAATCATAATAAAAAAGAACCGATACCTGCTATAAATTGGTATCGATTCTCACTTTTATAAAATTGTTGCTACACCATCCATTATCAAGTAGATAATACCCGAAGCTAATGCACTTAAAGGAATGGTAACAAACCATGCTAATACCATAGATCGAGCAACGCCCCAGTTAACGGCTTTTACTCGTTTCGCCGATCCTACCCCCATAATAGAGCCGCTAACCACATGCGTAGTCGATACCGGTAAGTGTAAGAAGGTAGCCGTAAAAATAGTAATCGCCGAATTTAAGTCCGCCGCAAAACCATTTATGGTTTCCAATTTAAAAATCTTAGTGCCCATTGTAGAGATAATACGCCAACCGCCGGCTGCCGTCCCCAATGCCATCGCCGTCGCACATCCCAGCTTTACCCACGTCGGTACATCCAAGGTATCAATATAACCACCGCTGAGCAATGTCAGTGTAATAATCCCCATTGCCTTTTGCGCATCGTTGGAACCGTGAGAGAACGCCATCAACGTTGCCGACAACAGCTGCATGGTACGAAAACGATCATTTAACGCAATCGGAGAAAATCGGCCGAAAATCATCAATAGCACATGCATAACAATATAGCCGAATACCATGGCAATAATCGGTGACAGCACCAAGGATAAGAAAATTTTTCCGATACCGCCGTAATTTAAAGCCGTGTGACCTACCGAAACAATAACGGCTCCGATAACACCACCAATCAATGCGTGGGAAGAAGAACTGGGAATACCAAACCACCAGGTAACCAAGTTCCATATGATAGCGCCAAAAAGGGCCGCACTGATAACTTCCGCATTAATCAAATCGGCAGATAACACCAAATCACCGCCGATAGTCTTGGCCACCCCGGTACTCACCATAGCACCTAAAAAGTTTAACACCGCCGTCATCATAACGGCCTTTTTAGGATCGATAGCCCTTGTGGATACAGATGTCGCAATTGCATTGGCCGTGTCATGAAATCCATTAATATAATCAAAGGCCAACGCCAAAAATACTACCAGCCATACCATCCAATGATCAAGCATACTTCAATACTACCCGGCGGAATGTACCAACCAAATCTTCGCAACCGTCGATAACTTCTTCGATGGAGTTGAGGATTTCCTTCCATTTGATAATTTCGATAGGATCTTTACATTCACTGAAAAGCTTAGCCATTTCTTCATGGTACACTCCATCGGCTTCTTCTTCCAGACGCAGCACTTCCAAAGCACGACCTTCCACCTTAATATAATTTTTCTTAAGGCTACCCATATACGAAATAGATTTCGTAATATGCTTCAAACATTTCACCACGATTTCCGATAAGCGAATGGCCCCCGGCGTAGGCTCGCCAACTTGGTACATACACATTTTATCCATGATATCCTTCATGCTATCAATCGTAGTATCCAATTGATCGATTAACAGCTGAATATCTTCACGATCCATCGGTGTAATAAATGTTTTACGAAGACGCTCTACCGTCTGATTTACTAACTCGTCCGCGCGCTGTTCTTTTTGATCGATTTCTGCCAGCGCCTCTTGCTTTTCAATCTCTCCCTTAAAAGCTTTTTCCATTACTTGTCCCGCTTCATGGCATAAATGAGCGTGACTGTTCAAAATACTAAAAAACTTCTCTTCTTTGCCTTTTAAATTGAAAGCCATAACTTCCTCCAATACATCAATATGTGTGTTATCATTCAAAAGAACGAATCAGTAACATGTAAAATAATTATATCATACCTATTTGTGTATTTCATAGACTAAGTGACGCACTTCCGGCAAGATTAATTTTGTCATTCCCAAGGTAACAGCACCTACCGATCCGGGTAATGAAAATAATAAGACATCATCAGCCACACCGGCAATAGCCCTGGATGCCATTGCTTTTGTTCCAATATCTTCGGTAAAACTCAAATAACGGAATAATTCTCCGAACCCGGGAATCTCCTTATACAACAGACTTGCCGTGGCTTCGATAGTAACATCTCGCTTTGCAATTCCCGTACCGCCCGTAGTTATGATTGCATCTAAATGCTCAACAGCCAACCATCGACGCATAACATCGGTGATTTGATCGAAGTCGTCCTTTACTATAGTACGCACCTTAATCATATGACCGGCTTCATCTAACAAACGAGTCACCGTATCACCGCCTTTATCTGTTTCCAGCGTACGAGTATCCGAAACGGTAATGACTCCAAAAATCAGAGGTCTGTCCTGTACCTCATTCATTGACATACTCTCATCAGCTCCTATCCAATCCGCTGTAATTATATTTCAGTGAATATAACGCATTCATATAAGTTTATTATATAGCACTTTCACTATACGTCCAACCGCTTTGCGACATATATCACGCTACATACTATGCCTATTTATACATTACAGTATGCATATATGAAAAGGAGAAGCCACTCTTACTGAGCGTGCTTCTCCTTCCATTCAATAAACATATGACGTAATACCATCATCGGAGAGTCAAACAATAAACGAGGCCCGCCGTAACGCATAATTTCACGAATGCGTTCACGGTAAACTGCCTCATAACAATGTGTTTTGCAGGCACTGCAAAATGTTTTATGTGCCATATGCGGACACGCATTGATGCGTTGCTGCGCATACTGCCACACATCATTACAAGCGTCACATAATCTTCCATCACAATGTGAATGTTTCTTCCGACAATAAATATGAATAATTTTCTTCATTGTTACCAACTCAAGCTGGCGTTTTTCCTCTGTTGTCACCGCAGCACTAGCCTCCGTAGTATCTAGCATGAATTATGAATATTGTCCTGACAGTATATAATTAGTAATCTTATTTTCTATCACACAATAATCATAGCAAACTACTATAAATAATACGGTATCCATGGCTACATAACACAGGAATCTAAAATTTTAGTAAGAACCAACGATTCATAGCACCATGCTCTGAACCTTCAATAGGCGATTCCAGCAGAGTAAAGCCATATTTTGGATATAACTGATTAGCTCTATCGAGAATATCTGTTGTTTCTAAGTAAAGTGCCGGAAAATGCCGACGTGCAAATGCTATTGCTGCTTTCATCAGCGCATGACTGTATCCTTTTCCTTGCGCCTCCGGCATGATGTATAATTTTTGTAATTCACCAACTGACGGATTTCCCACAAAAGGGGCAACACCAACACCGCCAACAACATGACCGTCTTCTTCTACTACCCAATACTGCCCTTTCTCTTCTTGTTCATAAAATTCATACAGCGCTCCCAGTTGAGGATCAAAATAGGCTGTGCCGGGTATATCTAAGCCGTAGCTTTTCAACACGTGCTGAATAATTTGATGCATTACGGGATTATCCGCTTTTTCTATAGGCCGTATAATCATCTTACTATTGCCCCCTAAGTAAATAAAAAATTCTCTCGCTTTTTTATTGTGCCGACGGATCTTCATTGGCATGCTTATCTAACCAGCGCAATGCAAATTCGGCATATACTGCCGAAGCATCGGATAAAACAGAATCATCCATATTAAAGTTATTATTGTGATGTGCATATACAGCCCCAACCTCCGGATTGGCGATACCTACAAATGCAAAACTGCTAGGCTTATCCAATTGGTATGTTGCAAAATCTTCTCCGGCCATAATTTTCTCCATCGGTGCCAAGGCCTCTTCTCCCAATACGGCCGCCACAGCTTCTACACCGACCTGACTAGGTTCTTCTTCGTTAATAAGCGGCCAAGCCACATGCTGGTATTCGATGGTAGCCGTAGCGCCATACGCAGCAGCTGTATTTTTTACGATACGCTCAAACTTCTCCATAATATCGGGACGAACTTCACGGCGAAAGTATCTGGATGTCCCTTCTAATTCTGCTTCTCCCGGTACGACATTCCATGTGTTCCCGGAAGTGATGCGAGTAACACTGAGCACTACACTGTCCAAAGCACTATAGTTCCGAGATACAATACTCTGCAAATTCATAACGATAGCGGAAGCTACCAAAACAGAATCAATACCTTCATGCGGCCGTGAGCCATGTGCGTTTTTTCCGGTAATTTTTACCGTCCATTTATCGGTTGCTGCCATGCGTGGGCCTGCTTCAATATTCACCTTTCCTGCAGGCAGATCAACCCAAACATGACCACCGAAAATACAATCCGTTTTTTCATACCAATCCCCGTATGTACGCATAAACTCTGCTCCGGTACCTACTTCCTCTGCCGGTTGGAATATCAAATACACGCGACCTTGAATTCTATTTTTTACCTCCAACAACATTCGTGCTGCTCCTAATACAATTGCCGTATGTCCGTCATGACCGCACGCGTGCATTACTCCATCCTGTTTTGATGCAAAATCAAACGTATTTGTTTCCTGTACCGGTAACCCATCGATATCCGCTCGTAACGCTACCGTTTTCCCCGGCATATCACCATCGATCCACGCTACAATACCTATATTCCTATCTGTAATTTCATAGGGAATTCCCATATCATCTAATTCACGAGCAATCCGTTTTGTCGTTTCAAATTCTTGATAGCTCAACTCCGGTTGTTCATGAAGCTCCCGTCGTAATCGCTGCACATAACCTTGATACGAATCCTTAATATCTTTTATTTCCATTTTGTCACCCCATCATCGCATATAGCTAAAAAATATACACACCTGTTGGTATCACACGAAATACTATTTGTTATAACTATTATGTAGTCTACCTATTATTGCCCCGTTTATTGTTCCGCAATAATTACGACACAATCACTACTTCACTATCATTACTCCTCGACGATTGGTAAATATTCTCCGTATCCGGCCTTCTCCATTTCTTCCTTAGGGATAAAACGCAAAGCCGCCCCGTTGATACAATAACGTAAACCACCTAATTCTTTTGGGCCGTCTGTGAACACATGACCTAAATGTGCCTTAGATAACGTCGCTGTTACTTCCGTTCTAATACGATTAAGGCTTCGATCTTCATGTTCCGACACCAACTCCTTACTAATAGGCTGCGAAAAAGCCGGCCAACCACAACCTGAATCAAACTTATGCGTTGAAGCAAAAAGCGGTTCACCACTAGTACGATCCACATAAATGCCTGCTCTAAATTCATGATCCAACGGACTACTAAAGGGCAATTCTGTTCCTTTATTTTGCGTTACCTCATATTCCAACGGCGTAAGCTGTTCTTTTAATTCTTCTTTCGATAATACGTTATATTTGTTCATACTGTCTCTCCTTTTTTCTCTCTTACAATGATAAAGCTACCCTCAATATAGACTTTCAATTATTTAGGCATATAGTATTTAATTATGTCTCTCTTACGAGCAACTATATTCAATCATAAACATAGCTCTATAAATTTTGGACATATCAATACCTACTATACAAAAAGGATTATAGCATACCCTTTATTATCTCTACAAGAAAGCAGGGATGACACTTCACCCCTGCTCTTATCGCTGCATATATACTTATTAAATCTGATAGTCTTCTATTTGTTTACTATTCCCTTCTAATTCTTGCTGAGGTAACCACATATTTATGATTGACCCTCATATAAACAACTCGTTATTTTTTCGTACCTCACAAATGGGTCTAATTCGTTCTCGCAGTGCCTCATAACCATCAAAGTCAATTTTTCTGGCTTCATGCGGACACAAGCTAATACATCTCATACAGAAAATACATTTACTACTATCTACCGTATCTGTATTTTCTACGGTAATAGCACCCGTCGGACAAGCAAAGGAACACATGCCACACTTTGTGCAATTTTCTGTAACATAGGGAATTAAAGGTCGTGCACTACCTTCCTTATATGGATACTTTCCGGGAATAGAAGGCTGCTGTACTACACCTGCACGTATTTTTTCTATGATTGTCTTCATAAACGACTGTAGTTCTGTTTTGTCTTCTTTATCCGGACGATTTGCTGCAAACTCTCTAATTATTGAGTGTTCAGCTATAGCTGCCACACCTGCCACAACAGTAAATCCGGCTTGAATAGCCGTATCACGCAATTCGATAAGGGTATCCTCATAATCTCTGTTGCCGTAAACAGCAACAATAACTGCACTTGCTCCATTACCATGCATCTGTAGTAATCGTTCTACCGCTACTTTAGGAACACGGCCACTATATGAAGGCATTGAAATTATACAAACATCGTCTTTAGTAAAATTATATACTGAAAAATCAGTAGTTCGGTCAGTCGTATCAATTTCAAAAAATTCTAAACTTAGCTCATTAGCCAATATATCCGCTACACGTTTTGTTCCACCTGTTGGACTAAAAGTGATGTTATATATACTCATATATATCGCCCCCTATATCGAAAACTTTGGGTATATTTGTATTGTAACATGATACACAAAATTAATCTATGTATTATGCTAAACTTACATATATCTTATTTAATTTTCTTTATACAGAAATAACAAAAGCGCCAACCTTTCGGTTGACGCTTTCTTCGTAATCAGCGACTTCCTATCCTCCCGGGCCGTCTCCAGCCAAGTACTTTCGGCGTTT